>Ga0214919_10010846_pt1 | contig 11456 bp, 11 predicted proteins | sample LL1503_MetaG_FD_177994 | JGI IMG/M metagenome (GOLD analysis project Ga0214919, IMG submission 177994) | Freshwater microbial communities from Lake Lanier, Atlanta, Georgia, United States - LL-1503 | ecosystem: Environmental > Aquatic > Freshwater > Lake | place: USA: Georgia | collected...
TGAAATTCGTCGAACGCCTGCGCGAGGAGGCCGCCGCCCCCATCGATCAAGTCGCCACCACCACACCGACCAAAGAAACCCAAATCATTGCGATTTACGGCAAGGGCGGCATCGGGAAAAGTTTCACCCTCGCCAACCTGAGCTACATGATGGCGCAGCAGGGCAAAAAAGTACTGCTGATCGGCTGCGACCCGAAGAGCGATACCACCAGCCTGCTGTTTGGCGGGCGTGCCTGCCCGACCATCATCGAAACCTCGGCCAAGAAAAAATTGGCTGGCGAGGCGGTCCAAATTGGCGATGTCTGCTTCAAGCGTGATGGCGTCTACGCCATGGAACTCGGCGGCCCCGAAGTCGGGCGCGGCTGTGGCGGGCGCGGCATCATCCACGGCTTTGAGTTGCTGGAAAAACTGGGCTTCCACGACTGGGGCTTTGACTATGTGTTGCTCGATTTCCTGGGTGACGTGGTGTGCGGCGGTTTCGGCCTGCCAATTGCACGCGACATGTGCCAAAAAGTGATCGTGGTTGCCAGCAACGACCTGCAGTCTTTGTACGTGGCCAACAATGTCTGCTCCGCGGTGGAGTACTTTCGCAAACTAGGCGGCAACGTCGGTGTTGCCGGTATGGTCATCAACCGCGACGACGGCACTGGCGAGGCTGCAGCCTTTGCCGAGAAGGTTGGTATTCCGGTGCTCTCGACCATCCCCGCCAACGAGGACATTCGCCGCAAGAGCGCCAGCTACGAAATCATTGGCCGGCCGCAAAGCGTTTGGGGTCCGATGTTTGCCGAACTCGCCGCCAACGTCGGCACCTCGACGCCGGTGCGCCCGAAACCCATGACCCAAGATCAATTGCTGAGCCTGTTCTCGGCGGCATCGGTGGGTCGCAATGTGGTGCTCGAGCCGGCCACGCAGTTCGACATGTGCGGCAAGAAAGAGATCGTCAAAGAGACCCTTGAAGTCATTTACGACGAAGTCTGAGCAGCAGGTCAACCATGATCAAAACCATTCCCATCATCGAAGCCAAAATGACGCCGGCAGGGGCTGCGCCGTCACTGGGAAGCCCCAGCATCGAGGGTGACGGCATGGGTTGCCACGCTGGCGGCGAGAAGATGCTCGCAGCCGCAAAGGCCTCGGGCAAGTCAGAGGTGTTGGCGCAGTACGCCAAAGACTACCCCCTTGACCCAGCCGCCGGACCCCATGACCAGCCGCAAAGCATGTGCCCGGCGTTTGGATCCTTGCGCGTGGGCCTGCGGATGCGCCGCACCTCCACTATTTTGTCGGGCTCGGCCTGTTGCGTCTATGGGCTGACCTTCACCTCGCATTTCTACGGTGCCAAACGCAGCGTGGGCTATGTGCCCTTCAACTCAGAGTCCCTGGTCACCGGCAAACTGTTTGAAGACATCCGTGAAGCCGTGCACCAGCAGGCCGACCCGGCCTTGTACGACGCCATCGTGATCATCAACCTGTGCGTGCCCACCGCCAGCGGTGTCCCGCTGCAGATACTGCCCAAAGAGATCAACGGCGTGCGCATCATCGGCATCGACGTGCCGGGCTTTGGCGTACCCACCCATGCCGAGGCCAAAGACGTGCTGGCAGGCGCCATGCTGAAATACGCCCGCACCGAAGCCATGGCCGGGCCGGTGCAAGCGCCTCGGGGCGGGCGCTCTGACAAACCAACCATCACCTTGCTGGGTGAAATGTTCCCCGCCGATCCGGTCATCATTGGCCGCATGCTCGAGCCCATGGGTCTGGCAGCTGGCCCCACAGTACCCACGCGCGAGTGGCGCGAACTCTATGGCGCTCTGGATTGCGCCGTGGTGGCCGCCATTCACCCCTTTTATACCGCATCAATCCGTGAATTTGAGACCGCCGGACGGCCCATCGTCGGCTCGGCCCCGGTGGGGCACGACGGCACCGAAGCCTGGTTGCAGGCCATCGGGCAGGCTGCCCAAGTGCCGCAGGCCCGCATCGATGCGGTTAAAAACGCCATGCTGCCAGCCATTCGGGCGGCTTTGTCCAAGTCCCCGATCAAGGGCCGAATCACGCTCAGTGGCTACGAAGGCTCTGAGCTGTTGGTCGGGCGCTTGCTGGTTGAAAGCGGGGCCGATCTGCGCTATGTCGGCAGCGCCTGCGCCCGCTCTGCCTGGAGCGAGGCCGATTGCCAATGGCTGCAAGCCCATGGTGTGCGGGTGCAATACCGGGCCTCCCTGGAGCAGGATCTTGCGGCCATGCATGAGTTCGAGCCCGACCTGGCGATTGGCACCACGCCAGTTGTCCAAGCGGCCAAAGAGCTGAGCATCCCGGGGCTGTATTTCACGAACCTGATTTCGGCGCGGCCACTCATGGGCCCGGCCGGCGCCGGTTCGCTCGCCACCGTGATCAACGCAGCCATGGGCAACAAGGCCCGCTTTGACACCATGAAAGCCTTTTTTGGCCAAACCGGGGTTGGCCACGCCGCTGGCGTTTGGGAGAGCAGCAGCGGCTTGCCGGCTGACCGGCCCGACTTCAAAGCCGAGACCCGCCGGCTGCTCGCCAAGACCCTGAAAAAGCGCAAAGCAGAGGAAATGATCTGATGCTGGTTCTTGACCATGATCGCGCGGGAGGCTACTGGGGAGCGGTGTATGTGTTCACCGCCATCAAGGGCCTGCAGGTGGTGATTGACGGCCCGGTGGGTTGCGAGAACCTGCCCGTGACCTCGGTGCTGCACTACACCGATGCCCTGCCGCCGCACGAGCTGCCGATTGTGGTCACCGGTCTGGCCGAGGAGCAGCTCGGCCGCGAGGGCACTGAAGGCGCCATGCGCCGGGCCCATGCCACGCTCGACCCCGATTTGCCAGCCGTGGTGGTGACCGGTTCGATCGCCGAGATGATTGGCGGTGGCGTGACCCCCGAGGGCACCAACCTGTTGCGCTTTTTGCCCCGAACCATCGACGAGGACCAGTGGCAATGCGCCAACCGCGCCATGTACTGGCTGTGGCAACAGTACGGCCTCAGGCAGGTGCCAAAGCGCGAGCGCAAGCCCGAAGAAAAGCCCCGCGTCAACATCATTGGCCCGAGCTACGGCACCTTCAATTCGCCCAGCGACCTGGCCGAAATCCGCCGCTTGGTGCAGGGTATTGGCGCCGAAGTCAATATGGTGTTCCCGCTGGGCAGCCACCTTGCCGACGTGTCGCGGCTGGTCGAGGCCGATGTGAATATCTGCATGTACCGCGAATTCGGTCGCATGCTGTGCGAGGTGCTTGAGCGTCCCTACCTGCAAGCGCCCATCGGACTGCACAGCACCACGAGCTTTCTGCGCAGTCTGGGCGAGTTGCTCAATCTCGACCCCGAACCTTTTATCGAGCGTGAGAAACACAGCACGATCAAACCGATCTGGGATTTATGGCGCTCGGTCACACAAGACTTTTTTGCCACTGCCAGCTTTGCAGTGGTGGCCAATGAGACCTACACCCGGGGCATTCGGCATTTTCTTGAAGATGAAATGGGCATGCCCTGCAATTTCGCAGTCGCCCGGCGGGCCGGTGCCAAAACCGACAACGCTGAAGTACGCCGGCTGGTCAGCGAAAAAACACCGTTGGTGATGTACGGCAGCTACAACGAACGCATGTATCTGGCCGAGTGCGGCGGTGGCGGCATGATGAAGACCAGCTTTATTCCGGCATCCTTCCCCCTGCCCATCATCCGCCGGCACACCGGCACACCGTTCATGGGCTATGCCGGCGCAACCTACATCATCCAAGAGTTTTGCAACGCACTGTTCGATGCCTTGTTTCATATTTTGCCGCTGGGCACCGAGCTCGACCGCATCGACGCCACGCTGAGCCGTGCCGCCTCTGACAAGCCCATGCCCTGGGGCCAGGAGGCACAGGACCTGCTGGAGCGTTTGATCGAGGCCGAGCCGGTGTTGGTGCGTATTTCGGCAGCAAAAAAATTGCGTGATCGTGCCGAGCGCGATGCACGTGAAGCCGGTCGCTCCAGTGTTGAAGTGGATCGGCTTTTTGAGTTGTTTGGGCAATCGAGAGCGGGGGTCACTGCGTGAGCAGTCGTCTAACGATGTCGATTTACCGAGCAAGCACCCGTGAGTTTGGGGTGCTCCATCACAGTCATGCTTGCATGACCGTGGTCCGTACCGGGCCCTTATCAGGCCTGGTGGTCGCCGCAAGGCATTAGAAGTGAGGTGTTAAAAATGGCTGAAAGTATGAACCCGTCGGGGCTAACCGACGCGGAATGCCAGGAATTTCACACGTACTACGTGCAGGGTTACCTGCTGTGGGGTGTGGGTGCGTTTGTTGCGCACAGCCTGGTGTGGATCTGGCGTCCCTGGTTTTAGCAACCCATTCACGGAGATAGTTTCATGGCTTATTCGCACGCTCAATCGGACACGTCAATCCCCCAAAGCCATCTCGATGGGTTTGGCACGATTTTCGTCGTGATCTTTTGTGTCTTCATGTTGTTGGCGGTCATCGGGCAATTGTTCTATATGAACTGGCGCACCTGGCTGCCGGGGGCAGAGGGTACGGGATCCATGCTCGACAGCGTCAAGTCGGCCGTCTACACCGTGATATCTCAACTGAGTTAACTTAAGGAAAAACTATGTGGCGTTATTGGCGAATTGTTGATCCCCGCAAGGCGATCATTCTGACCGGACTGCTGATTGCATTTGTGTCGACGAGCATCCACCTGATTCACATCAGTGGCGATCGTTACAACATCAATACTTGGCACCCGGACACGGTTAAGGCTGCAAAAGCTGCACAAAATGCAGCTCTTCCGCCTGCAAAGTAACGGCTTCTTTTGAAGCCGCAGTGGTGCGCGAAGCCGGGTCAATCCGGCCCGCTTCGCTCACCTGTTTGAACAAAAATCTAGTGTCTGACCCGCACTGGGATGGTGCGTCGGTCTGAGGAGCCACTATGGCGATGTTAAGTTTCGAAAGAAAATACCGCGTTCGCGGCGGCACCCTGATCGGGGGAGATCTGTTCGACTTTTGGGCTGGGCCCTTTTATGTCGGTTTTTTTGGCGTCACAACCGCCTTCTTCACTCTGGTCGGAACAGCCATGATTTTGTGGGGGGCGGCATCCGGCCCCACCTGGAACCTCTGGCAAATCAGCATAGCGCCGCCAGACCTGTCTTACGGGCTGCGGTTTGCACCCATGATGCAGGGCGGTCTGTGGCAAATCATCACGGTTTGCGCGCTAGGCGCCTTTGTCTCCTGGGCGTTGCGCGAGGTCGAAATCGCTCGCAAACTGGGCATGGGCTTGCACGTGCCAGTCGCCTTTGGCTTTGCCATCTTTGCCTATTTCACGCTGCAGGTGATTCGCCCGGTTTTGATGGGCGCTTGGGGTCACGCCTTTCCCTATGGCATTTACAGCCACTTGGACTGGGTCAGCAATGTCGCTTACCAGTACCTTCACTTTCACTACAACCCGGCGCACATGATCGCGGCAAGCCTGTTCTTTGCCACCGTGCTGGCGCTGTCCATGCACGGCGGTCTGGTGCTCTCGGCGACCAATCCCAAAAAGGGTGAGGTGGTTAAAACGCCCGAGCACGAAGACACTTTTTTCCGCGATGTCATCGGCTATTCCGTCGGCACACTGGGTATCCACCGCCTGGGCCTGTTCCTGGCGCTTGCAGCAGTGTGGTTCGCCGCGCTATGCATCGTGATCAGCGGTCCGTTCTGGACCCGTGGTTGGCCCGAATGGTGGGGCTGGTGGCTGAACATGCCCATCTGGGGCCATTGAGGCGACAAGGAGCACATGATGACTGAATATCAAAATCTCTTTACAACGGTACAGCCCACCGGGCCGGCCTCGGCTGGCATTGCGCTGCCCAAAGGCGACAGCGAACGCATCGGCACACCCTGGTTCTGGCACCTGGCCGGCCGGCTGGGCAATGCACAAATCGGACCGATTTACCTGGGCGGCCTGGGGCTGGCCTCGCTGGTGTTTGGCACCCTGGCCTTCAACATCATCGGCTTCAATATGCTGGCCATGGTGGATTGGAATCCGCTGCAATTGGTTCGTCAATTGTTCTGGCTGGCCCTTGAGCCACCGCCACCTAGCTTTGGCCTGTCCATTCCGCCGCTCAACCAGGGTGGCTGGTGGCTGATTACCGGCTTTTTGCTGACCATATCCATACTTTTGTGGTGGACCCGCATCTACCGGCGTGCCAGACAACTTGGCCTGGGTACCCATGTGGCCTGGGCCTTTGCTGCTGCCATCTGGCTGTACCTGGTGTGCGGTTTTTTCCGGCCGGTCCTGATGGGCAGCTGGTCAGAGGCAGTGCCCTTTGGCATCTTCCCCCACCTCGATTGGGTCTCGGCGCTCTCGCTGCGCTACGGCAACCTGTTCTACAACCCCTTCCACGCCCTGTCCATCGTGTTCTTGTACGGCTCAGTGCTGCTGTTTGCCATGCATGGGGCAACTATTTTGGCAGTCAGTCGCTACGGCGGGGAGCGCGAGATTGAGCAAATCGTCGATCGCGGCACAGCCTCTGAGCGCGCCGCACTGTTCTGGCGCTGGACCATGGGTTTCAATGCCACGATGGAGTCGGTCCACCGCTGGGCCTGGTGGTTCGCGGTGTTGTGTCCCCTGGTGGGCGGCATTGGCATCCTGCTGACCGGCACGGTGGTCGACAACTGGTATTTGTGGTCTGTCAAGCACCACGTTGTGCCGTCCTATCCGGCGGTTTTCCCGGTGGTCGTGGACCCCGCTCTTCTGGGAGTCAAGCCATGAACGCATGGGTTCGCACCTCACGCCTCCTGCTACTCGCGCTATCTGCCGCCGTCTTGTACGGCTGCGGCGAGCGTCCGCCGATTGTCTCTGTGCAACACGGCTACCGTGGCACCGGCATGGAGCAAAACTACAACCCCCGGATATTGGCCAGCCAGGCCGCGCTGCACCGGGCACCGGCTGCTGCAGAGCCGGCCTCAGCCGATGGGCCGCGCGCCAAAGAGGTGTACCAAAACGTCAAAGTGCTGGGCGACCTCAGCGTGGGCGAATTCACCCGGCACATGGTGTCTATTACTCAATGGGTTGCGCCCAAAGAAGGTTGCGCCTATTGCCATAACGTCGCTAATTTTGCCGACGACTCGCTGTACACCAAGATCGTCGCCCGGCGCATGATCCAAATGACACAGCATGTCAATGCGGATTGGAAACCCCATGTCGGCGAAACTGGCGTGACCTGCTACACCTGCCACCGGGGTAACCCGGTGCCCAAAGAAATCTGGGTCGCGCCCACCGCGAGCCGCCACAGCGGCGGCTCACTGGGCGATGATGCCGGGCAAAACCGGGCATCCAAATCGGTCGGCTACAGCTCACTGCCCTACGATCCCTTCACGCCTTACCTCAAACAGGACAAGCCAATCCGGGTGAATGGCAACGATGCCTTGGTCAAAACTGGCGCTGCGGCCAACCGGCAATCCACCAAGCAGGCCGAGTTCACCTATGGTTTGATGGTGCATATGTCAGAGTCGCTGGGCGTGAACTGCACCTATTGCCACAACACCCGGTCCTTCCAGTCTTGGGAGCAGGCGCCGCCCCAGCGAGCCACCGCCTACCATGGCATCAGGCTGGCCCGTGACTTGAACAACGCCTACATGGAGCCGCTCACGTCCACCTTCCCGCCCAACCGGCTGGGCAAGACTGGCGATGTGGCCAAGGTGAACTGCGCCACCTGCCACCAAGGTGCCAACAAGCCCCTGTACGGCGCCAAGATGGCCAAAGACTACCCTGAGCTCACCAAAGTGTCGGTGGTCAGCACATCGCCTTAAACGGATGCAAGCGGCCAGACCCGGGGCTTGGCAGCTGTTGCCAAGCCCCGGCTAGTCTCGGCCGGTGTTGCGTGCCCGCGGTCTTCCTAGCTTCAAGCCAGAGCTGAGTACGACCCCATGACCGCCGAGGCGCCGCCCCCTGCCAAAACTGAGCAACCAGCTGATCTAAAGCCAAGCGCAGGCAAGCTCAGCGGCAGGGTTGCTGTGGTGCTGCTGTTCGAGGTATTGCCGCGCCACCGCCTCTGGGGCTACAGTTGTTTTGTGCGTGGCCCCAAAGCCCTTGCGAATCCGCCCGGCATGGTCTTCGCCAAGGTCTTGGGCAGCGGCCACCAGGGGGGCTTTGGCTTGCAACCCAGCGGCTCGCGGCAGGCGCGGTTTTGCCTGTTCGACCAAGAGCACGAGGCCGATAACTTTTTGGCTTCGCCCCTGGTCCAGGGCTATGCCCGGCGCAGCGGCGAATTCTTAAGCGCCAAATTACGCGCTTACAGCTGCCGGGGTAGTTGGTCGGGTGCCAGCATCGAGGTGACCGCAGAGGCGCCGCATGCAGGGCCCATCATGTCGCTGACACGCGCCTCGATTCGGCCCAGCCGGGCCAGGCAGTTTTGGCGCATGCAACCAGCCAGCGAGCTCGCCTTGGCGGAGTCTCAGGGCTGCCTGATGGCCACCGGCGTCGGTGAGGCGCCTTTTTTACGCCAAGCTACGCTCACCGTCTGGTCAGACGTGGCGGCCATGGACAACTATGCACGCTCAGGCGCACATCTGGCAGCCATTCAGGCAGCTTACGGTGGCGGGTTTTTTTCTGAATCCATGTTCGCCCGATTTTCGCCACTGGCCCTGCGGGGTGTTTGGCGTGGCCGCACCTTTGGTTCATAGCCCATGACTAAGACCAGTGCGCTGAGTGCCCCCCGGGTGGTGGTGGTGGGCGCGGGCATCGGCGGCTTGGTCAGCGCCTTGCTGCTGTCGCACCAGGGTTTTGCGGTCACGCTGGTGGACGGCGCTGCGGCACCTGGCGGCAAAGTGCGGCAAATCATGGTGGGCGGCGTGGCGGTGGACTCGGGGCCAACAGTGTTCACCATGCGCTGGGTGTTTGATCAAATTTTTGAGCAGGTGGGCAGCTCCCTGGATGATCTGCTTGCGCTGCAACCTCTGAACATACTGGCCCGGCACGCCTGGCGGGATGATGACAGCCGGCTCGACCTGTATGCCGATGTAGCGCAGTCCGCAGATGCGATTGCCCAGTTCAGCTCGAGCGCCCAGGCCCGGGCTTTTTTGGAGTTTTGTGCCAAGGCACGCGAGATCTATCAGCACCTGGAGCCGTCCTACATCCGGGCAGCAAAGCCCAGCCTGATGGGCATGGCGGGCGATTTGAAACTTGCCGGCCTGGCAGCCTTGACCAGCATCGGCCCCCTCAGCAGCTTTTGGCAGCTGCTGGGGCGTTATTTTCAGGATCCTCGCCTGCGTCAGCTGTTTGGCCGCTATGCCACCTATTGCGGTGCCTCGCCCTGGTCAGCGCCCGCCACCCTGATGCTGATTGCGCATGTTGAACAGGCTGGCGTATGGTCTGTTGGCGGGGGCATGCATGCCCTGGCCAAGGTTCTGGCCGAGCAGGCAGAGGCCCAGGGTGCCAGCATTCGCTATGGCACACATTGCAGCCGAATTGTGGTGCGCGACGGGCGGGCCTATGGCGTGCTGCTCGACAGCGGCGAGTCGCTGGAGGCACAGGCGGTGGTCTTCAATGGCGATTGCGAGGCCCTGGCCCAGGGTCTGCTCGGCGCCGAGGCGCGGGCTGCCGTGCCGGCCATTGCACCCGCGCAGCGCTCCTTGTCGGCGCTCACCTGGTCGATCCGGGCACGAACCGAGGGCTTTGCACTGGCCAGACACAATGTATTCTTTGATTCTGACTATGCGCGTGAATTCGATGACATCTTCAAGCGCCGACAACTCCCCGCGCGCGGCACGGTGTATGTCTGCGCCCAGGACAGAAGCGACGACAGCGACAACCCCGGCTGCGCCGAGCGCCTGCTGTGTCTGGTCAATGCCCCCCCTGATGGCGACATCAGACATTTCACACCAACGGAGATCGATGCATGCGAGGCCCAAGCCCTGACACTGATGAAAAACTGCGGCCTGAATTTGCAGCTGGAGCGCGCAAGCCTGGTGCGCACCACGCCCAACGACTTCAACCGCCTCTTCCCGGGGACTGGCGGGGCCCTGTACGGTCGGGCCAGTCACGGCTGGATGACACCATTTCAGCGGCCGTCCTCGAGCAGCGCCCTGCCGGGCCTGTATTTGGCGGGGGGCAGCGTACACCCGGGTCCGGGGGTGCCGATGGCCGCTTTGTCGGGCCGACTGGCGGCCGCGACAGTGACGGCACACCTCGCTTCGACCAGCAGGTCAAGCCGGGTGGCTACCTTTGGTGGTACCTAGACGCCATCAGTGATGACGGCCAACAGGCCCTGAGCATCATCGCTTTTGTCGGCAGCGTTTTTTCACCCTACTATGCCTGGGCTTTTGAACGCCAAGGTGCAGCAGTCGACCCAGACAACCACTGCGCACTGAATGTCGCGCTGTATGGCAAGGGCGGCAAACGCTGGGCCATGACAGAGCGCCGCCGCGCCAGTGTGGAGCGGGGGCCACAGCACTTTGCCATCGGCCCGAGCAGCCTGCGCTGGCAGGGCGACCACCTGCACATTGAACTCAATGAGTTGTGCGCACCCCTGCCCTACCCGGTGCGTGGCAGTGTGCGCCTATACCCCTCGGCCTTGTCTACCTTCATGACGCCGCTAGACACGACCGGACGCCACCGCTGGGGACCGATCGCCGCCTGCGCCCGCATTGAGGTCGATTTGCAACACCCGCGCACTTCATGGAAGGGCGAAGCCTACTTTGACAGCAATGAGGGCGATGAGCCCGTAGACCAGCAATTCGAGGCCTGGGACTGGTCGCGCGCGCGCCTCAAAGACGGCAGCACAGCAGTGCTCTACGACATTCGGCAAGCCGACGGTGTGCAGCGTGTGATTGCCCAGCGTTTTAGCCCAGATGGCCGGGCCCAGGCATTTGCGCCCCCGGCCGTGACCGTAGCCTTGCCACGCAGCCTCTGGCAAATACAGCGCTCGGTTCGGGCTGACGACAGCGCCACAACCCGACTGCTGCAAACCCTGGAGGACGCGCCGTTTTACAGCCGCAGCCTGCTGCAAACCAGCCTGCTTGGTGAGGCGGTGACCGCGGTACATGAAACCCTGCAAGCGCAACGCCTGAGCAGCCTGCCGGTGCGGCTGATGCTGCCCTGGCGCATGCCGCGCTGGAACTAAAGGAGCAGCCGCTATGGTCGTCAATGACACGGTAAAAATCGTCCATGTGCTCTCGGCCTGCCTGTTTCTGGGCAATGTCGTGGTCAGCGGCACCTGGGCTGCTTTGGCAGAGCGCACCCGCAACTATGAGGTGATCGTCTTCAGCAACCGCCTGGTGCTCATTACTGACCTGCTGTTCACCCTGAGCGGCGCAATTCTGCTGGTGGCAACCGGCTCGTCGATGGCGCAGAACTACGGTGGCGCCTCGGCCCAGAGCTGGATCGCCTGGTCCTACGGTCTGTTCGCCCTCTCGGGGCTGATCTGGTTGCTGGTGCTGGTGCCCATCCAATTGCGCCAGCGCATGCTGCTCAAGCGCGACTTGGCCGTCACCGCCGA
>Ga0214919_10010848_pt1 | contig 11455 bp, 12 predicted proteins | sample LL1503_MetaG_FD_177994 | JGI IMG/M metagenome (GOLD analysis project Ga0214919, IMG submission 177994) | Freshwater microbial communities from Lake Lanier, Atlanta, Georgia, United States - LL-1503 | ecosystem: Environmental > Aquatic > Freshwater > Lake | place: USA: Georgia | collected...
TCTGTGGACCTCTGAACACGATACAGATTCAATGTTTCTCGCACTCTTTAGAAAGATGGCTTAGGCTTCGACTGTGAACTCAGAGATTCGAATTACGCCAAGTATCCTGAACGCGGATTTAGATAACCTTAACCACGAAATTGAAAGAATTTCAAAAGTAAGTGATTACCTACATTTAGATGTTATGGATGATGTATTCGTTCCAAATTTCACCTTTGACTTTTCAAGAGCGTCGGAAATCATTAAGAGCTCACCTTTAGAAGTCGATGCTCACCTGATGGTCTCGAACGTTGATTCGATTGCAGTTCAGTATGCAGAAGCAGGGGCTGCAAGCGTTACGGTGCACGTAGAAGCCGTTTCGAATATACGCTCGACTCTTAAAAATATTCGAAGCCAAGGATCGCGAGCAGCTATTGCGCTCAAGCCTGCCACTGACGTGAGCGCCTATTCAGAGTTCATTGATGAAGTCGACATGTTTTTGATCATGACCGTTGAGCCAGGTTTTGGGGGTCAAAAGTTCATGACTGAGATGATGGAAAAGGTTCGTAGAACGCGCAGCATGATTGGTGCCCGCCCTATATGGCTTCAAGTTGATGGCGGAATATCACTTGAAACAATCGAGATTGCTCGCGAGGCAGGAGCTGACACCTTCGTCGCAGGAAGTGCCGTATTTAACTCTGATGATCCGGCCGAAATGGTAAATCTGCTCCGCGCTAAGGCAAGCTCTACTAAACTAGAGGCATGAAGAACTTCGATTCTCTATGGTCAGAACTAGTCGCCAAACTAGTCATTCGACCAGAGGGATCTTCGACCGTCGCAGCAGTTGAGTCGGGAGTTCATGCGATCGGCAAGAAGATCCTCGAAGAAGCTGGTGAAGTGTGGCTAGCTGCTGAGCATGAATCTGATGAGGCCCTCGCTGAAGAGATTAGCCAGCTTATCTACCATCTACAGACATTGATGTTGGCTCGTGGCCTTAAGCCGGAAGATATCTACCGATATCTCTAAATTCTTTTTATCGACACAATAATGAGGGAGCACCATGTTAAGAATTGCAGTTCCAAATAAGGGCTCTCTTGCCGATTCTTCGATAGCCATTCTCAAAGAGGCTGGATATCGACAGCGCTCCGATTCTCGGGATTTGATACTTACAGATCCAGAAAATGGCGTTGAGTTTTACTATCTGCGACCAAGAGATATTGCCATCTATGTAGGTTCTGGAGAACTAGAAGCCGGAATAACTGGAAGAGATCTTCTTATTGATTCTGGCGCCTCGGCACAGGAAATTCTCTCGCTAGATTTTGGTTCCTCCACTTTTCGATTTGCAGCTCCTGCATCACAGAGTTGGAAAGAAAGCGATATTTCTGGAAAGCGAGTAGCGACTGCATATCCAGGGTTAGTCGAGAAGTGTTTAAGAGATTTGGGAATCTCAGCTTCAGTAGTGCGACTTGATGGCGCTGTCGAAAGTAGCGTACGTCTTGGAGTCGCAGATTTGATTGCAGATGTTGTGAGTACGGGAAATACGCTAAAGCAGGCCGGACTTGCGACCTTTGGTGAGCCCATCCTGACTTCTGAAGCGATTCTCATCAATCGTGACAACACCCAGATGCGGCCAGAACTTGAGATACTCATTCGCCGTCTCCAAGGTGTTGTTACAGCCCGTCAATATGTTCTGCTTGATTACGATGTGCCGGCCAAGAGCGTGGACGAAGCTTGCGCAATAACGCCTGGACTTGAATCGCCAACAATCTCTCCACTCCAAAAGCCAGATTGGGTTGCTGTGAGAGCTATGGTCCTACGTAAAGAGACCAATCGACTTATGGACGAACTCTGGGCACTCGGTGCGCGTGGAATCTTGGTAACAGATATACATGCGTGCCGTTTGTAAGGCTCTTATTTTCTCGTAGCGCCAGCTTCTTCTAGATCCTCACGGGAAATCCCTAAAAGATAAAGTACGGAATCCAAATACGGTGCCGTTACTGAACTATCTGCTGCCGCTTTGACCGCGGGTTTTGCATTGAAGGCAATACCAAGCCCGGCTATCGAAATCATGTCAAGATCATTAGCTCCATCGCCTATAGCAATCGTCTGCTCGAGCTCCACTCCTTCAATAGCTGCAAAATCACGTAAGGCAGTTGCTTTTGCAGCGCGATCAATAATCTCGCCCTTAACCTTTCCAGTGAGTTTCCCATCAACAATTTCTAAAGAGTTTGCGCGGTAGTGAGAGATTGAGAGCTCTTCAACCAAAGGAGCTATTACTTCTACAAATCCTCCAGAAACCAATGCGATACTGTGACCAAGTTTATGAAGTGTCTTCACCAAAGTGCGCGCACCTGGGGTAAGAACAATCTCCCTTTGGACATCGGCTATCACTGTCTCGGGCAAGCCTTCAAGGAGTGCAACTCGCGCTATGAGACTTTGCGCAAAATCTAACTCGCCTCTCATGGCAGCTTCGGTAATAGTTGCAACCTCTGATTGAACGCCTGCTCTAGCGGCAAGGAGTTCTATAACTTCTTGTTGGATGAGAGTTGAGTCAACATCCATGACCACCAATTTCTTAGCCCATCGCATCAAGCCACCAGGGGAGACTGCGATATCAACAGAATGGCTGGTGGTGACTTCCGCTAAACATTGACGAATAGTCAACTGATCTGCCCCTGAAACAACGAATTCGATGGCAGTAATTGGATAACTTGCTGTTCGTTGAATTCGTTCGATATTTCCATGCTGTGAAGTTATGGCGGAGGCGATTGCCCCAATCGCAGTTGGCGTAAGTGGATTTCCAAGAGCAACAACGTGAACTAGCCCCGTCTTTGCAGCGATTGTCGACTCACCTTGTTCCTGGAAAGAGGTCGCGATATCAATAGAGAGCTTCTCGCCACAGATTTGAAGATCCTCATCAATCGCCTGCGCATGAGCTGGATTGAGGGAGATAAGGACGGTGAGAATCAAACGATCGCGAATAACGACTTGCTCAATATCCAAGATAGAGATTGAAAATGGCGCGAGGGTCTCAAAAAGGGCTTGCGTTATGCCTGGAGTATCGAGGCCAGAGACAAGAATGAGGCCCGTATATTCGCTCTTTTCTGTTGTCACGTGCGCGAGGTTATCGCGAATCACTTGCCTTCTGCCGACTATTTCACCAGATTTGCGTGTGGAAGATATATCTTTCTTTCCTATGACCACGCAACGCGTTCTCGAATTGAACGGTGTTTCCGTCCGCCGAGGTGGACAGGTGATTTTAGGTCCCATTGATTTTTCAATTGCAGAAGGTGAGCGCTGGGTTGTCTTGGGTCCCAACGGGGCTGGTAAATCCACCCTCCTTCAAATTCTTGCTACTCGCATTTTTCCGACTGCTGGTCGTGTCCTAGTTCTCGAGAAAGAAATGGGAAAGATTGATCTCTTCGAACTACGAAATCGAATTGGTATCTGCGGATCTCTCATCTCTGAAGATATTCCGTATGACGAAAAGGTTCGCGATGTAGTTCTGACTGCAGCTTATGCAATTCTCGGCCGCTGGAACGAGGCATACGATCTGTGGGATGAGTCCAGAGCTGTCGCACTACTCACCACATTCGGCGTCAGGGATTTAGCCGAACGAATCTATGGAACTTTGAGTGACGGTGAAAAGAAGCGGGTGCAGATTTCGCGTGCGTTGATGGCAGATCCCGAATTACTGCTCCTTGATGAACCTACAGCAGGTCTGGATCTCGGAGGAAGAGAAGATTTGCTCAAGCGCTTTTCCATCTTTGCCTCCGATCCAGCAGCGCCAGCTTCAATCTTGGTCACTCACCATATTGAAGAAATTCCTGCCGGCACCACGCATGCGCTCATACTCAAGGCTGGAACGATTGCTGTTTCGGGTCCTATAGATCAGGTAATTACATCTGAACATATGTCCGCGGTCTTTGAATTACCTATGGAAGTTCGCCATGAAGGATTTCGATTCTTCGCTCGTGCACTCTAGCTGGATTCCGGTGCTGCAACCGCTTTCCCAGAAAATTGAAGCGTTACTTTCAAGGATTGACTTTAATGAAGTCGTACCCTCACCTCAACAAATATTTCGTGCATTTACACTTCCGCTAGAAGATGTTCGATGCGTGATTTTTGGCCAAGACCCTTATCCCACTCTGGGACATGCAAACGGGCTGGCATTCTCGACTGAGCCTTTTGTTTCTCCATTGCCCAAGAGTTTGCACAATATCTTTAAGGAGCTCTCATCAGATATGGGTGTCGTTCCTCCAGATTCAGGCGATCTTCTTCCGTGGAGCAAAAACGGGGTGATGCTTTTGAATCGCTCGCTCACGACAGAGGTTGGGGTAGCAAATGGTCATTCAAAAATTGGATGGCAAGAGATAACGGAGAAGGTAGCAACAGAACTGGGTAAACGTGATGTAGTCGCCATTTTATGGGGCAGGCAGGCCCAAGAACTTTCACATCATTTTAGGATGAAGATCGAGTCCGCTCATCCCAGTCCTTTAAGTAGCTATAGAGGCTTCTTTGGCTCGAGGCCGTTTTCTCGAACGAATGAAATGCTCGAGAGTTGCGGACGGGAACCGATTGATTGGAATCTAAAAACGTAGAGATAGAGAAATCTTGGGAAGAAAAAATCCCCGCCTCAAGTAGAGGCGGGGATTTCTCATCTAATTGAAGGAATCTTCTTTTAACCAACCCACGCATTGATAGGTGATGTCAAGAAGTAGATCATGAAGAGACCAGAAACCAAGAGGAGCAATGGATGTACATCCTTGCGACGACCTTGGATATAACGGATCACGACATGAGTTACAAATCCAGCACCGATTCCGACTGAGATGTTGTAAGTAAATGGCATCAAGATGATTGTGAGGAATGCTGGAATAGCGATTCCATAATCTTCCCAATCGATACCCTTAATTTGTGTCATCATCAAGAATCCGACAATCACAAGCGCAGGAGTCGCAGCCTCATAAGGAATGATTGCTACAAGTGGTGCAAGGAAAGTTGTGAGCAAGAAGCAGATACCTGTAACTACAGATGCGAGTCCAGTTCGAGCGCCTTCACCAACGCCAGCTGCAGATTCAATGTAGCTAGTGTTCGATGAGATGCTTCCGACGCCACCACCGACAGCTGCAAGTGAGTCAACAAGAAGAATGCGATCGTTATTAGGAATGTTTCCATCGCGGTCAATCAGACCAGCTTCGTGTCCAATTGCTGTGACTGTTCCGACGGTGTCGAAGAAGTCTGAGAGCAAGAGTGTGAACACTAAGAGTATTACCGTGATCAGAGGTACTCGATCAAGGGATCCAAATAGGTTGAATTGACCAAAGAGACCGAAGTCAGGAGTTGCAATCACCTTATCTGGCATTGCTGGAACGTTGAGTCCCCAACCCTTTGGATTTACTTTGCCGGTAGCTCCATCAAAGTTAGGACCAATCTTGAGTGATGTTTCGATAATCACTGCAACGATAGTTGAAGTAACGATTCCGATAAGAATCGCGCCCTTTACCTTTTTGACCATCAAAGCAATGGTGAGGAAGAGTCCTAGTGCAAAGACGATAATCGGCCAGCCGACTAACGTTCCGCCATCGCCAAGTGTTACTGGAACGGGTCCAGAGCCTGTACGGCGAACAAAGCCTGCATCTACAAGACCGATCAGCGCGATAAAGAGACCAATACCAACTGAGATCGCAATCTTTAATTGTGCAGGTACTGCCTTAAAGACAGCAGTTCTAAATCCTGTAAGGACGAGAATCGTGATGATGATTCCTTCGAGGACAATAAGACCCATCGCATCAGCCCACGTCATCTTCGACGCGATACCAACGGCTACGAATGTATTGAGACCAAGACCAGTAGCAAGAGCGAGAGGGTAGTTTCCGACAACGCCCATAAGGATTGTGAGAACACCAGCCATTAACGCTGTCATAGCAGCTACGAGTGCAAGGTTTGGAGTATCTCCACCACCAAGGAACTTTCCATCAGCATCCTTTGAGAGACCGATGATTAATGGGTTGAGGGCCACGATATAAGCCATCGTAAAGAATGTTACGAGACCACCGCGGACTTCACGTCCAACGGTTGAGCCACGTTCTGATATTTTGAAGAAACTATCAAGCATGACGAACCTTCCTGATTTTGGTAACGGGGGTGTTTGCGACCCCGTGCGAAATGACGGCTCACAGACCGAGGGAAGTTAAGCCAAAGGCTAGTTCACGGCCTACCTACTGATGAGTCAGACGCGCGACAACACCGAGGGAAATGGCCACAGATTGCCCGATCAGGAGGGCGAAGAGGGCTGTACCGATGCCTACGCGACCTCCCATGAGCCAGCCGATCGTCAGGACTACGAGTTCTATACCCATTCGAACACGACCCACACGCACTCCGGTCTTAAAGTGGATTCCAGTCATAGCGCCATCTCGTGGACCGGGGCCTAATCCGCAAGTGATGTAGAGAGCCGAACCGAGGCCAACCATCGTGATCCCGAGCAGAGAGAATGCGACCCCGGCAAGAACGGTATTTTGTTTAGGGAAGATGTGCGTTCCAATTTCGATAAAGGTTGCAATCAAAACGATATTGGAGAGAGTTCCAAAACCCGGACGCTCATTGAGCGGGATCCAAATTAGCAATACAACGATGCTAATGAAAAAGGTTGCCCAACCAATACTCAGCCCAGTCTTATAAGTCAGTCCCTGGGAGAAGACGGTCCATGGCGCATTTCCCACATCGCCTTGAACAAGAAGTGAATCTCCCAGTCCAAATACGGCAAGACCAAAGAAGAGAATTGCGACGCGCGAAAATGAAAGTTGCCAACGATGCTCAGCTCGCCAAGGAGTGATTGGAACGGTCTTATGAGGTTTAAAGAAGGCAAGAACTCGGCTTAAATCCATTGGGGGAGTCTATAGTTAAACAATGTTTGTAGGCCTAGGTACTTTTGTAAATATCGTCGCCATCCTGGGCGGATCAACAATTGGCATACTCGCTGGTTCACGGATTACCCGCAAATCTCAAAGTCTCATCACCGATGTACTCGGTCTCATCACCGCACTCGGTGCAGCATCAGCGCTATCGCCTTTGTGGTCTTCGACATTTGAGTCAGCCCTTCCCAAAGGTTCTTCTCTACTTGTAATCCTCGCTTCCATGCTGATTGGCGGACTCATTGGTTCAGCGATGTCGCTTGAAAATCGATTAGATGCATTTGGTGAGAATTTGCGTAAACGTTTTAAGGCCTCTCAGGAGAGTTCATTTGTTGAAGGTTTTGTCTCGGCATCGCTGCTCTTCGTTATCGGCCCATTAGCAATACTCGGAAGCGTGAGCGATGGTATGTCGCAAGGAATTGATCAGCTAATTCTGAAATCTTCACTGGACTTCTTTGCCGCGATGGCATTCGCATCAACTCTTGGATGGGGTGTGGCTGCATCCGCTATTCCAGTCGCCATATATCAAGGTTTTTGGACGATCATCGGACTAGCCCTTGGTTCGGTCCTCGCGTCATATCAGATCGATGCAATGACTATTTGCGGGGGACTGATGCTTGTGGGCATAGCGCTGCGATTGCTAGATATTAAGAAGATTCCTGTCGCGAACCTTCTGCCGGCGCTAGTTTTGGCACCAGCAATCGCAACGTTGCTACATTCCTTTAGATAGTTGAGGCATCAATAACAAAGCGATACTTCACATCACTGGCGACTGTGCGTTCGTACGCTTCATTGATGTAAGTAGCGTTAATAACCTCAACATCGCTGACGATGGATTTCTCAGCGCAGAAGTTGAGCATTTCCTGGAGTTCTGGAATTCCACCAATCATTGAACCCGCTATAGAACGACGGCCATTGAGAAGTGTCCCCACATGAACGGCGTACGGTTTACCGGGTAGGCCGATGACCACAAGTGTGCCATCGAGTTTCAGAAGCGAGAGATAATCATCTATATTGATTTCAGCACTTACAGTGTTGAGAATGACATCAAACTTCTTTGCATTGGCCTTAAATACCGCTGGATCGCTGGTTTCTATAAAGTGGTGAGCGCCCATAGCTAGAGCGTCATTCTTCTTCTTTGCAGAATGAGAAAGAACTGTTACTTCTGCGCCCATTGCAACTGCAAACTTGACTCCCATATGTCCTAGGCCGCCAAGACCCATGACTGCAACTTTCTTACCCGGACCAACTTTCCAGTGCTTTATAGGGGAGTAGAGAGTTATTCCTGCACACAGAAGTGGTGCAACACCTTCAAGTGGAAGGTTTTCTGGAATATGTACAGCGTAATCTTCATTAATCACAAAGTAATTGGAATATCCGCCCATCGCGACAGTTGTACCGTCGCGCTCCAATTGGTTATACGTTCCGGTCATTCCCTCAAGACAATACTGTTGCAAACCTTGCTTGCAGTTTTCACATGTGCGACACGAATCAACGAAAACGCCGACACCAATCTTGTCTCCGACTTTAAATTTTGTTACTGAAGAACCAATCGCTGTGACTGTTCCCGCAATTTCATGGCCTGGAACCATCGGGAAAATCGCCGGACCCCATTCTTCACGCGCCTGATGGATATCGCTGTGGCAAATTCCTGCATATGCAATGCTGAGGGCTACATCATGGGAGCCGACTGAACGTCGATCGAACTCATAAGGTGCCAATTTCTCTTTTGCGGCCATTGCGGCATAAGCGCGAGTGTTCAATTTCTTACCCTTCGAATCAAATTTCTATTGGTTGAAAGGTAGTGGCTCAGAGCTCATATGTCCTGCTCGAGATGCTCGGGCGGTTACTCGTCGCATGTGATGACGGCGACACAGAACTTCGTAGGCAATCTCATCGCTTCTTCCCACATCTCCAACAACGACTTGTTCGCCTTCGGTTACCATGACACCGTTAACTGTGCGGGCATTGTGTGTTGCCCGAGAACCGCACCAACAAAGTGCCTCAACTTGCAGTGTATTCACACGATCTGCGAGTTCAACCAATCTTGCTGAACCAGGAAAAAGTTTTGTGCGAAAGTCTGCCAAGATTCCAAATGCGTAAACATCTATTCCTAGACCGTCGACTATCTTTGCAAGACCATCAATCTGATCTGGTTGGTAGAACTGCGCTTCATCGCAGATGATGTAATCAATTCGATCGCCCATTGAGAGATGCTCCACGACAAATTTATGAATATCTAAGGTTGGCTCCACTTCAATCGCATCAGATTGAAGGCCAAGGCGGGAACTTATGACACCTGCTCCGGCCCTATCTTTACTAGTGAAGATTAAGCCCGATCGTCCGCGGCTTTTGTGGTTGTGGGCAGTCTGGAGCGCAAGGGTGGACTTGCCGCTATCCATAGTTCCGCAGTAATAAATTAACTCAGCCACGGCGGCATCCTGCCACTTTTTTCAATCAAGTGCTCACTTACGCGGCGTTGAATATTCCAAGACGTGTCAAAGCGACATCCATTTTCACAGATAGAGCCCTCGCCATTGCAACCGTTAAGTGAGAGGAGTCACGATAGACAACGATTGATCCGATAATTGCTGGACACGTGCGTGCGCATAACCATGATGTGGGGTTAATCTGCAGGTAACCAGCCGAGAAGTAGGGGATAGAACGTTGCGAACCATTGCATCTCTCTAATTTGCCCGCGGCGATACAACTTGGAATATCGCGTATCGGGTGGGGCGTATCCGAGATGTAGACGATGTGATCAGATGAGCCTTTTAAGGCTAGGTAAGTTTTTCTCTCGCCTTCGCGCCACCACGATGCGCGGTCTGCATATCCGGATGGAATATCAAAGTACTGCATTCCTGCTACGAGAACAGCATCGGGTTGTATTTGCTTGATTCGATTGAATGCGTAGCTACGCCAGGCAGTACAATCAGCATTCTTATATTCACCAGTATCTATCTTTACGACAGACGGCCCGGGGCACGCTGATTTGGTGAGAGAGATTAGTTCAAAGTCCTTTTCGCGTCCCAGCTTATCCAAAGTGGGCATCCATTGAGCGGCGTGCGAATCGCCAAAAAGAACAATCTTTCGACGCGATCCAACATTTCCATAACGGCAGTTCGGAGAAGTCGTTTCTCCGTTATTAACATGGCATCCGTCTTCATAGACAATCGGTTTCTGCATCACTTCAGTAAGTGAGAATGCCTTCCCATCAGGCAAGGTAATGAGATCTGAGCGAGAAGAGTAAATTCCTAAACTGATGGCAAGTGCGAATACAGTCGCTAACGCGCCACCACGAACGATTGTTCTGGGTTGAAGTTGCGCATGACGCAGAGGTTCTTCAACGAATCGATGTGTCAGGTGTGCGAAAAGAAGCGTCGCTAAGACACAAAGAATGCGTTCGTATATGTGAAGACTTCGGCCGAAATAGACAACTGGAATAACTAAGAGTGGCCAGTGCCATAGATAGAGAGGGTATGAGATAGCACCTAACCATTGCACAAAACGATTGTTACCAATCGAGCTTAAAATGCGTGGCCAAGAATGAACAGCCGCGATCGAGATGGCTGTTGCGATAACGGGAAGGAGGGCTGCCATCCCAGGAAATGGAGTGTTGTCCTTATATTGGAGCGTTCCATAAAGAAAGAGCGCCAGTGCAATCCACAGATAGTTCTGCGAGAACTTAATGCGAGCAGGGATATAGAGGAGAAGGGCACCGATGCCGAGCTCCCATGCACGCGTAGGTAGAGAGTAGAAAGCCCATATCGGTGCACTTGTTGTCTGATAGAGACTGAAGAGGAACGATCCAATCGTGATGAGCAAAATTCCTTTTCCAACAGCACCGCGTCCGCCACGTTTAAATAGTTGAAAAACTATGAAAGGCCAGAATAGATAGAACTGTTCTTCAACAGCGAGCGACCAATAGTGAATAACAACCGGGGGAATCGCGCTGAGATTCTGATAATCCATCTGCCAGAACGCAAATAAATAGTTAGAAATGTAAAGGCCAGCAGCGGCGATATCTCGGCCAAGATCGGCTCGCATTGTTGATGGATAGAGGTACCAAGCGGCTATACCGGTAAAGACCAAAACAAAGAAGGATGTGGGAAGCAATCGCTTCACTCGTCGAAGATAAAAAGCTTTGAGGTCTAAGGTTCCAGTTTTCTGCAATTCGCGAAGGAGCAGACCCGTAATGAGATATCCGGAAATCACATAGAAGATATCAACCCCGATATATCCACCACCAATTATTTTCGCGTGATAGATAATTACGAGAACGGCAGCAAAGGCGCGCAGCGCCTGAATTTGTGGAATTCGCACTACACAGTGACCAAAGCGTGCAAAGGAACATTTGGCGCCGCTTGTTCAATGCGAGATCTTCCCTCGAGCCCTGCAATCTCCATAAGAACGAGGATGCTCGAAATAGCACCACCTGCATCTGAAATCAGGGATAGCGCCGCTTCGAGAGTTCCGCCTGTTGCTAGCACATCATCAATCAAAGTGACTTTAGTTCCGGGTGTAAATGCATCTCGATGTATCTCGATCTCATCAATACC
>Ga0214919_10010849_pt1 | contig 11454 bp, 9 predicted proteins | sample LL1503_MetaG_FD_177994 | JGI IMG/M metagenome (GOLD analysis project Ga0214919, IMG submission 177994) | Freshwater microbial communities from Lake Lanier, Atlanta, Georgia, United States - LL-1503 | ecosystem: Environmental > Aquatic > Freshwater > Lake | place: USA: Georgia | collected 2015-03-15
CGCTGCAACCCGCATGAATGCTAGGTGTTCTACAGACACTCTCTCCGCCAAATTGAAACCCTAAGTGATTAATTTACTTAGGGTTTTTCTTTGAGCGATCGAAAAGTAACATCAAAAGATTATCTGCAAAAGCGCTCAATTTTGTCGCTGCTCAGCGGGGCTGAGCCTTTTTTTCAGCGGCCCTTTGCTCCCGTTTTTGTCGATTGAGAAAGCGGATCGCTGACTGCGGCCTGTGGCGTTGGCCCGGCATAGTCGTCTCAAACCCCGTTTACCTCAAAACCTCATGACTTGTTCGGACTTGGTTCCGAGCCTTGAATTTGCGAATTTAGGCAAAACATGCTGTGAACCCTAGCGAATGAAACTTCGTTGTTCAGAGCGATTTGCCCCAAAGAAAGTTATATTTAAAAACAATATTTTGGATTCCTGCACTCAATCTGGTGTGTTCAGGCTGAACGAATATTAACCACCTCATTCCATGGGGCCAACGTCGTAATTAGCATCGATCTGGCCGCGATAAGAGCTAACAAGGTGCGCCAACGATCCACCTGTTTGGACATCTTCCAAATAGTTCTGAGCGGGCTGCATCAGCCGGATGTGAGCTAGGTTGCTGGCAAGCGCATCGGCAAGACCTGGATTAGTGCGAATCAGTACTTGCAATGCCGATTGGTGCAACTCATAGATTAATGCCGGGGTTTCGGTCACAACATTAGCATTCTGGGGTAAGCAGGCGATCAAGGCGCGTCGGCCGAAAAACTCGGTAGAAACAAAAAACTCCTCCTTAGCTTGATTTTCCTGGTCTAAACCCTGGCGTTTCACTCGGCCTTCCGCCACGATAAATAGCGAATTTCGGAGCTCACCTAACTGCACGACCGAAGCGCCTGCCGGAAATCTGTGTGCGATCAAAAGGTTCATGATCTCCGTGCACAATTGATCCGAAAAATTTCGGAACAAGCGCACCTGCTGGATAAGGTGGAAGAGGTCGGAAGAGCGGTTGGAAATCTTGCTGCGTGTAACTCCTTCAACGATTCCATGCCGCGGCAACGCGACCGAGATGTCCGAGCGGCGCATTGATTCCAGAATATTTTTAATGATCGCGTGATCCGCCTTCAAACCATTTGTCTTGTTAGAAATAAAGTACTGCACTTCATAAAGAATGCCATCCTGTGTCATCTTGCGTGCAAAGATATTCGGTGGCTTTTCTTGTTTGATGCCTGCCGCGCCGAGAACGCCGGCATACAAAACGCGTTCAACGCTTTCGACCGAAATATCGTAGTCAATGGTGATCTCAACGGATCGGCGGGTGACGTTTGCAGCAGTGGATAGGTTTTGAATCGCCTGCTTCATGATGCTCACGTTCGGGATGGTGATCACCCGGTCTGCTGTGTGCAAAATGGTATTGCGCCAGGTAATTTGGTCAACAAAACCTTGTTTGTCTCCAATTCGTACAACATCACCAACTTTAAAGCTTTTCTCTAAGTTCAAAATAATACCGGCAAACAATGCCACGGCAAAATCTTTCAGCGCAAAACCTAGCAATGCAGCGGAACCTGCCAATGCCGCGAGCAACGTAGAGATATTCCGCCCAAATACCAGCGACAAAATCAGACAGCAACCAATAAAAATCACCACGCCTGAAGTGATGGTGCCTATAAGCTGTGGCACCTTGGTATTTATGGTGCGCTCAACATATCCATGGATGAACTCTTGCTTTATGAAGCGGGAGACCAGCATAGTAAAAATCAGAGCGGCAGCTCCTGCCACATACGACCAAACGGCCGAACCGTCTACGTTGAATACATATGCAATGGGTTCAATAAAACCCTCGGTAAGGTTACTCAGTACGATGAGCACCACCATCGCAATGACCAATCCTCGATAACTTGTTTTCATAGCCTGCACCTGCGTGAGTCTCGTTACATGGCGGCGGGCAGGCGGACGACAAATCCAGGCGCATCGTTGCCCGATATACCCAGACTTCCACCAAAGTGCTCGACGATCAAACGGGCTAAAACCAAACCAATCAAACTCCGGTTAGCGCCATCAGGTGCCAGGCCGACCGCCAATTTCTCTAAGAACTGACGGCTCTCGTCCAGCAATTTTTCGGTTGGCGCGTTGGCGCCGGCAAAGGCCGTTCCGCTGAGGCTTATCAGCAGCCATTTATCGCTGTCCTGGCTAAGCGATAGCAGCACCTCACCCTGTCCTGACAAATGGGCGGCGTAAGCAACCAGGTTGGAGAGGGCTTTTTCGACCAAGGCAGGCTCCCCTCGGGTTGATGGAAGGTTCTGCTGGACCTGGGTTTTGACGTGGAACTGCGGAAATCTTTGATACAGCGCAACATCAGTCTGCAAGCGCTCCATGGACGCCGCGACCGACATGAGCGAACTAGTGGATTGGGACAAGCCCTGGCGAAACACTTCAATTTGCTCATAATCTGCCACCAAGCGCATCAGGTTTTCTGACTCCGTCAGAGCAAATGCCAGATGTTGGCGGGGGGCGGCAATATCGCCCGCCCCCAACGCCCGTGTAGCCGTTTTGAGCTGTCCGGTAATTGCCAGCAGCGGCTCGCTAAGGGAGGACATCAGCTGGGCGAAAAAACGGCGTTTCACAGCGTCAAGGTACTTGACCTTTTCTATGGCAACCTGTCCCTGGGCGATTTGCGTTTCCATCATCTGACGCTGTGCGCCGAACGAACCCATCATTCCTGCGCGGATCGCGTCCAGCTTGACATAACCTACCACCGACAACAATGAAAGCACCACAAAAGCAATGGTGAATCGAATCCACGCATCCACAGTGGCAGTCGCAAATTTCGCGGTCAAATCGCCCACTACAGCGACTGTCACGACCGGATCGCCATTGAAGCTCGGTACCTTGAGGGTGTGGATAAAAACCTTTTTCTCCCCCGCATCAGTAATAACAAATTTGGTCGCACGCGGGTCAAAATCGGCTACCCGAATAAGGTTTTGGGTGGCCGAGTCGCTGTATTCAAAATATATATCGTCACCTTTTTTAATATCAGTTTTATCGTCACTGGGGCGCTCGGTATTTTTCCATACAGCCTCTGTGATTCCAAAGGCCCAACTCATATCGGTTTTGTCGGCGGCCTCTTCCAACGGGTAATGGAAGCTGGTCACGAACTCGATAGCCCCCTGGAACTCATCACCTTTGAACACAGGTACCAAGGCGCGTATACCAACCACACCACCAGCTCCAGTTTCCACCACCATAAGGCGCTGCTGCTTTTTCGAAACCTCGACAACTGCGTGTCGGACCTTGGACATGTCCATTTGCGCTAGTTCGGGCTGGTGCGCTCGATAGAACAGCGTCGCCGGCGGGGTATAGAGATTTACTTGGGTCAGGTCGTGACGCTTACGAACGGATTCATAGAAGTCGTCCAGGTTTTCCGCCGTCTTTTTGCGGTCACGGCGCTCAAAGGCATGGATGAGATCATCGTCAAGAAGCAGCACGTCGGCCCCCAGACCCATGGCGCGGTATCGGCTTTTCACTAACTCTTCGAAAATAACCTCGAACTTTTGAAAGTTCGCTTCCGCTAGTTCGATGATGTGATCCGATCTGGATTTATAAGCGGATACGCCTACAAATCCTGCAACCAGCATGGAGATGAGAATCAGCCCGGCAATTATCCAAGGGTTCGACTTTATTTTCATAGGGATCCGTCAGGTGTGCAACGGAGAGTTGAATGGCGAAAATGTAGGTATGACTGGCCATTGACAGCATTTGCCGCCCTGTCAGCTGGCAGCCAGGGCCCATCAACAGCGCAGATGGTGGGTTCTAGAGGCTGTGTCTGCCGCGGTTTGCTACAGGTGGGCGATTGCCAAAGCACCCACGGTGACACCAATTGCGCCGGCGAAGAACATGCCGATTTTGAGCCATTTTCTCCGGGTCAACAGTGCAATCGCCGCCAGCGCAATAGATACTTGTAACACGGTGGTGGCCTGGGCCCAGCGGTGGTGCTGGTGCATCTCTGCATCTGATTTGTTATCCCATTCAAGAGACAACGCTTCTAATTGTTCGGCCTTGGCCTTTATCTCAGTTTTTTCTTCTTTGTAACGCTTGATCTCGGCTTCGTAGAACTCTTTTTTACCCTCAGGTGCTAAATCCAAGGCCAATTCGTTCAAGTTTTGCTTGGTACTTTTGGCTTGAAAATAACTCCACTGATTCGCCGCCTCGGTCTTTTTGATGGCCGCATTGTTTTTGTAAAGACCTGCATTGGCTTGCGTGGCGCCGGCCATATAACCAAATAGGGCGCCCACCGTGGCGATCATCGCAGTGAACAAAGCTATCTGGCTGGTCATATTGCCGCCGTCTTGATGATTAGCCCCGTGTTGTGATGCGTGCTCTAACTCATGGTCGTGGGGGCCGTGGACGTGAAAACCTGAACCTGACATTTTTGAACTCCTAATTAATTTTGAGGAAATAAAATTTTATCGTATATCTGCAGACCGTTTTCTATTCGCAATACAAATGCACTTCAAAGTGTCGCGCAGATTACTAAAATAGGAACTAACCTCTCCAACCTTACCATTGCAATATTTCAGAACTGATTTCGTTCTTGCGAAAAGGGGCGGCTTCTGACTTATTCGTGACTTTCTTAAGTTCGTTTCTTATCGCTTTTCCAGCTAGGTGGGCTCACTGTGCGCCTGCCGAAGAAGTTCGTTGTGTTTTCGACGCCGACTAACGAGGCGCGGCTAGGCGGCTTGAGGCCACCGGCGTGCACTCGCCTATCGCGCCGGGCGCCGGACAACGGCGACCGGGGGTATCCAGATCTTCTCTAACGCGCTGCGGACTTTGGCGCGGGCGGGGGCGGCATGGATCCAAAGGGATTCATGGCGGCTTGGGCCGGGGCCGGGGCTGGCCCAGCGTAGGCGGGGGGGGGCGGTATTTGGTCACTCAAGGTCTTTAGGAAAGCGAGCAAATCGTCAATCTCACGCTCGGTCAGCGCAGGTCCGGCAGACGCGGCTCGGTCAAAAGGGGCCCGGTCACTCACGATATTGGCCAAATAGGCTGCGGGCAAGTCGTTGGCCACACCGGCGGAGCCGTACCAGCGCTTGGGGTCGCTGTTGCGGCTGGCATAAAAGCTGACCACGTCGCGGAGATTCTTGAAAAATCCGTTATGCATGAATGCCTGGCGCTGCGCGACGTTGCGCAAGGAAGGCATTTTGAAAGTACCACAGAACTTCTCTATGCTCACGCCAACCGGGACGTTGGCGCTAAGCGCCGGACGCGTCCTTTGCGGCCCGCAAAGGCCCAGATCGAAGTACGAAGGATTGGCGTTGGCCGGAATGGCCATATTGCGCGGAATCCCGCTTGCATAATGACCAAAGTCGGTAAACAAATTGTCGGCTGGACCGTTGGCTTTTGGGTTCATCGTGTGGCAACTCGCGCAATTGCCTTTTTTTACATCCATGAACAGGTTCATTCCGCTGGTCTCGGTTGGCGTGAGCTGTGCCTTGCCGGCGACAAACTGGTCGTAACGCGAAGAAAACGACTGAAACTTGCTGGTCGCTTCGTGGGCTGCAATGGCCTGGGCTACCCGCTCAAAGGCTTTGGTAGAGTCCTTGAAGACGTCGGAACCAAAGACGGTTCGCATTTCGCTGGCATAGCTTGAGGCGGCAATTTTTGCCATCACGGTGGCTGCATCCTTGTTGTTCATCTCCGAGGCAGCGAGAAACGGGCCTTGCGCCTGCTGTGTCAGGGTATCCACCCGACCGTCCCAGAACAAGCCACCGATCGGATCAACGTCGCCATCTCGCACGCGAAAACCAAAGGCAGGGGTGAAACTGGCGTACGAATTGTGGATCACGTTGCGGGTGCCAAATACGTTGTGCTGACTGCCCTGAGGCACGCCAATGCGTGATCCGTTGAGATTGGCAAACCCTGTAACTGGCGAGTGGCAATTGGCACAGGCGGTGCCGCGTGGTTCGGACAAATTTGTGTCATTGAAAATCTTTTCGCCCAAGTCCTCTAAGGCGGTGCGTATAGGCGCCGGCGCAATCGCAGGCTTGGATGCTGCTGGCGCAGGTGCTGGCGCGACGGTCAAAGGCTTGGCTGCCAATGTTGTCGTCTGGGCTGCTGTAGCCTTGGGCATTGCCAATGCCGCTGGGGGCATGGGAGCGGTGTCTGCTGGCTTGGGCGCTCCCGGCGGTGGCTTAGGGAGCGCACCCGCAGGAGGCGCTGGCGCAGCCAGCGCGCCAAAAAGCACCAGTGCATTGCTAGCGACGATGGCCAAAGCCGCTCCACAGGCGGATGATCTCCGCTTGGACAATGTGGGGGGTAGGGCATGAGAGACAGTAGTTTTCACGGAAATAACTCCTTAGAAAGGGTTTTGCTTCAGTAAGCGGGTTTCGGGGGGTGCGGATTGATGGAGCGCAGCTGGTTTCGCCCAGCGACCACTTGGTACTCCACGTCGACAGGCACGTGGTCCAGGCGCAAAGCGTCCAGGGTCAAAGGGGGTGGCGGCAAAATTGAACCGTCGAAAAGCACCATGGTCGAGGGAGTGGTCTGGCCATCGAGCAGCACTGAGAGGCTCTTGCCGTCGGCCGTAATGCTTTGCACAAGACCAAGTTGGCGTATGACGCGGTCGCCAGGCACGCTAGTCGGGCAATCGATGCTGGTGGCCACAGGGGTACTTCCGGGGGAGCCGCGCAACGCATGGACCACTAAGAACACCATTGGTCCGCTTTGGGGGCAGTTTGCGCTGATCACCGTGGCACTTGCGATGGCAAACTTTGCCTCGCGCAAGCTCAGGTTTTTGGCGGTGGCGTCCCACGGTATGGCGCCCTTGAGCAAAATTTCGCCACCTAGGTCTTCGGGCTTGCTTCGCGCTCTAAGGGCAGTGGCCGTCCAAACGCCGTTTTTCAACTCGGCTTCCAGCAAGAGCGGCGCAGCGATGGTGGGAAATTGACTCTGCAAGTTTGCAGGTATCGCAATCGGCCGGCCTTGGGCCCGCAATTGGCCACCCGATACGTCGGATGCGGCCGCCATGACATCGAGGCGCAGTAATTGGGTGCCTGTGGGCACCGGGGCGGCGTCCTTGGTGCGTGTGGCCTGTTGGGTTTGGGAAGCGCCAGCCCATTGGCTCAACCATGCGGTCACCTGACTACCGACTGGCATCGGGGGTGAAGACCCGGCATCAATCACCACGCCGCTTTCGTTGAGCGTGAATTTACCTTGGCTCACCGACGTGACCTGACCGCTAATGAGAGTTTCATAGGACCCTGCCAATTTCTCGATCCGCGATGCCACCAATACCGCAATTCCCTTGGAAGCATCCTGCGTCCACACGCCGTGCACCTCTACCGAATCGTCTTTGGCAATGGAGCTAATGCCGTCATAAGCTTCGACAACCGTGGCGGTGCCACTCGTATCGCTGACAGTCACCACCCGAACGCTCTGGCCCATGACTTGGAGGTACCCATTAACCACGGAGTCGCTAGTCACGGGGCCACGCAATTGCGGCAATATCTCAATGGTGTCTGCTACGCCATCTTTACTTTGGGTCACGCGCACACGCTGGCCGAGCTTGACTGCGCTCACACTTGTTGATCTGTCGGCGCCTTCAATTGTGCTCACCGCGTTGCTGTCGTCGTATTCGACCCCGTTGACTATTACGCTGCCAAAACCGGAGACCGAACCCTCGGCGATGCCGCTACCACCACTACCAACGCCCGACAGTGAGATACCACCACCGCAGGCCAGCAAGAACGAGGTCAGCAGAAGCACGGTGGTCGCTCGCAGTCCAAAGCAGTGGCGGGAAAACGAATTTTTCATGGTGCGTGATCTCCAGTGTTTTCGGACTTGAATTCGGGGGCCGAGAACGTGAAAAGTCCCAGGCGAAAGCGCTGCGGCGCCGGGTGGTCGATATCGCGATCACACAGGGGGACCGCTTTGGCCATCACGGCCTGCAGCACGTGGGCCCACAAGGCGTTGGCCATCAAATTGAGTTCTTGCACTGACTCGGGACTCAAGCCATCGGCAAACACGCTTTGCTCCAAAAACTTTGGTCCACGTGCGTCACTGAGGTTTTGCACACCAGCTGCCAAATGGTCTGCCACCGAGCCCGCTAACATCTCCCGCGACTCCTTGTGTTTGGCATCAGGCACAAAGGCCTCGCGCAAGAGCTGGACTTGGCCATCTACCTCTCGCGCCACCCCAAGACGCTGCATTTCCTGCAACACAGCGCGGGGATGGAAGTCTTTGGAGACCGCACGCGCCAGCGCCTCAAATGACGGTGCGTCGCCACTGAATGGAATGCAGTCGCCCCAGTCATCCCGGCTCAGCCAACGTGTCACCACCTGGTTTGCTGCGCTAGGTTTGCCCCAACTTGAACCATCCTCCTTGACACGGGCCATCGCTTGATGGGCCGACTCCCGAAAGGCCCGGACGTCTTTGCGATGCAGGCCCGACAAGAGGCTGATGGCCGAATCGCTGTCGCGCTGGCCGCTGCGTTCGAGCTCCAAACGTGCCTGCCCCAGAAAAACGGGCTTTAGCGCTTGGGCAAATTCGGCGTAGCCCACACCAGAGCGAACCATCCACAGAACCAAAGGTTCTGCGATCGCCAAGGCTTCGTCCATCACGCTTTGGGTCTGAGCAAGGGGTACAGGTGCAGGGTCCATGGATCGCATTATATGGGATATTTTCCCATTTTGCATGAATTTTGTTATTTACTTTGTTTTTGTGCTTTCAATACGGATTTCCCGCTTCGCCGCCTAATGCGCTTTGTCGTGTCTAGCCTGCGTACGGGCGTGGTTCAGGGGGCTTGGCTTATCCCCACTGCGCCTGGGCGAAGAGGGGGTAAGAACTTTTGCTCAAATGATCGCCAGCAGGAAACGGCTGCATCCCAAGGGAAATGAAAAAAATGACCGTCACGAACGAATGGATCGCCAGGCTGTTCGCGGATTACAAACGCCTTGAGGACCGCATCAGGGAGGATGGTTGCTCAAGTTGTCCACCAAGAAGCTGGTTGAGCGCGCCCTGCAATCCGGGATGGTCGAAGACCTGGGTCACGGAAAGAGTCAAACAGTAGCTGCCCCGGCGGCCAACACCGGCAACAGTAAAAGCAAGAAAACCCGCAAGGGCTACTTTGGCGAACTGTTCATGGCAGTTCCCCGAGCCTGCCGAGGCTACTTTGGGTACCAACTTGTCACCCAGCACCGCACCGGCTGGAGCCACGTTGGCTATAAGCTACCGTTTAAGGCGGGCGCAGTTCAACTGCATAAAAAAACAGGCACCGTCAAAAATATTAGCGGTGCCCGATCCGAATAAGTTCCTGATGTATCTATTTTTTTACTGGCAGCCAAATCACTCCCAACAGAATAACGGCGACCACCGCCCACCAAATGACGCTAGAAGATTGCGAAAACAGGCTGTACTGAAGCTCCGCAGGAACGGCTCCGTAGGGTCCGGCGAGGAAGGATTCAGCTTGAACGCTGAGCGCCTGTCCTGAGGCTTTTATGGCAGTGAGACTTTTTGCCGATGTGGCTAAAGCATAGCTACGATTCGCAAAGACCTGCAATCCGAAGAGAATCACCATTAAACCAAACAGTGTGGTTAAAACCTTTGCTACCACTGTTCCTTGTTCTCCCCGAACCTGTGACGCCATTCTGAACGCAACCCATAAGATAAAGAATACCGCAACGGTAAATATGCCATTTTGAATCATTGACAAATTTAAAAGAGAAAGAGTTTGAAACTGATCCATGAGTGTTCCGATCGATTAGTGGAGAGTTGATGAAAATAACGACTGGTCTGGCGAAACTGTGACGCCTAACCTCATAGTAAATTACCTAATCAATTAATGCAATTTAATATTTCTTGAGCTTTATTGGCAGGCTTTGGTCCCTAGGTGAAACTTGTGTGGACGCCAAAATAGGGGCAAACGAAAGCCCATCGCAGCCTGGAATTTTTGCTTTTTTACTTGAATTGGAAAGTTATTGATGGACAAATCCCAATGGCTTCGCGCACAATGGGATTTACTAACAAGGGGTAACTATGAGCCAAGACCAAGCACATTACGCTGAGCTGCTAGAGATTTCCCAGCGTATCCAATCTCGCCAAATTTCCTCAGTGGAGGCGACCAAAGCCCAATTGGCTCGTATCGAGCAACTCAATGGCAACTTAAAGAGTTACGCCGCCATCATGGCCGACCATGCGCTGGCAGACGCCGAAGCGGCCGACAAGGCCATTTCGGCGGGTCAGATCAAAGGACCGTTGCATGGTGTGCCCATTGCAGTGAAAGACTTGTGTTGGACTGCCGGCACCAAGACGGCGGCCGGCATGACTATTCATGCGAACAATATTCCCAAGGAGGACGGCACGGTGGTGCGCAAACTGCGCGGCGCTGGCGCAGTGATTTTGGGTAAATTGCAGCTCACCGAGGGCGCTTACGCCGATCACCATCCCAACATCTCCCCACCCGTGAACCCTTGGGGGGCGGGCCAGTGGCCGGGTGCGTCCTCCAGCGGCTCGGGTGTCGCCACCGCCGCAGGCATGTGTTACGGCTCACTCGGCTCGGACACAGGCGGCTCGATTCGTTTTCCGTCTGCTGCCAATGGCGTCACCGGCATCAAACCCACTTGGGGACGGGTAAGTCGCTATGGCGCGTTCGAGTTGGCAGCGACTCTAGACCACTTGGGACCCATGACTCGCAGCGCTGCCGATGCAGCAGCAATCTTGGGGGTCATTGCGGGTGCAGACGCTAAAGATCCCACGGCCAGTTTGCTGCCCGTGCCAGATTACTTGGCCAGCATGAACAAAGGCCTCAAAGGGGTGCGGGTAGGTATAGATTTGAAGTGGAGCCTAGAGGGTGTCGACGAGCCCAGCAAGCAAGCTTTGATGGCCATGATCGAGGTGGCCAAAGCGCAAGGTGCCATCATCAAGGAAGTTAAGTTCCCCGACGCCCAGCAAGCTATCGATGATTGGTTCCCCTTGTGCGGCGTCGAGTGTGCTGTGGCGCATGAGGCCACTTACCCCTCGCGCAAGTCCGAGTACGGTGCTGGCTTGGCGGGTTTGATCGACATGGGCCACGCCTTAAGCGGCTTGGAATACCAAAAAATTGTCTTGCGCCGCCATGACTTCAGGGGCCGCGTTGATGCCTTGTTCCAAGATATCGATTTGCTGCTGATTCCCACCACGGGCATTGCGGCACCTACATGGGAACGCATGAGCAAGCTCGCCACAGATGCCGAATTGCTTGGCGCCTTGTTGAAATTCACCTGCCCGTTTGACATGACCGGTCAACCCACCATCACCTTGCCCGCAGGCTTTACTCCCCAAGGAATGCCGATTGGTTGCCAGTTTGTGGGCCGTCATTTCGAAGAAGACATAGTTATTCGCGCCGGCTGGGCGTTCCAGCAAGCTACCGACTGGCACCGCCGTCACCCCCAAGTTGGCTGAATACGCCCATCCCCCCAATAAGTAAAACCAGCCTACCTC
>Ga0214919_10010850_pt1 | contig 11453 bp, 7 predicted proteins | sample LL1503_MetaG_FD_177994 | JGI IMG/M metagenome (GOLD analysis project Ga0214919, IMG submission 177994) | Freshwater microbial communities from Lake Lanier, Atlanta, Georgia, United States - LL-1503 | ecosystem: Environmental > Aquatic > Freshwater > Lake | place: USA: Georgia | collected 2015-03-15
AAGCTGCAAGTAAACTATATAATAAATATTTTTTCATGTTATGTTTTGAGGATGGTTTTAACTTTTAAAATAAATCACTGGCCTTGATCATCATACCTAATTCAAAGCTGTTGACATTGGTTTTGATTGGTGATTTGGTAAATGAGGTAAGCCCTTGCTTGTAATGTAAAAACAGGGTGTAAAAGTTTTTGTTTTCAAACTCAAATCCTACATCACCCCTTAGTAAAAAACGCGCGTAGTTATTATTGACTAAATTATCAGCACTTTGTCCTGATAAACGCGTATCCAAACTAGGACCAAGTACAAAGTAAAATTTGAATTTACTTGTATCACTGATTGCTAATAGCTTTTTGTAATGCATTGCCATGCTTAGGTTTAAAAACTGATCATCGGCTTTAAAGTTGGAAAAGCTACCTAAAAATGGACTTAAGCTTTTGGCATCCTTGTAATTATTAGCAGTAGCAATTTTATTTAAACTCACCTGAAAGGAGTAGTTGCGTTTATCTTTATATAAACCATCTACCCTAAATCCAGCAAAATACCCTGGCTTATAACCACCCGTGCTATTATCTGAAATGTTGTAGTTAAACCTTGAATTAAACCCTGCAGCCGTAATCGCCTGATTGGATAAACTCATTCCACCCAATAAATAGGTACTATTGTCGGTGAAGTTGACAAAGGTTTTATTCCAGGAACTGGAAATGTTCTTTTTTAACTTTTGGGCAGCCTCGGAACCGGGCTGCTTCAAATACAATCTATCCTGTTGTTTTTGAGTTAGTTGTTGAGCATATATTATATTGCTCAGATGTATTAATATCAATGCGATTGATATCCTTTTTCCATAGTTCATTAAGTATGTATTTAGAATATAGTATTACTGTAAATATGCCCATTTTTGACTTACTAATAAATAGGGCAAATGCCTCATTTAATCATACACAGCTTAAATTTTATTCTAATAGTTATTAATGCCTATATTGGTATTGTGTTTTGAATTAGGATTGAAGAAGCGATGATCCAATTAATAATTTGATTCCTTCATATGTGTCAATGCCCATTTTAAAAGACTATTATTATCATTGGGTAGATTTAATTTTTTGATAATGTTATATCGATGATTTCTGACAGTTTTATCAGATATAAATAGGAGCGCTCCAATTTCCTTGCTCTTCTTTTGCTTTGCTATTAAGTCTATTATTTTATATTCGGTTAAACTTAAACCTTTTAATAGATCTTCGTTTGAATATTTTTTCTCGATATAGTTAAATGCCATTTTAACACTTACTTTAATTTGTTCTTCATTCCAGGGTTTAACTATATAATTCAATGAATTTGTTGTTGCAACTTCCTCCATCATTTGTTTGTTGCTGAATGCGGTTACATATATGATTTCCAATTTTGGTAAATTAATGTAAACATCTTTTACAAAATCTATCCCAGTCAAACCCTTACCTAGGTTAATGTCGCATATGGCAAGCTGTGGTTTGAATATTTTTGCCTCTGCAAGTGCTTGTTCGTAATTGTGTACAAGAGAGGTAGTATAGCCATTGGCAATAAGCACTTCTTGTAAGTCAATACCAACAATTATATCATCTTCAAGTATTAAAATCTTTTTTTCTTCCTTCATTGGTTATTATTTTACGAAATTGAATTTAATTTTATGCGTAACACCATTTTTACTAATTATTTCATGCTCGGCATTAAGTTGGGCACACATTATTTTAGTTAATTTTAATCCTAAACTCTCTTCTCTAATTAAGTCTTGATCAAATCCAGGCCCATTATCTTTAATACTTATTTCAATCATACCATTAATTGTCTGGATGCTTAGAATGATAATTATATTATTACCTTTATGGAATTTGAAAGTGTTTGAAATAATCTCGTTAATAATCAATCCTAAATAAATCATTCTTTCCGATTCTAATTCTATTTCTTCATCAATAAGGTATTTCATTTCTACATTATTCTCCTTTTTATATATTGTCTTAAGATGTGTTGTTAATGTTGTTATATATTCCAGCACATTTATATATTCGTAATTGTCTGAATTATATAAAAACTCATGTACAAGAGACATGGTATGAATTCGATTTTGAACAGCTGTTAAATTTATTTTAACTTCTGGTTCAACAAGCCTTCTTTTTTGTAAGTTGAGCAAGCTGTAAATTAACTGAAGATTATTTTTTACACGATGATGTAATTCTTTTAGCAAAAAGTCATTTTTTGCTATCTGTTCATTCGTGATTTTAATATTTTCTCCCAGTTCTATATTTTTAATGTTTAGGAGCTTTTTATTTTTTATATTGGATAGTAGAAAATGAATTAATAACAGTAAGGCTATAATAATTGTACTTATAAAAATCACCAACACCCACAATTGATTTTTTACAAGTTTATTTTCGGTTTCAATTTTTATAAAATTGATATTTTTAGAATTTAATTCATCTCTTCTTTTTTTAATTTCCAGTTGACCTAAAAGTAATATGGATTGGTTTTGTTTTATACCTGCGTTTAGCTTGTCTTTATATTGTGTATAAAGTGTCAAGTATTTTATAGCAGAATCATTTTTATTAATTTTTGAATAATAACTATTGCATGAGGAGTAGTAGCTTCGAATAACATCTTCAGCATCAATTGTTTTTATTATATTTTTAACACTATCACTGTATAATTTGTATGATTTTAAATCATTTAAATTTAAATAACATAAGCTTAAGTAAATCATACTTAATGTATTGCTTTCAATATCAATTTTCCCGTTATTTACAGCGTATTTTAATTTAGGAATAGCATTTTTATATGCTTTTGTGTTAAACTCACATTTTCCTAGAAAGCCTATATATAATGCCTTCCAATTGTTTAATATTTCATTTTTATTGATAAAACGAATTGATTTATCCTGTAATGCAAATTCGACATTTCTTAATCCTATTTCTCCATATTTCTTTGCACTATCAATCTTATTATTTTGCAAATACAAACGACTCAAGCTATTGTAATAGGAAGGATGAATAATTAATTTATTTTTATCGTAATATAATTTTTCTTCAAATAACAAAAAATCTTCAATTGCTGCATCTGTCAATCCACATGCTTTATATATTCTCCAGTAATTTTTTAATAACTTGTTTGTAATTAATTCATTTCGAATAATAATCGCTTTTGAAATTTCATTTCTTGATTTGTAGCAAACCTCTAGGTTGTTGAGTAAAACTTTGTATACGCTTTTGGGTAATAATTTTTTAGATAAATAAGCCTTTACTAAAAGAGGTAAAGCTTTTTCGTATTTGGATAAATCAATTAATATAGTTGCATATGTAATTGCAATTTCAGCTGCTAATGGTTCTTCTTTGATTTTATTATTTTGAATTTCGAAAAGTTGTTCCCATATTTTTATAGGTAATATGATGTATGGATTATATTTATTTTCCTCATAATTGGACTTTGACCAAGTATTCAACAATTTTTTAGAAAACTGCACACTATTTAGCTTGCTTGAATCTAATCCCATTGCAACTAATTTATTTTGGATGATTTCGCTATCACTTTGGCTAGCAGCAGTGATGCACATAAAAATAAAAAGGGTGATATAGGAAATTTTCTTCATTCTTAATTGATTATGGTAAAACTATCTTTTAATGTTTATACTACATTATAATAAAGTTTGTTTTTATTCTGTTTTTGTGTATTTGAGGCATTGGCCCTATTGATTTACTTGTCTTTTATATGTCTTTTTACATATAATTATACTTTATTCTAATGAACATTCAATTTTCAATTCGACGCTTTATTCCGTATTTCATTTTACGTCATCAAAATTTAAGACAATTGCTATGTTTACAATTATTATTACTAGTACTATTCAATTTTGTTGCAACTATTTCTTTTTCACAAATTAGTCAGAATGGTATCTTTTTCCAGGCTGTTGCAAAGGACAATTATGATAATCCCGCAAATCGCCGTCAATTATTTCTACAATCTACTATTATTCAATCGAATACGAATGGGAGTAAGGTGCTTATTGAAGAATTTCAAACTACCACAGATCAAATGGGTATTTTTAATTTTACCATTGGAAAAGGAGTCAGAAAAGGGGGTAAATTTTATAATTTAAATGAAATAGATTGGGCAAACGGCCCTTATTATTTAAATATAAAAATAGTAATTACACCAGTTGCACCTGGAGCAAATTGGGACTATACAAAAGAATGGATTGATTTTGGTACTACGCCCTTTGGGACAGTCCCTTATGCTTTATTTGCTTCTAGTTCAGGTGATTTAGGTAATAAAGTGAATGTTTCTGATAGTATTTTACGCTATGTTACACCTACGCAATTAGCTGTAAAATCGTTTGATATCAGTCCAATTTTAAAAAGTTTATCAGAAAAATTGGATAAGGTTGATGGCAAACAATTGTCTTCAAATGATTATACAAATGTTGAGAAGATTAAATTAAATGAAATTTCAGGTATTAACACCGGCGATGAAACACTTTTATCAATAAAGTCAAAACTTGGCATTACAGTTTTGAATGGTGTTAATACTGGTGACCAAGATTTAAGTCCTTTTGCTACAAAATTAGCATTGGATGTAAATACTAAAGTTTTTGATTCGGTACTTTCACAAAAAGTAAATATTGCTGATTTGGATAATTTTCTTGCCTTGAAACCTAATATATTTGATTTAAATTCAAGCTTGGACTTAAAAGCCAATAGTACAGATGTTTCTACTGGATTACTTTTAAAAGTAGATAAAGTTATCGGAATGGGGCTTAGTTCAAATGATTACACCACAACAGATAAATTAAAACTTACGAATATTAGTGGAATAAATACGGGTGATCAGGATTTGAGTTTATATGCCACTAAAGCTGGGTTAGCATTAAAAGTTGACCATTCAATTGGGAAAGAATTATCTAGTAATGATTATACAACGATAGAAAAAAACAAATTAGCGGCGATTAGCGGAACAAACACTGGCGATCAAAATCTAAGTTCATATGCTACAATTGCTAACCTAGGTTTAAAAGCAAATATCACTGATGTGAATACAAGCTTAGCACTTAAGGCAAATAGCAATGATCTTATTACATTATTAAATACCAAAGCTAACCTCACTGACGTGAGTTCAAGTTTATCATTAATGGTTAATATTGCTGATCTTAATTCAGGTTTAAATTTAAAAGTTGACAAAGTGGCTGGGAAAGTATTATCTAGCAACGATTACACTTCAGCGGATAAGCTAAAGCTTTCCAATATCACAGGTGTAAATACGGGTGATCAGGACTTAAGTTTATTGGCTACTATTACTAATCTTTCATTAAAGGCGAATAGTACTGATGTAAATACAAGTTTAGGGCTTAAAGCAAACAATACAGATGTAACTTCTTCACTAGCGCTCAAGGCGAATAGTACTGATGTAAATACAAGTTTAGGGCTTAAAGCAAACAGTGCAGATGTAACTTCTTCACTAGCGCTCAAGGCGAATAGTACTGATATAAATACAAGTTTAGGGCTTAAAGCAAACAGTGCAGATGTTACTTCTTCACTAGCGCTCAAGGCGAATAGTACTGATGTAAATACAAGTTTAGGACTTAAAGCAAACAATACAGATGTCACTTCTTCACTAGCGCTCAAGGCTAATAGTACTGATGTAAATACAAGTTTAGGACTTAAAGCAAGCGTAATTGATGTAGTTGCTGGTCTTTCATTAAAAGAAGAGCAACTGAATAAGTCCGCTGCTTCAAATTTGGGTGGTACAGCTGCAAATGACATTTTATATCCGACGCAAAAAGCGGTTAAAGCCTATGTGGATGGTCAAATTAGTTCAGGCGGTGTTGCTGATGCTAGTATTTTAACAAGGCATATAGCATCTTTAAATATCACAACTCCTTTAATTGCGGATGCTTCAATTACAGATGTAAAAATTTCTAATGGTATAAATCAGTCAAAAGTGGGGTTGGGAAATGTAGAAAATACTGCAATAAGTACTTGGCAAGGTAGTAGTAATTTAAATAGTTTGGGAACGATAACATCTGGTATATGGAGTGGTTCATCAGTTGCTATTACGCATGGTGGGACAGGAGCAAACACAGCGGCAGATGCAAGATTCAATTTAGGACTTGTTATTGGTCAAGATGTACAATCGCCATTAACAACGACACAACTTGCTGTTTTATCAAACACGAGTAATATTAATACTGGAGATGAAACCATAGCTTCTATAAAAACTAAATTAGGTATTACAACGCTTAGTGGGGTTAATACAGGTGATCAGGATCTGAGTTCATTTGCAACTATTACGAATCTTGCTTTAAAAGCAAATACATCAGACATGACTACTTCATTGGACTTGAAAGCAAACGCAACTGATCTTAGTTCGGGATTAGTGTTGAAAGCAAATACATCAGACATGACTACTTCATTGGGCCTGAAGGCAAACGCAACTGATCTTAGTTCGGGATTAGCATTAAAAGTAGATAAGGTTACTGGCAAAGAATTATCAACCAATGATTATACAACCGCTGAAAAAAATAAACTAACTGCAATAACTGGAACGAATACGGGGGATCAAGATATAAGTTCATTTGCAACTAATACGAATCTTGCTTTAAAAGCAAATACATCAGATATGACTACCTCATTGGGCTTAAAAGCTAACACGGCTGATATGACTACGAGCTTAGGGCTCAAAGCAACCACATCTGATCTAACCTCAGGATTAGCGTTGAAGGTAGATAAGGTGACTGGTAAAGAATTATCCACCAATGATTATACAACCACTGAAAAAAATAAATTAGCTGCAATTACTGGCTCCAATACAGGTGATCAGGATATAAGTTCATTTGCAACAAATACTAATCTGGATTTAAAAGCAAACATATCAGACGTAAATACTAGTTTAGCATTAAAAGCAAATTTAATATCTCCTAATTTAACAGCACCTATTTTGGGAGATGCTACTGCCACAAGCTTATCTGTTAATTCAGGTATAAGTGCTTCAACCTTGACGGTAACAAATTTGAGTGCTACAACAATAAATGCAACAAATGTTACTGTAACCAATGATGTTAAAGCAAAACGATATTTACTTACTTACAATGCAGCGGCTACATCAACTATAGACTTAAGTACTGGAAATATCTTTCAGATTTTATTAACTGGGGCTACGGCATTTATTTTACCAACACCAAACGCATCAACTGTAGGCACTTATATAGTAAGATTCAAACAAGACAATATTGGAGGTCGAGTAGTCACTTTTTCAAATACAGCATCAACCACTACAAAATTGTATTGGGCAGGGGGAGTTGTACCTATAATTACTTCGGGGGCTAATAAGATTGATTTTATGACTATCATTTGTGACGGAATAAGTTATTATGCAACCATGATACAAAATTTTTACTAATGAAAACAGCAGTTTCTATATTAATATTTTTATGCTTAAACTTTAATAGCAAATCACAAGTGGTTCCACAAGGGTTCTTGGTAGTGCCGGTGACTAATGAATCTGTGACTATTGGGAGTCAATTTTGGCTTAAAAGAAATTTGAACGTAATATCTTATAATAATGGCGATCCAATTCCTTATTACTCAAATAATATAGGATGGGGAAGTTTAACCACGCCTGCAATGTGTTCTTATAATTTCGATGCATCGAATGATGCAGTCTATGGAAAATTATATAACTATTATGCAGTTATTGATTCAAGAGGTATTTGCCCTATTGGTTGGCATACCCCAACTGATGGCGAGTTTAGTACATTAAATACAACTATTGGAGGTAATGGTGGAACATTAAAAGAAGCAGGTTTGCTACATTGGGATTCGCCAAATTCAGGCGCTACAAATACGACTAATTTTTCTGCTTTAGGTGCTGGATATATGGGGACTTCGGCTCCAAGTTCACAACGTAATGTAACCTATTTTTGGACTGCTGATTCTTATAATACTACGCGTGCATTTACTTGGTCATTAAGCAATGATAATACAAGTTTTACACAATCTAATTTAAATACAAAAGTGGGTGGGTTTTCAGTTCGTTGTATAAAAAATAGCCTGTAGTAATTTACGATGGCTAATTTTTCAAAATCGGTTTTAATACATTTAATTTTCCATCAATTTTGTTTTCATCAAATTCCAATCCTAATACATGGGCAATGATTGGATAGATATTTACATTTTCAAAACCTTCAATTACTTTCCCTTTTTTAAATGCGGGTCCCCAAGCCATAAAACTAGCACGCATATCTACTAGATGATTATCGAATCCATGTTTGCCTCTGGTTGTTTTATAAGGGGATAGATTAAATATTTTAGGTACATGCGGGATCAATAATAAATCACCTAAACGATTGTTCCAGTCATCTGATTTTTTATAATGCCAATAATCAGGCGTTTCATCTAATTTATAAACGGTGATATTGGTATCTTTTTTTAGTTCCTGGTAAGTAGATTCAATTTTAGAAGCATCTTTTGCATACAAATGTAATTGTGCATCTCCCCATGGCACTTTAAAGTAACTGGTGTCTACTGCTTTTGGTAAACCCAAGGTATTTACATTATCCACTGTAGTCATCCCATGATCAGATACGAATATATAGCTGATTGGAAGATTTAGTGGTGCAAGTGCTAATTGTAAAGCATGAATGCTACTATCAACAAATTGAACAGATTTTTTTACTCTCGGATCTTCCGGGCCAAAATCATGGGCATCATGATCAACATCTGGGAAATAAAAGGTGATTAAGTGCGGACGATTTTCTTCAGGAAGGGTTAACCAATCTTTCACCGCTTTGATCCTAGTTCCAATAGGTACTTTTTCACTATAATTATAATAATAGGTAGGGCGAATACCTTGAATAGCTGCTTCAGAAGCAACCCAATAAAAACTTGCTGTAACCATTTGTTGTTTTTCTGCTAATACCCACAATGGCGTTCCGCCATACCATTTTCCTTCGGCAACCATTTTTTTATTTCCCATATTGTAAAATGCACCAGTAGGAACATCGATATAACTATTGTCAACCAATCCATGATGCGAAGGATATAAACCAGTTACAATACTATAATGATTTGGGAAAGTAACTGAAGGATAGGAGGGTGTCATGAATTTTGCACGAATCCCATTATTGGATAAATTTTGTAAATTTTTGGCTTCATATTTTTCTGCGAAATCAGCCCTAAATCCATCTGCTGATATTAAAATAATATAGGGCTTGACTTGCTGCGCGGGACTATTTTTTCGGCCAGGAACAATTTGCTGGGTTAGATCAATTATATTTTTTTCAGCAACAGTATAATTGTGGTTATTCACTTTTGAGGTATCCTGCGCTGCTAATTGCCCAATGAAACTTAGGCCTATAATGAAACTAAATATTTTGTATTTCATAGGGTGTATTATTAAAAAGGCTTTTTAAATAATTTTTTTCTTATTTGTATACTTAATGCAACACCTAATAATGCTGCAATAATTCCTCCGGCAATATCTAATGGGAAATGTTGTCCAAGGTATATTCTGGAATAGCCACAAATTAAAGCATATATAGCTCCAGCCATTAAAACTTTTCTATTTGGGAAAAAATATACCGTGATTAAAAATAAAGTGAATGCGGTTGCGGTATGACCTGAGGGAAAACTATTATAAGTATGTACTTCAACGCCAGGTACCGTGTGAATTTTTGAAATTGGAATATCGCTCGCAATGGGTCGATTCACATTTGGCCAGAATAAATTTTTTGGCACTTGGGTCAGAATCGTAGAACTTAAAAAATTGATCAAAATAAATGTAGCATCTTTTTTTAAAAGCAATACTAAAACTAGCAAATAAGGTATCCAAATCCAACCCTCCGCCAAATAAGTAAAATAGGAAAAAAAGGTATCTGCAAATGCGCCAAGATCGGTGTTAAACCATAAAAACAGGTCGTCCCTTCCAAAAATATAGCTTAGAATGAACAATAAAATGGCTATGATGAATGCATAAGCCTGCGCCAATTTGTAGCTAACATTTAAGGGCATTTTTGTGCTATTTAAAATAGACATGGTTTTAATAGGCTTATTTATGCAAAATTACTAAATGTTTGTGCTCGTGAGTCAACTATTTATTTGATGGGTTGTTATAACTTTACCAAATCTCATGAATAAACAAAAAGAATATATATCGGTCATTGGTGCTAGGGAGCATAACTTGAAAAATTTTGATATTACCATCCCTAAAAATGAATTAGTGGTGTTTACCGGTGTGAGTGGAAGCGGCAAATCATCACTCGCTTTTGATACCCTATATAACGAGGGGCAGCGCCGTTATATGGAAAGCTTTAGTGCATATGCAAGGCAGTTTATGGGAGATATGGAAAGGCCAGATGTGGATCAAATTACCGGTTTGTCGCCAGTCATTGCTATTGAGCAAAAAACGACCAATAAAAACCCCAGGTCAACAGTTGGAACGGTTACGGAATTATATGATTTTTTACGTTTGTTATATGCAAGAATTGGCAAGGCTTATAGTTACAATACGGGAAAACCCATGGTGAAATTTTCCGAAGCAGAAATCATTCAAAATATTGCCACACAGTTTAAGGATAAAAAAATTAATTTATTGGCCCCAGTGGTACGTGGCCGAAAAGGACATTATCGTGAGTTATTTGAAGAAATTAGAAAAAAGGGTTTTGTTAAAGCAAGGGTAGATGGTGAAATTGTTGAACTAAGGCCAAAGTATCAGGTAGACCGTTACAAAATACATGATATTGAAGTAGTCGTGGATCGCATGCCTGTGAATGCTGCTATGAAAAGTAGGTTGGGTGAAAGCGTTTCCCAATGTTTAAAAATGGGTAAGGATTTGTTGTTTGTTTTAGAAGAAGGAAAAACAAAAGCGGTTCAATATTCAAAACAATTAATGTGTGAAACCACCGGACTCAGTTATGAGGAGCCTTCACCGAATAGCTTTTCATTTAACTCACCTTATGGTGCTTGCCCAAATTGCAAGGGATTGGGAAATGTGTATGCCATTGATATGAGTTTATTACTTCATGATCATACATTAAGTATAAACGAAGGGGCTATTCATCCATTGGGGGAAGCCAGAGAGGCCAGCGTTTTTAATCAGATTAAATTATTTGCAAGAAAACATAAAATAAGTTTAGATAAAGCAATCAATGATTTATCAAAGGAGCAATTGAATTTAATATTATTTGGGGATAAAAATATTTCGTCCACTTTGGACTTGGATTTGAATGATGAAAATATTCCGGATACCTATACCGGAAGTTATGAAGGTATTGTCCCAATGATGAAAAGGTGGTTTACTTCTTCTCAAAGCACTGATCATTTAAAGGCATGGGTAGAAGGGTATATGGAATTAAATACCTGTCCAACCTGCGAAGGTGCTAGATTAAGAAAAGAAAGTTTGTGGTTTAAGGTGAATGAAAAAAATATTGCATTTTTAAATGA
>Ga0214919_10010852_pt1 | contig 11452 bp, 13 predicted proteins | sample LL1503_MetaG_FD_177994 | JGI IMG/M metagenome (GOLD analysis project Ga0214919, IMG submission 177994) | Freshwater microbial communities from Lake Lanier, Atlanta, Georgia, United States - LL-1503 | ecosystem: Environmental > Aquatic > Freshwater > Lake | place: USA: Georgia | collected...
CATATTAAGGGGGCCCATAGTTCCACAATATTCACGCCAAAACTTATCAAGTTAGCTTGAATGCTTTCTTCATTGCCTTGCCCTTAAGTTCGTAATAGCTTTTGCTTTTTTTGGTTAGATGAATATATTTTGTTCTTCTATTATCGTTTTGAAATCTAGTTTCAACCCACTCATTTTCTAACATTTGACTAAATTTTCGATGCAGTGTTGCTGGCGATGCAAGATTTATTAACTCCATTACATCACTAACTGTCATTGGTTCATCGTGCAGTTCACGAACTGCAATATCATCCAATATCAATGCACAGACTGGCTCTAAGTCTGCAGTTACATCTTCTTTTTGCATGCTTTTTAAAATATTAACAAATCGCAAGTAGTAAATCATTCAAGTACATTTTCAAAAAGTTGTAATTTGTTTATCTTAATCTATTTTTTCATTTTTTTAAATAATTTTGACACAGACAGCAAAATTAGTGCAACTAAAGTAATTCCAGTCATATCGCCTATAAACATTACATAATTATTTGCAAGAAATGCAAATGAGTAAATTAACGCAAGTATTGGTATCAGCACTATTTTCATAACTATTTTTTGGCAAGTTAATTTTTATTATATTAATAAGTGTAGCAATATGCTTGTAGTTTTTGTAATTAAGGTAGATGATGAGCTAATGCAAACGTAAGCAGTTACTCCCTGCCCCTAAATTTCAGATTCTGAGACCCCCACCGTACCCCCACCCCCTAAATTAGGTTTGGGACTCCTACTAGGGCTATACACTCTATTTTGCTCAACAGTACCCGTACTTTTTTTAGTTCGGGTATTTGCCATCCAAGTTATTGAATCCATCCACCATAATTCATAGCAATGGAAAAATTAAAAATTTCAATGACTTTATTAAGCCCTCTGATTACAAACGGGGGGTATATGACCTTGGACGCATTGCTTGCGGCTTTGATATTTGAACAAACGGGTGACCTTGCGAAAGCCCACTCAGAAATCCCTTTAATGAATACCCAAGGCTTATGGAATGGGAGTGCTGCCATCTTTGAAAAAATAGACTTTGCTAAGAAAGTGTTCGTTGCAAATTTACGTGCTTCACATGATTTGGATTTGGATTTGGTTGCAAAAAAGGCTGCTGGAAATCCGCATACAAAAATTGGATTAACGAGGAGAAGAGAATTTGGTGCTGTGTTAAACAGTTATCCAATGGTTACTGCACCATCAATCACTTGGTATGCGATGGGGGATAGAGAAAAAATACACAAACTTTTATCTGATGTTGAGTTTATTGGCAAGCGCAGAGCCAGCGGGTATGGTCAGGTATCTAATCTTCAAATTGAAGATGCTGACCTTGATGGAGTAGTCGGACATTTTGGTGAGCCTTTGCGTCCTGTGCCGGTGGAGTTATTTACTGGAGACAAGGCATCACTCAAGGTTGATGCATCGTGGAAGCCTGCGTACTGGCATCCAGCCAATCGTGCAGTGTGTTTTGTGCCTGAGGTTGTTTAATGAACACCTTTGAATTTTTCAATGAATATTTTGGTAAGCATCTTGTTAAACAAGATGGTGAGGCTCACGTTGCGGCTTATAGAGCATTGTCAAGCAATCATAAATTAGCCAAAGGAACTGACGGGCGTCTCCAGTCTGGCTGGGCGATTATTAGACCAAGCGTTTCAAGTGTTCAATTGAAGTTATCTGCCTCAGGGCTTAATTTTGATGAAAGAACAAGAATTGAAGCCTTCATGGATGAACTTGAAAACTGGGATGGGATTGAGCCTCGTATCTTTCTGATGTTTGACAAAGCGCCAGTACCTATTGAAAATTTATTTATGACGGTGGATAAACGTGCAATTCGTATTTGTTCCCCCGCTGGTGTTGAGACCTTTGATATGAATTCTGAACCCAATGAGGAATCAGGCGGTATTCAAAAGGCAATATGGAAGCGCAAGGTGGTTAAATGATTAACCATACCATTCCAAAGCCGGAGAAGATTGCAGGCTATCAACTTCATAGGATGGTTGCAGAATTGGTTGACGGCTTTCCTGCCCAGTTTGTTGACAACGGTGACCATTTATTAATAAGAACAAATAAGCCAATTACCAACAGTGGAAAAGAATTAACAATACCAGAACAAGGCGCAGTGATTGTCTTTGAACTTAAAGCATCGGTTGCAACACGTATGGGCGGAAAGAATATATACCCTGAAATCCATGATTGGCGAAGTAGACGTGAGTGGCTTGAAGCAGAGGGATTAAAAGGTGGGTTTGAGGTGTTGGCAGTTCATGTCACTGGGGACAGACAAAACGTAGTTGCAAGTGGTGGCAGGAAATTTTGGATTGACGCAACACAATTTACTGGAGTTTTGAAGGTTCAAGACAAAGACAAATTTTCAAATGTTTTAGCAAATGGCATCGGTCGAGTTGGTAAAGCATTTGGTATGGGTATGTTGGTTATTTAATTGGGAGATTCAAAATGAAAATTATCATTAACGCCAAAATCAAAACCTTGGCGCCTTTATCTATCAAGATGCCTAAGCCTGAGGGGGGAAGGGAAAATGATTTTGAAAATTTTCCCGTCATGACTCGAGGTATTGACGAGGCTGGAAATAAATTACAAACAGGTTATCTGCCAGCAACTACCCTTAGAGGGTTTCTGCGTCGTGCTGTGACGCTACGCAGTATGAAGATTGCGGCAGATAGCGGCAAGCCATATAAGTTGCCACAGGTCTATTCAGAGATGATTGGACAAGATGCGGAAAGTGAAAAGCAAGCAGGCGATATTGATTTGCTGGCAATCCGAAAAGCCAGACAAGATAGCCCAATTCTTGATTTGTTTGGTAGTGGTCTTGGAATTAAATCAAGAATTAAGGTGAGCCATTTTGTTCCATCAGTTAATGTTTTGCCTGAAGTGTTCACCGGTGTCAGAAAAGACCTTGACGACACGGAGGATGCACTTGAGTTAATGGATAAGACTGAGATGAGTTCCTTTTTAGGTAGGAGTGAGAGTAATAACAAGAGAGCGGCAGCCTCTGCGTTGGTTAAGCAACTCGAGACTTCGGTGAGAAGGATGGAAAGAAAGGGGGATGCTGTCCCTCCTGATATTGCCAAAGCGCTTGAAGCAGCAAAAGCCAAAGAGGATAAATTTAAATCTGAGATGGGTGATATGGCAAACAGTTCCCGAACAATTGTTCAGCACTATGCATTACCTTCAGGTATTGAGTTGAGTGGTCGCATTGTTATAGAGAATGCGGTTGAGCGTGACATGGACTTAATTCAACACGGTCTTGATGAGTTAAGTAAGAAGCCTGTTCTTGGCGCACATAGTGCTAGAGGCTGCGGTGAAGTTGAAGGTACGTTTCAAATATTTAATGATGACGGTAAATTATTAAAAACTATCTTTGTGGGTGACTACAAGGCATCAAAAGTGACGGAATTTTCTTGAGCAAAAAGGGGGAAACCATAAATAAATCAATGCTGTATCAGTTGTCAGGTCAAGCCACCATGCAAATGTGTGGCTACTAGAAGAAGGCGCAATTATTTGTCAAACGTGTTAATGGTCAAGCCACCATGCAAATGTGTGGCTACTAGAAGCGGAACTGGTCATTACCTCTGCGTGAGGTGGGTCAAGCCACCATGCAAATGTGTGGCTACTAGAAGGTGAACAGTTGAGTTTTGTCGAGTTCCTTGGGTCAAGCCACCATGCAAATGTGTGGCTACTAGAAGCAGAAAGCGGTTCAAAAGACGATTGATAACGGTCAAGCCACCATGCAAATGTGTGGCTACTAGAAGTAGTAAGCCCCCATGATGGCGGCATCGAATGGGTCAAGCCACCATGCAAATGTGTGGCTACTAGAAGCATTGCCTGACGAATAACCAAAGAGTAGGTGGTCAAGCCACCATGCAAATGTGTGGCTACTAAAGATGGAATTGCAGCCCCGATGCTGTAATGTTTAATTAAGCCGCCCCTTCGGGGGTGGCTATTTTTTATTCCTGACTATGAGTGAAAATGGGATATCAAGAAGGTAACAAATGTTTCGTTCTCAAGAGCAATCCAACTTCAACGCCATAGTCACTAAGCATATGGCTCAAAGCGATGCGCCTTTACTCTTGGAGGGGGCGACAGGCTTAGGAAAGACTCGAGCCTATTTGTCTGCGGTTATGGATGCAGTTAAAACGGGTCGCAAGATAGCAATTGCACTGCCCAGCCATCAACTGATTGACCAGTTGCTGGTTTCCAGCGATTTATTAGAAACACAAAGTTCTGGCGTTCGGGTTGTAGCGTTTAAACCTGCCCGTATGTTTGAAAATAGAAATCAATACAAAGAATATAAAGACTTGGCGATGGATTCGGATGTGATGTTATGTACGAGTGCATCTATCATCATTGACCAGCGCCTTGGTGGAGATTACAACGGTGCAACAAAGCGTGATTACATTATTTTTGATGAGGCTGACCAACTGCCCGATGCGGCTGCTTTGCAAAGCGATTGTGAAATTACAAAAGAACAACTCAAAGAGTTAAACATCACTGCCGAAACGGCTGGACAGGTAGTGACAGAAGTTTTAAAGAAGAAGAATCTTGAGCCTGAGGTCAAGGCTTCTGCCCTGATGATATTAGAGGCTATTGAAGAGCCTGCGTGGTTTTACAAAGCGGGGCTAACCGATAACGGTGGCGTGAGGTTATTTCACAAAATGCCGGGTCGACTACTTAAAAAAATAGCCAATAGAAGTGAGGTTGCTTTTATCAGCGCAACGTTATCTGTACATGGAAAGTTTGATGATTTTAAAAGGGCTATGGGTATCCAAAAGGAGAGCAACCTATCTTGCATCATTGAACCAGCCAAACATGGACAGTTAACTTTTGAAGTCTCAGAGGTTGAGGTAAATACTCCTGAATGGTTAGATGCTATTAAATCAACCATCAATTCCGCCCCCAAACCAATTTTGATTGTTACCCCAAGTCATGACCTATCCAATACACTGGGCGCAATCATTCCTAACTCAACCATAAGAAGTAGGGACGAAACTTCCACTGAAGCCTCCAAGCGAATGGGTAACTCAGAGATTTTGATTGCCTCAGGTGCATGGGCTGGAATGGATACACCCATTAAGTGGGGGTCGATTGTTGTGCCAAGAATCCCCTATGAGCCTCCAACAGTTTTAGATGGTGAGGTTGAGAGCAGTTTCTTTGATTCACGTAACACTGCTTTACGAAGGATGCGTCAGGTCATTGGACGAGGCTTACGTTCTCCAGATGCGGTATGCAAGATTTTTGTGCTTGATGGTCGATATAAGAGTATTGGGGCGTTTATTCCAGATAGATTTAAAAATGCTTGGGCTGAAAAATCCTCCAAGGAAGGTAAGCGGTATGAAGTCACGCTGTCCAAGATTGAAAGAGACCCCGCTGTCCGAAAGCGAGCCTTAAAACACTACGGTCACTCATGTATGAGTTGCCAGTTTTCACCAAAAGTTATTAGCCAACTTGATGTTCATCATTTGAATCCATTATCTGACGGTGGAGAGCGTATAACAACTATTGATGATGTAGCGGTTTTGTGTGCTAACTGTCACAGGCTGGCACATTCAACTAGTCCTCCGCTAACAGTCGAAGACATGAAGGCATTGCAGGCCTAATAAACGTAATTAGGTAATTAAACAAGGATGAAAATCTAGTTCTCAAACTGCGGGTGTTTTAACTAACTTGTCACTCAATTAGGATATTCGCCACTGCGTTTGGCTGACTGTGGAGTTGGAGCAACACACAAATCAATTCGTTCAATGAAATCGCCCTTAACTTCTGCAAAGACGACAGCAACCAAGTTTTCTTTATCACCTTGTGCGAGTACAACACATGGGCCGGGAAAACTATGCGTCAATGTTGCCATTTCAGCCCAAACGGTTTCTCCTGACGATTTAACTACTTTGAGTTTCGAGTTGATGTAATCTAAATATTCTTTTTTTGATTCGATTTCAGAGAACACCATTTGCGAAGAATAACAAAAGTGGTTTGCTAGCAGTGGTTCCAATTTTGAGGAATCCAAGGTATTCATCATCGATGCGAATGCTCTTAGTGCAGTTTCAATAGTTAACATTTTGGACTCTCTCGAACGTATGTGATTTTACTTTATTCTGCGTGGGTTGGACTTTAGATTTCGTAAATAAAATTACTTTCAGTACGAACGTTCGCATTGGCAACATGCGAACAAATGGGTAATATTTGCCAATTAACTAGCGTCTTATCTTGGGTGGATATGAGTATTTCAAGTGACAAAATTGATGATTCAACTTATATAACACTTGCAGGCGGTGCGATACGCTGCCGCCGCTGTTTGGCAAGGTCAAGCAGGACGGGCGAGCAATGTCGCAAACCTGCGATGAAATCAAGCAGGACGCAGAAATGTACGCATCACGGCGGTCGCTCCAAAGGGGCGACCACTGCCAAAGGCAAACAACGAATTATTGATGCCAACCTGAAGCACGGGGAATGCACCTTGGCTGAAAGGAAGCGTCATTCCCAAATTTCTGCGAGATTATCAATGCTTGAAGATTGCATGATTGTTCTTGGCATGGGGGATGGACTGCGTATTCGAGGCAGAAAGCCCGCAGGCTATTGCCCAATACGAACGATGGACGAGGTTAAACAATTCCTCGTGGGAATTCAGTAACACCATGTGTAGGGGGTCAAACGGTCTCGTTAATTTTTTTTAATCGTCTAACCCATCGACCGCATTTTCAGCACCTTCTGAAAAATAAATTAATAACTTCACTTACAAGCCGAGTTCTAAAATGCTGGCTAAAGAAGTTGGACAGGTTGGACAGCATTTTCATCATTTCCGTGTTTTCTCCTCGTGAGATTCAATATTTTAAGAAAAGGGTAAATTGACCAACATCCTGTCCATCCTGTCCAAATCTAAGCGACAAGTTAACTGTATGTGTTATCTACTTGAAGTTTCAATCCAACATAAAACCGATTACTGCCACTTTTACCATCAGGAAACCCACGCTCTGCCAATCGCTGGGTAAAGGACTTTTTAGTTGAAAGCCTGAACCCGTTTAACTTACACCAGTTCGTCCATGCCTCATAGGCAGTATTTTGATTAATCTTTGCATTTGCATCCGCCTGCATTACGTCTGCAAGAAACTCTCCAAGGAGGTCGCTTTCTGTTCTGTATTTGGCATGTTCATGCAAAATTCTTGGGCTAAGCCTAAGACCATCCGCAAAGTATTTGCGTGCGCCCTCAAGCATCCACTGCAATATTCCTTGGCTCTCAGCAAGAAGTTTCTCTTCAAGATTGGGGTCTTTTTCACCATCAGAAAACTTTCTGTTAAAGCGCAGCAATACTAGTCTGCGCCAAATACCGTCGTCTTCGCCGGTAACAATTGGCTTATGATTCGTCCGAAGCCATGCAGTAAAGGTTGGCATGTATTCAAAAAATTCTTTGTGAAGAAAACGTGCTGAAATCGGTTCACGCCCTGCAATCATTTTGACGACCTGCTCATCTAATCGGTCACCGGCTTGAAGTTCGTTGATAGAAACATACCGTGCGCCTGCCAGCGCAGCCAAGTCATTCCTTGGGGATGCGTCATCCGACCGGCGAGTGGTTAATACTGTTGAAGCAGCAGTCGTTGAGTATCCGCCAAGTATCTGATTAATCACATTGCCAAAAACACTCTTACCATTGCTGCCAACACCATAGCAAATAACAGCAATTTCTTCAGTAACCAGACCGGTTAAAGTGTATCCAAGCAGGAGTTGAACACTTTCAATGGTCGCTTCATCTTCCTCAAAAATTTGATATAAAAATCTAATCCAATTGGGGCATACGGCATCATCCTCAAAATTTGCATTGCAGTACCTTGTAATGTAATAGTGTGGCTGGTTATCTATGTGTTCACCAGTTTTAAGATTAACCACACCATTTAAAACACCCAGTTGGTATGGATTCGTGTCCAGTTCTCGGTCAGTTACTGCCATGTCCGGCTCTGAGATTGCAAGTCTGAGCATCGCTTGAATTCGTGGAAGGTTGTGGGCGGTTATTGCTTGCGAAATCATCTTTTTGCCACGCTCATGGTCTTGACCGAAAATTGAACTAGCAGCACCTAAGATACGAGCGCAGCACATCTTGGCAAATGCAACCTCCTCTTCCTTTTCACATAATATCCATCTCCGTGTTTTATCCCATTTAAGCCAACGACCACGTGTTGTTACATAAATTAGTTCGCCTGATGCAAGGCTGGCAAATGCCTTAGCGTTACGAATGTCACCATGTGACTCGATTTGAAGTAGGTCATAGTCTAATGCCTGTACATGAGTTATCTTAGGTAATGCTAACGGTTTAGGAGGTGACAGAGCATTTTCAAGTAATGCACCCAGTGCAGCCTTTCCATCACGCTTCAGACAGTCATTAACGTCATCATTTTTTTCCCAATCGTCAGGCATGGTTGCAACCAAGCCTTCAACACTGGTGGCAATTTGAATAGCTTGAGATTCTTTACCAACGTCTGAAACAATTACAAGTTGGCAGGCGGGGTAACGTTCATGCAAAGTGTTGGCAACTCTTGCCATATTCCCAGCGCCAAAACAAACGGCTGCTGGGCTGCCAGTAGCCAGCCAGCATGCCCAAGCCTGACCTATGCCTTCAACGACATACACAGTGCAACCGTCTTGCAATTGGCCAACATTAAAAAACCCAGTCATTGAATGGTCAGGTAAATTCAATTTAGAAGGTTTGCCTACGACTTTAGCCACAGGCGGAAGTATGAACTGGAGCGACACAATTTCTCCATCAATGCTCATGCATGGAACCACTAAGGAGCCCACCATGCTTCTACCGGCAATGAATAAGGTGTCGTTTTCAGGAACCACTCGCAAAGAGTCCAAAGGAGCGCCTTGACCTTCTTTCTCAATAACATAGGGATGCTCGTCACTAGCAGGCTCACAACGGCTCCAAATTTGATTTGGGTCATACACGCTAGTCTTGGATGAATGAGGCTCTGGAGCCGTTTTAGGGCTTAAGATTTGACTTGAATTAGATTGTTTATATTGCCAGCCGTATTTTTTAGCCAAATGGAAAAGTGTTCCTATTGTTATTGAATTTCCAGCGCCGTTAGTTTTGCAACTCCTCCAAACTGAAGCGCAGTGCTGCTCGTTAAAATTACTGCTAGTGGAACTCCAATCCCTAAACAGGTCATATTCACAGCCCTCAGATTTGAGAGCCATTGCGACATGAACCCATTCATCTCTAAATAAATCAGAAGGAAGATGAGATAGCGCACTTTTAACTTTTTCAATTGGGGTGGGCGTTTTTTTCATTTCGCATCCCCATCAATTCGAGATTGAACCCAATCCTCAACCAAATTACTCGGCCAACCAGTGCTTCTGTTTGTTAATTTAACCCCCTTAGGAAATAAACCTAATCTGATTTGTTTATAAATTGATGAAGGACGCAGGCCTGTTATTGCGCAGACCTCATTTATTCGATATATCTTTATTGCCATATTCAACACTCCTAAAACGTTGTATGCAGTTATGTAACTGCAAGGAGCGAAGCATATTTTTTTGCTATAAATAAACTAGGATATGAAAGGTGGGGGTTTCAGGTAGATTGTTGATTTTTAAGGATATTTTAGTCTTTGATGGGATAAGGTGAACCTAAATCGTATTGTGATACCTCGGTTGTTTTGTATGGCTTATTTGCCCTTGAGTACCACATTTTTTCAATGTATTCATATGTATGCTTCTTAAAGCGCCCCTGATTTTTGCCATCACGGTCTTTGTAAATGTGGTGTTCCTTAGTATTTGGATTTATCCACTCTCCCTCTGAAAGAGCCACAACGGCTTCAATTGCTTGCTCAAGAGATAAGCCAAGTCCGCCATCGTTCTCTAACGTCATGGCACATGTCATCCAATGTAGGATTAACCTGTTATCTTCAAGTGCTATGTCATCCGCCTCTTTATGGCCAGCCATATAGGCAAGTCCAAGTGCAAAATTAGCATCACACCCCATTTCTATTTTTTCAAATGCATTTGCTAAATAATTTAATTGCTCTTCAGTTAATGGCGTGTTTTTATTTCTAATTTGTCTGGCCAACGCTCCGTATCGTTTTCTTTGTGTTCTTACACTCATATTAAGCCCTTTTTAAAACTATTACCTTTTCATCTTTATTCATTTTTCCATCGCACCAATCTGAAAACCATTGCATCATGCGAATTCGCTCATCCATGAAGTCCGTTCTTAGGTAGGCTCTTCGGGATTGATTTGGTTCTTGGTGGTCAAGTTGCCGCTCAACGGCATCAAGATTGAAAGTCTTCTCATTTAATAAGATTATAAAAAGACTATGGGTTACCACTTAAATAATATCAATTATTTATTTAATTAATTGATGCAACTTTGCAACCATGTTTAAACACGCATAGTCAAGTTAAGTAACCCATTACTATTGATTGAACGTTTAAACAAACACGGGATGAAACTATAAAAAAATATTTTTAGCCTAGTTCCTAAAGAGCATTATCAGAACTAATCTGCGTACTCCTGTCGATATAGCCATAATCCAAATCTTTAATAAAGTTTTTAAGGTCAATACCTCATGCTCTTTAAAGAAATATCACTTTATTTTGTCTGTTTAAACACGCATTCGAAGTCAAGTTTTTTAATCGCCTCATAAAGAGGCTTAAGTGGAAATCGTCCATCACCATAAGCATCGCCCACATCAGAACTGCGATGACCTGTTAATCGGTCATGGTGCTCTTTTCTAACGCCGCCTTGCCTACATATATCTTTAAAGCAATGTCTAAAACTATGGAAACATTTACGTTTATCTTGAATGCCAACGACTTGCCTTAAGTAACGCCCGAACCATTGCGACCAACTCGCTGTAAGTTGACGTGAGCCGGCCGAGGTCAACAAAGGAAAAAGTCTTTTGCAGTTGCTATTCTTTGCCTGACTGATTAAATCTAGCAAACCCAACTCAATTAACTTGGGGTGAACAGGGACTTGACGACATGAAGAGTCGTTTTTTAGGTGTTTGCCCTGCTCAGGCTCATGTACTAAATCAAAGCACCAGATATCGTCGATAAGTTTTATATCCTCCGCAGTCAATTGACCGATTTCTTCAAGACGCATTCCAGACATTAAAGCGATTAATGGCAGCCAATAAGCAGCATCACCCGCCCCGCCCTTTGGGCGGTATCCATCGGCATAAACAGGTGAAGCAAACATGCGCTGAAGTTCCTCAGTTGTAAATGGCATACGTGATTTTTCTTGCCGGGCCGGTCGTAATATCTTCACCCCGCTAAATACATTCACGCTAACAAGCGCATTGTCTAGTGCCACTTGAAAAATAGACTTCACAAGCCCAAGGTTCTTAATGGCTGTGGCATATGCCAAGCCCTCTTTGACCAAGGAGTCCTTAAAAGCAATTGCAGCCCTTTTATTTAGCAAACTAGCGGG
>Ga0214919_10010854_pt1 | contig 11450 bp, 9 predicted proteins | sample LL1503_MetaG_FD_177994 | JGI IMG/M metagenome (GOLD analysis project Ga0214919, IMG submission 177994) | Freshwater microbial communities from Lake Lanier, Atlanta, Georgia, United States - LL-1503 | ecosystem: Environmental > Aquatic > Freshwater > Lake | place: USA: Georgia | collected 2015-03-15
CGCTAGGGCGACATGGGATTTAAGGAGGAGCCCGCGCGCGCGCGCGTCAGGATCCTCGGTGAGGGAAAGATATTTATCCACCGAAGTCCGCGCCTCTGGCATTTTATTAAGGGCTCGTTGCGTGTCAGCAAGAAGCAGCCAGCCTTCCAAGGGCATGCTGGCTGGGGAGGCGGCCAATGGGGTGAGCAGCTTCTCCGCTTTGGCGAAGTTTTTTGCTTCGAACATTCCCTGTGCAAGCCAGACTCTTAGTTCGGCAGGAATCATCTCCGGCTTGCATTGATCTGCTTCACGGGCGGCGGAGTTGCGATCCTTGAGTTGATAATAGGATAGCAGAATCCGCAGGGTGGCGCGGTCACGGTAGCCCGCAGGGTCAAGGGTGCGGGCGGAGTCCAGTTGTTCGATCGCAGACTTGTAATCCTTCTCCTCAAAGGCGGCCCAACCCAGCCAGAACTTCGCCTGTGCGGCAGCAGCGGTATTCGGGAACTTCTGGAGCAACAAACGAAACGCCTTAGCCATTTCGGAGTAGTTTTTTTTCTGCCCGTACGTGAGCGCCATTTGCAAAACGGCTATCTCGACTTCCTTGCTAAATGGGTAGCCACTCACGACGAGTTGAAAGTCGGCGAGAGAGGGATCAAACTCCCCCGTCTTCTGCCTTGCCATACCACGCTGCAGAATCGCTGTTGCAGCGAGCTTGTCCTGGGGATTTTTCTCCACAAAAGAAGTGTAAGCGCGGATAGCCCCCGGGTTGTCGCCGGATGACGCGAGGCACCATGCTAGTTTATAGAGTGAGGCCTTTTGTTGGTCAGGCGAGAAGGCGGCGTTATCGACAATCGGCCCGTAGGCACGCGCCGCGCCAGCGTAGTCGCTTTGCTGAAAAAGCGTTTCCGCTTTGAGCAACGAGACACTGGCGATCTGCTTCGGATTCTTGGCTATTTGTAAAAAACCATCTACCTCGGCGACGAGGTTTTTGTCTTTCGTTGCATAAAGGCTAAGAAGCCGTTGGTAGCGTGTGTCTGGGTTCGTCGCTGTGTCGGGAAATTCCTTCGCGAGGCGATCGTAAATGCCTATCGCCAAACTTTCCTTACCCGCCTTGCGGAAGGTGGCGGCTAAGATTTGAAGCGTCTCTGATCGTGAGTCACTAGGCACCTTGCTCTCAAGCCCCTCGCCCATCGCAATAATCCCAGCGCTGTCATTGGCCTCGTAGCGCAACCGGAGAGCCGCCAACGTCGCCTCGGCACGGGATTTGTCATCACCGGTCCCGCGGGCTACTTTATCGTAAAATTGAAGCGCCTTGTCCTGCATCCCAAGTTCATTAGCCAGGGCTGCAGCCTGCATAGCGGCGGAATTCCCAACGTCGAGTGCGCTGGTAGTCTCAACCAAGTTTCCTAATGTCGAAAGCGCGGCCGCTTTTTTTCCGTTTCGCAGCTGGAGAGCAGCTAGAGCAATGGCGGCATTATCACGATAGGGATTCGTTCCCGTTGCAGCCAAGACAGCGCGGTAACGCTCCTCGGCCATATCATCCTTTTTTAAAGCATCCAGACTGCGAGCCGCAAAGTAACCAGCAGAGAGACGAACTTCGGGGTCATTAACCCCGCTTGAAGCCATGTCAAATTGGATCGAGGCAGGTTCAAAAAGTTTTTCCGCAAAGAGAATTTCACCCAACCTGTAAGCGCCTGCCGAAGCAAACTCGCCCGCCTTGAACTCCGAGACAAGTTTTTCGTAAGCCGAACGCGCCGCAGCGGAGTTACCGGCCATACGGTGACACTCGGCCACACGAAAAAGAGCCGCATCCCGAGTCGGCGAACCCGATGACGATATCAGGAAAAGCTCATACTCGGGTATCGCGAGATCATACATTTTCCGCGAATAAAAGTTGTTTGCCCTCTCTAGAGCTAACGCTCCCGGCGACCCATTTGTCGAGGGTGCTATACGAATATTCGAAGCGTCATCCAACTCGGCAGATACTGCAGGTGCAGGCTCTACGGCGACTGGGACTGCGGGGACTGGGACTGCGATTGGCGGTGCTGGAGCAGGCACTACTATGTTTGGAGTCAATGGTGTCGGCTCAGGAGCAGACGAAGGAAGAGCCCTTCGAACTTCGATTTCCTGCACGGCCCGTTCGACCCAAGCGGGATTCGGATAGGTTTCCGGATCAAGCGCCTGAACAGGCAAAGCCCGTCTCACCTCCACTTGCGCACTGGCGAAAATGGGCAAAAACGAAAGGCAAACAATAAACCGGAGGCCCAGTTTCATTCGTCAGTATCGTCCACAAAACCCTGCGCTGAGCCGACAGGCATTCATCTCAATCGCGTTTGATGCGATCGGGCATTCCGATGCTTAATTGAGCCATCAAAACGGTCGAGGATGCCTCGAGTTCGGACACCATCCCTTGCACTCGACCACGAAAAAAGGCAAAGGCGGCCATAGCTGGGATGCCAATCACAAGACCCGCTGCCGTTGCGATAAGAGCCTCGGCAACACCGCTAGAAAGCAAGAGGGAACGAGATGCCGCCATCTCGCCGGATACGGCAGTGAAAGATTTGATCATTCCCAATACCGTTCCAAAAAGACCGATCATCGGCGCGATGGATCCGATATCAGCAAGATAGCTCACACGCTGATTCCAGAGTCCCGCCAAACGCACTCCTTCCGCCATTGCAACTTCGCGAACCTCCGTGATGGTGGCGCCGGGATTATTTGTCAGGAAATAAAGCGCCTTTTCCATTACGCTAGCAACCGCATCACTATGGCGATTTGAAACCGCCAGAAGGGCGAGAAAATCTTTTTTGCGCAAAAGCGCATCAGCTGCCTGCATGTAACGACCAGTAACTACCGCGCCTCGACGAAGCGTGAAAACAAAAACAAAGATCAAGCTCAGTGCTAATATGGAAAGGGCTGCAAGGGGGTACATCATTATCCCCCCGGTCTCAATAACCTGCCACAAACTTGTCGACTTGGAAGCCTCCTGCGCAGCAAGGACCGATGGCACAACTCCCATAAGAGAAAGCATAGAAATAAAGAATTTCATCGAATACGAGACTATCACCCCTTAACAAGCTTGCAATACTGCCCGCTTATGGAAATCGAAAATCACTGAAGTTTGGATTTGGTACGAGTAGAGGGAAATTTCTGAATCAACGCGGCGTTTTAAATTTCCTAACGATATTTCGGATGAGAATCTCGTTTACTAGAACCAACTCAAAGAGGGAGCGGATTTTTTATACCTCGGTTGGGAAATGTGAGTTCGGCGATGCCAGACTTATCAAGTTCGCCAAAACCCTCTGATGGGGAGGGGGCGAGAAAACAGACCAGTCTCCACACGACCGAGACGGCCATGCCTCCCTTCTTTTCCGCTGCAAAGTCCAATTTCAAAGGGACAATGGTATTACTCAGGAGTCGTGCAAGCGATCTTGGCCATATTGGGCTTAAGATTTACTACGCGAGAAACGCGGTCAATGAGTCCAATCTCCGTGAACGGTTTGACTATATAGTCACGGACTCCCATTCTCGCGATTTTGAGTACATTTTCCTTCCCGGTCTCTGCGGTCAGCATAATCACTGGCACAGCGCGTAATTGGGCGTCGGCTTTGAGTTTGGTGAGACACTCTATACCGTCCATCACCGGCATGGTCACATCGAGTAAAATGACATCCGGCATCTCACGGGCAGCAATAGTGAGTCCCTCTTGTCCATTACTGGCAAAAACCATCTCCACATTATAAGAACTGAAGGCCCTCTTGATAAGGGTGTGAATCATTCGGCTATCGTCAATACTGAGAATTTTGGGAACACTCATGCCAGACTTATAATGTTGCAAAAACTTTTACAGAAAGAAGGTCGCTCATACCATCGAAAGGGAACTCATCTGCCACGCTGATAGTCGCTGATTTAGCGGAAACGGCGATCTGATCGCCGCGAACCACAGTCGGGATACTCAACGTACAATTATATCCCATATCGCAAAGCCGGGACTTCAGGTTTCCAGTGATCATGTTCGTGAGTTCCGCAACGACGTCAACGATGTCTTGATCCGAAGGAACCGCTCCCAAAGTTTTTTCAGCAACAACTTTTGCGAGTGGTTCTGGAAAGTTCGCGTAAACAATACCAGCTACATTGCCACTCAAACCGATAGAACCAGTAACCCCCTGCAACCTGCAAGGATGTGGCGCTGCCTCATTTCCGACCCCAGGCAGTGGCGACATCCCCACCATCGTCTTCATCACATCAGGCACACAATGGTTTAGGATATCAAGAATGTGAGAACTAGGGCATTTAGCTTCGGGAGGAGATGGGGGGACTATGTTCATGTGAAATTCGTACTAAAAGGCACTTTGACGAAACTCCTAAAAAAAGCAAAAGACATCACATATGTGCTTTAAACCAGAGCCGCAGACGAGTGTCAATGGGTTTACGTCCTCAGGACGCGAAACACCAAAAGTAATCGAGGTTCAACCCGCGATGGCAAATTCGGACTCGTGGTGGTTTGAAACTGGTTGCGGCGACCACTCGGGATATTCAAAGATTTTTCCCTCGAAATTCCGAATGACGATTTTTTCTGAATCATGATAGACGACGTAATCGGGATTCACGGGCACCTTGCCGCCGCCACCTGGGGCGTCGATGACAAATTGGGGAATTGCATAACCGCTTGTAAATCCGCGAAGGGACTCGATGATCTCGATCCCTTTTGCAACAGGCGTGCGCAAGTGCGAAGATCCCCGAATGAGATCGCACTGGTAGAGATAGTAAGGTCGCACTCGGCAGAGAAGAAGCTTGTGCACAAGCTCGCGCATAATCGCAGGGTCATCGTTAACCCCAGCGAGAAGCACGCTCTGGTTGCCTAGCGGAATACCGCTATCCGCAAGTCGCCCGAGCGCATCCCTCACTTCTGTGGTCAACTCCCGCGGGTGGTTCACGTGTACACTCATCCAAAGCGGATGGTATTTGCGCAGCATCGCACAAAGTTCCGGCGTGATACGTTGGGGAAGAAAAATAGGGACCCGCGTACCGATGCGAAGAAATTCGATATGCGGAATATGACGCAACCGCTGCAGGATACCTTCTAGTTTAGAATCGGAGAGAAGCAGCGCATCACCCCCAGAGAGGAGGACGTCTCGGACTTCCGTGTGTTTTTCCAGATATCGAAAAGCTTCCTCAAAGTCGGTGACCAACTCCTGCTCCCCTACCCCGCTCACCACACGACTGCGTGTGCAGTACCGGCAGTAGGAAGCGCAACGATCTGTAACAAGAAAAAGCACCCGGTCAGGGTAGCGGTGAACCAGTCCGGGCACTGGCATTGACGAATCCTCGCCGCAGGGATCTGCCATATCGAATGGAGAATCATAGCCCTCTTCGATTCGCGGGATCACTTGCCGCCGGATCGGACAACCGGGATTACCTCGCTCAATGAGGTTGAAATAATGAGGCGTAACAGCCAGCGCCAATTTCGATCCGGCGAGCAATACGCCAGCACGTTCCTCCGTGTTGAGATTCAAGTGCTTCTCGAGTGAGGCAAGCGTCGTAACCCTGTTTTTTAACTGCCAGCGCCAGTCGGCCCAGTCGGCAGGAGAAACATCGGGCCAATAGCCGGGAGCCGCCGAAACAAAACGATGAGATTCCGAAGATATGGGGTTCACCATGAAAGTAGACTTAGGCTAGATGGGAAGCTCCTCTTGTCAACTAGGGGAGAAACCCCATCAAATAATAGCGTCATAATCGCAGTTCACTTTCTTTTTAAAAAAGACAATCAACGCGGTGGAAGAATGATTTTTTGAGTCTCAGCTGCGCAAGCCCCCCCCTTAGATCGTTGCCCTGCTTTAATATGCTCTTCAAATAGGGAAGCGGCTTCAGTTCGCGACATGATGAAGGCAGGATTCTGAAGCTCAAGCCGCTCGCTGAAGGCCCGAAAATCCAATCGCACCTTCCCTTTTGTAAACAATTCCAGAACGAAACCCAACACATGAGCGTTCGAGTATCCCAACTTGAGAATGTAGTCGTCAATTTTATCGCCGAGCGACATAATATCCTCGTTTGTATGGCGCTCTCCATCCTCGAAGGACGATTTCGTGACATGAATCAGAATCTCCTTGGCGCTCTTGATTTGAGTTTTAGGCTGAATGTCGTGGAGAGTCAGCTTAGCGGTAGATGCCGCCGATTTGACTTCGTAAGACGTGCTCGAATGGGGAGAATTAAGAACCGCCGTGGGATTTGAAGGGGAAGATCTTCCTGAAAGCGGCCAAAGCTTCACAATCTTCCCGACCCTGGCAATGAGGTCTGCATCATCAAAAGGTTTTAGTATGAAGCCGCTAATACGCAATCTCGCCAACTTGATGACATAGTCAGCGACATTCTGAGCCGATACCACCAATACCGGTGTCGCTTGGAACTGGCGTTCTGCCCTTAGCTTCTCAAGAAACTCAACTCCATCCATCACTGGCATCTTCAAATCCAAAAGAATCACATCCGGAACAAGCTTCCGAGCCATGTGCAGTCCCTCTTCCCCATTGCTTGCGAAATGCAATTCAACGTCATAACTGCTGAAAGCATTCTCGATGAGGCTTTGCACCATCGGGCTATCTTCAAGAGAAAGAATTTTAGGAATATTCACTGAGTAAAAAACAAATGAGAGGGAGCAAAGATACTATTGACTCGTCGATTTCGAAAAACGATTCCCTCCCTCAATGCTAGAAAGATTGACTGCTCACCTCACACGTTCATCCCGATGCTTTCTTTGACGGATGCGGCGGTGAACTCCCGATTCAGGCGACCAATAAAAGCAGCTGGCACGCTGGCAGGGCAAACGGCCTCGCAAGCGTAGTAGTTGGAGCAGTTGCCGAAGCCCTCTTCGTCCATCTGACGCACCATACCGAGCACGCGGCGACCATTTTCAGGCTTACCCTGTGGGAGCAGACCGAGATGCGTCACTTTCGCACTCACGAAGAGCATGGCCGAACCATTCGGACAGGCGGCTGCACAAGCACCGCAACCGATGCAGGCAGCAGCATCCATCGCCTCATCGGCGATCACTTTGGAAATCGGAACCGAATTAGCATCAGGCGCGGATCCGCAACGCTCACTGATGTAGCCACCGGCTTGCATCACACGGTCAAATGCGCCGCGGTTCACCACGAGATCACGCTGGACTGGAAAGGCGTCGGCTCTGAATGGCTCGATGGTGATGGTGTCGCCATCCTTGAACTTCCGCATATAAACTTGGCAAGTCGTGCCACGACCCGGACCGTGAGGCACACCATTGATCGTCAGCGAGCAACTGCCACAAATGCCCTCGCGGCAATCGGAGTCAAACTGGATGGGCTCGATATTTTTCCCAGTGAGGTTGGAATTCACAATATCCAGCATCTCGAGGAACGAGGCGTCTGCTGGTATGTTATCCGCTTCGTAGCTTTCCAGTGTGCCGGGTGCCTTTGCGTCCTTCTGCCGCCAGACTTTGAGGTGAAATTTCATAGGGAGCGATTATTTGTAGCTGCGGGTGGCTAGTTTGACCTTCTCGTAAACGAGGGGCTCTTTGTTGAGTGTAGGGAGCTGATTCTCTCCTTGGTATTCCCATGCGGAAACGAACGCATATTCGTCATCATTTCGGAGCGCCTCACCCTCGGGGGTTTGATATTCCGTACGGAAGTGTCCACCGCAAGATTCGTTGCGAGTGAGGGCGTCGCGGCACATCAACTCGCCAAACTCAAGAAAGTCGGCGACACGACCGGCACGTTCGAGTTCCATATTAATACCCTCGGGGGTTCCAAGGATTTTTAGGTTTCTCCAAAACTCGGCACGTAGCTTTTGAATCTTATCAATAGCGATCTTGAGACCGTCTTCGCTGCGAGCCATACCACAGTAATCCCACATAATGAGGCCGAGCTCACGGTGGAAACTATCAACCGTACGATTGCCTTTAATATCGAGTAATTTTTGGACTTTCTCTTTTGTTTCCTCGATGGTTTTTGCAAAGGCGGGATGCTTGGGATCGACCTTCTTTCCGAACTGAGAAGTCATGTAGTTGCCCAGCGTGTAGGGAATCACAAAATACCCGTCAGCGAGGCCCTGCATGAGAGCACTAGCACCAAGGCGGTTCGCTCCGTGGTCGGAAAAATTCGCCTCTCCCAGCACATGGAGTCCTGGGATATTGCTCATGAGATTGTAGTCCACCCAGAGACCACCCATCGTATAATGGACAGCAGGGTAGATGCGCATCGGACGCTCGTAGGCATTCTCGCCGGTGATGTTTTGATACATCTCAAAAAGGTTGCCGTAGCGTTCCTCAATGGTTTTACGACCGAGACGCTTGATGGCGTCGTTGAAATCAAGATAGACACCAAGACCGCCTGGTCCGACGCCCCTACCCTCGTCACAGACTTCCTTCGCGGAGCGAGAGGAAATGTCACGCGGAGCCAGATTGCCGTAGCTCGGGTATTTCCGCTCCAAGAAGTAATCCCGTGCATCGTCGGGAATCTGCGAAGGTTCCTTACCGCAATCTTCCTTTCGCTTGGGCGCCCAGATCCGGCCATCATTGCGAAGCGATTCACTCATTAAAGTGAGCTTGGACTGGTAGTCACCACTCACAGGAATGCAGGTCGGATGGATCTGGGTGAAGCAGGGATTCGCAAAAAACGCCCCACGTTTGTAAGCGCGGAAAGTCGCCGTGACATTGCATCCGCGGGCATTCGTGGAAAGGTAAAACACATTTCCATATCCACCCGAACAAAGAAGGACCGCATCGCCAGCATGACTTGATATCTCGCCGGTCGTGAGATCGCGAACGACGATGCCTTTCGCATGTCCGTCAATGAGGACGAGGTCTAGCATTTCCGTCTTGGGATACATCTTCACCGACCCCCTAGCGATCTGTTGACTCAGACCTGAGTATGCCCCAAGCAAGAGTTGCTGGCCAGTTTGACCACGGGCATAAAAAGTACGAGAAACTTGGGCGCCCCCGAAGGAACGGTTGTCCAGCAATCCTCCATATTCACGGGCGAAAGGCACCCCCTTCGCAACACACTGGTCGATGATGTTGTTGCTCACCTCGGCGAGGCGATGGACATTAGCCTCGCGAGAACGGAAGTCCCCGCCCTTAATTGTGTCGTAGAAGAGTCTGTAGGCGCTGTCGCCATCGTTTTGGTAATTCTTCGCGGCATTGATGCCGCCTTGCGCGGCGATGGAGTGCGCGCGGCGCGGGCTGTCTTGATAACAGAAGCACTTAACGTTGTAGCCTTGTTCCGCCAGCGTCGAGGCGGCCGAAGCCCCAGCCAGCCCCGAACCAACAATAATGATGTCAAACTTCCGCTTGTTAGCTGGGCTCACAAGCTTCGCGTTGTTTTTATAGGTCGTCCACTTGTCGTCGAGGGGACCTGCGGGAATGTGTGCGTCGGGTGTCATTGTGCTAATCCTTTCCCCAATCCGAAAACATAAACAGAGATCGGTATGGAAACGTAACCAAGGAACAAAAGCCAGGCGATCGCGCGACCGGCAAGTTCATAGTTGGAGCGAATGCGGCGGTTGGTTATGCCGAGAGTTTGAAAAAGGCTCGCGAGCCCGTGGCTGAGATGGAAGGTGAGAAGAAAAAGCCCGATCACATAAATCGCCACCACCGGACCATTACTGAATCCCTTCACAACCATCGCATAGACATTGTGTACTTCCTGTCCATTCAACTGGGTACGCATCACTTGATAGGACGGGTCAACCACACGAACAGTGAAGTGCGCGAGGTGAAAAACTACAAAGGCGAGGACCACAAGGCCACTCAAGCGCATCGTGCGCGCGAACACCGTCGTTTTGATCGGATCCGACGCAATGTATTTTTTGGGATTCGAACGTTGATTCTCCTTCCACAAAAGCATGGTGAAATAAATGTGTGTCACCAATACCCCTAACAACCCGATACGAATCACCCAGAGCCCAGCACCGAGATCATGCAACTTCTGTGCATAAGCATTAAGAACATCCGGCCCCAGAAAGACAGTCATATTCCCGAGCAAATGCCCGAGAACGAAGAACACAAGCAGGATGCCGGTCGCAGCCACGATGGTTTTTTTCCCGATGGATGAGAACATCCATAGCAGGATGGGATTGGTCCCGGAACGCGCCGAGGAAGATGGAGAGGTAATCATTATTTACGGATTAGGAATTTAGAACAAAAGACGCCTGTAAGTCGATGCAAAGAAAATGGTGTATTTCACTTATTTTTTTACCGCTCCCCATGTCGAAAACGGCTCTCTCGCGAGACAGGAGTTATAATAGCGCTGATCATCCGACACTTCCCGACCGACCCAATCGGGCAAGGCGATCACTTGATCAACATGGTCTAACTCGACCTCCGCGACGATCAGCCCTTCGTTTTCCGCATGAAACTCATCGATCTCCCACTTCATTCCTTCGTAAAACACATTGTAGCGCGTCTTCTCAATAAGCGGTCGGCAACAAAGCCCGAGCATCGTCTGCCCCTCCGCAAGAGGAATTAAATACTGCAACTCGGGACGGCTAATCCCCACGCGCGGCCCTTTGACTGTCAGGGTGGCCTTAGTTCCATCGATCCGAACCCGCACGCTACGACCCCCATCCGCACTCAAATAACCCTGCGAAATCCGGCGCCCCGTTCCCGCCGCCGGCTCCCGCCACGCTTCGCTGGAGAGCAGGAACTTTCTTTCGATTTCAATAGGATGACACATGGATGGATTCATAAAAAATAGGATGGCTTTCTTGTTCGCGCCACACGACTAACTCGGCATTCAGAAAAAACGACTACCCCCGCGAGAAGGTTCGGCGCCGGATCGACCCTGCGACCAGCGCCTCACCAAAATTATTTGCTGTTGTGAACCCCTGCTGCAACTTTCAAGCGAAGACCATTGAGGTGAATGAACCCCGTGGCATCGTCTTGGTCGTAGGCCTTCGTCGGATCCGCCTCCATCGTAGCGATGTGGGGATTGTAAAGACTCACTGGGCTTTTGCGACCGGCCGCGTGGATGCCGCCTTTGTAGAGGCGCAAGCGCACTGTGCCGCAGACGTTCTTCTGCGATTCCGTAACGAGCGCTTGAATCGCTTCGCGCTCCGGCGCAAACCAAAATCCATTGTAAACAAGCGTGCTGTATTTTGGAATGAGGCTGTCACGAAGGTGCATGACCTCGCGATCCATCGTCAGAGACTCCATCTGGCGGTGCGCAAAATGCAGGATCGCTCCACCTGGGGTCTCATAAACGCCACGGCTCTTCATTCCGACGAAACGGTTCTCGACCATGTCAACGCGACCAACACCATGTTTGCCGCCGATTTTATTAAGGAGGCGCATCACTGCGAGCGGGTTCAGTTTTTCTCCGTTCACTGCCACACAATTTCCACGCTCGAAATCGAGTTCGATCATCTCCGCTTTATCAGGCGCATCCTCGGGAAGCACCGAGAGCGTCGTAAAATAATCACGGTTCTTGAGGTCACCCGCATCA
>Ga0214919_10010856_pt1 | contig 11447 bp, 7 predicted proteins | sample LL1503_MetaG_FD_177994 | JGI IMG/M metagenome (GOLD analysis project Ga0214919, IMG submission 177994) | Freshwater microbial communities from Lake Lanier, Atlanta, Georgia, United States - LL-1503 | ecosystem: Environmental > Aquatic > Freshwater > Lake | place: USA: Georgia | collected 2015-03-15
TCTTGTTCTCGCCTGCGCGGGCCACATCGCCCGTCAAATCATTGTCTGGCGGCGAGCGCAATCGCTTGTTGTTGGCGCGCTTGTTTGCCAGGCCCGCCAATGTCTTGGTGCTGGACGAACCCACCAATGACTTGGACATTGAAACACTGGAACTCTTAGAAGAACTGCTGCAGGATTATCAAGGTACGGTGTTCTTGGTGAGCCACGACAGGGCCTTCATGGACAACGTGGTGACCAGCATCATTGCCTGCGAAGCAACGCCCGACAATCCTGGTTTTTGGCGTGAATACGAAGGTTCGGTGCAAGATTGGCTCACCCAATCGCTGCGCAGCCAAAGCATTCAAGCGCAAAACAAGGCGGCCGCTGCCAAGGCTGCAACGCAGTCCAATCCAAGCTCTAGTGCTACCAAGCCCGCACAAGCCAAGACCATTGAAGCTGCTGCCGTACAACCCAAGGCCACCGCAAAAAGCGCGCAGAAATTAAGCTACAAAGAGCAACGTGAACTGGATGGCTTGCCCGCATTGATTGAAGCCTTGGAAAAAGAACAGGGCGAAGTTCGAGCAGTCCTAGCAGACAGCAGCTTGTTTGCGAAAGATCCTGCCACGGCCGCCAGCTTGTTTGCGCGAGATGCGCAAATTGACACTGAATTGGTGAGTGCCCTAGAGCGTTGGGAAATTCTTTCTGCAACTTGAAAACTGCATGGAGAGGCAAGGCTTAAGTGGCTTTAGACTAAGCACCATGGGACAACTTCTTTTAGTGCGCCACGGTCAGGCTTCTTTCGGCGCCGACGATTACGACCAGCTCAGTGACTTGGGCAAGAAGCAAAGCATTCGCTTGGGCGAGTATTGGCAGCAAATGGCTGCCGAGCAAGCTGGCTCAGAAGCACTGAAGTTTGAGGCTGTTTTCATGGGCAGCCTGAAAAGACATCGGCAAACTTGGGAAGGCATTGCACAGGGCGCCCAACTTCACAATGTGCCTGAAGTGTGGCCCGAACTCAATGAATACGACAGCCATGCGCTGATTGAAACCATCCATCCCGAGCCACTTGCCAAGCCCGATACGCCAGAGATGTACAAGCACCACTTTCGCTTGCTGCGCACGGCACTGCAAAAATGGATGGCGGGTGAGACCCAACCCAAAGGCATGACAAGTTATGCAGAATTTGCGGCGGGCATTCAAGCGGTTTTGAAGCATGTGCGAGAAAACCACCAAGGGCGTGTCTTGGTCGTATCAAGTGGCGGCCCTATTTCGACAGCGGTGGGGCAAGTGCTCCAAGCGCCCGCAGAGACTTCCATTGAATTGAACTTGCGCATCCGAAATACGGCGCTCTCGGAATTTGTGTTTTCGCCTTCGAGGCACATGCTGCTTTCTTACAATAACTTGCCGCATTTGGACCATGCAGCCCATCGGGGCTGGATCACTTTTGCTTGATAGTGTTTGTCCCGATAGGGGTGAGCTAGTTTTCTTGTCAAAATGACATTCATGCAGATACCGCTCCAGCCAACTTCGCATTTCACACAAGCGGCAGGCATTCAAGTCTCCCATTGCGATCTACCTGCTTGTTTCGCCTTTTTCAATGCCCACGGCATCGATGAAGGCCTGGACATTGCGCCGGCCTCTGGTGCCTTGCTCTGCCGAATGAATGACGCTTGGATGCAGGTCCATGCCCCGGCCAGTGACACACTCTCCTTGCACCAGCATGCCAAGCATTTGAAGCAAGAAATCCTTTGGGCCATGTTGGTCTCGCCGCATTGCTTTAAATTCAATGACTTGGAAGCGCTTGGCAGCGCAGTGCGGGTTCGAGAAAACATTGTGTTGGACGCCCGAAAGACGGCTCTGGCCTTTAAAACCAATGCGGCCGAGCGGCCCAGCGAGTATTGGCAATATGAAGAGGAGGCAGGTTTTTTTCTGCAGCCCAATACCCGCTTGATTGAAGCCTTGATCAGCGCCACGCAACCGGAAGCCACTGGCAAGCTTTACGACTTTTCTTGTTATCGCGCCACCGAATATGTGATCTTGTTGGGCTTGGCCCAAGAAGCCAGCCAGCACAACCCACCGCTGCTGGCTCAGTTGCAACAGGTGAATGAAAAACATGCCATCCGGTCTGGCCTCTTTCATGAAGTTTTTTTGCATGAGTACGGCTCGCTAGAAGCGCCCTTGCCTGTTGGTTTTTATGTGCCAGGTGATCGTGTTTGGTTTCGAAATCCAGATGAGCGCTCGTCCGATGTGACGGGCTATGAAGGCTCTTGGGTGATTTATGTTGGCAGCGGTTTGTTCAGCAATTTTTGGAAGCGCGATCAGCCTTTTACATTGCAAAGCAAATGCATCGAGATCTACCATTGGCGTGATGGCGTGCAAACCAACGCTGCGGGTGAATTGTGGCTCGACGAAGCCATCGTGGAAGATTGCGTGCATGAGACGATGCAAAAACCCGAAAAGGTGCAAAACATCTTGCATCTCATGATGCGTATCAGAGATGCCAAAGGTGTTTATGCAGAGGGTGGTTGCTTGGATGCCACGCGGGAATGCCCCAAGCAAATTTTTCCAACAGCGAGCGAACTGGTTTTGCCCAAGTTTTGACTTCAGGCTATGGCACCCTTGTTGAGCAAGGGGCCATCAAGTCTTGAGGGTATTGGCGGGCAACCGGTCTATTTCCAAAAGCAAATCGGCCAAGGCACGGCCGGCCGCATCTAACAAAATCTGACCCTTGAGGGCGGTGGCAGCGGCCGCATTGCCCGCCGCCCCTGCCGCGTTGTAGTCTTGCATTTGCCAAGCCAACTTGGCGCTGCGGCCGTTGCCCAGTATGGGAAATGAGCGCGCACGGTCTTCAGAACTTGAACGGAAATTTTGGGCTTCGCTCATGGTCACGGCATGGGGCTTAAGCGCCAGCATGACCGAGGTTTCAATGTCACCCGCATGCACCCCAAAGCGATGTTCATGGTCTGTGAAAAGCGCGTTGGCATCTTGGCCCTTTTCATCGAGCAAGGGCAACTGGTGCCAGTTGACGCTGTAGACCAGCATGCCTAAGCGTGCGCGCAAATCGCGGGCCACCACATCCATGGCCCCTACATGGCCGCCATGTGCATTGAACAGCACCAGTTTGTGAATGCCCGCGGCTTTGACGGACTCTGCAATGTCCGTCCAAAGCCGGATCAGTGTTTCTGCTTTTAAGGTGAGGGTGCCGGCAAAAGCCGCATGCTCGGGGCTGAGTCCCACACTTTGCGTTGGCAGAACCAAGATACACAAGTCTTTGGGGTTCAACTTGTCAGCAGTTGCTGGGGCGCCCGCATTCAATCGGGTCATGGCGGCATGAACCACGCCATTGACAATGTCTACATCAACGGACAAAGGCAAATGCGGTCCATGCTGCTCGGTGGCCGCCAAGGGCAACACGGCAATGGCCCGCGCGGTATCAAGGCGGCCAAAGTCGGTGGTGGTCAGGTCGGACCAAAAGTGGATGTGATGTGACATGTCTGAGGGGCTTTTCAATCTGCGCAGTTTAATGGAGCGGCAGGATTTAAGGGCATGATTTTGCAGTGTAGAGTTGGGCTTTTGGCGTTTATGTTCTTGACCTTGTTTTTCTACCGCTTGCGCAAGCTGCTTTTAAACCTTCGCTTTGCTTGGGTGGGCATGGCTTTGCTTGTGGTTTTGACGCCCAACGGGCAAGCCCAAACGCAGATTTTGAGCCCCCGACCCGCGGGACAAATGGTTCAGACACCCCAAGTCAAAGCCACCTTGTTGGCCGAAGCACCCAAGGGCATTGAAGCAGGCAAAACATTTTGGCTGGGCTTAGAGCTGGTGCACCAAGCCCAATGGCACACCTATTGGCGCAACCCGGGTGACTCTGGTCTGCCGACAGACCTGCAGTGGAAATTGCCTGAGGGCCTGCTGGCGGGCAATTTAATTTGGCCCGCCCCGCGCCGAATTCCCATTGGCCCGCTGGCCAATTTTGGTTATGAAGACACGCTGTTGTTGGTGATGCCGATTCAAATCAGCAAGACCTTCAAGCCAAAGGGCAACGAGACCTCGGTGCAAATTGACTTGCACGCCAATTGGCTGGTTTGCAAACAAGAGTGCATTCCGCAGGAAGGTGATTTCAGTTTAAAACTGCCCATTCAAGGGGCCACATCGATGGCCCAAGGCGCATTTGAAAAGGCCTTGCAATTGCAAGCACAGCCCTTGCAGGGCAATCACCTGGCCCTAATTTCCAAAGACGGGCGCACGCTTGATGTGAGCTTGGCGCAATTGCCGCCAGAACTTCAAAACAATGACTGGACGGTGTTTCCTCAAACGGCCAATGTGGTTCAAAACAGTGCGGCACCTGTCGTTCAGAACAATCGTTCTGCCGCAACTTCTGGCGAGATGGCCACGGGTGCAAGTGTTCGCGTGCAAGTTTCAAGCGAGCGCATGGACAGCCCCCAACAAATGACATGGCTGTTGGTGCAAGGCAAGGCCGATGCACCCACAGGTCGACAATGGACCGTAAACACACCCGTTCAAGGCCAATGGCAAGTGTTTGCGGACCCTTCACCAACAGACGCCAGTTTGAAGCCCGCTCTTCCAAAAATGGCAGCCTCGATTTTGGCCCCTGCGCCTTGGGCCACTTGGGCCTTGGCCATGTTGGGTGCCTTATTGGGCGGCGTCTTGTTGAATTTGATGCCCTGTGTTTTTCCCGTGTTGGCCATCAAACTCTTGAGCATCACCCAGCTGACTGATCGACCCCGAGAGATGAAGCTCGCGGCTTGGGCCTTCACTGCAGGCGTCTTGATTTCTTTCATGGTTTTAGGTGCATTGATGCTGGCATTGCGCGCCGCCGGATCGCAAATGGGCTGGGGCTTTCAGTTGCAATCGCCTTGGGTGGTGGGTGCGCTGGCCATGCTGTTTGCGGTCATTGGTTTGAACCTGTCGGGCATGTTTGAATTTGGCGCATTTGTGCCCAGTTCCGTGGCTGGCGTTCAATGGACCAACCCCATCACCAATTCACTTTGGTCGGGGGTGTTTGCCGTGGTGATTGCCTCGCCCTGTACGGCGCCGTTCATGGGTGCCTCCTTAGGCTTGGCCATTGGTTTACCTGCTTGGCAGGCCTTGCCCGTTTTTCTGGCCATGGGCATCGGCATGGCGCTGCCTTTCGTGGCCATTTCATTCAATACGGCTTGGGTGAAGTACTTGCCTCGACCCGGTGCTTGGATGCAAACATTCCGTCAGTTCATGGCGTTTCCCATGTATGCCACGGTCATATGGTTGGTCTGGGTCTTGGGTCAGCAAGTGGGCTTGGATGGCGTCTCTGGATTTTTAGCCTGCTTGCTCAGCTTGGCTTGGTTGATCTGGGCACTGACACTGAAAGGCCAAGTGGGCCGCGTGATGGCAGCCTTGGCTGTACTCGTCTTGGCCCTGTCGATTTGGCATTGGGGCCCCATGTGGACCCAGGTTGAAGCCCAAGCAAGCAGCGAAACGCAAACGGTATCCGCATCCAGCCCTCAAGCCCAAAAGCCTGGCCAATGGGACGCATGGTCGACTGAAAAAGTCAACACAGCCCTTCAAGAGGGACGGCCTGTTTTTGTTGACTTCACAGCCGCTTGGTGCGTGTCATGTCAATTCAACAAGAAAGTCACTTTTTCCAATACCCGCTTGTTGGCTGATTTTGCCAGCCAGAATGTTCTGCTGTTGCGCGCAGATTGGACCCGCTACGACCCGCAAATCACGGCTGCCCTGAACGCGCTGGGCCGCAACGGTGTGCCTGTCTATGCCTGGTATGTCCCTGGGCAATCGGTGCGTTTGTTGTCTGAATTGCCCACTGTGAATGAAATTCAAGAGGTCCTAAGCCAACTCAAGACCGTAGCCCCAAAATGATGGGCTGTGCATCTAACGCGCACTGACCTTCAGCCATTCTGAGAGAATGCTCAGGTTTTCGATTGAAACGCACAGAAATTTTCAGAATTCATATGACTACAGCCAGTTTTGCTCCTCTGTCCAACGATACTTTTTTGCGTGCCTGTTTGCGACAAGCAACCGACCACACGCCCGTCTGGCTGATGCGCCAAGCAGGTCGTTATTTGCCTGAGTACTGCGCCACGCGCGCCAAGGCTGGCAGCTTCATGGGCTTGGCCACCAATGTTGACTACGCCACGGAAGTGACCTTGCAGCCGCTAGAGCGCTACCCTTTGGATGCGGCCATTTTGTTCAGCGACATCTTGACCGTGCCAGACGCCATGGGCCTGGGTTTGAGCTTTGCCCTGGGCGAAGGCCCGCGCTTTGCCAAGTCGGTGCGCGACGAAGCCGCCGTGGCAGAGTTGCAAGTGCCCGACATGGCCAAGTTGCGTTATGTCTTTGATGCCGTGACGTCCATCCGCAAAGCCTTGAATGGCCGCGTGCCTCTCATTGGTTTTTCTGGCAGCCCCTGGACCTTGGCCTGCTACATGGTCGAGGGCAAAGGCTCTGACGATTACCGCTTGGTGAAGTCCATGCTCTACAGCCGACCCGATTTGATGCACCGCATTTTGGAAGTCAATGCCCAAGCTGTGGCCAGTTATCTGAACACCCAAATTGAAGCCGGCGCTCAAGCCGTGATGATTTTTGACAGTTGGGGCGGGGTCTTGGCCGATGCCGCTTTCCAAGAGTTCAGCCTGGCTTACACGGCCAAAGTACTGGCTTTGCTAAAGAAGACCCACAACGGCGCCACCATTCCACGCTTGGTGTTCACAAAAGGTGGTGGTTTGTGGCTTGAGGAGATGGGCCAATTGGATTGCGAGGTCTTGGGCCTGGACTGGACCATGAACTTAGGCCGCGCCCGTCAAATGGTGGGCGGTGCGGTTGGCGGTCATGGCAAAGCGCTGCAAGGCAACATTGACCCCAATGTGCTGTTTGCACCGCCCGCACACATTCAAAAGGAAGTGATTCGAGTCTTAGACAGTTTTGGCAAGCCTCATGCCGACAAACATACCACCGGGCCCACCCACATTTTCAACTTAGGCCACGGCATTAGCCAATTCACGCCGCCTGAGCATGTTTCGGCATTGGTCGAGGCGGTGCACACGCATTCGAGAGCCCTCAGGCGCTAAAGCCAGAAAAAGCTTTTGCCTACTGCAAACAAGCCCTCAAAAAACCCAAAAATAATTAAATTTTTGGGTTTTTTCTATTGACTTATGCACAATAGTTCTGTTTATAGAATTAAATATTTAGATCCCGCTTGCACCCAACACGCCGTTCACTCTAAAATCCTAAGTTGTTGTTTTTAAACATATTTATGAAACTGCTCAGTTCGCGAGCAATCCAATCAAAGCCTTATTTTTCAAGGCTTTGCGGGGCATCGCGCAGGGTTTTCAACAAAGTTATCCACAGTTTATTGGGACTGCCTCTAAAGATCATGAAAAACAACAACTTACCCGTTGTTTCAAGAATATCTATGAGCAAGAATTCACAGGATTCAAGGGCGCCTGCATGTTAATGTGGCTCACAAGGTTTTGAATGCAAAAGTGGCTTGACGTTGCCGTTTCGGCCCCCGCACACAGTCAAGTAGGCGGTTTGCTCACCTACGTGACCGAATTGCCGGTGACGGTGGGTCAATTGGTCAGGGTGCCTTTTGGCAATCGAGAAGTTTTAGGTGTGGTGTGGGGCCTTCACACCGCTGCGCCCGAAAACTTGAGCACCCATGCTTTGCGACAAGTGCTTGCAGTCCTTGAGGGCGTCGCACCCTTGAGCGCACATTGGCGGCAGCTGGTTCAATTCACAGCACAGTATTACCAACGCAGCTTGGGTGAAGTGGCGATGGCTGCCTTGCCACCTCAACTGCGAGACCTCACGCCTGTGCAACTTGCAAGGCGTTTTAAAAAACAGGCCTCAACAGCCGAGACTTTGGCCGCAGGGCTGCAATCACCTTGGCCCTTGTCAGAACAGCAAGCCGAGGTGTTGTCGCAAATGGCTGAGGCATCTGGCCCATTTCTTCTGCATGGGGCCACTGGCAGCGGCAAAACCGAGGTTTACCTTCAAGCGGTCGCCAGGTGCTTGGCAGAAGACCCCAACGCGCAAGCTTTGATGATGGTGCCCGAGATCAACCTCACGCCGCAACTCGAGGCGCGGGTGAAAGCCAGATTTGGTGATGCGGGCGTGGTCTCTATGCACAGCGGCATGACTGGGCCCCAAAGATTGAAGAGTTGGTTGGCGGCGCACCAAGGCAGCGCCCGCATTGTGCTGGGCACTCGGATGTCTATCTTCGCCTCCATGCCTCATTTGAAGTGGATTGTGGTGGACGAAGAACACGATGCCAGCTACAAACAACAAGAAGGCGCGCGTTATTCGGCGCGCGACTTGGCCATTTACAGAGCGCGGCAAGAAGGCGCCAAAGTGATTTTGGGTTCGGCCACGCCTTCTTTAGAAAGCTGGCATCACAGCAGGCCCACTGCAGAAGGCGGACGCTATTTAAGATTGCCCATGCCTGCGCGCATTGGTGCAGGTCAACTGCCTTTTGTGCGCCGTGTTGACATGAACCATCAGCCGCGCAAAACTGTTTTGTCTGCACCCTTGATGGCTGCTATTCAAGAGCGTGTGGCCAAGGGCGAGCAAAGCATGTTGCTGCTCAACCGAAGGGGGTATGCACCCGTTTTGCATTGCGCCGATTGCGGTTGGAAAAGTGAATGCGCGCATTGCAGTGCGTTTCGGGTGTTTCACAAAATTGATCGCACTTTGCGCTGCCACCACTGCGGCTTTACAGAGCGTGTGCCCCGTGCATGCCCAGCCTGTGGCAATGCCGACATTGCGCCCATGGGGCGCGGCACGGAGCAACTTGAAGAACATTTGGCCGAGCTGTTGGTGGATGTGAAACGCCCCAATGGCGACCCCGTGAAGATCATGCGCATTGATGCCGACAGCACCAAATTGAAAGGCTCTCTGGAAGCTCAATTGGCGGGTGTGCACAGCGGTGAAGTGGACGTATTGGTAGGCACGCAAATGATTGCCAAAGGGCATGACTTTCGGCGCATCACTTTGGTGGCGGCGGTCAATCCGGATGGTGCTTTGTTCTCTAGCGATTTCAGGGCGCCCGAACGTTTGTTTGCATTGCTCATGCAAGCCGGCGGCAGAGCGGGCCGGGATGCTGAGCAAAGCGCTGGCAGTGAAATGTGGGTGCAAACTTTTCACCCGTCTCACCCCTTGTTTGAAGCACTTAAAAAGCATGACTACCCGACCTTTGCAGAACAACAATTGAAAGAGCGCTTGGAAGCGGGCTTGCCGCCCAGTACGTTTCAGGCACTGATTCGCAGTGACGCACGCACGCAAGCGGTGGCGCAAGCTTTTCTAAACCATGCCAATGCGCAGTTGCAATCTTTGGAAGGCCTTAAAGCCAAGGAAGCAGCGGCCTTGGCCGAAGTGAGTGTGTACCCTGCGGTCCCCATGAGTATTCAGCGGGTAGCCAATGTTGAGCGTGCACAAATGCTGATTGAAAGCGCTTCCAGAAAAGCGCTTCACAGCGTGCTTGAATTGTTGCAAGAACAACTGCACGCATCGCGGTCAGACCCGCAGCACAAAGGCCTGATTCGCTGGCTGGTGGATGTCGATCCACTGGCCATTTAAAGCCAACTGTTCTGAAGCTTTGAATTACTGTAGCAAGGCAACTGCGCCCGAGAAGGTGAGGAAGGCTGCGGCTGTAGAAACCAAAATAATTCTGGCGATGCGGCCGTTGTCGGCGCCAAATCTTTCTGACAACATGGCCACATTGCTGGCACTGGGCAAGGCCGCCACCAGCACCATCACTTTGAGGGCAAACGCATCAATGGGCACACCCATTGAAATAGCGGCCAAGCCCACCACCAAGACCAGAACAGGGTGCAAAAACAATTTGATCAGTGCAACAGGCACATAGTCTTTCCATGTCAGTGGGCCGTGCTGTTCGTGGTATGCAATTTTTTGGGAGCGCGCAAGCACTGCACCAATGGTGAACAGCGCAACGGGCGATGCTGCATCGCCCAACAAGGCCACGGTTTTTTCGACAGGCCCTGGCAACTCGATTTGAAACGCCGAAAAAACGGTGCCCAACAAAATGGCCCATGGCAAAGGATTTTTAACCACGCCCAGCAATGCATTTTTGGCAGCTTGGCTCACACCTTGTTGGCCAGCGCCATCCAAGCGAGACAATGCAATGCACAGCGATGTGGTGATGACCATGTCGATGACAATGGTGACGATGGCAGGCCCTGCTGCTGCTGCGCCTAGCAAGGCCACCAACAAGGGAACGCCCATGAAGCCAGTGTTTGGGAAGGCCCCCACCAAGGCGCCAAATGCGGCATCGTTCCAACCAAAGCGTTTGTTCAACGTGACGGCCACCACGAAGGCCACCATGACCAAGGCGCAAAACAAGTACATGAAGAAAGCGCTGGCATCTAAGAGTTGTGCAATGGGCGTTTTGGCGCCAAATTGGAACAGCATGCAAGGCAGGGCAAAGAACAACACAAAGCCATTCAAGCCTGGAATGGCTTCAAAGGGCAGCATTTGACGACGCGCCGCCCAATAACCACAAAGCACCAAGGCAAAGAATGGAAAGGTAACGCGCAAGACATCTAGCATGGTTCACATTGTGCCTTGGAATTTGGGCCCCTTCTGCTTGCCACTGCCCGCTACTGCTCGTCAATGCCCGCCATTGCCCGCCATTGCCCGCTATGATTCAGCAGCTTGCCGAATCTGCATTCCCACTCGGCCTTCCCAATTTTTACGCATGTCCACCCCCTCCTCCGGTTTGAATCCAGCTCAACTTGAAGCTGTCAATTACGTCAAAGGCCCTTGCCTTGTGTTGGCGGGTGCTGGCTCGGGCAAGACGCGCGTGATCACGCAGAAAATAGCCAGGCTGATGGACGTGGGACTTGAGCCCAAGCGCATTGCGGCCATCACTTTTACCAACAAGGCGGCCAGTGAGATGCGAGAGCGTGCGCGCAAGCTCATTGGCAAAGGTGCTCAAGAGGTCATGATTTGCACCTTTCATGCCTTGGGTGTGCGCATCATGCGGCTAGACGGGCATGTGCTGGGTTTGAAGTCGCAGTTCAGTATTTTGGATTCAGACGATGTGGTGAGCATCTTGAAAGACTGCGGCGGCACCACCGATGCGAACACGGCAAAGCAATGGCAATGGGCCATCAGTGCTTGGAAAAATGCAGGGCTGACCAGCGCACAGGCTGAAGGCCTTGCGCAAAACGAAAACGAGCGTGTTGCGGCGCGCATCATGGGCCGCTACGAAGAACGCTTGGCGGCTTACCAAAGCGTGGACTTCGATGACTTGATCGGTTTGCCTTTGAAGTTGCTGGCACAGTTTCCCGAAGTGCGTGAGCGATGGCAAGCCGCCATGGGCCATGTGTTGGTCGATGAATACCAAGACACCAATGCCACGCAGTACGAAGTGCTCAAACACTTGGTGGGTGAACGAGCTCGGTTTACAGCGGTGGGCGACGATGACCAATCGATTTATG
>Ga0214919_10010857_pt1 | contig 11447 bp, 15 predicted proteins | sample LL1503_MetaG_FD_177994 | JGI IMG/M metagenome (GOLD analysis project Ga0214919, IMG submission 177994) | Freshwater microbial communities from Lake Lanier, Atlanta, Georgia, United States - LL-1503 | ecosystem: Environmental > Aquatic > Freshwater > Lake | place: USA: Georgia | collected...
ACGCCTAGGGACACACCGGCGACCGCATGCAAATCCTCAGGGCGGGTGATGTGTAGATGTACCGCCATGGCTCAGGCCAACTTGCCGTGGCATTGCTTGTATTTCCACGGACAAGCAAATTCTTCAGTATTTAAAGAGGTTTTTGAGGTATGAAAGTAAGTGCCTAACATTTGCCTAACATTTTCTAATTACAACCACCCTATCTTATGCCAATTAATATATTCACTAATCTACATACCAAAAATTGCACGCTTCTCTTAGTCTCAATTTAAGACTAAGCACCAGGTGCGCTTACAGCTTTGAATCTGGTGTTGGGCAAGGGTGCTGGCATTGTGGGCTGAGCAGCTGCTGCACGTGTAGTGCCCATATGTAAAAATCACCACCCTAAAAGTTTCAGCTACATGCTTGAAAACCTCAGCCCAATTTTTTGTGGGCTGCTAACCCATTTCTGTGCAATGTATATCAAACATACAAAGCACATTAGGGTTAAACCTAAATAAATGTGTAATAAACCGCACCAATAATGTGCAATTTGCAATTTAGCAACATTATGCAAAATAAAAAATTTAATCCACTTGCAGATTTTGACAATCAAAAGTCATTAGCTGAACTTTGCATTTGGATTGATAAAAATATTGAAACAAGTATTGGGTGGGAAGAATTAACCACTACAAGTGGCTTAACGCATAGTGAATTGCAATTTTTATTTGGCAAATACAAGCAGACAACACCAATGACTTACATACGTAAGCAGAGAGAAGATAGCGAAAAAGTGAAGCCCAACTTCATTGTCACTCCTAATTTTTTAGCAAAGAAAAGCGACTGACTGTTTCTGCAAATAAGCTGACTAACCATTTGTGCATAGGCTGTCGTCCTCACTCACATTCTTTTTATAGCAGCACTGTTTTTCGCCAAATACCCCACATTTTGACGCTGTAGACGCATTTGTTGTGGCGTTAATGGTTGCTGTGTAGCGTGTGGCTGCTGCAAGTGTGCTGCTTGTGGGGTAGCTGCATTGGGTAAGGGTTGGGGCATACCAACAACTTTTTGCTGTGTGGGTAGTGCAGCTGGTGCTGTGCTCAACTCTGGTTTGGCTGTGGGCTGCGCTTGCTGTGCGTTTGGTGGCTGAGCATTGTTAGCTTGAGCCTTGTGTGCTTGTGGTTTTTTTTCTGCTGTTATTTTTTCATCAGCTTTGGGCGCAGGTGCTTTCACATGTTGCAGGGGTGGTGTCAAGCGTTTGGATGGTGCATGTTTGGCAGTGCTTGTGCTACTGCCGCGCTTGCTGGCAGACTTGCGAGCAGCAGCACGCTCTGCCTTTTGCTTTGCCTCAGCCTCTGCTTGCTGTGCTAAAGCTGTCCATGTGTTGTCACTTATCATCTTCCAAAGTGCCAGTGCGTCTTCAGCGTTTGTAAATTCACGTATCTTCATATCGTTACTCCAACACTTGTACTTATCATGCTGCTAATTCTTGTTAAAGTTGAATATTGGTAGTAAAGTGAAAAAATAGATTGAATTGATGGAAATTAAATGAAAAACACAATATTGATTTTTTGTATATTGTTTACTGCAGCTGGTTGCCAGACAAATAAATCACAATCTCAATCAGAGGTAGATTACGTATCTGTTCGCTTAGCAAATGCAAATAGTAATTTGAATAGCTGCGTTAATGATGCAAAAAGAAATCCACAAGTAGCTAGGTTTTATGAAGAAATAATTTATGAAAAGGATGATTCAAGCAATAAATATTCGCTTATTGCAAAGAAAGATAAGTTAACAGACGAGCAAGCAGAGGTATTGAAGCAAGCTATTACAGTACTAAGTAAGTGCAGAGAAAAAATGCTTAGTGATATGAATGGAACTCCTTTTCAACAAACAATATACAGGTACTACAGCGCAACAGAAGCAATTTATATAAAGCTGATTAAAAAAGAAATTAGCATTGGAGATGCTAATGAAGAAAAGGTAAAGGCATTAGCTCAACAAAGAATTGATTGGAATAATGCTGCAAATGATTTCAATAATAGAGTAATGTCAATTCAGAATGCTGAGAATGAAAGTAGAAGACAAGCAGCTGCAATAATGCTTCCATACATGATGCAACAACAACAAAACCAGCAGTTAATGTATCAGCAGCAAATGCAAAATTTAAACAACAATAGACCTGTCTTAACAAGTCCAATAACTACAAATTGTCTTACAAATGGAAATCAAACAAACTGTACAAGTAGATGAAAATTAAATTACCTTACATCGTAATCTTCATCATCTAAAATCATAACAATTCTGCTTTGATTTGATAGAAAAACAGCTTGAGGTCTATATGCGTAGTGATAACGATAAGTTGAGCATGTGACTTGAAGTGTGTAGTCAATAAATAATCGTCGCCCATACTCGCAGCCTTCAAACGAGTCTCCCTTTTTACCATTTTCATCTTGCCAACCAGTAATATGCCCTACTTTGATAATTGTGTAGCCGACATAACTGCTCAACTTGCTTGCTAAGTCAGCATGAGCGTGAGTATAAAAAATAAAAAAAAAGCAAAATAATTTTTTCATATTTCTCTCTAGTTATTGATTTATTTTAGAAGAGAAAAAAGCACCACTACCAAGTATGTAACGATGCTTGTAGAAAAAATTACTGTGCAAACCTCTCACGCACAGCAGCACTGGCAGCGTCAATCTGTGCATCTAAGTCGCCTGCTTCAACAGCTGTTTTGACAGCTGTGAGCACAGTCATTAGCTCAGCAGCATTACCAACTTCAATGCTGTTTTTGCCCTTTGCCAGTTCAAGCACCCGCGTGCCATAACGCACTTGCAAGCACACCTTGCCTGACTCTGCAACAAACCACCATTGCTTAACACGCTTGACTGCTTCCACTGTGCGGCGCTCACCTGTGTGTTTGTCTTTTACATTACGAAGGCGCATGGGTGCGTACGTTTTGCCCTCACTCAAACAACGTGCCAGTTCAATTTGTTGGAACAGCTGATTGCTCAGCTTGTTACGACGCTGCACTATGGGTAGTGCTGCTTGTGGACGTTTAGCTGCTACCAATTTCAATCCTGTTAATGCACTCATTTCATACTCCATAAAGTTAAACACGAGCAACTACTGTAGTTTCAGCACATAGCAAGCACAACCAAAAAACACCTCTTTTGGCTTTGGTTTTTCATGATTAGCTTTGGTTCTGCATAAATAAATGCATGAAACAGCTAACAAACGGACAGCTACTGCAACAATCCTACAGGCAGCACATTGCTCCCTTCGCTAAATACGTGCAAGCTGCTGTCACACTCACACTGAAACCTTCTGCATTGATACGTGTGCGTAGGTTTGAAAACTACGGCGACGAGTACTATGAATTTAGAGACTATTTAGACGATGACAAACTACGCAGCACTATTAGATATTTTTCAGCACAACTAACATACGAACTTTATGGCAACCTAGCAAAACACAAAAACAAGCAGCACTGGGCAAAGCCACTTGTGATTGCAGTAGTGGAGGGCAGAAACACCAACAAGCTAACGCACTTACACATGGCAATAGGCAACATACCCGCAACACATTTAGACAACATAGCTCATCACACCCAAACAGCTTTTGCACGATGCGACTTTGCCAACAAACAACTGTGCGTCAAACCTGTGACTTGTGGTATAGGTTGGTTGGGTTACATAACAAAACAAGTGGGGTACACAGACAATGACGCATTGGACATTGTTAGCAGCACTATCCCCCCATTCATTCAATCTAGCATCTGTACAGAAAGTCGTTTGCTCGCTGCGTGACGTGGACAATTAGGTAAGGTAGCACTAGAGGTTGAAGCCCTTTAATAGTATCGCTTTTGCAAAAAAAATTGAATTCTATTTAATAGTTCATTTTGTAAGGCCGTAAACACCTACAACACTCCAACTGTATTTTTCAATAAATTGTTCCATTGTCATTGTTTCAGTATCTGTAATAACTGAACCAGAAAAGAATCCAACACTATAAGGCTCTATCGGTGAATCAGCGTAAAGCTTATATGTTTCATACTTTGATGTTTCTTTGTTTGTTATGTTGATTACTATGTATAGTAATTTTGAATTTGAATTATTTTTTATATCAACACGTACAGATTCATTGAGATAGTAAGGAGGACCAACAGCTTGTAGTTTGGGAAACCATGCCAATGAAAGCTGCGATAGCATTGATTGATTAATTAAAACAGCCTTCCCTTCTGTGGCTTTTAGATAAATTTTTATGCAACTATGTCTTATTACATGCACTTCATTTTTCGCAGATTGATTGCCTTTAGCAAGTGCATTCAAAACACAGCTCTCTGGCTCAATTACTGCTTGAGCTAAGCATAAATTACAAAATAAAATTGGAATCAGTAAAAATATTTGAAAAATTCTCATTTGTATATCTCTCTAAGCAAAGAATTGCTTTCATAAAAGAAATAGCTTGTATTTTAAGTATACCCAGCACTAAACGCATAGCAAGCCCTACAAGCAGCTAAATATCTACAGTGGGCATTTGGGCTGCTGGCACACACAACAGCAGCACATAGGGCTTGCTACGCATCGCGTGGCGCATCTCCCACACACAAAACAAAGGAAATTACTAAATGCTTTGGTTACAGCGCATGTCATTGAAATTGAACAGGATTTTGTATCCACAAAAACAGGTCGTCCAAACTAAGCAAAGAATGCATACTTTTACAAATACAAACACAACATTAGGAGTAACTGCAATGAGTCAAGCACGTGTACTAACTGAACGAGAACTACGCAAGGTATTGAGCTTTTGCAGCACACAGCCTCACGCAGCACGTAATCGCGCAATGCTGCTTTGCACACACCAAGCTGGAATGCGTGTTGGTGAAGTAGCAGCACTACGCATCTGTGACGTACTGGGTGCAGATGGCACAGTACTTGAGGAAATCTCCCTCGCAGCCTCTCAAACCAAAGGCAATCAAAGCCGCACAGTACTTGTGCCCAAAAAGCTACGCGATGAAATCACCACCTACTTGCAACAACGCTTTGGAATAGCGAACTTGATTGCTGTCACATACACAGACACACAACGAGCACTTTTTCCCACACAGAAAAATCCTCAACGCGGATTCACAGCCAACACACTTTGCCAACTGTTCCACAAACTGTACAAAGACACACACATGACTGGTGCCACAAGTCACAGTGGAAGGCGCACGTTTATCACCAAACTGGCTGACAAGGGAGTTGGTGTGCGTGTGTTGATGGCACTTGCTGGACACAAATCAATTGCAACCACACAGCGTTACATTGAACTTAACCCCACAGTGATGAAGGCAGCTGTGGAGTTGATTTGATTACCAGCTTATTACTATTGCTCGCAGTACAGAAAGAGCTATTGTTATTAGAAATACCAATGCAAGAATCCATAATTTAGATGATTTTTCTCTGTAACTCAAATAAGCTTGTTTGGCAAAATCAAATAATCCATATGCAATTAAACTACCTACCAATATGCACAAACCATATGTGCCGTAGGGGCTAGGAATGAACCTATACATAATATAAATCATACCCGCAATTATTCCCGCTACTAAGGTTATTCCAACTATATAAGGGACTGAAATGACTATACCCTTTTTAAAGGCATTTAAAATACCAAATACCATCTCATAAACAATTAGCCAAGCTTCGTGAAACACCGGGCTCAGAAATCTAAATGGAAAAGAAATAACTTGGAAAATTATTTTAAAAGGATAGAAAACCACACCTGAAATTACTTCAAAGTGGTTGATGATGAACCACGCTAAAACTATTCCTAAAGCAATTTCAATTATCAACATAATTTTTAAATATATTCATAGTGTTTGAAATTCAATTTTTACTTATAGTAGTCCGCACTTGGAAAATCACCTTTTGCTGCATTCTCCACCAATTTCTGAGCAATCAGCAAGTACCGCCTTATGCTGCGTATGGCAGTCTCATCATGCTTTGGAGATGTAACTGTGTTTGACTCACTGTTGTAAACAAAATCTCCTGCCAGTGCCATTGGCAATCCACCTACCCTGCGCTTGGTGTTGCGCCACCTATGCGTTCTAGCAAGATAAAAACACCTTACTGCTGCCAACAGCTCCTTCGCAGGCACAGCCTCATCATGTTTTTTTGTTGCCAATAGCTTTTGGTGAATATCGTAGGTATGCAGATAGGCTTTAAAAGCCACCACCCTAATTTCAACACCTTCAGTGAGTGCAAATAAATGTTTTGAACTGGGACTGTGGCCAATCAGCTTGTAGTGCTCTATCAATAGTTCTCGCACTTGGTTTGCTGCATCCGTTGGCGTTAGATTCAACGGTACGCTGACTTTGATTGCATCTGCGCTTTTGCTGTTGCCCTTTGCAATTTCAACTCTGCTTTTGGGAAAAATGCTTTCACCGCACTCATTCCACCAATCAGCAAAGGTTTGTTCTGCATAGTTGCCCCACTGCTTGTAGAACACATGATTTATTTTTTGTGGGTTAGCAGCATGTGCTCTTTTCAAAAACTCAAACCACAAGCTGATTGCACCTTTACCTCTGCTCTTTGCCATGTCTTGCTCCCCTTCCCGCATTTGACATTGCAAACACTCAGTTATCAAGTTCTTGTAGTACAAGCAGTTGATTATTAACTAATTAGTTTTGCTTTATATGCAGTTACTGATATTATCAAATTATCAAAAGCAAATAGGTGTTTTTGATATTTTTTAACTTATGGGAGAAACAGAGATGGCAATCATCACTTCAAAAAGAACGGACGTATTTGTTACTTACACAATTAAACCAATCAGTGCAGCATTTAAAGATGCATTAGAAAAACACTTGACAAAGTTTGTATGTAATAAAAGACGCGAATGGAATGAGCACTTATCAGTTATGGTGGATGTTTATAGAGACCCTAACAACATAACTTCTATTCGCTATCAATTCGGCACTGATTTTGATGATTACATGGCAGATGATGTTGAGGAATTGATTGAAGAAGAAATTAATGCATGGCTATGTAAAGCATCTATTGCGGATGTAATGGAGGCTTAATTAATCATCAGTCAGCGTATTAGAGCACGCTGGCTTTTTTCAAGAAACATTAAATGTACTTGTTTATACACTAACAAACTTAGCCTAGTTTCGTTGCCAATGACAATGGAGTTGCTTGTTTTCCATAGTATTTTTCAATTATTTGTACGCTCGTTCCCATATTTCTTGCAATATCAAATATGGGAATCCCACGTCTAATCATCATTACTGCATAGAAGTGCCTTAGGCTATACAAAGTGTATTTTTCTTTGTATCTGTTTTCGCTTAATTTAATTGCGGTAAGCAGTGCATTGAACTGGTCTATTAAAGTAATGATTTTATTACCATCGTACATACAAAAAAACCAGCCATCAGTATCAACAATTTTTCTTTTTGGACTGCGTACTTCTCTAGCTTTATCTTCACTCAATCTTTGTGCGTTTCTTTCTCGTACGCGTTCTACATAGCGAACAACACTGGTTCTCGGAATAACTATTCTTTTGCCTGTTTTTCCGTGTACAGAAAACATATAGTTGCGACGGCCACGCTCATCCTTAAATTCAACCACATCGCTATCTTTTAAATTATTTGCCTCTCCAACTCTTATCCCGCTATTAGCCAATATCAATACATAGTCGCGTAATAATTCTTTAGCATATTTCCACTCTTTATTTTTTGTTTCTCTTATGCCCTTACGCATACCTTTGATTACTTCCCAATACTCAGCGACTGAAAATGTTGGGCGAACAATTGCCCTTTCAGCTTTAAATCTAAATGTAGGAAGTTGCGTTTTACCTCTATATCCTCGCTCATAAGCAAACTTAAGCAGAGTCTTGGCTAGAGTTGTTTCCCACTCTAATGTCTTATCTGCCGGATTAATTTTGTAGTTACGTGGACGTTTATTCTCTGGCATTCTGTGGTAATAATCTTTACGCCACGCAATGTAATCTTGTAGAACAGCGTTATCTATTTTGTTAACACTTTTAGTTCCACAGTATTCGCGCCAAAACTTTGAAACTCGCTTAATTTGCCTAAGCATAAAAATGCTTGTCTGTTGTTGTGAACTTGAGTTTGTCTTAACAGCTAAGCCTTTTTCGTATTGGCTTTGTCTTAAAGCGATGTATTCGTCAATTACTTCATTAAAGGATTTTTCCTGTATAGGTAGCCCCCCTCTCTTTGTTTGTATTCAAGTTCGTAAAAAAGTCTAGTGCCAATTTTTCTAGCTTCAGCAATGTCCTTAGTCCTTAGTGATTTGTAAATATATTTTCTATCCCCAATATAAATGCGGGCTTGATAAATTTCATTGCGTTGGAACAGCAAAAGTTTTCCATCTTCCAACTCTTCAAGCACTTCAACATCATCATTTGCCATTCACCAAACCCCAAGCAGTTTTTGACGAAAAGAAGCAATAGATAGGTTATTAATTTCTGCCTAACTTATTGCTAACAAACGAGCATTTTATAGCTATTTGCATAACATTTGCAAAACAATTTTTCATGTTGTTTTTTTGCTAACTCATTGATTTAATTAATTATTTTAAGCTTCCGTGACAGTGTTTGTATTTTTTACCGCTGCCACAAGGACAGGGTTCATTGCGCCCGACCACTGGCACTTGCTCGGCAGCCGCCGCCGCCTGACCCGCGCCAAACAGCTGGGCTTGACCTGTTTCATCCGGCGCTGAGTAAGTGAGATTGGTCACGGCATCCGCGCGTTGCTCTATGTTCTGGGCCGCCACCTCAACCTGGCTGGCTGTTTCGATTTGCACCGTCATCAAAATGCGTGTGACTTCGTTTTTCACCATGTCCAGCAATTGACCGAACAGCTCGAAAGCTTCGCGCTTGTATTCCTGCTTGGGTTGCTTTTGTGCATAGCCGCGCAAATGTATGCCCTGGCGCAAATAGTCCAGCGACGACAGGTGCTCACGCCAGTGGCTGTCAATGTTTTGCAGCAGCACGGCGCGCATGAAAGGCGTGAATTCATCCACGCCCACTGTCTCAATTTTGCTGTTGAACGCTGCGTTGGCTGCATCGACCACCAACTGCAAAATATCTTCATCAATGATGGCCTGGGCTTTTTCAACATGTTCCACCAGTTGCAAATCCATGTGCCAGTCATTACGCAGCAGGTTTTGCAAACCGGCGATGTCCCATTGTTCTTCCACCGACTCTTCGGGCACGAACTGGCGCACCAGATCGGTAAAACAACCTTCGCGCAAACTGGCAATTTGCGCCGTCAGATTGGAAGCGTCCAGAATGTCATTGCGCTGCTGGTAAATGACTTTACGCTGGTCGTTAGAGACATCATCGTATTCCAGCAATTGCTTGCGGATATCGAAATTGCGGGCCTCGACTTTGCGCTGCGCGCTTTCAATGCTGCGCGTAACCATACCGGCTTCAATGGCCTCGCCCTCAGGCATATTCAAGCGGTCCATGATGGACTTGACGCGTTCACCCGCAAAAATGCGCATCAGCGAATCATCAAGACTGAGGTAAAAACGTGAAGAGCCGGGGTCGCCCTGGCGCCCGGAGCGGCCGCGCAACTGGTTATCGATACGGCGCGATTCGTGACGTTCAGTGGCAATGATGCGCAAGCCGCCAACAGATTTCACAAACTCATGGTCTTTGGCCCAGACTTCGCGCAACTGAGTGGCTTTGACCGCTTTGTCGCTTTCACTCTGGCTCTCGTCTTGCATCAATGTGTCGACGGCTTTTTCCACATTGCCGCCCAACACAATGTCGGTGCCGCGACCGGCCATGTTGGTGGCAATGGTGATGGACTTGGGCGCACCCGCTTGCGCGACGATGTCAGCTTCGCTGGCGTGTTGTTTGGCGTTGAGCACCTGGTGCTTCAAACCCGCTGTGTCCAACATGCCTGAGAGCAACTCGGACAACTCAATCGATGTGGTGCCCACCAATACAGGTTGACCGCGTCCTTGGCATTCAATGATGTCGTCTATGGCTGCTTTGTATTTTTCCTGGGTTGTTTTGTAAACCCGGTCTAGTTGATCTTCTCGCTTACTGGGTTTGTTCGGCGGAATGATGACGGTTTCCAAGCCGTAAATTTCTTGGAATTCATAGGCTTCGGTGTCAGCCGTTCCGGTCATGCCGCTGAGCTTGTCGTACAAGCGGAAATAGTTCTGAAAAGTGATGGAGGCCATGGTCTGGTTCTCAGCCTGAATGGCCACACCTTCCTTGGCTTCCACGGCCTGGTGCAAGCCATCGCTCCAACGGCGACCGGACATCAAACGCCCGGTGAATTCATCGACGATGGTGATTTCACCGCCCTGGTTGACGTAATGCTGATCCAGGTGATACAGGTGGTGGGCACGCAATGCGGCATACAAATGGTGGACCAGACCGATATGCAAAGGGTCATAAAGGGAAGCGCCAGCTGGAAGCAAGCCCATGTCAGCCAGAATTTTTTCGGCCTTCTCGTGACCGAGTTCGGTTAAATACACCTGATGCGATTTTTCATCCAGCGTGAAATCGCCAGGGGTGATGACGCCCTCACCGGTGCGCAAATCCAACTCGCCTTCCTGACGCGTCAGATGCGGCACCACCTGGTTCATGGCCAGATAGGTTTGCGTGTGATCTTCGGCTTGACCGCTGATGATCAACGGCGTGCGCGCCTCATCGATCAAGATTGAATCGACCTCGTCAACAATCGCGTAATTGAGTTTGCGCTGTACCCGGTCGGCAGCTTCGTAAACCATGTTGTCGCGCAGGTAGTCAAAACCGTACTCGTTGTTGGTACCGTAAGTGATATCGCTTTGGTAAGCGCTTTGTTTTTCCTCGCGGGTCAGTTGCGACAGGTTGACGCCGACACTCAAGCCGAGAAAGTTATAAAGCCGCCCCATCCATTGCGCGTCCCGGTTGGCCAGGTAGTCGTTCACCGTCACCACATGTACGCCCGAACCGCTGAGCGCATTCAGATACACGGCCAGTGTGGCGGTCAGCGTTTTACCTTCACCGGTGCGCATCTCGGCAATCTTGCCTTGGTGCAAAGCCATGCCACCTAACATTTGCACATCAAAGTGACGCATCTTCATGACGCGCTTAGAGCCTTCACGCACAACGGCAAAGGCCTCGGGCAGCAAATCGTCTAAGGTTTCACCTTGCTGGAAACGTTGCTTGAATTCGCCGGTTTTGGCTTTCAAGGCCTCGTCGCTTAAGGCTTCCAGAGGAACTTCAAGGACGTTGATTCGCTCCAGGGTTTTGCGGTAAGTCTTGAGCAAGCGGTCGTTGCGGCTGCCGAAAATATAGGTCAGTGGATTGAATGCCATACAAGCAAAACGCCCATGCCTTGCCGGGTGGCTGGCCATGGACGCAGGTTCCTTTGTCGAAGCCCTGCATTTTACCTGTGTAAACGAACATAATCAGCCATGCACCGACCGCCTGCCCCGACCGCCAAACAGACCAGT
>Ga0214919_10010859_pt1 | contig 11442 bp, 16 predicted proteins | sample LL1503_MetaG_FD_177994 | JGI IMG/M metagenome (GOLD analysis project Ga0214919, IMG submission 177994) | Freshwater microbial communities from Lake Lanier, Atlanta, Georgia, United States - LL-1503 | ecosystem: Environmental > Aquatic > Freshwater > Lake | place: USA: Georgia | collected...
GCTGCGTGTCAAACGCCTTTGACGCCGCGTCCTGCTGGACCTTCTGCAGCATGGCCTGGACCTTCTGGGCCTCCACCTGAATCTCCGCCATGGCGATCTGGCCCGGCGTCGGGTCTGGGCCGTCCGGCGACTTCAGCTTCTGCAGCGCCTGGGCCACCAGGAGCGCCACCTTGTTTTCGACCTCGGGCGGCATCTTCGTGCCCGGCGGCGGCAGGGTGATGCCGAGTTCCTTCTCAACGTTCACGCGCATTGCCGCGGCAAGGTGCTCGGAGATATGGGCCGCAATCGTCGGGACCTGCTCCAGGAGCACGCTGTGGGCCTGGATGTGGGCTTGGTGGTCCTGGTAGTCGCCGACCTGCAGCGGCTTGCCGGTGAGGGCGAAAGCGTTCTCGGACAGCGGATCCATCGGGGTGCCGGTCTTGGGGGCGGGCAGCATCTTGCCGATCTTGCGCTCGTCGACGCCCATCTCGACCAGCATGTTCTTGTTCGTTTCGTAGATGTCGTAGGTCCCCGGCGGGGCCTGCTGGGCCATCCGCATCATGGCCTCGGCGCGCGTCACGCGCTGGGCGTAGCTGGTGATGTTGGGGTCAGAGACCGGGATGACGTCGATTTCGTCGCTGAAATCGGCCTTCATGATGGCCTGCTGGCCACCCGGAACCGGGAACGGATACGGCTTCTCCGGCAGGTACTGGCCGAACAGGGCCGCGAAAAGCTTCAGCTCCTTCTTCAGGGACCGGTGCGCGGATTTGACCGTCGCCGACATCAGCCGGTTGGCGGCCTCGAGCAATGCCAGCGTCGTGCCGACCGGGGCGTCCTGGCGGCCGTCGCCGACGGATAGGTCCGCCATGGAGGCCATTTGCTTGGCGTTCTCGCGGGATTTCTCCCACAGGGCGAGGGAGACTTCGGAGGCGCCGCGGTAGGGCATGGGGGCGACGGCTTGGCCGATAGGCAGCCCGCCGGTGTCGACCTCGATCCATTCACAGGGACCGATCATCTTGTTGTTGTCGTCGAACCTCATTCCCTTCACGCGTAAACCGCCAGGGAACATGGTTAACGTTTCGGCATCCTTCATCTGGCGCAGCAGGCCCGTGGCCGCTTTTGCCGGATTGCCCAGGATGTGCGCGTAGCCAATCCCCATGGAGCCGAGCCCTGGGAACAGCTTGTAATGCACGAAATACATGAGCTTTTGGTACGAATCGTCGCCTTCGCGCCAGTTGCGGCGCAGGCCGAGAACCTTGCGGGACGACTTCTCGACGGTGACGATGTATGGCAGCGGCAAACCGGACGGCAGGCCGTCGTCGCCCATATGCTCGTAGCCATCAAGGTCCAGGTCGACGTGCTGCTCAACGCACTGGAAATCCTGGTCAACCATGTCGGAATCGTCGGCGGGTGTCGTCGGCGACAACCCGGAGATGGAATCAACCTTCTGCTGGATGACGCTTGGCTTCGGGTCCGTACCCGGCGGCACAAGCGCAACGTCGCGATAAAACCCCGTGATCTGGCGCTGCTTCAGTTCTTTGTAAGTGTAGTCGATGATGTGGCTGATACGCGGGCAAGTCTCAAGCTCGCTATCGGCGTTGTAACTGAAGATGATTTTGTCCGGCGTCAGGAACGGGCTGACCGGCCGGTTGAGGATGGGGTCTTGGTAGACTTTCTTAAACGTCGAGCCCGCAATCGCGCGCCAGAAGAACATTTGCTCCATGTTCTCGACCCACTCGGGAGCGCCCTCGAGCAGGTAATAGTTAAAAAAGTCACGGACTCGCGTGGCTTTCTGCTCCGACATCTCATTTGGGATGCCGACGATCTGCGACTTCACGGGGCCGCTGGCCGGCAGCAATTCCGACGTGGTCGTGGCGCAGTTGCGGAGAACGGCCTCCAGCAGGATTGGGTCAAACTCGCCGGACGCGCCGTTGAATGGGAAGGTCCGCGTCTCGAATTTCAGGCCGAGCAGGTCCATGCCCTGAGTGAGCATCGAAGACCATTCCGCGCGGCTTTCCAAGTCCTTGTCCATGCCGTCAAGGACGCGCGTGGCAATTTCGTCAAGGATTTGCTCGTCAATGAACTCGGCGAGGTTGTCGCTGAATTCCGGCGTCGGGCGCTGGGCGTCATGCGGAACAGGGTCAATCTCAACCGACCCGTCGTCCATCGTCGTAACGACGGAAGGGTCCTCAACCGGCAACTCCACATCAACCGGCGGCCCGTCAGGGCTGGCCCCCATATCGGCCATGCTGTTGAGGCCAACGGATAAATCCGGGCTGGCGAGGGCGGCGCGGGAGGGCACTTCCTAGGGACCGTGAAATTTAGACGGGTCCATACGATGCTATGGAGTTGCGATTCTGTCAAATTGGCCTAAAATAAAAGGGAATTATCACCTTGACGTACCAGAAATCTGCGGTATTTAGGTACCGTGACAGGCCGATATTGGCGGGAAACGTTGGTTTTCAGGCTTACGTAAGGGGTTATTGCCTTCTGGCTTACGCGGTAATAAGATACCGCGCATGGTACGCAAGCTACCCCAACCCGTAACCGTGACTGAGATCACCCCCGCAATGGAGCGCGCAGGAAGTAAAATCCTGCGCGACGTTTGTGAGCTTGGCCACTACTCGGCGAAGTCATTCGCGGTTCAAATTTTCACCGATATGCTTGCTGCCACGTCACCGCGACTAGACCCAGGACCGGTTGGCGCGCCAGTTCAAACTGACGTGTGATTTGGTCTATTTCCACCGAGGAATACAAAAACTCTGGTGTGAGCCCATCTTCGTCAAACCACTTTTGCCGATAGGTGGGGGGACCCAAGAGATACATCATCTTGCGAAGCGCTTGGTCTAACCCCTCCGACGTTCCTTCCCATCTGTGTAGAGGAGTTACGATTCCGTGGGCAATTTCATGCCGCCGCGACGATAGATTAGTAACGAGATTTGATGCTGTTCTGAAATCTCCTTCGAGCGCCTGGTCAGGATGAAGAATGAAATAACACCGAGCAGCTCTTTCGACTTCCGCCATTCGCGTTCGGAATACGTTTGCCTCTAGGTACTTCGGATTGCGGCGGGCATCGAGAGGGCGTTGTTTCAAAAGTCCCGCATAAAGCATGATAAGATCAAGTTCTAGGCGCTCCCATGCACTGAGCGCGCGCCCGACCGCTGCATATGTTATACTTGCATCCGCGTCTCCCGTTGCGGGAGCGGCCGGTATATCCCACGGATTGCTCATGCCACAGCCTCCTAAGTCCCAATCTGAACAGCGTCCCGACGCGTGGGAACGATTCGAGCGCGCCGTAGATGTTGCTGTAAAGAGCGGGCCGAAGCATCGCGCGGCTAAAAAAACGGCAGAAGATGCCAGTGAAAAACAAGCACCAGTAATCCCGCGCTCAAAAGATAAACGATAATGAGGAGGTATCCTCGTATATCGTTGAGCGTTCCCATGATCGCGTCATGACGAAGCGTTTGCATACTATCCATCGCGCTTCTTCCTTAGACGGCTAGCCCTAGTTTCTTTCGGCTCGCTTATCAGTCCGCCGATAGGTCATGCGCTTCCCGACGATACCAGGGAGCGAGGCGTTGAAGCGGTCGGCATCCGAGAAACCAAGCGCCGCACGGTGATTGTAGCGGAAGTCAAATTCCGCCAAGTAGCGCTTCAAGTGTGTGCTGCTGACATGGTGATACGTGCCGATGATCCCGCGCTTGAGGATCGAGAAATAACCCTCAATCGTGTTCGTGTGTGCGCCGCCGCGCACGTATTCGCCAGCGCTGTGGTTCACTGACTGCGAAAAAAAGCTCTGTGCCGCGAGCTTTCCCGCCGCGCCATCATCGGTCATAACCATGGTCAGGCCGTGCACCTGCTGTTCCACAATCGGACGCAGTGTCTTGGCGTTCACGGTTTCAACGTGGTGCGAGCTAACCTTGCCGCCACGCTCCACGAGCGAGAACACGGGCTCCATGGCATGAACGCCACGGGTGCCAGAACGCTTGTTGGCGTGCTTGTTCTTGTCCTTCCCGCCGACAAACGTTTCATCCATTTCGACCGTCTTACCCTCACCACCCATCGGAGTCGGCTTCGTCTCGCGAAGTGACTCACGGATACGATGGCAGACAAACCACGCAGTCTTTTTGGACAGGCCGAGCAAGCGGCCGATCTCCAGCGCGCTCATACCCTTCTTCGAGGCCATCATGAGGTGCGTCGCGGCGAGCCACTTGTGCAGCGGCACCTTGGAACGCTCGTACAGGGTGCCCACGGTGACCGTGAACGGCTCACGGCAAGCGGTGCACTTGTAGAGGCCGGGACGATGGCTCTTGCCCTGCATGAGCGTGGCGCGGTCGATAACCCCGCAATGGGGACAGGTAGGGCCTTCCGGCCAAACCCGTGCTTCCAGCCACTCACGGGCCTTGGTTTCGTCGTGGAAGATCGGGTTGGAGAAGTCAGACATGGGACTTACCTCGGTTGGTAAGTAAGACCCTACACCCTAGGCGTTTGGTACGTCAAGGTGATAATTCCTAAAATAAAAGGGCCGCAGGTGCTGGAAACACCATGCGGCCCGACACCAGAGCTGAGGAGCAGCCCCGATGCCTAAGTTTAGAAAGACTAGACGTTCTCATTCAGAACGCAAGAACCTCCACGCCCATGATGGCGGCGTGCAGTTGGATTTCTTTATCCACCTCCGCAAGGACGGCACACCAAGGAAGCCGAAGGGCTGTAAGCCGATCTACACGCCGGAGGAGGCGATGGAGCGTCGGCGAGCGCGAGATCGTGAGACGAAACGCAAATTGCGTGCGGCAGACCCCGAGAAGTATGCCGCCCAAGTCACGGAGTGGGTTGAAAAACAAAAGGGCACGCCACGGTTTAAGAAAAAGCAGCGGCTTTCTACAAAGATGTGGCGCCAGAAAAACCCTGAGCGCGCGGCCGCAGCGCAAGCGGTCACGGATGCAAAGCGGCGGCGAAACGGGAAAAACGCTACGCCGCCGTGGGTGAAGAAGGAAGATTTGCGGGCTGTGTGGCTTTTGGCGCGAAAGCTTACAGCAGAGACGGGCGTCCCCCACGAGGTCGATCACATCATACCCTTGCTGCACCCTCACGTTTCTGGTTTGAATGTCCCGTGGAATTTGCGCGCGATACCGAAGAAAGAAAACCGGGATAAGCGGAATAAGTTGATACCGCAAATGGCTGTCGCCGTCGGCGCAGCGCCCGTGAAGTTTTATTCCGACTGGGACCTGATGGAATTTCTGCGCGCTGGAGACGCGCTCCATCTACTTGATCAATAGATCGCCTGCTTGGTGTTTTGTTCGCTGCGATAGTCGGGCTCACGCGGACCCTCATCGTCTCGGTTCCAGACAAATCCGCTTTGCATAATTTTCCACAGCCCCATGCTCATGGTGTCAACCATGTCGCGCGAGTCGCCCTTGGGGAACCGGGTACATTGATCAATGAATGTGTCAGCGAATGCACGCGGGCGATTATAGAATATAGTTCCGCTATTCGGGTCGCGGTCAGCGCGCGCAGGAACGTACACGCGACCAGATTCAAGCAATGGCGTCACCAAGCGCACGCGCTGGACCTTGTCGCCCATCTTGTCGGGATTGAATCCGTGGGCCATGACGCCGGCGCGTCTTAAATCTTGCAATAAGCTTACGCCGCTAGATTTTGCCTCAATAAGCACAAGGTCTGGAGGCAATTTGTCGTTGCGAATACCGGGGCCATCGTCGAGATAGTTTCTGCTTAATCTTTGAATTCGAGAGCGCAATTCTGGGTATTCGCACTGCTCACGCCATGTCGCCATAAGAATGACGCAGGGAACTCCCTGATCGTTTGTAAAGACTCCCCATGTCGTGGCGGCTGAATATGCAGCCTCTTTACGCTCTGACATCGCTGTATCAATGCTCATCAACGTATATGACAATTGCGGCGGATCAGATGATTTCCACAATTGAAACCACGATCTAAGGATCATACCGCCAGCCGCTGGCGACGGGCGCTGCTGCAACTGACCTGAAATCGCGTAGACGGAACCAAGTTCCTTTTTGAGCTGCTTTAGTTCCTTTTGGCCGATGCGGTTGGCGTCAAGCAATTCGCCTTCCACTGTGCGTGGATCCATCCATGGCTTGCCGCCAGTTGATGGTAGCGGAACCGTGACGCACCTACGCTTCGTCTCAAATTCCATAGGCAGAATTAGCTTCACCCAGGAATCAGGATCGGTTGAAAGGATGTAGCCAGAGTGATCGCGCTCATGCGTACGCTGCTGCATCACCACGCGGCGCGCGGTCTTGAAGCTGTTGAGGCGCGTCGGCATAACCGTTGTCCACCAGTCAATGGTGGAATCGAGCATGGTGTCGGAACTGTCGCGCGTGTTGTTTGTGTCGTCGCAGACAATAATATCGCCGCCGTCGCCCATCGTCTGCGTGTCGACCGACGTCGCGATGCGGTAGCCGCCCTTGTCGTTGTCGAAACGAACAAGCGTGTTGAAGTCCTCAATGAAAGAAAACTTGTTCGCCCAGCGCGTTTGATACCACTTGCTCGTCATGAGCGCGCGGCAGCGCCGCGAGTCGCGCAATGTCAGAACATGGGCGAATGTTGAAAACATCCACTTGATACCAGGATCATGAAGCCAAGCCCAAGCAGGCCACATGATGCCGACCATTGTCGACTTGGTCATGCGCGGCGGGATGTTGATCAGAAGATTGCGGATTTGTCCGTTCGTCACCGCCTCAAGATGTTCGCAGATGGCGCCGATATGCCAGTTGTCTTGAAACTCGCGGCCGCCCTCGACCTGGGGCCACGCTTGACGGCAGAATTCATGGAGGGATTCAAGCGCCTTCCTCCGTCTCAGCAGCTCCGCCGCCGCGTCTTCGCGCGTTGGGGCGTTAGCCACCGATGCCGCCGATAATGTGAAGGCGCTTGGGCTCAATCCTCACCGGCTCAATCGCCCTCATCCGCGCGAACACCCGCGACACGGCGACCATCAGCCGCGCGTAGTCTTGGTCGGCGCCGGGGCGCAGGAGGTTAGTGGCGACCAACTCCTTGATGCCGGCATCCATCATGTCGCCGGTGACTTGGGGGCGGGGGTCTTCGGCGTGGATCACTTCTCGGCCTCCGCCAACTTCTCCTTCAATTCAGCCAACGCGCGCTCGCAGGCGGTGCGGCTCATCAGGTGCCATGCAATTCCGCCCTCACGGCATATTGGAGCCATGCCGATGCCACCGTGGTCGCCGTAGAGGTGTTCCTCGCCAATGGTTATATCCATGCGGAGTTCCTTGGCGCGATTCACTTCTCCACCTTCCTCGCATACTCGTCCCAGTTCAGCGGCTCCGGCCCCAGTGTCGCCATGACGTAGCCCATCGTCTGCGCTAGGATCACCACAGCCTCGAGCGCGCCGAGGCCTTTGGCGAGGGCCTCCTGCTCCGCGGACAACTCGCCCTTTTTGTTTAGATTGGCCTCCTCAATCACGAACGCCTGGCCGTAGTAGTGCCAGCGCTCGCGCTCATGGGGGTTGAAGATGCTGGCGGTGTAGGTGAACTTCTCCCACACGCGGCGAAGTTGGACGCCGACGATGCGGTCTTTGCTCTCGGCGAGGATTTCGATATCGCGGCGGGTTGAGAGGTAGGCGGAGATTTCGGGTATGAGTTTGCTAGGCATTGGGCCCCTGCATATAAGACGCCCCTGAAACAAATTTCCAGCGGCCGGATTTGTAGACTACGCGTGCGCCGTCTCTGGTTCCCCACCGCTGCTCGTATTTTCGCAGCGGGACCACATCAAGGTCAAATCTCCAGCGGCGGTGGTAGTAGACACCGCGGATTTTATCACCCTCGCGAACGCCACCTGGGTTTAAACAATGGATGCGGGCAGCGACGGACGGTTTGTGTTTGCGACGGGAGAGGACCTCGTTGACAGAGACCAACCGCCCGTAGGGATATGCAATCCGGTAGCACCGCGCCTCATTCTCAACCCGCTCGCGCTCCTGTTTATCACGGAACTCAAGTTGCAAAGACTTTCGCGCGTCCGGCGAGACGCCCAGCATCTCCAGAACAGTCTCTAGGAGGATGCTGTCCCTCACGCGAACACCTCCCAATCCCGCGCCCCAACATCAAAATACGTCGGCTCGTAATCCCGCCCGCCCTTCCAGTTCTCCGGCAGGTCAAACACCATGTCGCCACGGTCCATGTAGATCCATGAAATCCACAGGCTGCGGCGGACTTTCTTGCCGGCGCACAGGGCGGTGCGGGCGGCGGGCCAGGACATATTGTCGTTCATGCTTCCATCACCATCACCGCACAACTCGTCATCCCGCTGGAATTTGCCGACCGCGAGAACTTTCCGCTCGGTGGCGTCGTTGCAGTTATTACGCGGCACTCCGCCTTCATTATGTCGGTAAACATCGGAAAAGTCACCGGCGACAGCCGCATACTCTTGCGGGCTTGCTGGCCGGTCAGGTTTAGGATGTTCCTGCGGGATGCCACCGCGCCGGCCGTGCGGCCGATCTGCTGGCCGATTTCGTCGTCCGTGTATCCCTCGCACCACAGCCGGTAAAGCTCGTCGTCGCGATGTTGTGTCCAGAGTTCTCCCATAGGCATGGTGTAGTCCCCCTTTTGGTTATGCTGATTTTTCCAACAAAATATCATCCACCATCTGGATACGTTGACCGATCCACTTCATGACAGGCACGGCCATTGAGTTTCCAAGGGCCTTGTAGCGCGGGCCGTCAGCGGCTGGCTTTCCTCGGTATGGGATCAGCGTGTAGTCGTCTGGGAAGCCCTGAAGCCTCTCGCATTCGCGTGGCGTGAGACGGCGGACGGCCATGGCTTGCTGTACTTTTGCCGTATTGCGCCCCGTGGCGTTTTGATTGCACCCAATAGCAGCAGCAATGTCTCCAGTCAGGACGTGGCCATCCTGATTTTGTGTGAAGGCAACGGCCTGCCCCTGCGACCTCTGCAATCCGTTTGCCAAGTCATTTGAAAACTGAGGGCGAAAATCTCCGCCAGACTGGTGGTTGAAGGCCACGACGCTCGCGCTAGGCGCCGCCTGCACAACCACATCCCCACCCTGATTCCCACCCACCGGGCCTCCCGCCATAACCGGCTGCGCAACATCAACCTGCCGCGCCTTGTAATCCTTGCCAGAGTTCTGCGGCATGATGGAATACGCCACTGGGACCAGTGGCGTGCCCCGGCCGGACCCGTCTTCGGAGGCGTCAAAACCGGAACCGCGGAGGGTGTGGGTGACATACGTTTCGGAATCTGCTTGATGACTTGCCTGCGCCTGCGCCATGAGCGAATGAGCAATGAACGTTTCTTGCGTTGGGTCATGACGTTGACCACCGCGCGTGCTGTCAGCACGCGCGGTGGTCAAGCCGATTTCGCCGTTTCCCGGAGGGCCGCCCCCAACTGATTCGGCAGTTCGCGGTTCAATTTCTCGGCGCGGCGCAGAATCCCCGCGCAGGCTTTCGGGCTCAAAAAGTACCGACGCGGCACGTCGCCAGTCTCCAAGATATCCGACAACGAACACACGCTTGCGTCGCTGGGCCAGTCCGAAATACTGAGCGTCAAGGACTCGGTACGCGAACCCATACCCGCACTCAACCAGCCCTCCGAGGAAGGAGCCAAAGTCCCGTCCTCCATTTGAGGACAAGACGCCAGGGACGTTCTCCCAAACCACCCAACGGGGCCGAAGTCGTGAAGCCAGAGCAAGATACCCGAGCGCCAAGTTGCCGCGCGCGTCATCCATTCCCTTCCGAAGGCCGGCGATGCTGAACGATTGGCAGGGCGTTCCGCCGACAAGAAGGTCAATTGGGTCATATTCTTTCTCGCCGATTGTGGTGAAATCGCCATGAAGCGGAACGTTGGGGTAGTGGTGCTGAAGGACGGCGCGCGGGAATTTATCAATTTCGGAATAAAATGACGCGGTCCAACCAAGCCCGTGCCACGCCGCTGTTGCGGCCTCAATTCCAGAACAGACTGACCCGTAACGCATCATTGTTGCGTTACCTGCGCAATACCTTGCTTCTTCGGCGTAATATCCGTGACATCCTCAAAGGGCACGTCGATGGGTTTGCCGGCGACGATGGCGGCTAATTGAGCGTCCGTCATAGCGGTGACGTCATGACGCACGTTTATTGTTACATCCTGTGACAAAAGCTTCCGAAGCTCAGCTTGGAATCTGAGACAAGCCAGCGCCGTCTTGTTATCCCCACCGGACATCGCCGCATCGTGCAGGTTCTGCGCCGCGGCCTCCAGGCTCTCGCGCGTGACCTCAACGTCAACCCGCTTGGCCTTGTCTCGCTTCAGCACCGCGACGGCGGACTGGACATCGGTGCGCTCAAGCAGGCGCGCGACGATTGTCTCAACCGTGTACATCGGGTTCAGCAATTTGGCCTGCTGCGCCGCCTTCAGTGCATCGTCGGTGCGGACGTAGCACTCGACGAACAGCGCCACTTGGTCCGGAGTTGGGTCGCTAATCACACTCCATCTCCAATGTTCTGGCGCGTTTCTTAGCCTTCCATTGTCTTGACTTTTCGTTTGAGCAAGTGAGGCAAATACGCTGCTTAATCGTAGTGAGTTTTACTAGATTTCCGGGGACAAGAGGATGTCCGCGCTTACAGTGCGTTTTATTAAAGTTTATCGAGGCATTTCCTCCGCGGGCACGCACCACACAATTTTCGCGAGGAGTTACTGGCTCAAGGTGCTGCGGATTAACACAAGAGCGAACGCGGCATAGATGATCTAAGTGCATACCGTCAGGAATGGCGCCCACAATCATTTCGTATGAAGCGCGATGCGCAAGATAAGATTTCTTTCCCTTGAACCACCCAAAAACCCCGTATCCGCCCTTTCCACGCAAACCACCGACCCACAGCCAGCAGCCGGAATTAGGCTCCGGCATTACATAGTCCATGAATCTTTTCAGCACGCCTCTGCTGCGATCCTGCTTGATCGGCGTAAGTCTTACGATGCCTGGGGTGGGGTCTACGATATTGGGCATGGGGCTTTGCGCAACTCAGACGGCGTCGTCGTCCACATGTAGATTGCGACGAGGCTTTCTATGCTCATCTCATACGCGCGAGCCAAGTCGGTCAGTCCGCCGTTAGGGCAAGCGTTAAAATCATGCCGCAGCGCGTCGTGCCACGGCCCAGGGGTGTACGTCTTCACGCCGCCTCCCGAAACTTCTTACTCTTGCGGTCGCCGCCTTTGGTGCAGTGCCGACCGGCGCGCTCAATCCGCGCCTTGGCCGCCGCCTCAAGCCGCGCCGCAGCCAAGGATCCGGCGCCGTCGCGGGCGGCCTCGATCATCAGGCAGATCAACTCGACGTGACGGGGGATGGTCTGGCAGCCGTTGCCGAAGCGGCGGACGGCGTCGTTGCGAACCCCGTAGATGGCGCGGGCGGTCTGGACGTGGGACCAGCCCATGCGGGACTGCCAGGAGGTGAATTCGGTGGGGGTCATTGTGGTCGCCCCTCCGGTTA
>Ga0214919_10010860_pt1 | contig 11442 bp, 8 predicted proteins | sample LL1503_MetaG_FD_177994 | JGI IMG/M metagenome (GOLD analysis project Ga0214919, IMG submission 177994) | Freshwater microbial communities from Lake Lanier, Atlanta, Georgia, United States - LL-1503 | ecosystem: Environmental > Aquatic > Freshwater > Lake | place: USA: Georgia | collected 2015-03-15
GGCAAGTAGCGCACAAAATTGCCGATGACATTATTTTTAAGTTACTCGGTGAGCGTGGCATTTTCTCTACCAACCTTTCTTATGTGATTAAAGATGGCAAACGCTATCGCTTGGTCATTTCAGATGCAGATGGTCAAAATATTCGTAATGCCCTCAATAGCGCTGAGCCGATCATCTCACCAGCCTGGTCGCCTGACGGTAAGCGTGTGGCGTATGTTTCCTTTGAAGATCGTAAGCCAGTCATTTACATTCATGAGTTGGCTACTGGCAAGCGTATTTCCCTCTCGAACCAAAAGGGCAATAACAGTGCGCCTGCTTGGTCGCCTGATGGCAAAAAAGTTGCGCTCGCTTTATCGCGGGATGGGAATACCCAAATTTATGTTGTGAATGCTGATGGCTCTGGCCTACAACGCCTGACGCGTGGGAGCACGATCGACACTGAACCGCAATTTTCGCCCGATGGCCGCTTTATCTATTTCACCAGTGATCGTGGCGGTAATCCGCAGATTTATCGTATGAGTGCTGAGGGCGAAGGGTCTGAAGGTGCTAAGCGAATTAGTTTTAAGCAGGCTTTTGTGACCTCGCCTCGCATTTCTCCTGATGGTAAAAATCTGGTTTTTATTGCCAATAGTGGCAGTGGCTTTAAAGTGCACCTGATGAATTTAGCTACTGGCGAAACGGTAGCGCTCACCGATACTGTCAACGATGAATCGCCCTCTTTTGCTGCTAATGGGCGCTACGTGCTGTATTCAACAAGGGTTGGTGCGCGGCGGGTTTTAGCTGCTGTCTCGATTGATGGTAGCTCAAAACAGATCTTAAGTATTCCAGGAGCAGATGTTCGTCAGCCTTCTTGGGGTCCTTTTATGGACTAAAAACTAGGCTCAGATCCGAGCAAGGCATAATATTCCCATCACATTAATATCGATAGCTCGATTTATAAAGGAAACCACCATGCAACTATTCTCCCTCTTTAGTCGTTTGCTAAATCAAAGCCTCAATCAATCCTGCAACCGCCGTGGGGCGGGCTTAGCCCTATGCGGTTTTATGGCCCTGCTGACCGCTTGCTCTTCGGGTGTAAAACTTGATGATGTTGATGCTGGCGTCTCTAAAGATGCCAGCGCGTTTGGTTCACAGCCGTGGAATGATCCAAAAAGCCCACTCTTTGAGAAAAGTATCTATTTTGGCTTTGATGAGTACAACGTTTCACCAAGCAAATACCAAAAAATGTTAATGGCGCATGCTAATTACCTTAAACAAAATACGGCACAAAAAATTATTATTCAAGGCAATACTGATGATCGCGGTACAACAGAATATAACTTAGCTTTAGGGCAACGTCGTTCAGACGCGGTGCGTAAACAACTCGCTTTATTAGGGGTTGCCGATAGTCAAATGGAAGCAGTGAGTTTTGGCAAAGAAAAACCGAAGGCTGATGGTAATAATGAAGCTGCTTGGGCAGAAAATCGCCGGGCTGATATTGTCTATATTAGTAAGTGAGTTACCAAGTCAGTGCTAAGTGACTTATCTGTCCTTAATTACCTTAGTGCGTCATTAAAAATATGCCCGTAACAACGCGCTTTACAGCATCCGGATTTACTATCACCAAATCACTCGGGACTAATATTCTCCTGAGCGCCTTAGTGTTGGCTGCCGTGGCATCCACTTGCTTTACAACTAAAGCTTGGGCCTTGCTTGAAGATGATGATGCACGTAAAGCTATTCTCGATTTACGTAAATCGCTTGCTGCAACCCAAAGCGCTACTGCTGAATTACAAAATCAACTCGAGAAGTTAAAAACCGATAATGCACAATTACGCGGTCGAATTGAAACGCTCGAAAAACAGGCAGAAGAATTACTCACTAAACAAAAAACCTATTATCAAGATTTAGATTCACGCTTAGGTCAATTTGAACCTCGCACAATTGAGGTCGAAGGCGTTGCGGGTACTGTACAGCCCGAGGAAAAGAAACTCTATGATGATGCTTTAAAAGCCTTTCAAACTAACCAGTTGAAAAAAGCTGATGTTGACTTTAGTGGCTTTATACGTAAATATCCTAATAGCCCTTATTTGTCCTTAGCACTATTTTGGCTAGGTAATACCAAATATGCCTTACAAGATTATCCTGGTGCAATTACGCAATTGCAGGCTTTCGTAAAACGTTTTTCTAAACAAGCGCGTGTGCCGGCAGCCTTGCTAACAATTGGCAACTGTCAGCTAGAAAGTGGCAATAAAACTGCTGCACGCAAAACTTTTAACGAAATTATCGCCAACTACCCAGACAGTGAAGCCGCTAGTCAGGCACAAAAAATACTAGCGACAGCAAAATAATTGCTTTATCTAATACCACTCAGGTTAAATATTTCCCTCTTTCCAGACGCCGGTTTTAGGGTCAATAACAATTGATACCCCATGACAAGCAATGCCTTGCAAAGAAACGCCATTCGTTTTATCGATTTTCTTAAGAAAAACGCCAGGAATGGGCTTGCCATTTAAAAGCGCTTGCTTGCAATCAGGGGAGTCTGAATTATAAATTGCAGTACCAATAGAAAAATCAGATTCTTTATAGTTATCAGCACAGGCAGACAACATAGCAGCGAAAATGGCAAGCAAAATTATTTGGTATTTCATAATTAAATCTACTAACAGTGTTTAAAAAATTGGGGTATTGCAAATAATCCAGATAACAATATCAATTTATCCTATTTAAGCTACTTATTAGAGAAAAAGTGGTTCTTGAATGTAAAATTCAGACTATATGGAATTAATTAAATCACTATGGAATTATCGCGGTTTTATTTTGGGCAGCGTTAAGCGTGACTTCCAATTCAAGTACCTCAACTCACTTTTGGGTATTGGATGGATGGTATTGCAGCCTCTATCAATGATTACGATTTACACCATTATTTTTTCTCAAATTATGCAGGCAAAATTTCCTGGCTCTGCAAACCCACTTTCTTATAGCATTTATCTTTGTGCGGGAATATTGACTTGGGGTTTATTTAGCGAAATAACTAGCCGTGCAATGAATACATTTATTGAAAATGCAAATTTGCTCAAGAAAATTAACTTCCCTCGAGTTTGTTTGCCAGCAATTATTGTTTTAAATGCTTGCCTTAATTTTGGCATTATTTTTTCTTTATTTACATTGTTTTTATTAATTTCAGGGAATTTTCCAGGGCTTGTTTATATATCTGTTTTTCCCCTTTTATTGATTCTTATTTTATTAGCCATTGGGCTTGGGATAACTCTAGGAGTGGTGAATATATTTTTTAGGGATGTGAGCCAGTTTTACAGCATTTTTTTACAATTTTGGTTTTGGCTAACCCCCATCGTTTATCTCAAATCAATTTTACCTGCTGGGGTACAACGTTGGATTGGTTTAAACCCATTAGAACCGCTGATAGCCGGCTTTCATGCTAGTTTAGTTCAACAAGAATGGCCTAATTGGTCCTCCCTAATTTACCCAGCAATCTTAGCTATTATTTTAGGTGCTGTAGGAATGTCACTATTTCGCAAACATGCTGGCGATATGATGGATGAATTGTAATGAGCATACTTTCCGTCATTAATCTCGGTAAAGCCTATAAGCAATATTCAAATCGCTGGGCTCGACTGGCTGAATGGTTTATTCCAGTAAGTAAGCCCCGGCACCATCTACATTGGGTTTTAGAGGGGATTAATTTTTCATTAGAACCGGGTGAGGCGCTTGGTATTGTGGGTATTAACGGCGCCGGTAAGAGTACTTTATTAAAAATGATCGCGGGCACCGTACAACCTACTACTGGACAAATTCAAGTGAGGGGCCGTTTAGCAGCTTTACTTGAGCTTGGTATGGGTTTTCATCCAGATTTTTCAGGGCGGCAGAATGCGTTAATGGCTGCTCAGTTGCTGGGTTATTCGCAAGATGAAATCGCACAATTAATGCCTGAAATAGAGGCGTTTGCGGAAATTGGTGAATACATCGACCAGCCTGTACGGGTTTATAGTAGTGGCATGCAAATGCGCTTGGCATTTAGCGTGGCAACTGCGATTCGTCCTGATATATTAGTGATTGATGAGGCTTTATCGGTGGGCGATGCCTATTTCCAACATAAAAGTTTTGATCGCATTCGTCAATTTCAAAACCAAGGAAGCACCTTGTTAATTGTGAGTCATGATAAGGCGGCTATTCAGTCAATTTGTAGCCGTGCCATTCTCATTAATAGCGGTCGTCTCACCTATGAGGGTAAGCCCGAAGATGTCATGAATTATTACAATGCCTTGCTGGCAGATAAAGTCAATCATGAAATCGAATTTAGCCAGACTAATGCGGGTGAAACCCAGATTATCTCTGGTAGTGGAGAAGCGTCAATTGTTGCTGTTCGCTTACTTGATCAGCAGGGTGATCTAATTGAAGTGTTTGATGTGGGACAGTCTGCAGTCTTACAAGTTGAAGTCCGTGCAAACAAAGATCTACCCGAGTTGGTGCTAGGCTATGCGATCAAGGATCGACTAGGACAAGCAATTTTTGGTACTAACACCCATCAACTTAAACAAGTTTTATGCAATGTAAAAAAAGATAGTACATTTATATTTGATTTTTGCTTTGTTGCCAATTTAGGCGAAGGATCATATTCTATATCGATAGCACTTCATAGCGATAATACCCATATATCGAATAATTATGAATGGCGCGAGCTTGCAGCACTATTTAGCGTGGTGAATATGAAGCATTTAGCATTTTTAGGTAGCTCGTGGATTCCACCGACATTAGAAATTAAAAAAATAATATGAGCGAATCCCCAAGTAAAAAAAATTTAGATTCACTGACTTCAACCAATCTCTCAAGTCCGAGTGATTTTTATATTGCTTTTGAGAATCGATATCGCGGCTCACGTGAATTAATCAAGCAGCGGCAAACTAGTTATTTACCCTATATTGAGCCATTAAAAGCTATTTACCCAAATTTAAAGGCCATCGATTTAGGCTGTGGTAGGGGTGAGTGGCTTGAATTACTGAAAGAAAATGGGGTTGATGCTAGCGGAGTAGATTTAGATAATGCAATGCTATCTAGCTGCATAGCCTCTAATCTTAAAGTTAAAAAAATAGATGCAATCTCTGCCTTACAAGAACTACCCAATGCAAGTTTACACATTATTTCAGGATTTCACATTGCTGAACATTTGCCATTTGAGCAATTAATTGAGCTAATTCATCAGGCATTAAGAGTGTTAAGTCCTGGTGGACTTCTTATCTTAGAAACCCCCAATTCTGAAAATATTAACGTTGCTACCTCCAGCTTTTATCTAGATCCAACTCACCGTAATCCAATACCAGTGCAACTTCTTTCTTTTTTAATGACGTACAGTGGATTTGCATTTACTACTGAGTTACGGCTAAATGCCGACATTAGCCCTGCTGAAGGCGCCTGGCTTACTTTACGTAATGTTTTAACTGGTGTCAGCCGCGATTACGCCCTCATTGCGCAAAAAGCCCATGGGGACTTAGCCCTTAATATACCCCTCCAGATCACATCAAACAATCTGGGGTTAAGTTTTGATGATCTTGTTGGTCCATTTGATAGCCAACTTCTCAATATGAACTCAAAAATTGGTGAGAATCTGCTTTCCAATCAGAAAATATTCAATGAATTGAAGCAAACTATTCTTGATCAACAATTTCGAATTCATCGGCTAGAGACTCCTTTTCGGATATTAAAGAATTTATGGAGACAATTTAAGTATATTGGCCCCAAAATAAAACAAAAATTAATTCAAACGCAACAATTATTACAAGGGGTGCTTATTTTAATAATTAGAAACTTGGGACTGTATGAGCAAGCTTTTGCTTTCAAGCATAGAAGACTCAATCGCATCAAATTAAAAAATTTAAGCCCATGGGCAAAACAAATTTACGATGATCTTGGGTTGGCTAAAAAAATAAATAGCAAGCAGGATAAACCTTAATAATGCGTATTGTGATAGATCTTCAGGGCGCTCAAAGCGATAGTCGATTTCGCGGTATTGGGCGCTATACACTTTCTTTTACTAAGGCCCTGATTGAGACTAGTAATTCTGATTTTGACCATAAACATGAATTTCATTTAGTTTTAAATGGAGCCCTAATAGATTCTGTGGAAAATATTCGCGAAACATTTCGCAGAGTTATACCGCAGGAGCAAATTCATCTTTGGTATCCAGTTATCCCCTCCTCAGAACGTCAATCAAGCAATACTTGGCGTAGATGTACAAATGAATTAATTCGGGAAGCGTATATTCAAAAGTTACGGCCCGATCTAGTGCATATTTCCAGTTTTTTTGAGGGTTACGTTGACAATGCCGTAACGAGTATCAGTGAATTTGGGCTGGTTACAGCTCCAATTAGCCTGCTCTTTTATGACTTAATTCCTCTGGCGCAACCTAAGCAATATTTAGATCCTGAGCCACGCTTTAAAGAGTTTTATGAACGCAAAATTAGCCAACTAAAGCAAGCAAGTGTATTGCTTGGAATTTCGGAATTCGCATGTCAACAAGCTGTGGAATTACTAAATGTTTCTCCCGCAAGAGTGATCAACATTTCCGCAGCCTCGGATTTGCAGGCGCTAACAGATAATGTAGATCTTAATCTTGATCAAGACCGCCTGAAAACACTTGAAGTATCTGTTCCTTTTATTTTATATGCTGGCGGTGGAGATGCACGAAAAAATATTCGCGGCCTAATTGAGGCTTTCTTAAGTTTACCAACTGAGATACAAAATTCCCATCAATTAGTTCTAGCCGGACACAATATTATTCTTAATCATCATACTCATGGGCTGAATACTCAGGCACTTCACCGTGCCTTAAAAAGTAAAAAAATTCTTGTAACTGAATACGTTGATGATAAAGATTTAATTTGTCTTTATCGCAATTGCTCTGTCTTTGTATTTCCTTCATTTGCAGAGGGGTTTGGATTGCCGCCGCTAGAGGCAATGAGTTTTGGGGCGCCAGTGATTACCGCTAATACCACTAGCTTACCCGAAGTAATTGGCTTAGAAGAGGCTTTATTTGACCCTCTATCAATTCCTAGCATCGTTAATAAAATAGTTCTCGTCCTTAATAACTTAGAATTTAGGGCCCGTCTTATTCAACATGGCTTGGAACAAGCAAAAAAATTTACTTGGGAAAATACAACTAAACTTACTCTTGAGGTTTTTAATCAATTTTCTACGGCGAAAGATAATCTTCCATTAGCCCTCTCAACAGAAAATTTTTTAAGCCATAGTTTATATCAGCAATTAATTAGCAAGATTACTGCAATTCCTACTTCTAAGGGCAAGCCCAGTCAGGCTGACTTACTTAATTGTGCTCAGGCTATTGCACAATCATTTCCCCAACAAAATACGATGCCAAGATTATTTGTTGATATTTCTGAGTTGGCGCAACGTGATGCCAGAACAGGAATACAGCGAGTGACTCGCTCCATCTTGACTGAATTATTAGATCACCCTCCAGAGGGATATCAAGTAGAGCCGGTTTATGGAACGATCGATCTGCCAGGCTACCGCAATGCTAGACAATTTATTGCGGGTCTAACTGGCAAACCTAACTTAAATTTAATCGACGATTTTATTGAGCCAAGTTCGGGCGATATTTTTTTGGGGCTAGATTTGCAGCACCATACTACTCGAGTTCAATCGAAATTTTTGGCACAAATGAGGCGTGACGGGGTATTTGTCTGTTTTATAGTTTATGATTTATTGCCAATTCATTTCCCTAATTTTTGGCCGGCAAAGAATTTTGTTCAACAAGTGCATGAGGAATGGTTACGGGTCATTTGCCAAAGTGATGCAGCAATATGTATTTCCAAGGCCGTTTCTGATGAGCTTAATTCATGGGTGATAGAAAATAAGATCCCTCATCCAAGAAATTTTACAAGCTCTTGGTTCCATTTGGGCGCAGATCTCAATGCATTCCCTTCCCGCGGCATGCCTGAAAATGCTGAAGATATTATTACCAAACTGAAGAGCAGGCCAAGTTTTTTATTGGTTGGCACTCTTGAGCCACGAAAAAGCTACCCGCAAGTTTTGGCAGCTTTTAATGCCCTATGGCAAGAAGGCCTTGAGATAAATCTAATTATTGTTGGGAAAAATGGGTGGATGGTAGATGACTTACTTAGGGAGATTACTCAACATCCTGAATTAGATCATCAATTTTTTTGGCTTGAAAGCGTTAGTGATGAATTTTTAGAGCTTATTTATGCCAATTCATCTTGTTTAATCGCAGCGTCTTATGGAGAGGGGTTTGGTTTACCATTGATTGAGGCAGCTCAACACCATTTACCAATAATCGCTCGCAATTTACCCGTATTTAAAGAGGTGGCCGGAAATAGTGCATTTTATTTTGATGGTTTCAATGCTGCAGATTTAGCACAAGCTATTATTAAATGGCTAAGCCTATATGAAAAAAACTGCCATCCTAAATCAGATTCTTTGCAGTGGCAAACTTGGCATGCTAGTACTAAACAACTTTGGGATCGAATCTGTGAATTGAAAAAATAGTTGGTTTATTAATGATCATTAATTGAGGACGTGAATTAATCAAGTGGCTCTTTGGGATAATTTCAATAGAATCAATTTTGTGGCCATCTCAAGATGATTATGATGGCTAGTAGCTTTGCTCAATAAAAGCTCTGTGGTAAGTAAAAAAGCCTCTCTAAACTGGGCAATAAGATTGCCATCTTGCAAGGTTTTTATAAGTAGCAACCCACTTATTGCCTGGCCAGTGACTTGTGTTTGGATGCAAATCAATGAATAATGAATTCAAATTTATCCATGCCGGTAAACCTCAACAAAATGACATCATTGAGCAGTAAAAAACCTATCTTCATAAAGTGCTAAACACGTTTTTTTGGAAACCTCATGGAGGAGCTTAAAATTATACAGACTTGGATCACGACTTGCGCTGAAGAACGACCGCACAGGTAGAAAACTCAACTTTTTAAATGTACGAATCTAGGGGGATACTACAATTGCACTATAGTTACTATTAATGCTATAGTAAATTTAAATTGGTTGTATATCAATAGCCCATAAAGCAAAAGGAGTCAAAATGCACAACTCTTTAAGCCGTTTATTCTTATTAATGGTTTTTTTGTTCTTGACTTCTTGCGATGGAAGTGGCGGCTCTTCTTCTACTCCAACTTATAGCGTTAGTGCGACTGTCTCTGGCTTAGGGAGTTATCCAGTTATTCTGCAAAATAATGGGGGTAATTCATTAACCGTTAGCGCAAATGGCGCAGCAACTTTTTCTACTGCCTTAGCTAATGGAGCCACATATGTAGTTACCGTTTTAACTCAGCCCAGTGGCCTAACTTGCAATGTAAACAATGGGACGGGAACTATTTCTGGCGCTAGCGTTACTAATATCACAGTAGTTTGTACTGTAAATGAGGCAAAGCAATATGCCTATGTAGCGAATTATTCTGACAATACTATATCCGCTTTTTCTCTTAATAGTAATTCTGGAGTAATGAGCTCAATTAGCTCGATATCGACGGGCACTAATCCAGTGTCGAGCGCTGTTCTGCCTAGCGGTAGGTATGTATATGTGGCTAATTACAATGGAAATTCAGTTAATATGTATTCAATTAATAATGATACGGGAACCTTAACCGCAGTCGGCTGGGTGGCAACTGGTGTAAATCCAGTCTCAATTGCAGTTTCTCCATCTGGCGCATTTGCATATGTTGCAAATTTTTCCGATAACACTGTCTCGGCTTACTCCATTAATAGCTCTACTGGCGCTTTAACTTTAGTAGGTAATGTTACCACCGGAACAAACCCTAATTCAGTGGTTGTTTCTCCATCAGGCGCATTTGTTTATGTAGCTAACTGGAGTAGTAATATTGTTTCCGTCTACTCTATTAATACTTCGACTGGTGCTTTAACTTCAGTTACGAGCTCATCTACCTCGGGCTCAAACCCAAATTCAGTTACGATTTCCCCATCGGGAGCATTTGCTTATGTTCCAAATTTTAATGCTAATACTGTCTACGTCTATACGATTAATAGTACGACTGGTGCTTTGACTACCGATAGCATTGTTGCAACCGGAACTAATCCAGTCTCGGTTGCAGTTTTACCTGCTGGTACATTTGCTTATGTAGTAAATAAAGGCAGTAATACTATTTCGGTGTATTCTATTAATAGCTCAACAGGCGCATTAACCTTGAAGAGTTCAATTGCCACAGGAACAACTCCAAACTCCGTTACATTATCATCAGCCGGCACGTTTGCTTACGTAGCTAATTTTGGAAGTAATACCGTTTCTGTTTATTCAATTAATAGCACTACGGGCGCCTTGACTGCAGTAAGTACAGGTACAACCGGTAACGGACCTGCAATGACTTCAATTACCACTATAAATTAATTACCCCCTTTAAATGATCTAAATGAATGGGTATTTTGGCAAATAAACGTATTAGCTCATGATTCCAATTTACCCCGACACAAATTCATATTTGTCTATGTCGAGCGATTTCCTAAAAGACTCTTCGCCCAACGTAGTATCAGCAGTGCAATTGGGGGATATTGATACAAAATGGTTAGTTTCTTTTTCTAGCTAAAGTAAAAAATAGATAATTCAAGCATTCTTATCTGAGTAGTATATGGGTGTTAATTCTGTTACTTTTTATCTAAAATTGATGCATTAATTTACATTGAATTTCAGCCCAGTACCAGCTCAATACAAGATACTTCATAATACTAATATCTTCTCTTGGACGGTCCAAAGCAAGATACAAATTAACAGAATTATCTTAAATTTTATTTAACTTACTTTTTTATAGGTTTAATTTTATTTGAAAAATACTAGGATCTCCAAGTAAGCCACTAGTACAATATAAATTTACATCGCTGAGATCAAAATTTTCTTAAGTCCTATTTCTTCGTACCCCACCATTTATTTTCTTTAAGTTTTTTAGTGCTAACTTCAAATTTTCGCTCTTATCCCCTACCCCGCAGTCTTCAAGCTCCCGCAGTCATCTTATTTTCTGGCGGTCTCGACTCAACTACCTTGCTGGCATTAGCTAAAGAATTGGGTTATGCGCCGTATGCACTCTCAGTAAGCTATGGGCAAAAGCATGCCTCTGAAATTCATGCTGCTAAACAGATTGCCGCCGAAATCGGCGTCGTACGCCATGAGGTAATTGATATTGACCTTGCTCGCTTTGGGGGCTCGGCCTTGACTGATCACAATTTAGTCGTTCCCACCACTCCTGGCCTGCTGAATGAAATTCCCAGTACCTATGTACCCGCGCGCAATACTATTTTGCTGTCATTGGCACTTAGTTGGGCAGAAGCCTTAGGCGGTCTGGATATTTTTTATGGGGCTAATTCAGTTGATTACTCAGGCTACCCCGATTGCCGCCCAGAATATGTTCAATCATTTGAACTTATGGCGAATTTAGCGACCAAGGCAGG
>Ga0214919_10010861_pt1 | contig 11442 bp, 8 predicted proteins | sample LL1503_MetaG_FD_177994 | JGI IMG/M metagenome (GOLD analysis project Ga0214919, IMG submission 177994) | Freshwater microbial communities from Lake Lanier, Atlanta, Georgia, United States - LL-1503 | ecosystem: Environmental > Aquatic > Freshwater > Lake | place: USA: Georgia | collected 2015-03-15
CGCCACTATCGGAGTACATGGCTACGGCTGGCTCTACCGGTTGGTCTTCCCAGGGTTGAACGGCGCGCGGTGCCGCAACAGACGGCGGTGCCACGGGGACGACAGCTGCCGTTGCCGGACGCTGCGCAGGCGCGGACACCACCGCAGGGGCACTATTCAGAGTTTTTTTTTCCACTAAGGGCACGTTGCGTGCCACCACCACTCGCTCGCCCTGCGCAACCGGCTTGAATGCCAGCAGGCGCAACAACACCATCGTGAGGGCGGCGTATTCGTCGGGAGCGAGGCCCAGGTCACTGCGCCCGTGAAGGCAGATGCTGTAGAGCAACTGCGTTTCGTCCGCTGGAAGAAGCGCAGCCAAACGCGCCATGTCTTGGGCTTCGGTGTCGCTGTCGTCATCGCCATCTGTGTGTGCTGTCCCCATGGTTTGCAGCACCGCGATGCGCTGCAATACGGTGGCCATTTCCTCCAGCGTAGACGCGGCGCTCAAGCCGTTGAGGCGCAGCGTATCAACGGTTTCCACCACCGTGCGGCCATCGCCCAGCGCCAACGCTTCGATCAAGCGAAACACGTAGCTACGGTCCACACTGCCCAGCATGGTGCGCACCTTGGCCTCGGACAAGGCGCCCGCACCAAAGGCAATCGCCTGGTCGGTCAGGCTCAGGGCGTCACGCATGGAGCCACGCGCAGCGCGGGCCAGCAAGCGCAGTGATTGGGAGTCGGAAGCAACCGCCTCGTGCGCCAGAACCACGGTCAAATGCTCGCGAATTGTCTCGGGCGCCATGGGCCGGAGATTGAACTGCAGGCAGCGCGAGAGCACAGTCACCGGCACTTTTTGCGGGTCGGTGGTGGCAAGCACAAACTTCAAGTACTCCGGCGGCTCCTCCAGCGTCTTCAACATCGCGTTGAACGCCGTGTTGGTCAGCATGTGCACCTCATCGATCATGAAGACTTTGAAGCGCCCTTGCACCGGCTTGTAGACCGCTTGCTCCAGCAGCGCTTGCACTTCATCCACGCCGCGGTTGGAGGCTGCATCAAGCTCCGTATAGTCGACAAAACGGCCTGAATCGATGTCGGTACAGGCCTGGCACACGCCGCAGGGTGTGGCGGTGATGCCGCCCTGCCCGTCCGCACCCTGGCAATTGAGGGATTTAGCCAAAATACGCGAGACCGTGGTCTTGCCTACGCCGCGCGTGCCGGTAAACAGATAGGCGTGGTGCAGGCGCTGCGTGGTCAAGGCGTTGCTCAGCGCTTGAACCACGTGGTCCTGGCCCACCATTTCTGCGAAATTACGGGGGCGGTACTTGCGGGCTAGCACGAGGTAGGACATGGCCGGATTCTACGAGGGCCAGGTTGATGGCTCCATTACAATCACTCCCGACGGGCCTCCTCGCATGGTGAAGCGGCCAACCGGGTCAGGTGGGGAACCAAGCAGCCCTAACTGTGGAGCCAGTGCCGGGGTAAGGCTCGTCAACCCCTCAAGTGGACCGCAGATAGTTCAGCACACCCAGCCCCGCGCGGCGACCTGTGGCCATGGATGCGGTCAGCAAGTAGCCCCCCGTCGGCGCCTCCCAGTCCAGCATTTCACCAGCGCAAAAGACGCCGGGTAGCTGTTCCAACATCAAGTCCGGGTTTATGACTTCAAACAAAACGCCCCCGGCCGTGCTGATGGCCTCATCCAGCGGACGGGCAGCTTGCAAGGCGATCGGAACGGCCTTGATGGCAGCCGCTAGCACCGCCGCATCCAAAAACGCTTCTTTGGGCACGCGTTCCCGCAAAATAGCCGCCTTGATACCGTCCAAAGACAAACGACTTTTCAGGTGGCTAGACACTGAGCGAGACCCGCGCGGGTGGGCAACCTCGGCCAGCACCCGTTCCAGCGGCAGATCGGGCAGCAAATCCAAGTAAAACTGGGCCTGTCCGCTGTGCTCCAGGGAATCGCGCAAGCGCTGCGATGCGGCGTAAATCAGACTTCCTTCTACCCCAGTGGCCGTAGCGACAAACTCCCCCTTGCGCTGAAAAACGGGCTCGCCAACCGCACCGGGAGCAATGGTTATAGCAACCGACTTGAAGGGCTGGCCTGCAAAGCGTTGCGCAAAATAGGGACTCCAACCGCCTCGCACATCAAAGCCGCAATTGGAAGGTTTCAGAGGCGCGACGGCCACGCCAAGGCGCGCTAGCAGGGGCACCCAGGCCCCGGTAGAACCCAAACGCGCCCAACTGCCCCCACCAAGGGCCAGTACCACGGCCAACGCCGGTACGTGGACTGGACCGGCAGGGGATTCAAAACTGAGCGCACCTTGCGCGTCCCAACCGGTCCATCGGTGGCGCATATGAAACTGCACCGGCACCCCCTGCGTCGGCTGGCGAAGGCGGTGCAGCCAGGCGCGCAGCAAGGGCGCAGCCTTCATATCCACCGGGAAAACGCGCCCGGACGACCCCACAAAAGTTTCCACCCCCAGGTCCAGCGCCCACGCGCGCAGGGCGCCACCACCAAAGTCTTGGAGCACGGACTCGATGGCCGCGCGCCGCGCGCCAAAACGCCCCGCAAACACCTGCGCACCTTCGGAATGCGTCAAATTCAGCCCGCCTTTGCCCGCCAGCAAAAACTTGCGCCCCACCGAGGGCATGGCGTCATACAGGTGTACCGCCTGCCCCGCCTGGGACAGCACCTCGGCCGCCATCAGGCCCGCAGGCCCGCTGCCTATCACCACCACGGGCCGTTCAGATGTCAAAGCCATAAAGCATTTCTATGTCGCGCATAGCCAATTTGGAAAAAGCAGGTGTGCGCTTTCTGTCACAATCGTTTTCATTACAAGCGAAACCGTCCAATCCCGAAGGAACCTTTTATGGCCAGCGAACTCGTCAAACACGTCACCGACGCCACTTTTGAAGCCGAAGTGCTTCATTCGGCCCATCCGATTTTGGTGGACTATTGGGCCGAGTGGTGTGGTCCTTGCAAAATGATCGCACCCATTTTGGACGAAGTGTCTACCGCCTATGAGGGCAAACTTCAAATCGCCAAAATGAATGTGGATGAGAACCGGGAAATCCCCGCCAAGTTCGGCATCCGTGGCATCCCGACGCTGATGCTCTTCAAAGACGGCAAACTCGCAGCCACCAAAGTGGGGGCCCTGAGCAAGTCTCAATTGATCGCCTTCATCGACGAACAACTGTAGTCTTCACCCAGCCGTTTCGCACCGCACCGGCCATGCGCTGGCACAGACAAAAATAAACCGGGCTCGCCCGGTTTATTTTTGCTCCCTGATTTCCTGTCATAATTATCTCGTTGACGCGTCTTCTGCAGATGCTGTCCGCCGCAACAGTCATCCAATTGGATGCGCAAGATTCCAATCTGGCATTGCGGCATTCACCCGAACTTCCCCTGATTTTTTGTCACCTCCGAAAACTCGGCCAACCGCCCCCACGGGACCTATTCCATGCACTTAAACGAGCTCAAGGCACTGCACGTGTCAGAAGTCCTTAAACAAGCCGAAGAGCTTGAAATTGAAAACACGGGTCGCATGCGCAAGCAGGAGTTGATGTTTGCCATCATCAAAAAGCGTGCCCGCACCGGAGAACAAATCATTGCCGATGGGGTGCTAGAAATTTTGCCCGACGGCTTTGGCTTTTTGCGCAGCCCCGATACCAGCTACACGGCCAGCACCGACGACATCTATATCAGCCCCAGCCAGGTGCGCCGGTTTAACCTGCACACCGGTGACATGATCGAAGGCGAAGTGCGCACGCCCAAAGATGGCGAGCGCTACTTTGCGCTCAACAAGCTTGACAAGGTCAATGGTGATTCCCCCGAGAGCAATAAGCACAAGGTGATGTTCGAGAACCTGACGCCCTTGTTCCCCAAGGTGCAAATGCGCCTGGAGCAGGACAACAAGAGCGACGAGAACATCACCGGCCGCGTTATCGACATCATCGCCCCCATCGGCAAAGGCCAGCGCGCCTTGCTCGTGGCGCCGCCCAAAAGCGGCAAGACGGTGATGATGCAGCACATTGCCCACGCCATTTCGGCCAATTACCCCGACAGCCACATGATGGTTTTGCTGGTGGACGAACGGCCCGAAGAGGTGACCGAAATGCAGCGCACCGTCAAAGGCGAGGTGATTGCATCCACGTTTGACGAACCCGCTTCGCGCCATGTGCACGTGGCCGAAATGGTGATCGAGCGCGCCAAACGCTTGGTCGAGCTTAAGAAAGATGTGGTCATCCTGCTCGACTCCATCACCCGACTGGCGCGCGCCTACAACAACGTGGTTCCGTCCAGCGGCAAGGTGTTGACCGGCGGCGTGGACTCCAATGCGCTGCAGCGACCCAAGCGCTTTCTGGGTGCGGCGCGCAATGTCGAGGAAGGCGGGTCTTTGACCATCATCGCCACCGCCCTGGTCGACACGGGCAGCCGCATGGACGAGGTGATTTTTGAGGAATTCAAGGGTACGGGCAACTCAGAAATCCACCTGGACCGCCGCCTCTACGAAAAGCGGGTGTTCCCGTCCATCCAACTCAACCGCAGCGGAACCCGGCGTGAAGAGTTGTTGCTGGCACCCGACATTTTGCAAAAAACCCGGGTCTTGCGCCAGTTTTTGTACAACATGGACGAAATCGAGGCCATGGAAATGGTGCTCAAACAGATGCGCGCTACCAAAAACAACAGCGAATTCTTTGACCTGATGCGCCGCGGCGGCTAAACCACACCTGCGTTGGTCGAGCGCTGGCCTTGCCAGCGATGCCAATACTCCAGCGCAACACGGTAGGTGGTGGTTTGCACCTGCACCGTCTCAGAAATGTCATGCCCATAACCCCCGCCCATGGCAAAAGCCATGGGAATTTTTCGGCTAAAGCACCAGTCAAACACTCTGCGGTCGCGGGCCTGTAGGCCATCGAAGCTGAGCTTGAGCCGCCCCAAGCGGTCGCGCTCAAAGGGGTCCGCACCGGCCAGATACAACACAAACCCCGGCGCAAAACGGTCTTCCAGGGCTTGCAAAGCGTGTTCCAGCGCCACCAGGTAATCGGCGTCGCCGCATCCGTCGGGCAGGCCCACATCCAGATCACTTTGCTCTTTGTCAAAGGGAAAGTTTTTTTCTCCATGCACCGACAAGGTGAAAACAGACGGGTCGTTTTCAAAAATCCGAGCGGTGCCGTTGCCTTGGTGCACGTCGAGGTCAATGACGGCCACCTTCAGCGGCAAGCGCTGCTGGCCATCGGGCGCTCTCGCCCTGCCCCACTCAGCCTGCAGCACGCGGGCCGTGACGGCCAGGTCGTTGAACACGCAAAAGCCGCCGCCCCGATCGGCGTAGGCGTGGTGCGTGCCGCCAGCCAGATTGGCCGCAACCCCTTCTTGCAGCGCGATGCGCCCGGCCTGCAAGGTGCCTCCCACCGAGCGCCGCGCCCGCGTGGCCATGGCCAGGCTCCAGGGAAACCCTATTTCCCGCAAGACTTTGGAGTCGACCGTGCCGTCGGCTACGGCGCCGATATACGCGGGGTGATGGGCAAAAGCCAGTTCGGCGTCAAGCGCCTCAGGCGCCTGCACAAACCGCACTTCAGGCAATTGGGCAGAGACCGCGTCCCGCAACATCTGGTACTTAGCCATGGGAAAGCGGTGCCCCGGTGGCAAGGGGAGCACAAAGTTGTCGCTGTAAAAGGCCTGCATAGCGGGGGGTTAACGCCGAAACTTGGCCGGAGTACTGAGATCGGAAAAGCCCAGCGCGCAAGCAGCTTGCAGTTCTTGAGGCGTGGTGTTAACAAGAATTGGCATAGGACCACGGCCGCGCTTTTACCAACGCGGCGGGCGCTTGTCGATAAAGGCTTGCACGCCTTCGAGGGCTGTGGAGTCCATCATGTTGCAGGCCATGGTGCGGGCAGCATCGTCGTAGGCGGCTTGCATGCCGGTCTCTAGCTGGCGATAGAAAAGCTTTTTTCCCATCTCCACGGGCAGCCGCGGCTTGCTCAGGATGCGGCCGATCAGGGATTCCAACTCGCCGTCCAAATGCTCTGGCGCGGCAACCCGGTTGACCAGCCCCTGGGCCAGCGCCTCCTGGGCATCCATGAAGTCGCCGGTGACCAGCATTTCAAACGCAGCCTTGCGCGACAGATTGCGAGACAAAGCCACGCTGGGTGTGGAGCAAAAAAGACCGAGGTTGACGCCGCTAACCGCAAAGCGCGCATCCGACGTGGCCACCGCCAGATCGCATTGCGCCACCAGTTGGCAGCCCGCAGCAGTTGCCATTCCCTGCACCTTGGCGATGACCGGCACGGGCAGACGCTGCAGGCCCATCATCATGCGGCCGCATTGGGCGAACAAGTGCTCGTAGTAGCCAATCGATGGCTGGGCGCGCATTTCCTTGAGGTCGTGCCCTGCGCAAAACGCCCGCCCAGAGGCTGCTATGACCAGCACGCGCAACGTGGAGTCGGTAGCGAGTTGGTCGATCTGCGTTTGCAGCGCCGCCAACAATGCAACGTTCAAGGCATTGAAAGCATGGGGCCGGTTCAGCGTGAGGGTGGTCACGCCACGGCCATCGTCGCTGCGCAACAGCGCGGCTTGGGGATCGTTAAGCTCAGTCATGGATTTACTCCGACGCAGTGCCTGCGCGGGCCCGCTCGCGCAACTGAAATTTTTGTATCTTGCCCGTGGAGGTCTTGGGGATTTCCTCAAACCGGATGTCCCTTGGCACCTTATAGCTGGCCAGCCACTGGCGGCAGTGGGCGATAAGCTCTTCGGCACTGACCGAGCGGTCAGCGCGCGTCTCCACATAGGCCAGCGGCGTCTCGCCCCATTTGGCGTCAGGCTTGGCCACTACCGCACAGGCCAGCACCGCGGGGTGGCGGTATAGCGCGTCTTCCACTTCCAGCGAGCTGATGTTTTCGCCGCCAGAGATGATGATGTCCTTGCTGCGGTCCTTGATCTTGACGTAGCGGTCTGGCTCCATCACGGCCAGGTCGCCGGTGTGGAACCATCCCCCTGCAAAAGCCTCGGCGCTGGATGCAGGGTTTTTCAGGTAGCCCTTCATCACGATATTGCCGCGAAACATGATCTCGCCCATGGTCTGTCCGTCGGCGGGGCATTCGGCCATGGTCTGTGGGTCCATCACGGTCATGCCTTCTTGCAGGGCGTAACGCACACCCTGGCGGCCATTGAGCCGGGTTTGCTCAGCCAGACTTTGCTGCGCCCACGCCGGGCGCTGCACCGCCACTGACGCTGGCCCGTAAACCTCGGTCAGGCCATAGACGTGCGTAATGGCAAAGCCAATGCCCGCCATGCCCTCGATCATGGCCGCCGGGGGCGCGGCGCCCGCCACCATGCCGCGCACGCCCTGGGGTATGCCTTCGCGCAAAGCCGCCGGGGCGTTGTAAATCAGGCTGTGCACGATGGGTGCGGCGCAATAGTGGTCGACCGCGTGGGTGCGCATCGCCTCCAGAATGGCCACGGCTTCGGGCTTGCGCAGGCAGACATGCGTGCCCGCCAGCAGCGCCACCGTCCAGGGAAAGCACCAGCCGTTGCAGTGGAACATGGGCAAGGTCCACAGGTAGCGCGGGAAGTGCGGCATGGTCCAGGTAGCAGCATTGCTCACCGCGTTGAGGTAGGCGCCCCGGTGGTGGGTGACCACGCCCTTGGGATCGCCCGTGGTGCCGCTGGTGTAGCTGACCGCAATGGCGTCCCACTCGTCTGCCGGACCTTCAAGCTTGACCAGTGGTGCGTGGCCGCCAATCCAGTCCTCGTAAGTGTGCGAACCCACCCGCTCGCCAAGGCCGGTGTATTCGCTGTCGCAGACATCAATCACCAGCAGCGCGCGGCCATGCTGCTGGCGCAGCAGCTGGAGCGCAGCGGCAATGACGGGAGCAAACTCGCGGTCGGTAATCAGCACCTCGGACTCGCAGTGGTTCAGCTGCCAGGCCAGCAAGGCAGCGTCGAGTCGGGTGTTGAGGGTGTTGAGCACCGCACCCAACGCAGGCACGGCGTAGTGCGCTTCCACCGTCTCGGGTGTGTTGGCCAGCATGGTGCTAACGGTGTGGCCCCGACCGATGCCGTGGGCCTGAAGCGCCGCCGCTAAACGGGCAGACCGCTCCCGCGTCTGGGCCCAGTTGTAGCGGCGCTGGCCGTGGATGACAGCGGGCAGGTCGCCAAACACCTCTGCCGCTCGCTCAACAAAGCTCACGGGCGACAGGGCAACAAAGTTAGCGGGGTTTTTGTCGAGGTGTTGGTCGTAAATCGTGGTCATGGGGGCTTTGGGTGAGTGAAGCAGGCTAAGCGGCAGTGCGGCAGGCGATGGCCAGGGCTTGGTCGATGTCCCACAGGATGTCATCTAAGTGTTCCAGTCCGACCGAGATGCGAACCATGTCGGGAGCGACGCCGGCGGCAATTTGCTGCTGCGCGTCAAGTTGGCGGTGCGTGGTGCTAGCCGGGTGGCTGATCAGGGTGCGGGTGTCGCCAATATTGACCAAGTGGCTCATGAACTGCGCCGACTCGATGAACTTAATTCCCGCCGCCAACCCGCCCTTTAAGCCAAAGGCCAGTAAGCCAGACGCCCCGCGCATTTGCCGCATCAGGAGCGCGTGCTGGGGGTGGTCGGGCAGACCGGGGTAATTGACCCAGGCCACGCGCGGGTCCGATTGCAGAAAGCGGGCCACGGCCAAGGCGTTGCTGCAATGGCGCTCCATGCGCAGGGGCAGCGTTTCCACGCCCTGCAAAATCTGCCAGGCGCTCAAGGGACTAAGCGCAGCGCCAAACACGCGCAAGCTCTCCATACGGCAGCGCATGGTGAAGGCAAAGTCGCCAAAGGTCTCGTAAAACTTGACGCCGTGGTAGCCCGGTGAGGGCTGCGTCATGCCCGGGAATTTGCCGTTGTCCCAGGGGAAACGGCCACTTTCCACCAGCACACCGCCCAGCGTGGTGCCGTGGCCGGCCAGGTATTTGGTGGCCGAATGCACCACCACGTCGGCGCCCAGCGCCAGCGGGTTGCACAAAAACGGGCTTGACACGGTGTTGTCGATGACCAGCGGCACGCCGTGGGCGTGGGCCACGGCGGCAACGGCGGCAATGTCGAGAACCTGCAGGCTGGGGTTGCCCAGGCTTTCGGCAAACACGGCGCGCGTGTTGGGCTGCATGGCGGCAGCAAAGGCATCGGGCTGGCCACCATCAACAAACGTGGTCTGGATACCAAACTTGGCCAAGCTCACCGCCAGCATGGTGACCGAGCCGCCATACAGCGCCCCGGCCGCCACCACGTGGTCGCCGGACTGCAGAATCGTCATCAGCGCCATGGTCTCGGCGGCCATGCCCGAGGCCGAGGCCACCGCCGCCCTGCCCCCTTCGAGCGCCGCGACGCGCTCCTCAAAGGCAGCCACCGTAGGATTGCTCAGGCGCGAATAGACGTTGCCAAAGGTTTGCAGGTTGAACAGCGAGGCCGCGTGATCGGCGCTGTCAAACACAAAGCTGGTGGTCTGGTAAATGGGCAATGCACGCGCGCCCGTGACCGCGTCGGGTATTTGCCCGGCATGGATGGCAAGGGTTTCTGGTTTGAATTGGCGTTCAGCCATGGCGGCGGTCTTTGGTTGAGGCCAGAACGGCTAATGGGGGCGTCGGGCTGAAATGACGCCGGTATTGACGCCAAACCAGTTCAATCCGCCAAACAAGCGCGCATGCTCGATCTTGACGCAGCGGTTAAAAACAGACTCCAAACCCGCCTGGCGCACCAGCTGGTCCGCGGCGGAGTTTTGCACCCCGATTTGCTGCCACAGGCATTTGGCACCGATGCGGATGGCCTCTTGGGCCAGCGGTAGTACGTCCTCCGTGCGGCGAAAGACGTCGACCATGTCCACCGCGTGAGGAATGTCCAACAAGCTGGCGTACACCGTCTCACCCAGGATCTGCTGGTCGCCGGTGGCGTAGCGTGGATTCACGGGGATTACCCGGTGGCCGTGCGACTGCAGGTACTTGGCGACAAAAAAACTGGGCCGGTGCCACTCAGCCGACAAGCCGACCACAGCAATGGTCTTGTACTGCTGAAGCATGCGCCGCAGAGCGGCGTTGTCGTTGTGCATGGGCTCGGGGCTGAACGGTTCAGGGCGTAAAGCGGGCTATGGCACCGAGCTGTAGCATTCGCCTTATCCGCGAAACTGTTCGTAGGCCTGTGCAACTCTCAAGACCGTTGCATCGTCAAAATGGCGACCCGTGAGCATCAGACCTACCGGGAGGCGTTTGGCGCCTTTACAAGGCACGCTGATCGACGGATGTCCAGTCAAATCGAATGCAGCCGTATTGGCACACATATTCAATGCGTTGCGGGTGTATAGCTTGCGGTCGACCTCCGGGCTCGCAGGAATTTCCATCGCTGTCTGCGGCGTGGTTGGCATCACCACGATGTCGAATTGTTCAAACACTTTTTCATATGCCGCATTGATCATGTTCGAAAAATTACGGGCTCTGGCGTAAAAAATGCCGTTGTATTGATTGCCCATGTAGTCCGCGATCAACACGCCCAATTTTGCGGTCGGCGAAAAATCGCCACCGTTGGTTTTGATGCCCCGCATCATGGTGGACATCAGTTGGGGGTGGTACCAGCCCTTGTGCTGGTAAGCCTGGTGACCGGCATAAAAACTATTGACCCCTCCCTCGGTCGCTACCGCATTCCATACCGGCGAGACCATGCGGTGCTCCGGCACCGAAACTTCTTGAACCACGGCACCCAGCTTTTTGAGGACCTTAATGGCTTCCTTGACCGCGCTATCGACTTCTTTCATGGAAAACTTAGAGCCAAATCCCTCTTTGATGACCGCGACCTTGAGTCCCTTGATGCCTGCGTTCAAGGCCTTTTTGTAGTCCTGCACTGCAACGGTGGTGGGTTGGCGAGGATCATCGCCATCCGCACCGGCCAAAACCGACAACATCAGCGCTGCGTCCGCGACGTTTGTTGTCATAGGACCAATGTGGTCGATGGTCAGGTCAAAACCCACAATGCCGGTATACGGCACCAGCCCGTGCGTGGGCTTCAAGCCCACCGTCCCAGACCAAGCACTGGGGATGCGGATGGACCCACCTTGGTCGCCCCCGACAGCAATGTCGACGAGCTTGGCGCCCACCGCAGCGGCCGAGCCGCACGAAGACCCGCCAGCCGCATAGCGCGGGTTGGTGACGTTTTTGGTGACGCCATAGGCGCTGGTGTGACCGCCGCCAGAAAACGCAAAGTCGTCGGTATTCAAAACGGCGGTGATATGGGCACCGGCCTCCAAGATGCGCGTGACGATGGTTGCATCGATATCCGGCGTAAAGCCGTACAGCAAGCGCGAAGCACATGTCATTGGCAGACCGGCAACACAAATCGTGTCTTTCAGGCCGACTTTCTTTCCGCTGAGCGCACCCTTTTTACCGGTGGACACCGAGCAGTATTGAACGATGGCGTTCAGCGGGTCGTCTTTGGGATCGGGGCGGCCCAG
>Ga0214919_10010862_pt1 | contig 11442 bp, 9 predicted proteins | sample LL1503_MetaG_FD_177994 | JGI IMG/M metagenome (GOLD analysis project Ga0214919, IMG submission 177994) | Freshwater microbial communities from Lake Lanier, Atlanta, Georgia, United States - LL-1503 | ecosystem: Environmental > Aquatic > Freshwater > Lake | place: USA: Georgia | collected 2015-03-15
TGACCGACCAAATCCTGCAGTCACGCGATGGCGGAATATTGACCATCACCCTGAATATGCCCGAAAAACGTAACCCGATATCGGATGTTGGCGTCGTCGACCAAATGTGCGACGCGTTCATGGCGGTGGATCAGGATATGTCGGTGCGCTGCGTTATCCTGACCGGCGCAGGGACCGTTTTTTCATCGGGTGGCGACCTCAAGCAGATGCGCCCTGATAGCGGCGGGTTACGGGCAGGCCTGCCTGCTGAAACCCGGCGTAATTACAAATATGGTATTCAGCGGCTGCCCTTGATGTTTCAGGCACTTGAGGTTCCGGTCGTCGCGGCGGTCAACGGGGCAGCCATCGGTGCAGGGCTTGACCTGACAACGATGTGCGACATCCGGATCGCTGCGGCTTCGGCAAAGTTTGCCGAGAGCTTTGTGCGCTTGGGAATCACTCCAGGGGACGGCGGCGCATGGCTTTTGCCGCGGATTGTTGGTTTTTCAAAAGCCACCGAGCTTGCCTTAACCGGCGAAACCATCGACGCAGCAGAAGCCTTGCGCATCGGGCTCGTTTCCGAAGTGGTGGACGATGCCGAATTGATGGCCGCCGCGCGCAAGGTTGCAAACAAGATCGCGGCGAACCCCCCGCATGCGGTTCGGATGACCAAAAGGCTGCTGCGCGAAGGGCAGACAGCCGACCTCAAAAATATCCTCGAAATGTCCGCTGCGATGCAAAGCCTTGCGCACGCCACTGCCGATAATGACGAGGCCATCACCGCGTTTCTGGAAAAACGCGAACCCGAGTTTAATGGAGAGTAATATGTTTGATCTAACCGGTATGACCGCGCTCGTCACGGGCGCATCGGGCGGGATTGGCAGTGCGATCTGTCAAGCGCTTGCGGCCCAAGGCGCGCGTCTTGCGGTTTCGGGCTCCAATGTGGACAAGCTTGAGGCGTTCCGAGCGTCTTTAGGTGGCGACCATGTCGCGGTTCCCTGCGACCTAAGCGACAAAGACAGCGTTGAGGCGCTTGTGCCTGCTGCGCTTGAGAAATTGGGACAGATCGATATTCTTGTAAACAATGCCGGTGTCACCCGCGACAACCTCACGATGCGGATGAAGGATGAAGAATGGGGCGACGTTATCCGCATTAATCTTGAAGCGACATTCCGCCTGATGCGCGCCGCCACCAAGCCAATGATGAAGGCGCGCTTTGGCCGGATAATTACGATCACCAGCGTCGTTGGTACCACAGGCAATCCCGGCCAAGCCAATTACGCAGCGTCCAAAGGTGGCCTTACAGCGATGACAAAGGCCATCGCGCAGGAGCTTGCCAGCCGCAACGTAACGGCCAATTGCGTTGCGCCAGGGTTCATTGCAACCGCAATGACCGAAAGCTTGCCCGATGCCCAGAAAGACGCACTAAACGCGCGCATCCCCATGGGCCGTATGGGCGAAGGCACGGACATTGGGGCTGCGGTTGCCTATCTCGCATCCAGAGAAGCTGGCTATATTACAGGCCAGACAATCCATGTGAATGGCGGCATGGCGATGCTTTGATGTACAACCGTCGCTTGCCACTTGCCAGCGGCCAATCTGGACATTAGGGCAATAATAGAAATCCATCATCCCAACCGATAAGGGGCACAAAAATGAGCGATACCGCAGAACGGGTCAAAAAGATCGTAATCGAACATCTGGGCGTGGAAGCCGACAAGGTCACGGAAGCTGCAAGCTTCATCGACGATCTTGGTGCAGACAGCCTCGACATTGTCGAGTTGGTTATGGCGTTTGAAGAAGAATTCAACGTCGAAATCCCAGACGATGCAGCTGAAAAGATCGCCACCGTCAAGGACGCGATCGATTTCATCAACAGCAACGGCTAAGCCGCTTCGCGCAATATGTTGCGCGGTTAGTTAGAAATTCAAACGGCTTTCCGGCCAGCGTCAATAGCGCTCCAGCGGGAAAGCCGTTTGCTTTTTGGGCATTATTCACAGTAATAGGCCACAAAGATAAGCATATGGAGATAACGCAATGCGTCGTGTCGTGGTCACCGGATTAGGTCTGGTTACACCCTTGGGTGCAGATGTTGAAACGACTTGGTCCAACCTGATAGCCGGAAAATCTGGCGCGGGTATGATTACGCATTTCGACGCAAGCGACCAGAAATGCCTGATTGCGTGCGAAGTGAAGCCAAAGGACCACCCATGGGGCTTTGACCCTGACAAGCGCGTTGACCACAAGGTGCAACGCCAGGTCGATCCATTCATTATTTTCGGAATTGATGCCGCTGGCCAAGCGCTTGAAGATGCTGGCCTCACAGAATTGACCGAAGAGCAAAAGGTGCGCGCTGGTTGCTCAATCGGATCGGGCATTGGCGGTCTTCCGGGTATCGAAAGCGAAGCGTTGTTGCTCGCAGAAAAAGGCCCAAGCCGCGTCAGCCCTCATTTCGTCCATGGCCGCTTAATCAACCTCATTTCCGGTCAAGTCAGCATCAAATATGGGCTAAAAGGCCCTAACCACGCAGTCGTGACCGCGTGTTCTACGGGGGCGCACTCCATTGGCGATGCCGCCCGCATGATCCGGGATGATGATGCCGACATCATGGTCGCTGGCGGTTCGGAAGGCACCATCAACCCGCTTGGGATTGCGGGGTTTGCTCAAGCGCGTGCCTTAAACATGAGCTACAACGACCGTCCAGAAGCCGCCAGCCGGCCGTATGACAAGGACCGCGACGGTTTTGTTATGGGGGAAGGCGCGGGCGTCGTTGTTTTGGAAGAATATGAACATGCAAAGGCGCGTGGTGCAAAGATTTATGCTGAAGTCGTAGGCTACGGTCTGTCGGGCGACGCCTATCACGTAACGGCACCGCATCCTGAAGGTGACGGGGCTTTCCGGTCGATGCAAATGGCGTTGAAAAAGGCGGGTATGTCACCAGCCGATATCGATTATATCAACGCCCATGGCACATCGACCATGGCCGATACGATTGAACTGGGTGCGGTAAAGCGCCTGTTTGGCGATGCGATGTCGCATGTATCGATGAGCTCGACCAAGTCCGCCATCGGCCACCTTCTGGGCGGAGCCGGCGCGGTTGAGAGCATTTTCTGCATCTTGGCCCTCCGCGATCAAATCGTGCCTCCTACGCTCAATCTGGACAACCCCGATGACGGGACTGAAGGCGTCGACTTGGTTCCGCATGTGGCTAAGAAGCGTGAAGTGAAAGCTGCTTTGAACAACAGCTTTGGCTTTGGCGGCACCAATGCCAGCCTCATCATGAAAGCCATCTGACACTATGCGCCGCCTCGCCACATGGGCGATATTAGCGGCGGCGTTGCTGCTTGCAGTTATTGCCGGCAACTTCATCTATGGCTGGACTGCTGCAGGACCGCTGGAGCGCGAAACCAGTATTGTGATTAAGCCGGGGTCAAGCATCACTTCGGCCGGCCAACAGCTTGAAAAAAGTGGTGCGGTCAAATCCGCCAGTGCTTTTGTGAACCGGGCAAAGGTGTTTGGCGCGTCCAGCACGATCAAGGCTGGTGAATTCGTCATTCCAGCGAAAGCTTCCAACTCTGACATTTTGTCCATACTGACCGGTGGGAAAACAGTGCAACGCATGGTGACCATTCCCGAGGGCATGCCATCGATCATGGTGTATGAACGCATCATGGCGAATGATCGGCTCAGCGGCAGCATCTCTATACCGGCCGAAGGCTCAGTGCTGCCTGACAGCTATGCTTTTGACAAAAACGAACCCCGCGATGATGTCCTTAAGCGCATGCAGGGCGCAATGACGGAAACAATGGCAGAGCTATGGCCCGAGCGAAGCGCCGACACCGTGGTCAAAACCCCTCTCGAAGCGCTGACCTTGGCATCCATTGTCGAAAAGGAAACTGCGTTAAAGTCCGAATTGCCGATCGTCGCTGGAGTCTATTCCAATCGCTTGCGCACAGGCATGCGGTTGCAGGCTGACCCAACGATCATTTACCCGATCACAAGAGGTAAGCCGCTTGGCCGCCGTATTCTCCGATCCGAAATCACGGACGTGAATGACTATAACACCTATGCAATGGCTGGTCTGCCAAAAGGACCTATTGCCAATCCGTCGCGCGCGGCAATTGCCGCTGTGCTTAACCCGCAAAAGACCAGCGCATTATACTTCGTTGCCGATGGCAATGGCGGACATGTTTTCGCCGACACGTTGCAAGAGCATAATGCAAATGTGGCAAAATGGTACGCCCTGCGCCGCCAGCGCGGCGAAATGTAGCCCTTATGGCTCAACTATATTGAAGGCCCCAGGCATCGGATCAAGTGCAGCCTGAAGCTTTTCAATCACCGTCCGGTCACCCTCAATCTTCAACCCTGCCATTTGGAGCTGGGCCGCGGGCATTTTGAGGAACAGCAAAGCAAGAAACAATTGGCGCGGCCCTGTTATGGTCACGGCTGGCGAAGCATGCCCTTTGCCCATTTCGCTAAACATCACCGAATTGCCAACCGTGATTTTCGCCGTTTCCTTCCGGTCCGAGATCACGAAGTTCAGCGCCAACGCTGCGTCGCCAGTGATATTCGGGTCCAGCCGGGTCGCGACTGAGTCTAGCAATAGGCCCGTTGGTATTGCCGAAATCATATCGATGCTTTGAGCGGTCACACCAGCCTTCATGCCTTCACGCAATTCGCGTGCGCCTGACAGGAATATGTTGCGCCAAATGGCAGATTCGGCCTGATAGCCTTGCTGTTCATAGCTGTCGGCGAGCAGCGCCCGTCCCTCAATATTTTTGGGGTCTGCAAAGACAAGCTGGTTCAGCAAATCTGACGACCAACGATAATCGCCCGCTTTCATTGCCTTCTTGGCCTCAGTGATGACCTTCTTCGCGCCGCCCATTGCCGCGACCATTTTGGCGGCGCGCACTTCGGGCGGATACGGGTTGAGATTTGCAGGGACGGCGTCATACCAACCAAGATAATATTGATAAATCGCCTTTGAGTTATGGCTGTATGTGCCATAATAGCCCTTGTTGAACCATTGATTGGCAATCGCAGGCGGCGCCTTCAAAACCTCAGAAATTTCGGCCTGGGTCATGCCCTTGTTCATCATACGGACGGTCTGGTCATGCAGATAACGGTAGTTGTCGCGCTGCCCAGACAGAGATCCTTTCACCTCGGACTGGCCAAAGCGGGGCCAGCAATGACTTGAGGCGAGAATGTCGCTCCGGTCGCCGTAAAGGTTCAGCGCCTCATTCAAATAGCCTGCCCAAGCAAGCGTATCACGCACCTTGGCGCCACGTGGTGTCAGGATATTGTGCTGCGTGCAGGTCGCAATTTCCGCCGCGAGAAACGTGCGCGAAGCGGGCAAATAGATGTTCATTTCGGCAGGCGCTTCCGACTGAGGTACCATCTGAAACTCAAGCGTGACGCCATCAACTTCACGAAGCTCGCCAGTTTTGCCGATGTCAATCGTTGGCGGGATAAGTGTGATATCACCGCCGCCAATGCCTCTGCCAATGCCGCTGCCCATAGTTCCTTGTGGCCCGGGGGTCAGGTTGGTGCCAAACTGGAACGTGGCGCGCCTGCTCATTGCGGGGCCGGCCATGACATTTTCAGACGCGGTTTCGGCGAGGAAATGTTCCGGCGCGATAATCGCAACCTTGCCTGCTTTCACATCGGCTTCGTTGATGATCCCGCGCACTCCGCCAAAATGGTCGCCATGGCTGTGGCTATAGACAACAGCCGTGACCGGCCGCGTGCCCAACTTTTCATTCACAAGCTTTAGCGCAGCGGCCGCCGTATCGCGGCTCGTCAGCGGATCAATGATAATCCAGCCTGTTTGCCCTTTGATAATCGTCATGTTCGACACATCAAAACCGCGTACTTGCCAGACATTTTCCGTGACGGCGTAGAGCCCATGTTTGCGAAGGATACCCATATGCCGCCACAGGCTAGGGTTGACGGTGTCGGGTGACTTGCCATCGGTCATCCAGTCATACGCCCCGAGATTCCATACCGGCTTGCCATCTTTATTTGTGATGACAGGGTCGGACAATGTACCGATAAAGCCCCTGTCCGCAAAATCGAAATCGCGGCCGTCTTCGACCGGAAGCTGCGCCGCAACGCTGTGTTGCGCGGCGATCGTCACATCAGAGGCTGGCTTTGCATCTTGTGCCCATGCGCCGGTGGCAGATACGGTGCTAAGCAACGCCGCCCATAAAACTCTTTGCATCCTGCTTCCTCCCAAATATTTTGAGAGCTTCATGCAACATAAGATGGCGCAGGTAAATCCGCTATTGCGCGAATGCTGCTGGCCTTGAATCGCGGATCACAAGAAGCTGTAAGGATCGACATCCACCCCGATACGGACGCCGCGCGGAAATTGTAGGCCACCCAACCACGTGCGGATAATTGTCTGCACCTCTACCGAGCGTTGCGCATGCACCAACAGCCGCTGGCGATAGCGGCCGCGCAGCATTGCGAGCGGTGCGGGTGCTGGACCGTAGACATGCATGCCGTCAACCTTCGGCGCAGCGCCGCCCACTGCGCGTGCAGCCTCAATCGCTTCGCGTTCGTCCTCGGACGAGATTATAATCGCGGCAAACCGGCCAAAAGGCGGTGCGCTAGCGGATTTACGCTGCTCGGTTTCGGCATCATAAAACGCATCGCGGTCGCCCTCCACCAACGCGGCGATGACGGGGTGGTTGGGGTTGCGTGTCTGGATAAAGACTTCGCCGGGTTTTTCCCCTCGTCCCGCCCGGCCAGCGGCCTGCGCGATTTGCTGGAATGTGCGTTCTGCTGCGCGCAAATCCCCGCCCTCAAGACCCAAATCAGCGTCGATCACGCCAACCAATGTCAGTTCAGGAAAGTGATAGCCCTTTGTTACCAATTGCGTGCCGATGATGATGTCTACCGCCTTGTTTTCGACGCGCGATACGAATTCGGCCGCTTTTTCCGGCGACCAGAGCGTGTCCGATGTCGCGACAATGGTGCGGGCATGCGGCAACAGACGGTTAACCTCGTCGCTGATGCGTTCAACGCCTGGGCCACAGGCGACCAAGGTGTCGCTTTCGCCGCATTCAGGACATTCCTCGGGCGGTGGCATAACATGGCCGCAATGATGGCAGGCGAGCCTACGAACAAGTCGGTGCTCAACCATCCAGCTTGTGCAATTCGGGCACTGAAAACGGTGACCGCAGGTTCTGCACAAGGTCAACGGCGCATACCCCCGTCGGTTGAGGAACAACAGGCTCTGTTCGCTCCGTTCGACCCGCTCTTCCAGCGCTTTCAACAATGTCGGCGCAATCCAGTGCTGCGATTCAGGCGCATCCAGAGTGAGGTCTATGGCCTTGATCTCGGGCATTTTGGCCGCACCAAAGCGTGACGGGATTTCAAGCCCTTTATATCGTCCAATCGCAACCATGTGCCGCGATTCCAGTGCAGGCGTAGCTGAAGCCAGCACGACCGGAAAGCCTTCAAAACGGCCACGCATTACTGCAACGTCGCGGGCATGGTAGCGCACGCCGTCTTCTTGCTTAAAACTGGTCTCATGCGCTTCGTCGACGATAATGAGGCGCAGATTGGCAAAGGGTAAAAAAAGCGCTGAGCGCGCGCCCACAAGCACCTTGGCACTGCCATGGGCAACGGCGCGCCAGACACGGCGGCGCTGGGCGGAGCGCAAATTGCTGTGCCATACGGCTGGCTCCACGCCAAATCTGGCTTCAAAGCGCGCAAGAAACGGCGCGGTCAGCGCGATTTCGGGGAGCAGGACCAGAACCTGTTTGCCCAGACGTAGCGCCTCGGCAACCGCTTCAAAATAGGTTTCGGTTTTGCCTGAACCCGTGACGCCATCAAGGACGAAGGTGTCAAAGCCGGCCGTCCGAACCGCTTCCACCATGCTGGTTGCGGCCGCCTGTTGTGCTGCATTCAATGCCGGCACAGCAAAGTCAGCTTGTGGTGCGGGCAACGGCGTGTCGGCGCTGAACGTTACCGGCTCAAACGCACCTGCCTTGATAAGCCCGCGAATGACCGCGTCACTCACGCCCGCTTCCGCCGCCAGCTCGCGCACAAGGCCCTGAGCGCCTTCCAGTGCATCCAGCGCAGCCGCACGTTGCGGTGTAAGCCGTGCAGGTTCGAACCCCGTGCGCCGATACTCCGTAATAGTGCCTGAGGCTGTGAATGCAGCGGAAGAGGCCAACACCATCCGCAACACCGCAGCATGGGTGGTCAGATAATAATCAGCCACCCAGTCAACGAGGCGGCGCAGACCCGGCCCTACTGGTGGACATTCAACATGCTCAAGCACAGCGCGCAGTTTGCTGGCGTCAACCGGTTCGTCGCCAAATACATCATCGTCCCAGATAACGCCCGGCAATTTGCGTGGGCCAAGCGGCACCATCACGACAGTGCCCGGACCAGCGTGCATGTCGGCAGGTAACCGGTAATCCAGCGGACCAATCGCTTGCGTCAACAAGACGACACGGACGCGGTTGGTGGGCGGGCTCATGACGAGCATATAGGCAATTGAATGGCTAACGTCACCACCTTCGATCAATGGCTGGCTTTCTCAATCCAATAGGCCCTGTTATTTCTGCTGCAACTTTGCCAATAAACAGTGAACCCGAATCTCCAATCAGGAAGACGTCCCATGAAATTCTTTGCCGATACCGCTGACATTGCCGACATCAAGGATCTGGCAGCGACTGGTTTGCTCGACGGTGTGACCACTAATCCGTCATTAATTGCCAAATCAGGCCGGGATTTCATTGAAGTAACGCGCGAAATCTGCGCGCTGACCGACGGTCCGGTTTCGGCTGAAGTCGTTGCGCTTGACCATGTGACAATGATGAAAGAGGCCGAAATCTTGCGCAAGATTGCGGACAATGTCTGCATCAAGGTACCATTGACTATCGATGGTTTGAAAACCTGCAAGGCGCTGACTTCGGAAGGCACTTTGGTCAACGTCACCTTGTGCTTTTCCGCCAATCAGGCGCTTTTAGCCGCCAAAGCCGGAGCAACCTTCGTATCTCCGTTCGTTGGCCGTCATGACGACAATGGCTTTGATGGCATGCAACTCATCAGCGACATCCGTTTGATCTATGACAATTACAATTTCGGCACCGAAATCTTGGTCGCCAGCGTACGCCACGGTGTCCATGTGCTTGAGGCTGCAAAGATCGGCGCTGACGTGATGACTGCGCCACCTTCCGTCATCAAGGGCTTGTTCAAGCACATCCTGACCGACAAGGGCATCGAAGGCTTTTTGGCCGATTGGGCGAAAACCGGTCAGGCCATTGGCTAATTTGTGATTGCAGACAACCGCACATACGCTGGCAAAAATCTTCGGATTTGCGGAGCTGCATCTATGGGCTATTGTCCGTATAGTTTTTAAAGGCGGGCAGACCTATCTTCAGGCAGAAGATGCGAGCACAAAGCTCGCCGGAGCCTAAAGATGAACAAGCCCGAGAAGGTGTTTCCCATCACGCATATACATTATGAAGACGAAATTGGTGAGAACGGCAAAATCGTCGTTCCTGATGAAGTCCAGAACGCCATCCGTACACTGATTCGCTGGTCAGGTGATGACCCAGAGCGCGAAGGCTTGCTCGATACGCCTGCACGCGTTGGCCGCGCATGGCGTGAATATTGCGGCGGCTATGCCGAAAATCCCGCAGCGCATTTGTCGCGTACCTTTCAAGAGGTTGGTGGCTATCACGAATTGGTACTGCTGAAGGACATTCCGTTCCAGTCGCATTGTGAGCACCACATGGCGCCCATCATTGGTAAAGCATCGATTGCGTATATGCCAACGGACAAAGTCGTCGGCATTTCAAAGCTAGCACGCGTTCTGCACGGATTTGCGCAGCGGCTTCAGGTTCAGGAACGCCTAACCGCCGAAGTCGCAAACTGCATCTGGGAAAATCTAAAGCCGGCAGGCGTAGCGGTCGTTATCGAAGCGCAGCATGGGTGCATGACCGGACGCGGCGTGAAGGTACATGGCGTTGGCATGGTCACTTCAAAACTTATTGGCTGCTTCCTTGACGACCAGTCAAGCCGCAAGGAAGTGATGAGCCTGATGGGTTACTAATCTCGGTCAACTCGGTATCTTTTGGTGTATGAAAGACCATCGGCAGCACCTAAGGTTGCGGGATAGCCCCTCTCTTCAATCCGCGTCGGACAATAGCACCATGGTCTTTACCCTTCCCTACTTCGATCTTGAGGCCTTTGTGCGGGCTACACTCGCCGAAGATCTGGGGCCGACAGCCAAGGACGTTACATCCGAAAGCGTTATTCCAGCCGATATGCAGTTTGAAGGTGTCATGGACAGCCGTGATGCAATAACCGTCGCGGGCTTGCCGATTGCGGCAGCATTCTTCCGGTCGCTTGACCCTGCAATGGACATAGCAATGTTGGTCGAAGACGGCCAGCAGGTGCCAGCAGGAACGGACCTTATGCGACTAAAGGGCAATGCCCGCGCTATGTTGACGGCGGAACGGTCTGCGCTGAATACCGTGCAGCACCTCTCCGGCATCGCGACGATGACGCGGCAATATGTCGACGCAATAGCGGGCACTGGCTGTATTCTTTTGGATACAAGAAAAACCATTCCTGGCCTTCGCGTGCTGGAAAAATATGCAACCCGCATGGGTGGCGCAACGAACCATCGCATGGGATTGTGGGATGCCGCCATGATCAAAGACAACCATGTCGCGGTCGCAGGCGGCGTGGCCGAAGCGGTGGCGCGCGCACGAAATGCTGGCGTTGAACGCATTATCTTAGAAGTGGATAGCATCGCGCAGATCGAGCCTGGCCTTGCCGCAGGGGCAAGCCATTTGTTGCTGGACAATATGGATGCCGATACGCTGCGCGCGGCTGTTGCGCTAATTGCTGGCCGCGTGCCAACCGAGGCCTCGGGCGGTGTCACCTTGGAGACTATCCGCGCCAAGGCGGAAACTGGGGTTACCTATATTTCCGTCGGCCGCCTTACCCAAAGCGCGCCTGCCGCTGACATTGGACTGGACTTTGCGCAGGCTTAAGGCTCTCGCATTTGTAGGCGCGTGGCGGCGGCCCAGCCTTCGCCGCTCATAGCACAAGCGTGGCAATGCCAGCCGCCAAAGTTTCTGCCCCGTCCAGCGTTAGAAATGCCACAACCAGGTCAGATCCGGCGTAGCGCCATAGACGGCTACGTGCTGACGCTGAACTGGAGCCCGGAGCACTGCCGTGGGCGGGAACGCGACTCGGCCGGGCGCTGGCGAAATCGGTGACTTCGGCTTTGTGCTGCACGGCCTCTGGCCAGAAGCAAAGGGGCCAAATCATCCACAATATTGCCGCACCGTTGGCGTCTTGCCGCGGCAGGTCATCGCTGAAAATATCTGCCTCAGCCCCTCCTCCCAATTGCTGCAACATCAATGGGCAAAGCATGGCAGCTGCATGGCCAAAGCACCGGAAGCTTATTTTGGCGCCGCTAGGATGCTG
>Ga0214919_10010863_pt1 | contig 11441 bp, 14 predicted proteins | sample LL1503_MetaG_FD_177994 | JGI IMG/M metagenome (GOLD analysis project Ga0214919, IMG submission 177994) | Freshwater microbial communities from Lake Lanier, Atlanta, Georgia, United States - LL-1503 | ecosystem: Environmental > Aquatic > Freshwater > Lake | place: USA: Georgia | collected...
CTGTATAAAGTCTACGGCCTGATCCTTTAGGTTTTTTACCTGTTCCTTTTTTTGGATCTTCCTCAAATAGGATATTATTTAATATTTCTAATAAACTTATCATTTGGTTTTGCCCCACGTCTTACCTTTACCTGGACTTGAACATTGTGATGGAGTTGGTCTACATGAAGGGTATTTTGATCTTTTTTCTCCTTCTTTACGACCACAAGGTTTACATTTTTTTCTTCCAGTTTTAGGATCTTTTCTGCATGTGTTACAATCAACCCATCCACCTTCTTTACCTTTACCTCCTTGTCTTGAAAACCATTTATGAAGAGATTCATCTTCTTGTAAATTATTAACTTTAACTAAGTTTACTTTGATTTTTGGATTTCCTAAAGCCCAATTAGCTACAAGTCTATGATGACCATCATAAATTACCTTTTCACCATCCGGGAATTCAATAACATTAATAATAGGTAATTCATTTAAATCTGTCATCATTTGTTTTACCTTATTACTTTGTATATTAGGTTGAATAATATGAATATCTTTTACATCCACATATTGTTCTTCACCTTTATCTTTATTCTTTTCAAATAATTCAATTACTTCACTCCAACTATGTTGACTTTTATTAAAAACGCTTTCTATATTTTTAGCATCATCAAATATTTTACCTTTAGGTAAATCATCAATTTTTTGTTCAGCTGTGGAGTTATATTCTTCTTCTTTAATGTTTTTCCAAATATCACCTCTACGACATCTAACTACAGCACCTGATTTGTAAGCTGAGGGTTTATCAAATTTGCGGTCAGCAATACGAAGACATCTGTCTCGTTTTTTCTTTTCTTCTTCAAGAACAGATCTTAATATGTCTTGTAGTTTTATCATTTTACCAGTATCCACTAAAGTTTGAACCACCGCCTAATGACTTCCAATATTTACCTATATTACAACTCCAATAACCTGGAGTAGTACGATCTTTTTTCTTATCACAGTTTTGTCTTTTAGCAAATGCTCGTCTTGCTTTGGGGTCTCTAATTTTAACTGCTAAATTTTGACCACCACCTGCTGCTCCAAATGATACCTTTTTAACTTTTTTAGTTTTAGGGTTCATTACATAAACATAGAATTTTTTAGAACCACCTCTTTTAGGTTTTCCTAAGTCTACTTTTTTACCTTGGTATTCAGCTTCATTAACTGTTTCTTGTATTGTTTTTTTAATTAAAGACTCAAGTAATGATTTATTCATTTGAGGTGATGGAGTATATTCCTCAACCATAGGCATATCTAAAGGTACCATTTTACCTTCATACAAACCATACTCACCTAAATGAGTTTCCATCACTATCTGTTTGTCCATTCCTGACAAATCAATAGCGTCACGAGAATACAAATATCTTGCTTCAGCCCATAAATCTAAAAACGCTTTTGAACCATACCGGAAAGTGTTTTCTATAAGCGGTTTTTTACCGTCTATATGGTATTTCATATTTTCAGTCATAACAATTCGCGACTGAAGATTTTCATTTAATATAGGCGCTTTATTACACTCATCACAACCACAATCACATCCTTTTTTAGGTGGTTTGGAAAGAGCTTCTTTTACTAAAGTTTGTATTTTGTTTCTCATAATAATAAATATTACTTGGATTTAACTATCCTTAATGATAATGGTAATAATTTACCTTGAGTGTTTCTAATTGTCACTAAATATTCTGATGGGCCAAATATTGGGCTGTCAGTTTCAATTTTAGTTGTTAATTGTTTAGTATTTTTGCCTGGGTATTTAATTTCTGATTTTTTGATTTCACCAACAGCTTTATTAGTGTCTTCTGCTGTTAATAAAGGTATAACTTTTATTTGTTCAGGTCCAGTTTCTCTAACATAATAATAACCATATCCTAGAGATGAAGCTAATAATTTTTTAAATGAATCAGTGTCTATATTAACTGATTCAAATGAACTATCCTCACCTGTTTGATCAACATAATCATTTATTCCTGATGCTATTCTTTTAGGATCTATATTAAGTAAATCAAATAATATTTTAATTTGTTCATTAGAACTTAATTTACTTTCATCATAAATTACTTCACCATCTTTTTCATATATGAAAGGAATAGTAGGACCACTATAAACACCGCTTCCTGCTACATTCTTTAATGATATATAATATTCTTTATTATTATATTTTACAATAATATCAGCTATTGTTTTACCTACATCTTTAGGTCCTTCTAAACTTAATGATCTTTTAGTATCAGTAGCACCGGCAAATGATATATCATCTGATTTTAGTTTAGTGTTATCAATATTTAATTTATTATATAAGGTTTTTAAATCATTAGGTAAGTCATCATTTGGTGTACCTGCTAATTGTTGAGCTTTACTTACAAAATCCTGCTCATATTTTTCACCCTCATTACCTCCACCACTAACAACTATTCTAACTAAACCAAAATCTTTAGTATCCATTTCATACATACTAAATTTACCTGATGGGTTTGGTCCAGTTTTAGGAGCATGAATTGTTATATTTTCAACACCTAATATATCTTTAAATAATTTTTGTAAATCTTCTGGGGATAATTTGTTAGGGTTACCTAATCGAGTTATATCAGATTGGGTTTTTAGTCCTGTTGATGGATCAACTTTACTTATTAAATATCCTATAGCTTTTTTAGTATTAGAACTTATTTGTTTGTTACTCACTTCTTCTAGTAATGTTTGTTTAACATAATTAAAACTAAAGTCAGGAACTAAAGTTTTTATCATTTGTTCAAGTAATAAAACATCATTAGGGTCACCCATATCTGGGTAACCCTTTGGAAATTTATAAGCGAATTTTATAAAAAATTTATCAAAAACGTCCATATTATGTTTCTTCTGTTGGTTCTTCAGCCGGTGTTTCTTCAGACGGTTTTTCTTCTGTTGGTTCTTCAGTTCCTTCCTCAGGAGTTTTATCTACTTCTTCTTCATCACCTCCACTATAACTCAAAATACGAGATATAGATTCAGCTGCTCTTTGTTCTTCAGGAAGATTTAATAAATAATATTTTTTACCTTCTACTTTAGCAATCCATGATTTATCTGTATGGATTAAATAGAATGATTGTCCATTAAGAAGGATAACTTTAAAAGTTGATGGACGAGGTGCGGTCCATAAAATTTCTTTAATGAATAAATCATATTGATCAGTTAATAAATCTGTCAATATGTTAGCCATATCTGGAAATTTAGATAAAATAGGAAATCGTTCTATATCTAAAGAGACATTTGATTCAGAAGCATCTAAATCAACACTTCCTCCAGAATATACTTTTTTTACAAGCATTCTGATTTTATCTCTTAATGCACTTTTATCCATTATATTTTAATTATTCTCCGTAAGCGGCTTTAATAGCTCCACATACTTTTTTAGCACCTTCTTTACCGTACTTGGATGTTTGATCAGAAACACATTCTTCCCAAGGGTAAGAACCCTCAGTCATTTTTTTAGCTATTTCTTTTATTTCTTCTTTGGTTGGTTTTTTCTTACCAATTCCAAATTCTTTTTTGAAATATCCTTTACCTACTTCATCTAACATTTCACTATCATCAATAAATGAAATATTATTATCAATATTGGGTTCTTCTAGTTCAAATTCAAGATAATTTCTAGCACCAGCCATCATATTTTTAGCAGTGGTAATTTTTGATTGCCACCAAGCAGGAAAATCAACTTCTCCTCTACCTTCATAATCACTAACCATATCATACAAATCTAAAGCATCCTTAGAAATTTGGTATAATTCACCTTTAATCATATGCGGTTCATTATCTGTATGGCCTAAGTCTAAATCTTCATTTAAATTACTTTTAATCCAAGTTTTTGCTTCTTCTTCTGATTTGAATACTTTTTCTTTTTTACCATTTATAGTGGTATATGTTAATATCCAATATGGTCCTTCTGGTTCAAGACTCCACATTTCATTATGACCTAAATTTCCTTCTTTAACTTTTTCTTTAGCTTTTTTAATAGCTTGATCTCGTTTTAATAAATAATCTTTTGAATCAATGTCTCCATCTTTATCCATATCTTCTTTCTTACCTTCAACTTGAGGTTTAGAAAGAGCATTCTTGATCATTTCTTTTAACTTATTATTTTCCATGTTTTCTACTTGTTTTTTAGCCATGTTTACTGCTCGACCATACATTACAGCCTCAGCATCTTTACCATATCGTTTAACAAAATCTTTTTTATTTCCTTTAAGCTTTTTGACAATTTCTTCACTTTTGTCAGCTTCAGCTTTAGTAAGAGATCGTTCTGTTAAAGAATTTTTCATTATTGTTGGTTTTGCTTATTAACAGTTGTACGAGTAAAATAAGTCAAAATATTACCAACCATGGTAGTAATTTTAGGATCACCAAAATCTTCAGCTACTTTACGAAGTTCTAAAAGTTTAGCACTTAATGCTTTTTGCTTTTCAACATCAACACCAGCTACAACACCTGTATCTTCTGGAGTAGTTTCTGTAGTTTCAGTGTCTGTAGTTTCAGTATCACCTTCAGCATCAGTAGTAGTTTCTTCTGTTTCTTCTTCTTTATCAGCTTCATTTAAGATATCGCTGATGTGTTGTTTGATGCGCTCACGGATAGAAGGTTTAGTTTCTTCCATTTGACCTTCAGTTAATGGTACTCCCGCTAATTTTTGCATACGAGAGAATTGTTCATTTAATATAGCCATGGTTTATTATTTTAAAAAGGTTAATTTATAAATTGTAGAAGTTAATAATTCAACAACTGCGTCAATTTGGTTTTGTAAATATGAGTCAGATGCGAATGAACTACGATTGTTTTCAATTGCTTTTAATAAAGCTTGAAAATAACTAATCATATCTTCACAATTTTCTGTTTCAATTAATGAGAAATTAGAATAACCTTCTAATATACCATATTTTCCTTGGTATGTTTCTACTAATCCATCAGCTAAACCTACAATCTCATCATAGTAAGTGTTTAAAGCCATATGCGCAGCAAATGATCTTGTTTGTAAATGGAAAATGTGAGCTTGTGTCTGAGAGTGAAACAAGTAAGAGATAAATTTTGCGAAATCCATGTTCATTTTTTCTTTTTTAGATAATCAGTTAATAAAGATCCGATAGCACCGGCCTTCTGTCTTATAAATATCCATTCTTCCTTAGAAAGTTTATGTTCTTTTTCATTAAATGCTATACCTATTACACCTATAAAATGATTTTCTAAATCATCTATGGCTATTAGATAAAAAGATTTAGTACCTACACTTTGTGACACAGAATTTAAGTCGTACGTTTCATTACCTTCTTTATAAGATGGGATAGATAATTCACCTTCTTTATATAAAGCAGAGATAGCTTTAGGAAATAATGACACGGGTATATTCTGAAAAGTGTGCTGAATGGATTGGGTATTTGGTGACGTTTTTTCATAAAATATTGAGAATTTTTGAATTGATTTTCCTGTAGGATAAAAATGACCTCCATTATGAAACTGTGCTAACCATATTCTATCACACTCTAATTCATCCATTATAACCTCTAATTGGTGGTTAACTAATTCATTAACTTCAATTGCTTCACCTAACGTGTCTTTCTTTTTAGACATTTTATTACGGACCCATTCTACTATAATAGGTCCAAATATTGCTGTTATAAGGGCTACAGTGATAGGTATAATATACTCCATTTATTTCTTTTTAAAGCTCTCCAAATATTGAATTGTCTCTTGTTTAGTTTGTAACAATTTTTCTTTACTAGAACCTACCCAACGCTCAACATCTCCTGCTTCTGTTATATATGATGTATTACTCTCATTCATTTGTTCATCAATCCAGATTGAAAATTCTTTAATATAGTTATCTATATCTGAGTTGATTAGTGATTTCTCATATTCTTCCCATTTACCTTCCGCTCTGAGTTTGCCTTCAAAATCAACTTGACAATTAAAACATCTATTATACATAATATAGAATTTTTTATCTTGTCTATATTTCATCATGGTATTACATGAAGGACAAAATAAAGGTAAATGTAATTTAGCTTTAGCTTTATCTAATTTAGTGATGTTTTGTTTAACACCATTTTTGATAGTCCATTGTCTTCCATTCTCCTCCCATATATCTCCTTCATTGTGGAATTCTTGTTTTTTAGTATAACCAATAGATGTAGATGTTTTTTCTCCGTATTTACCTTGAACAAGGTTACGGAGACGCTGTACATCATTTTTCTTAAATTCTTTTTTTAAAACTGAATCTTTCATTCTAAACCTAATTTTTTAAGTGCTTCTATAGTTGAGGCAGCGTCTTTATGGAATATACCTATACCTCCTTTGGATTCCCAACCCATTATATTATCAGCTCTATCATCAATTAATATATCATTGGGTCCATCAACATAATTCTTTTTGTTTTCTGCTTTAGACAATATTAATTTAGTACCAGGTACATTATTTTTAACCCATAATCTTTTTCCTAAACGAGATACACTATTTTTTGATGGGGCAGACAACAATGATGGATTATATTTTTTAATAAAATCCCATAATTCTTTACCATCTTTCATCCATGGTATCCCTACCCAAAATTTTACACCGTTTTCTTTATCAATAAAATCCCAAAATTTTTCTTTACCATATTTGGATTCATATTCTCCAGGTGAAATTTTTTCTGAATTTAATGTTTTGAATCGAGTATCAAAATCAGCTATAACTCCATCCATATCGCAAAAGATACGGTATTTACTTTGATTTTCTTGCAACATTTCTTTATATATTTTAGATAGTTTAATCATTCTCCAATTGAATTTTCCCAACTTCTAAACATCATATTACCTTCCATATAGGCTTCACGTTCTAGTTCTTTTAAAATATCATCTTCATTAACATTAACAGTTTTAATATCATGAAGGCGACCTTCTAAATTTTGCATATGATGAATCATCTCATGTGCAAAAGATCTAAGAACATCTTTTGGGTGCCTATCCTGTGTATATAAAACAATACTTTTTTTGTTTGGATCATAGTAAGCAGTGTTTCCCAAAAGACGAGACGCATTTTCTTTGTCGTCATCTATAACCTTTATTGTTGGCAATGGTTGAATGTTTAATCCATTGTCGATCATATATTTAGTTAAAGATAACATCCCTTCTTTAAAAGGCCAAGCCTTTTCATGAGATTCATTTAAAGAAGGTAAAGAAAGTGCTTTTAATCTTTTATTCCATTCATTTTTTACTATGTTTATTTCATTATCTGATAATTTAATATAGTCTTTAAGATAATTATTAACAACATCTTTGAATGGTTTTCTTGTTTTTTTAGCTCTTAAATATAATCCCTGGAGGTTAGCATCTATTTCTTTATCAAGGTTAAGATAATCAACAAATGATTTTGATGTTTCTGCTTTGGCTCTCTCAATTGTATCTAATGCTAATTGTTTACCTGGTTTAACATTTATACCTGCTTGAGTTTGGTGTTCTATTTCATGTCTAATAATTTCTATTAAGTCATTGTATATTCTTTCCCATGATTGTGGTAACATATATTTAGGAATAATAAATACAACTCCAACTTCACTTACAGCTCCTTTAGAATAACCATTTTTATAAAAATTTCCTTGAGGTATAAAACTAGCTTTACCAATATAATTAAATTCTAAATCAGAATATTCTAAATCTTTACCTGGGCCTACTTCAAATTCTACTCTACTGGATTGTTCATTATGGGTAAAGTCATCTTTCCAAGCATTAATAGTATATTTTGCTAACTGTCTTGTTATAGCATCATATCTACCTTCAGTTAATTTTTCAGACTCTAATAAAAAAGAAATACCCATTAATGTTAGTTTGTTATAAATATTATAATGTTTTATTATCTTCCTATTTCTGTGATTATCATTGTCATACTGCTAGCATTACTTCCACTAAAACGAACTATATCACCTGTTCCAACATCACCTTGTCTCACATTAGCACATATTGTTATTGGTGAAGTACTCATGTTAGTATATCTCCCAGATAAAGGAAACAAAACACCATTTCTTTCATTACCCGCAGTAAGTGAAAATAATTGATAAGAAAATCCTATTTCATCCCCTGTGGGCCCATTAATTGTTAAAGTACTATAAAATGAATCACTACCACCGAAGTTACTAATATCATAATAAGAAGACATTTCAGCTATAATATAACTTGTATTGCTTCTTGGGGTGAAACTACAACTAAAAAAAGTTTGATTTGTCCCACTATTACCCGCTGAACTTGTAGTGTACACACCTGCATCTAAGGGTTTAAATGCTTTCATTTGAATTATATCACCAACATTCCAAGTATTTAATGTTAAAGATCCACTTAATGTTAAAGATCCACTTAATGTTAAAGATCCACTAATAGTAGAATCAGCATACGATTTAAATCCTCGTTTTATTTGTAATCTGGGGTCTCCGAACTCAGGCATTTTATTATAAATATTTTATATTTGCATAATGTAAGGGCCGTCTCCCTCAGCTATCCATACTGTTTTACCTTCCTGTTGAGCAGTTTGAAATTGCTCAAAAGTCACATCTTCCTGTAAAGACCCGTCTGGATTTGATATTGCGTATTTTTTCATCATCTTATAATTTTAATGTAACAATCATTTAATGTTATTGTATCTGCTGCACTGTTTCGTATTGCTGTAAAATAGAATGTGTTGCTTCCTGTAAGGTTTGATCCAGTGTATGATACTCCAACACCTACTGTTGCCGCTGGACCAAAGAATTGGCTGGATCCTACCATGTTACTAGCTGCTAGTACTCTATACATAAGTAGTGAATTTAATCCTATAGCGGTTGTTCCTTGAGCTGCACCATTATTTAAGATTGTTCCGTCTGTACCTGAGCCACTTATTCTTACTCGATATGCCGAAGTTCCTCCAGTTCCTACTTTGTTAAAACTATAAAATATTTCAAGTCTGTCTCCTACTTGTATAGTATTGGCGGGTATTGTGATCGATGTTAAACTCTGCTCAGATCCAGTACCGGCTGAGATAGATGCTGGGCTTCCTGTCATGTAATAAATGAATCCGTTCTGAGATCCAGTAAAAGATGTAGCAGTTACCGATCCTGAGATGTTTAATGATCCTGTTACTCTATGTGTATCTGTAATTACGTTTCCTATAGTAACTCCTGTTCCTGTGACTGATAGTTCTGTTGAGCTTCCACTAACAACAGTCAGTAAATTACTTGTGATGGATCCAGTCACAGAGAATGATCCTGTCATATCTATTGATCCTGTTACTGTTGGTTGAAATATTCTCATATCTTGTTGTTTTTTATCCTATATATGCTACCGCCCAACTATCGTTTCCGTCAAATGTAATAGTATTCGCTGCTACTTTTATTCTAAGTGTATCTCCAACTGCTAATTTAGCTATACTCGAAGCACCAGTATGATTCATTGTAGAGTTTCCAGCAAATTCTATACAAGCTATTACTACTGAATTATTTTTATAAGCTATTAATTGACTATAATTAGCGTTTCCATCATTTCTAGCAATAATATGAACACTGTATAATCCCGCTATTGGTGCTGTAAATATACCTGTTGATGCGTTAAATCCACTTCCTTGTGAATAATCTGTTGCAAAATTATTACTATTTAGTGTACCGTCTCCATTAGTAGTTGTTGATAAATTATTTACTGTTCCAGCCCCATATACTCTAAACGCTGGTCTATTTGCCATTGTTAAAGATCCGTTTATACTCATATCCCCAGCATCGGAAATACTCAAGGAAGCTGTTGCATAGTTGCTGCTAATTATTTGGAAATTACCTGTGTTATCCAATCTAAACCACTTATTTGGATTAGTAGCTGAACTTGTTGTATTTGTTACTGATAGGAAATCGAAATATGCGTTACCTCCTTTTGTATTATATCCTGAAGCTACTATAGCAGCGGCTGTGCCTGAGCTTGAAATAATTCCGCTTATTGTTATAGCTGGTGCGGCCGGATTTGTTACAGTAAGGGATCCACTTTGATTTAAAGATCCAGTTAATGTTAAAGTCTGCCTTAAAGGATTTACAAATGAGGCTGTTAAAGCTAGATTGGCGACTGAAGCTGTTGCTACATTATAAGCTCCTCCTACTGATGCTACAGCAAACCCTGTTTCTGCTGTAGGGAATGTAATTGTAGCTGTATTGCTGTCAGTTAGTGTTATATTTTGAGGAACTATTTGTTGAAAGTTGTTATCAAATGCTTGTATCATCACAGTTCTAGTTCCTAGATTGTGATTAACTGTCCAAGTAGATTGATTAGTAAACGATGCTGTGTAGTTGAATGCGTATATTCCTGCTACAAATGATGCGGTCACTGCATAACTACTACTCAATACAGACATTGAACTAGTTTGAGAGTTTAGCACGTATGGACTTAACATAGAGGATGTACTTGCAACCAATAGGTAGTTTGGTGCTAGAGATGCAGTTAGTGCATTTGTAGCCCAACTTGATGTCCCAAATAAACTTCCTGTAAAAGATCCTGTAAAAGATCCTGTATTGTAAGAACTAGTAAAGCTGTTTATACTCGCTGTAAATGAGTTGAATGATGATGTTGTAGTAAAGGAACTGGTTTGTGAATTCTGTACAAAACTAGAGGTTTGAGATGATAGAACATATGGACTTAACATTGACGCTGTCGCTGATGTTAAAACATAGTTAGGTGCAAAGGATGCTGTTAGAGCGTTTGTAGCCCAACTAGAAGTACCTAATAAACTTCCTGTGAAAGAACTAGCTTCGAGAGATCCAGTTATAGCATAGCTCCCTGAGAGTTGTTTTGTGTTTACCCAAACACTACTACTTCTCATTAAAAGATCTCCGTAACTTAAAGATCCTGTGTTTATCCTTACATTATGTAGTTCATCCAATTCATAACCATTATCTACTTTGACGTAGATTGATCCTTGGTTTTGTTGAGCTCTTACAACAAATCCCATGATTACTGTGTGTTGTGGAGCTTGTGGTTTTATATTAGTTAAGGATCCCGATGTTATCGGTGATAGGTATAGTACATCTCCATCATTCCAAGTCTCTCCTTGAAGAGTTCCTCTTGTATCTATTCCTTGTACTAATCCTGATGTGGTTATAAATCCCTCCTCGTTTACAGGTATATTTTCTGTAACTAATCCTATTGTGTCTGTTGAGTTGGCATCGCTGTCTGCTAATGCTAATCCTACCTTTAATCTGTTTCCTTGAGCTCCTGTGATTCTTACAACCTGGTATCCCGCTTCTGTTAGATTTATTCCTGTCTTATTAACAACTCTTGTAACTTGTTTTTGTCCTATTTGTAAAGTTACATTGTTTCCTTTTAGACCTAAATCTAAGGTTCCATCTGCTTCATTCCAAACTAACCTTCCCGCGGGTCCTGATCCTGAAAAGTATATTGAATCTGTCCCTGGTGCATCCATGT
>Ga0214919_10010865_pt1 | contig 11440 bp, 8 predicted proteins | sample LL1503_MetaG_FD_177994 | JGI IMG/M metagenome (GOLD analysis project Ga0214919, IMG submission 177994) | Freshwater microbial communities from Lake Lanier, Atlanta, Georgia, United States - LL-1503 | ecosystem: Environmental > Aquatic > Freshwater > Lake | place: USA: Georgia | collected 2015-03-15
ACGCTCTCCATCAGTCATCACAGTTTGTAGTAAGCCCATGAAATTTGAGCCTTTTCCGTAACGCACCGGCTCAATATGGGTATGGTCATCAGGAAAGAAAGAAGACGTTATCGCTGCGCCCTTTGAGAAATCGATTTCATTCTTATGGGGCATTATCGCTCCGGTGAGAGCTTCAGAATTTGTGCGAGATAACTTACCGAGCGCTGGAGATAATTTGGAGAGAGTCTTCGTATCTTTCATGCGATGGAGCAATTTCTGAGTGTTGTATGTGCCTGCAGCGACTACCACCTCGCCCGCAGTAAAAACCCGTTTTCCACCAAGCCAAGCTGAACTCTTGCGAGCCGTAATCTTCCAGCCACCACCGGGAAGTTCTTCAATTTTTTCAACGGTTGTTTCTGGGAATACTTGCGCTCCAGCTTTTTCAGCTAACCCTAGATAATTTTTCGGTAAAGTATTTTTTGCATTGAATCTACATCCCGTCATACACCCACCACATTGTTGGCACCCATGGCGATCTGGTCCAACGCCGCCGAAATAAGGATCTTTCTCAATTACTCCTGGGCCTTGTCCAAAGTGGACGCCGAGCGGCGCCATCTTGAAGGTGTGGCCTACTCCCATTGCATCAGCTGCATCTTTCATCGCTTGATCTGATGGTGAAAAGTAAGGATTTTCTGCAACACCTAACATTCGTGATGCTTGGTCATACCAAGGAGAGAGTTCTGATTTCCAATCCGTGATCTGCTTCCACTGTTCATCATTGAAATAAGAATCTGGTGGAACATAGAGCGTATTTGCGTAGACAAGTGACCCACCGCCAACTCCAGCCCCTGCTAAAACCAGAACATCAGGAAGTGCATGTATGCGTTGGATGCCACGTAATCCAAGTCGCGGCAGATATAGAAAACGCGATAACCGCCAGGAAGTCTTAGGAAAATCTTTATCTTTGAAACGTCGCCCTGCTTCTATAACTGCAACGCGATAACCCTTCTCGGTTAATCGAAGAGCTGCAACAGATCCACCAAACCCTGATCCAACTACAACCACATCGAAGTCACGTTGACGTTGCGACATAGAAGTAGGCTACACGCATGGATCTTGCGCGCTCCTTTAATCTCAATGATCCCGACTTTGTGCGCAATCCATATCCACTGCTCGCACAACTTCGTGGCTATGGAAAACCACTCTGGCATGAGGAGATGCAACTCTGGCTCGCCGCAACTCACGCTGATGCTTCTGCGGTGCTCCGTTCAAAAACCTTGGGGCGCATTTACACCCCACAGGAACCAAGTGAACTGTGGGAGACATTTAACTGGCTCCATGCTGATTCAATAATGGAGAATGAAGGCGCTAAACACACGAGACTTCGCGCTTTAGTTTCAAAAGCATTTAATCGCGGGCAGATTGAGCGACTTACACCACGAATAGAGGCAATAGTCCAAGAGCTGCTCGATGGTTGTGCAGAAAAGAAAGAGTTTGATCTCCTTGCTGATTTCGCCGAACCACTCCCCGTCCGAGTTATCGCAGAACTTCTTGGCGTTTCACCCGCTGATACAAAGAATTTACGTCCCTGGTCTCAAGCCATCGTAAAGATGTATGAATTTGATGTGACTGAAGCAGAAGAAAGAGCTGCCGAAAAAGCTGGCAGAGAATTCGCAGAAATGATTGCATCGATGGTGGAATATAGAAAGAAGAATCCCACGGATGACTTGGTTTCTGAACTTGTTAGGGTTGAAGAAGATGGGGAGAAATTAACTTTAAGAGAGCTCATCGCTACCTGTGTACTGCTACTTAATGCCGGACATGAGGCATCCGTCAATGCTTTTGGTAATGGATTTGTTGCTGCGATAAACGATTCACAAGCTCGTGAACTACTTTCAACCCAAGCTCGAGCGAATGTCCCAACGGCTGTCGAAGAATTCTTTCGTTTTGATGCGCCATTACAACTCTTTGAACGAACAGCAACCGAGAGAACTGAGATCAACGGAATAACAATTGAGAAGGGTGTAAAGATTGCAGCACTTCTTGGATCTGCTAATCGTGATGAATCGGTATTTCAAAGCCCTGATCAGATGGATTTGAAACGTAATCCCAATAACCACATTTCATTTGGGGGCGGAATTCATTTCTGTTTGGGTGCGCCCCTGGCAAGGCTGGAATTAGGAATATCGCTGCCGGCGTTATTTGAACGATTCAAAGGAATCGACATCCTGTCAGAGCCGCATCGCCGAGACAGCTTTGTCCTGCGCGGATATTCAGAGATTCTCTGCTCGGTGAAATAGATCTTCTCCTTTTGCCAATTAAAAGGCTATTTGGGAGGTTTTTAAGTATCTTTTCTCCGTGCGACTCGGAGTCTTGGATGTAGGTTCAAACACCGTTCATCTCCAAGTTATGGATGCGGCTCCAGGGGCTAGACCTAACCCTAGTTTCAATCACAAAATAGAAGTAAGACTTGCCGAGTACTTGCTTCTAAACGGAGAAATTTCAGACGAAGGTTTCAAAAAACTTCGCGAATCAATCAAGAAGTCTTTGGTAGAGGCGAAGAGGGCGAAGACTGAAGAGCTTCTTCCTTTTGCTACATCTGCGTTACGTGAGGCAACGAATGGCAACGCGATCATTTCCTCTATAAATTCAGAATTTGAAATCGACCTTCAGGTTTTGAGTGGAGAGGATGAAGCCAAGATTACTTTCTTGGCTGCGCGTCGATGGTACGGATGGTCAAGTGGCCGCCTATTGATGGTTGACATTGGAGGCGGTTCGCTAGAAATGGCGGTCGGCGTTAATGAAGTTCCCGATATCGCTATCTCCCTGCCATTAGGAGCTTCACGATTGACCAAGAATCATCTTGACGGTGATCCATATTCTAAGAAGTCAATCAGAAATCTTCGAGATTACATTGAATCAAGCATTGCAGAAATTCTACCTTCAATGTTGCAGCACCAAGAAAGTGATCGCGCAATTGCCACGAGCAAAACTTTGAGAACTTTGGCTCGACTATGCGGTGATTGGATTGATGGTGATGGAAAAAGCCTTAGATTGGATGCGCTACGTAAGATCACGCCTAAATTATCTGAAATGAGCCACGAAGATCGGTCAGAGTTGCCCGGTGTTTCATCGACTCGCGCTCGACAGATTGTTGCTGGCGCATTTGTTGCCGAGAGCGTGATGAGGAATTTGGACATACCAGAAATGCAAATTTGTCCATGGGCTTTGCGTGAGGGGATAGTCTTAAAATATTTAGACTGGATGGAGTCTTAAGCTTTTGGAGCTGGCAAGAAATCCACTGCAATAACCTCACGATCAACGTGATGAGCTATCCATGCATCCGCTGGCTCAAGTTTAATTTCACTCACTTCAATCCCGAATTTGTCAATAAAACTCGAAATTGCCTTAGGAAGAATTGGATTGTGACTACAAACTAGAGTTGTGTAGTCATTTACAAGAAGTCGATGGATGTATTTGATTGGTCGCTCTTTATCTTTAAGAAAAACATCTTCTGAAAGGCTATCGGTAAAAAAGAAGTCAACACTCAATGCCCTTGCCATAGGAGTGATACTTTCATAACACCGAACTGCGCTAGAGGAGTGAATCTCCTCTAGTCCATAAGGAGCAAAATTTGAAAGCAGTCGTTTTGCTTGACGTTCACCAAATGAATCTAAAGGCCTATCACAATCCTCCCCTCCCCAATCGTTTCGGTTAAGTGCCTGAGCATGTCTCAAGAGAATCAGAGGCTTAGAATCTGGGTCAAATTTCTTGAATTGTGAAATAACTTGCCGATCAAGATCTCTAGATATTCGACTTTCAACGTCATCGAGTCGAACCCACTCAACTTTGTCCACTTCGTCTGGATTAGGTTTCCCAATCTCGTTAAGGAATTTGGCCGACCAATATGTGACTTCTTTTAGCTGGTCGCCAATTGAGTATGAGTACGTACCCAATTGTGGCCCAAAACGAACCGCAAATCCGGTCTCCTCCATAATTTCACGGTAGGCACCTGCAACGACAGATTCATCTCCCTCTAACTTTCCTTTTGGAAGTGACCAGTCGTCGTAACGAACTCTATGGATGATTGCTATCTCTATGGCATCATCACTATTACGTCGCCATACAACGCCACCACCTGCACGTATAACCCTATTTTCTTCCACGTGTCACCTCAATTAGCTTCTCTTGAATATCAAAAGTGTTATCTCCATGGATTCTCTTCCAGTCGCCGCTGGGTTCTAATTCCCAGCGTTTGGCATCGGTATCCCTATATAGCTCCAAAAGATTTGATAGGTAATTCTTATGCTCAGCATTCTCAATTTTGATAAGCGTTTCAATTCGCCTGTCGAGATTACGGTGCATGAGATCAGCGCTACCAATCCAATATTCCTCTTCCCCAGCATTGTGAAAGTAATAAATTCGGGAGTGCTCCAGGAATCTACCTAGAAACGACCGTACCTTGATTCTCTCAGAGCGACCTTGAAGACCTGGTCGCAATGCACAAATTCCCCGAATGGTTAAGTCCACTTCTACACCTGCTTGTGAAGCGCGATAGAGCGCCTCAACAAATACTTCATCCAAGATTGAATTCAGTTTGAAAGATATTTTTGCTGATTTTCCCGATTTTGCATTTTCAATTTCGCGTTCAATTTTTCTTAGAAGTTCATTGCGAAGAGAATTGGGGGCAACGATGATTCTCTTGAATCCAATGTCGCTCACAAAACCTGAAAGTTGGTTAAAAAGTCTAGTGAGATCATCGCAAAGTTCAGGATCAGAACTAATTAGACCTAAATCTTCATACAGGCGAGCTGTCTTGGGGTTGTAGTTGCCAGTACCGACGTGGCAGTAACGCCTAATACCTTCGGGTTCCGAGCGAACGACCAAAGATAACTTCGCGTGTGTTTTCAATCCCATTAAGCCATAAACGACATGGACGCCCGCTTCTTCTAATTTCCGAGCCCAGCGAACATTTGCCATCTCATCAAATCGGGCGCGAATCTCGACAACTGCTAGAACTTGTTTTCCCGCTTGTGCTGCTTCAATGAGTGCACCCATGATCGGTGAATCACCAGAGGTTCGATAGAGAGTCTGCTTAATCGCGAGCACCTGTGGATCTAGCGCGGCAGTCTCGATAAAGCGAACAACTGAGGATGAAAACGATTCGTAGGGGTGATGAAGGAGAATTTCCTTACCTTTGATGACATCAAAATATTCATCACTTTGAAGCTCTTCTGAATCCCAGAGTTCTCGCGGCATTTGCGAGCGATGTAACGGATACCGCAATTCAGGATGGTCTAAATCTGCAATCACGTTCATGCCTGTCAGATCCAGCGGACCTGTGTACTTGATGACATCTCGAGGAGAAATCTCTAATTCAGTTATAAGTCTCTCCAAAAGCAAAGATTTGATATCGGATTCCACCTCAAGACGAACCGGTGGACCAAACTTTCTTCGTAGTAACTCTTGCTCCATAGTCTCTAGCAGATTTTCACTGTCCTCCTCTTCTAGATCCAAGTCTTCGTTTCGCGTCAGACGAAATGTGTAATAATCCTCAATTATCATTCCCGGGAATAATTCTTCTAATTGAGCCGCAATTATCTCTTCCAGTGCGATGAATCTATTTTTCAAATTCTTATGTGTTGGAATAAATCGAGGAAGGACGTTTGGAACTTTTACGCGAGCGAAGAATTCCTCGCCTGTTGAAGGATGTTTAACAATTACAGCAAGGCTCAGAGACAAGCCCGATATATAAGGAAACGGGTGGGAAGGGTCTACAGCTAAAGGAGTTAACACTGGAAAAATCTGAGCATCAAATATCTCTTTAACGTAATCACGTTCTACCTGGGTTAACTCAGACCAGTGAACAAAATGAATATTGTTCTTTTGTAGGGCCGGTATAAGAGAGCTGTGCAAACAATTACTTTGTCGCTCGACAAGCTTCTTGACTTTTTCACTTATTTCTTCAAGTAAGGCCTGGGGAGAATAACCGGCTGTATTTGTAAAAGTTCCACCTGCTTCAAGTTTCAATTTAACTGATGCAACTCTAATCATAAAGAAATCATCTAAGTTAGAGGAAAATATCGAGAGAAATCTGACACGTTCCAGAATAGGGATTTCAGAATCTTCAGCTAGGTCGAGAACGCGCGAATTGAATTCAAGCCAACTCAACTCGCGATCTATCAGTAAATGCGGCTCCAAAAAGAGCTGGCTCGACATGTCGCTAATCGTGATTTTCCTCTATGAACGCCAGGTAAACAGCATGGTATTTATTCCTTAATTGCCGATTTCATTACTCCTGAGATCGTTATCTTCGTTCAAGTGTCGTTTACCTTTGGTAAACCAGGTCTTTAATTCACATCAGTATCGTGCAGTCATGTCTAAGCCAGCTGTCATTATGGTTACAAGTAATGGAGTTGGCGCTGGACACCTCATTCGTGCCAGTGCTATCGCACGCGAGTTACAGCCCAACGCTCGACCAATTATTTTTTCGATGGCCTATTCCGTTGTTGAAGTTGCTTCGTCTTTGAAACTCGACTGTGAATATGTTCCAAGTAGAGACAAAGGTCTGATGCCACGTAAAAAGTGGGATCGATACCTCAAGAATCGGTTAGTTGCACTAATAGATGAAACTAATGCAAAAGTTCTCACTTTCGATGGAGTGGTTCCCTACCCTGGAATCGTTGCTGCAAAAATCGCTCGGCCACATGTAAACCTAGTCTGGGTACGTCGGGGAATGTGGCAAAGAAAACCACAAGGCGTTGTGTTAGGACTCCAATCAAGACTTATGGACTATGTAATTGAACCGGGAGATATTGCCCGGGATGCAGATCTCGGTCCAACAAAATCACGTAAAGAATCTCTATTGATGAAACCTGTCACACTCTTTGATTCGAATAAATCACTAAGTCGTGATGATGCTCGTAATTTCCTCAAACTAGATTTGGATAAACCCGCAGTTCTTGTCCAAATGGGAGTCGGCAATTCTGATCTCGATGCAAGGGCATCTGCTGTGTTTCGTGGTCTTCGGAATTGGAATAATGTCCAGATTGTTATGCCAAGAAAGCCTGTTGATGAGCATGGCAACTCATTGGTTCCCTCGAATGTAGATGTGAAGGTTATTAGGCACTTCCCGCTCGCAGATCTTCTTCATGCATTTGATGCTGCAGTTTGCGCGGCAGGGTACAACAGTGTTCATGAAGTCATTCCTGCAGCATTGCCAACGCTCTTTATTGCTAACAACCGTGGCACTGACGATCAAAAATCACGTGCACAGTGGTGTGCTGACAATGGATTCGCTCTTTTCGCCGACAATGAATCCCTAGAGGATATCGAGCATCAAACGGCCAAACTTCAATTTCCTCTACTACGTCACCAGATTTCTTCGAGATGCAAAGAGGCAGAAGGTTTTTCTGGTGCGAGAGAAATTGCAGACCTAATTACATTTCTAACAAATGACAATTACTCAAATCTCATAAATAAGCGAGTTCAATACCAAAAATTGCTTGCCCTGGCTATCAATGTGCGCGGCCCAGAATTCTATGCGAGACGAATTGTAAATGCTACATTGCGTTTAGCGGCACTGATTTTCCGATCTCTATTTCCCCACAATGATCTCCCTGAGGCGCGTGGCGAAGTTGTATTCAGCGACTCACGAAATTTTACCTTATTAGATAAGTACATTAGGAAACAGGAGCGATTTGAACATTTACTGCAGAGCTGCAGTAGCCAATACATCGCAGAACGCAAAGCGATTGCCAAAGAAGCTTATGGTGACATAGAAATTATGCCGATATTAAATGCTATTGAAGTAGAAACTCATCTTAAATTTGCGTCATAGGTTCGAGTAGTCCGCGCTCCACCAATTTCTTGATTAATCCTTCATATCGTCGCGCATATCTCTCCTTATCTAAGACTTCATTGCGCCAGCGTCCTGAATTTGCTGAAGCTGGAATCACGATCTCGTCAAAGTATTTTCTGATTCCATCGTCCTCAGATACTTCTAAGAAGTTTAAGATTTTCCTTAGAGTGACATCGCGATTGAAATGAACTAAATCTTCAAACCAAATATGTAGTACTTGATCATTCAATTCTTGAGTATTCTGCAAAATTGTCTTCATTCTCTTACTCCACCAGATGAGCGCATCATCGAAGGAATCTGGTCCCCACCTCTCTTTTATAACAGAGCTTGCTACATCTCTCCCATCTCTCATGATGTGGATGAATTTGCAGCCCGGCAAAAGATTCGCAATTTCATCAGCACGCATTAAGTTTGGTGGTGTTGTATCTACCCAGAATTTCTTTGAATTGGGGGCTGACTCATTAAATAGTTGTAGATCAAGAAATGAGCGGAAGAAGGACTGACATGCCATGGTTCGATCAATACGAAGATTTTTGCATAGTTCCGACTCGAGCACATCCCATGATGAACGCGAAATCCCAGAGCTCAGACCGACCTTTCCTCCTTTTTTGCCATCCCTTTCCCACCATTTTTGATTTACAGACTTTTGAAATTTAAGGAAATTTCCATTTCGCTTCAAATTGACTTTGCCCGACCTACTAATCCAAGGGTTTCTATGCAAATCTAACAAACCAGTGCCGGCGGTTAGGAACTTGATCTCGACAGGCTTAGATAAATTTATTTGATGGTGTCGATGAAGTAACTTCCCCAAAATCGTGGTCCCGGATCTTCCAGTACCGCCAATGAATATCGCATCGTCAAAAGTAAATTGTTGACTCATTGTCTTTAACCTAACGATAATTCAACCGCAACGCATTTACTTGATGTTTGCTGTGATAGCCACAAGCCCTCGATCCTGCAGCTATCACTTCAGGTAACTTCACGTGATTGAAGTTGAAACTCATCTTAAGTTTGCCTCTTAATCCGAAAAATCTGTAACACATTAATAGCCCTTTAAAAACACCGTGACCGCTGCGAGCCCTCGGTCTCGCAGCGGTCACTCTGGTGGCCCCGAATTAGGGCTCAATCTCTACTTGGTAAAGACTGAGTCCCAATCACTCACTGTCATCAGATAGAACTGGCCGCCTTCCACTGCGACATTGTTCAATCTGGTTTTCGTGGCTGTCGACCTAGAGGCCAAGTCTGGACGTGCCGGAACCACGCCATTTGTATGGACTTGAGCATTGAGTAAGAAGTAAGTGTTCTTATCGCCTTTTCTTGCCATCATGCTAGTTACATCAATGATGCCGCTTGATTCTTCATCAATGGTCATGAATTTCGTTGCGCCTTTTGCAAAGTACTGGGAGTCAAAAACCGCAACTGTTGCTAGCTTTGCGTCTTTGATTCGATAAGCAAGAACGCGTGAGACGTGATCATTGTTGCCAGGATCTTCTTGAATCATCACAACACCACTTTGGGTGATTGCCATGTTATCTGGCTTAGACATATAGACGTTCTCGCCGCCATTGAGGAGCATCTCAAGTTCTGCGCCAAGAAGTGGATTTTGCGCATCCTTAAATGTCAATCTCCAAAGGGCTCCTCCGTCTCGAGACACGGAGGGAGTAGCGGGATTAGGAGCAGTTGCAATCGGATCCTTATTGGATTCTGTAGTAAGGAAGTAGAAAACGTTTGGATTGTTTGGATCCCATTCGCCATCTTCAATGCGAGCAAATTCTGTTCCAGCCTCAGTTACAGACTTATCAAAGTCTGAAACGGTCTGATTCCAATTTACTTCCTTGAAAGTGGCTGGAGTGGTCTTGTTCTTTCCAATGCTTGTTCGGAACACGTTATCTGTGGGGGCAGCTGGAACGTTGAGAACGTAGAGTTTGCCATTGTTAAGACCAGCCTTTTCGAAGGCATTGCCAGTCGAAGTTTTTGTTCCCACATACATGTGTAGATGGCTATTTGTAGCAGAACCATCTTCATTTCCTAGAACAACTGTGTTCTTTCCAGGCTTTGGATTGGTTACCAAATTCTCCCAAGAAGCCATTCCCATTCGTGGGAATTGATAGCCCGTGCCATCCATTTCAAATGCAAAGGCACGTGATGCATCACCGGCCTCTTCTCCAGAGAAGAAGAGCGCACCTTCATATCCGAGAGTTGAACTACCATCCTTGTACAGGAAAGTTCCAGCAGGAGCTAGATTTGCCGAACAAAAACGATTAATACCCCAACCGAAAGTTCCAGCAGGTGAATTTGCTGGGCCTGAGCCAGTTGGATCAGTTACCCATTTTCCTTGCGAATAATTCCAGAAATTAATCGACTTAATAAAATCATTATCAGCTTGTGTGAATGCCTTGAGTCGAGGGCTGAAGTTGAATTGTGTTATTGATGCTCCCCAAGGTTTGCTATTGGACTCACCGGTCTTCACAAATGGGCTGGAAGTTGAGTGTTCAAAGACAGAGAGGACTGTCATTTGGTGGCCATTAATGTGCGCACCCATGCCATCGGGAATACCTTTGATAACAGTGCCAGCAAAGCGGTCACCTGCGGTAGCTAAGACTTTGAGGGAGACTGCATTGGATGAGGGAAGCAAATAAGTTGGAGCTAAATTTGCTGCAAAAGAGCTCGCGGATTGAATTGCGAAGAGGGCCGCAATAATCGATGCGAGCAGAACGCGTCGTTTTGCCATAAATATCGGAGTTGCTTTCTCTTAGGTTGAGCGGAATCGCTGAGTTTCCTCAACACCTGTACCCAACAAAGTTAAATTGAGCGTTTCTAGTATTTTTAGTAAACAGACCCTAAATTCCTGATGTAATTTAAAGTCACTCAATCCAAAGAGTGTTAAAGCCAAAGATAAATGGCACCGAGCTCTTCAACTGCTTCTAGCCTTGGTAAAGGATATGCGCCTTGTTGAGCGGGGTTTCCGGGTTTACCTGTTTCTGGATCGAAGATTGAATAGTGACACGGGCAAGCAAGCTCTTTTCCGCTCGGGCGAACTACGCAACCGGCATGAGTGCAAAAGGCTTCTAAGGCAATAAGAGCAGAGCCAAATCTCGTAAAGGCAACGCTTAATGGACGACCAAGTTGATCCTTGCTATTGATAACTACGCTTCCACTAGCTGGAACATCACCAGATTTGGCAAATAATATTTTCATTTTCGGAGGAGAAGCAATCGGAGACTGTAAAGTGGGGCTTGGCGACTCGCTCGACGCAAGAGTGGGCGAAGTGGTTGAAGACGGAGTTGTGCTGGGAGTTGGTTTTGGACTTGGAGTAGGTAAAGCAATTCCCTTATCCCAAACTAATTTCTTATTCACTTTGATGCAGGTGTACTTCTTACCTCGATAAACCACCATCTGGCCTAATCGCGAACATGCAATCGGTGGCCGAGTTGTTCCCCAAGCAACTTCGGTTATTGAAAGTAGAAGAGTCGACATAAGGATTTGAATTAGAGACCTTCTCGATCGCGAAAGAGGATTTGGTTGAGCCACGGAGTGACTAAAGCGTTTACGCTAAAACAGAAGGTTCTTTTGAGTTAACTCTGGGTTACTATTTTTCGA
>Ga0214919_10010866_pt1 | contig 11439 bp, 12 predicted proteins | sample LL1503_MetaG_FD_177994 | JGI IMG/M metagenome (GOLD analysis project Ga0214919, IMG submission 177994) | Freshwater microbial communities from Lake Lanier, Atlanta, Georgia, United States - LL-1503 | ecosystem: Environmental > Aquatic > Freshwater > Lake | place: USA: Georgia | collected...
CATATCTTTTTTATATATTAAATCTAAATTTAACCCAATTGCATAATCTTCCAAATATTCTTTTTCAATATCTTCTCTCTTATTTAAAAGATTTGTTATAGCACTTTTAGAGAGAAGATAAAAACGTCCGCTACAATATTTCGTCTGTAAAATAGGTAAATAAGATGGCAATTCTGGATGTATTTTATGATATTGGGATAAATAAGGTTTAGGTACATCTACAATATAACCACCATAATGAATTTTTGGTGTTTTACTAATAATTACAGATGTAATGATATCAAAAAATTTTTCATTTACTAAGATTTGGTCATCGTCTGTTTTAAATAAGTATTTAAAATCAAATGTATTATAAACGGCTGAATATGCAGCAATAACTTTCTTAGGCAGAGAATTATAATCATCCGCAACTTTAACCCATAATATATTATTTTCATTATCGAACTTAAAGTCGCTATCTAAAGTTAAATCACCGATGACATGATAAAATTTCAAATAAGTCGGCACTTTTGGTAGCCAAGTTTGCTTCTGAAATAATGCTTTTTTGGCATATTTTGTACAATTCATAATAAGCATAATAAAGTCTTGTTCTATCATATTAATATATCATAGAATTTCTTTTAAATTATAGTTAACTTTATATTTAAACTACACTTATATAACCAAATATAAAAAATGTATTTATTTAATAATCATTTTACGATATAAATATATAATTAATATAATATATAATATTATATGGATAAACTTAAGGAAATTGTATATCTATTATCTTGTAACAAATACAAGAATGATTCTTCTGACATAATGGAACATATATTAACATTGTATAAGTATACACAAGAATGTGATAGTGTATTTGAAACAGGTGTAAGAGGATGTATATCTTCGTGGGCATTTTTATACGGTTTATTAGATAATAATAATGAATCTAAGAAAAGATTTTTATTAAATGATATAGAAGAATGTAATATAAGTGATTTAGTAAATTTAAGCAGTCAATTTGATATTGATATTAAATATGAATGGAAAAATAATTTACAACTAGAATTTACAGAGAATTACGATATTACATTTATAGATACTTGGCATATATATGGACAGTTAAAGCGTGAATTAGAAAAATTTTCTAAAATAACAAATAAATATATTATTATGCATGATACAACCATTGATGAAATACACGGTGAATCAATCAGAGGTGGTCATAATATCGAAGAACAAAGTAAACAATCTGGAATACCTATTAATGAAATAAATAAAGGATTAGGACCAGCAATAATTGAATTTTTACAAAACAATTCAGAATGGTATATGAAAGAAAAATTTTATAACAATAATGGTTTAACAATACTAGCAAAACGATAAATACAAATATTAATAAGCTATAAAAAGATATAGAAAATTATTAAATAGTATATAATGAATATTAAATATTATTTAATACACGGAATAGATAAACAAAGAGGACCGAGAATGCGGGAAGAATTTAAAAAATGGAATTTAGATAATAATGACGTAAAATGGATATTAGAACCAAATAAAGAAAAAATAACTGATGACTTAAGAAAAAAAATACTTATACAAAATGAATCCACTAGTTGTGGAATTAATTATCTACCTGGTTGTCCTAATATTAAAAATGGACAAATATCTTGTACTATTAAACACTATTTATGCTTAAAAGATATAATTGAAAATAATTATGAGTATGGTGTAATAATGGAAGATAACCAATTTTTTTGTGGTGATATACAATATCACGTAAATTTATATATAAGCCAGTTAAATGAATTATATACAGATAATTGGGATATTATTTTTGATACAAAGTGGTTAAGTTATAAAAATATTGAAGAAGAAACAGTAAAAGATGGAATATTTGTATATCCAAAATCTAATGAAATCGGTAAATACGTACATGGCGGAACAAGGTTAGCCCAATTTTATATAATAAATAATAAATGCGCAAAAAAATTATTTGAAAATTATATACCCTTTAATAATGCACCAGATTGGTGGATGAATGATTTATTTAGAAAATTAAATATTAAATCATTTTGGTCTGAACCTTCTATTAGTGATGTTTTTCCACATATATCAACAGCCAATTGATTTACATATCAAATATTTCTTGAATATTCGATTTATCCCAAAATTTTATATTACCTATATCACAATTTAAAATATGATAAAAACCTAATTCACTATCTTTATGTGTAGAATGATGACAATAAGGAATAGAAAATACATTATAATCTTGAATTATTTTAGTAAATTCATTTTCACAAAACATTCCTATATGTATAGTTTTCATATGACAATTACCAAAAATCGTCTTTATTTTTTTTTTTTTAATAAAAAAACCATCATTCATAAAGTAATCAATTGGCTCTCCTTTTTGTGTTCCTATATATTTACGACACACAATATCATAACCTCTATTAAATTTACTAATAGAATTATTGAATAAAGTAATATCTTTAATATATACATCTTCGTGTGAATAAACTACAATATCATCTTCATCATCTAATTGATATTTAATAACCATTTGCATTCCATATATAATAGAATTAAAACATGCTGTTTGATGACCTTCATTATTTGCAAATTTCTCACATTTTATTCTATTATCTTTATATGTTATAAAATATTCTAGGGTTTTATCATCATTTGTAGCTATATATATAGCTTTTACATCAGATATTAATGATAAATTATTATTAATAGTATTTACTAGTACATTTAAATTATTCCAACAATGTCCAAATACAAATATAAATCCCATTTATTTTATATATAATAATATATATTATTATGAAAATAATAGATTGTTTTATTTTTTATAATGAAATTAATTTGTTAAATTATAGATTAAATATTTTAGATGAAATTGTTGATTTTTTTATAATTGTTGAAAGTAACTATACATTTGTTGGTAAGAAAAAAGAATTATATTTTGAAAAAAATAAAGATATGTTTAAACAATTTCAACATAAAATTATACACATTGTATTAGATGATTTTCCTTTCATATATCCAAATATTAATATTTCCAATAATGAACAATGGATTAACGAAAAATATCAAAGAAATCAAATTGCAAGAGGATTTGAAAAAATAAATTTAAGTGAAAATGATATATTAATTATAAGTGATTTAGATGAAATACCAAATAGAGATATATTATGCAAGATTAAAAATAAAGATATAAATGTAGATATTAATACATTAGAAATGGATTTATATTATTGTAATTTAAATCATAAAAAATCAACAAAATGGTATAATGCAAAAATTATTTCTTATGAAATATACAAAAAAATATCATTAACGTGTGATGATATACGATTTTATAAATGTCCTATAATTGAAAATGGTGGATGGCATTTATCTTATTTTGGTGATTGTAATTTTATTAAGAATAAAATTGAAAATTTTTGCCATCAAGAATTAAATAATGAAAACTTTACAAATCTATGTAAAATTAAGTCAAGATTAGAAACATTTTCAGATATATTTGAGAGAAATGATAGTAATAATCAAGTGATAAAAATATAAATTAAAGAAAATAATAATTTACCATATGAATATGAAAAATTTTTACAGAAATTTATATTTTTTTAAACTATATTAAAGAATAATTAATATATAATTCAGAATGGTTTCAGATATTACTGCCATTATCAATATATTCCGAAGAGGTCATATACTAGATGAACAAATAAATGCTATAAAAAACCAATCCATACCACCAAAAGCTATTTTTATTTGGAATAATGGTAATAAAGAAATTGATTTAACAAAATATAAAAATGACACATACTTTAAAGTTTTTGATTGTAACTACAATTCTGGTGTATGGTCTAGATTTATTATTAGTCAGTTAGCAGACACTGAATATATTTGTATTTTTGATGATGATACAATTCCTGGAAATAATTGGTTTAAAAATTGTATGGATTCTATGAAACAGAAGGAGGCATTGTATGGTACAATTGGAGTTATATTTAAAGATACTAATAAATATGATGTATTAAGAAGATACGGATGGGATTCAGTAAATAACGGTAATAACCCAGAATCAAAACCAGTTGATATTGTAGGACATTCGTGGTTTTTTAAAAAAGACTGGATATCTTACTTAACACGTGAACCTCCCAAGATAAATGAATATTTTAGTGTAGGGGAAGATATGACATTTTCTTATATGCTTCAAAAATATGCCAATATTGCAACATATGTACCACCACATCCATATAATGATATGTCTTTATTTGGTTCAATACCAAAAACTGCGTGGAATTATGGAACAGATGGAAATAGCGGCTCAAATGTTCGTTGTACTTTTGATATTGCATTAAATGATTTATTAATAGATGGTTTTAAGATACTTTCAAAAAGACAAACAACTACTAGTATCATAGATTTTAATGACTTTCTTAATAAAATTAAAAATAATATCCCTTTCGCTTTAATAAGACCAGCCGATGGAGAGTATCACATTTTACAAAATAACACGCTTACTAATATTGATAACTGGACATTTACTCAAAATGGAAAATTACATAATGATTTAACAAATGCAATACATTTAGCATCAAAAAAAAATTGTTATGTTGGCATTCCGTGTGGATGTTGTAATTTACAAATGGGTAAATGGTATATATCTAACTTTAAATTGCATCCATCTTATACTACATTTGCTAATATTTTTGTAAATAGAAATTGGAATAATTGGGTTCATTTTTTGATAAAAGAAAAAGTAGCATTTACTTTTATCGGTCCTAATAGTCTACCTGATAATTTTTTTGTACAAAATTATATTAATATTCCTTTATATTTGGTAAATGATTGGGAAACTAAAGGTGAAGAATATTTGTCAAATATTTTAAAAGAAATATCTAAAATAAGAAATAAACTATTTTTATTTTCAGGTGGTCCTATTTCCAAGATAATTATTGCTCACGCTTGGAATATTAATCCTAATAATATATATTTAGATATAGGTTCCAGTTTGGATTATTTTATGAAAGGTTCTAGTAATAGAGAATATGTTATTCAAGGTTCTCCATTATCCAATTTAGTGTGTAAATTTGATTCTAATTTAATTAATATTTAATAGTTTGATATTATTAATTTAAATATATTTATAATTTAAAATAATGAATAAATATTGCATAATTTTTGGTACACGTCCAGAATATTTAAAGTTAACCTGTATAATTAATGAATTACAATTAAGATTGTTGAGCTACAAAGTTATTTATGTAAAACAACACGAAACGATTAATGAAATAATGGATATATCATTTCAAAAACTTAATATTGACAAAACTACTGATAATAGATTATCGAATATTGGAAGTGAAATTTTATTAAAATTACCAGATTTAATAGAAGATTGCTCTCATATAATAGTTCAAGGAGATACAGCAACTGCTTTTTATTCTGCTTTAACAGGGTTTCAACTTAATAAAATAATAATACATATTGAAGCTGGTTTAAGAACATATGATTTAACTCGCCCATTTCCAGAAGAAGCATATAGACAAATCATTTCACGGATTGCTTCTATCCATTTTGCACCACACAACGATTCTTGTACTATATTACATAATGAAAAAGTTTCTGGTATTATAAATAACGTTGGTAATACAATTCTTGATTTAGTTAATTCTTATAATCTTCAATGCAAAATGGATAATATAGTTTTAATTACGTTCCATAGAAGAGAAAATTGGGATAAAATAGACAATTTATTATTGGGATTAAAAAAATTAATTAAAAAAACACCAAATATTAAATATATATGGTATTTGCATCACAACCCTGATTTACAAGATAAAGTTAAAAAATCAATTAAAAATATAGATTCTATTGAACTAAGAGAACCTTGCACTCATTTAGAATTTGCAAAACAAATTTCAATATGTAATTTTTTAATTACCGATTCAGGTGGTATACAAGAAGAAGCATCATTTCTTGGAAAACATTGTATAGTTTTACGAGCATCTACAGAAAGAACTCATATACCAAAAGAATATATTACTGTATTAGAAGATTATTCTTTATTAAATAAAATTTATGAATATATACCTAAAAACATATTACCAAAATGTAATGTATATGGGAGTGGTGACAGTTCAAAGTTAATATTAGATTTTATTCAATATAAAATGTGAAACATATTAGTATAAAACTACAGAATTAAATAATAATAATATTATATATTATGAAAATTTCTATTATAGATTGTGTAAATCAGGATATTGGGCTAAAAATATTATTTCCAGAAGCTGACTATTATATAAATAATGATGAAGATTGTACTAGAAATTACAGAAGAAATAGCTATAGTTATTATAATATTGAAGTACATAATGATTGGGAAAAAATAAATGATATTAATTATGATTATTTATTTGTAATAGTACCTGTTTATGACGCTATACAAGGTAAAACATTTTATAAACAAAACATTCATAATATATTTAATAAAATTACTGAAATTATTAATAATAATAACTTTAAAAAAGTATTTGTTTTTGATAATTATGATTACGATTACGACCCCTCAGATTATTTTATAAATGATAAAATAGATTTGTTTTTTAAAAGAAATTATAACAAAAATAAAATATATAATAAAAAAGTGGTCCCTTTCCCATTTATTATGTTTGGAGAGACTGCAATAATAGAAAAATGTGACAAAGAATTATTATCATATGATAATTATTTTAAAGATAAGATATATAGAATATTTTATTCAGGTGGGCTATACAAACATGAAGACCCACAATATAATATTATACGCGATAGACATACCATATACAATAAAATTAAAAATGCAATATATAATCCAGGATATTTATCATATGATTCATTTTTAAATGAAATAAGAAATTCAAGATATAGTTTAGATTTATTAGGAGTAGGAGAACCAAATAAAAGAACATTTGAAATTTTGTTATCTGGTTCTCTTTTATTTTCGCAATTTCACGAATTAAAATGGCCTTTTGATGAAGAATTTTGTGAAGAAACATTTTTCAAGGATGAAAATGATTTTTTTGTTAAAATAAATAAATTTCAACTAGATAATGAACTATATTTAAAATGTTTAAATCAACAATATACAATTGTAAAAAAATATTTTAATAAACAATGGTTAAGAAGTTATATTATAAAATTAATATAAATATAAATATAAATATATTTAATATAAATGAAAATCCTTTATATTAAATCTGGAATGCATCACAAAAATCATAATGCAATAATTAATTATAAAAAAATTAATTTTTATATTTCTGATAATATAAATATATTAAATTCAATTGATTTATCTGAATATGATTCTGTATATATACCATCTCATCCTATTGATGTAAATAAATATCCTAACACAAAGTTCATATTTGGTCCACATTTTAGTGTTTTTCCTGAAAATAATCAGATGAATCTAATAAGAGGTAATAATGTTGTATATATACAACCAAGTGAATGGGTTGCTAAATTTTGGAGAGAATCTCATATAACTTCAAATATTAGAATAGAATCATTGCCTTTTGGAGTAGATACTGAAAAATTTGTTAATATATATCCTATTTATAAAAGAGAAAAAGTATTTATTTATTACAAAAGACGTAACCCTCAAGAATTACAATTTTTAAAAAGTTTTTTACAAAGCAAAAATATTAATGTAACAATTTTTAATTATGTTACAAAATATTCTGAAGAAGAATTTATTAATTATTTGAAAGAATCGAAATTTGGTATATGGTTAAGTGCACATGAAAGCCAAGGATTTGCTTTAGAAGAATCTTTAGCTTGTAATGTGCCATTATTAGTATGGAACGTTTCATCGCTAAATCAAGAGTTTGGTTCTAGATATGATAATATTCCAGCTACATCTATACCATATTGGGATAACCGTTGTGGTGAACATTTTACTAATGCAAATGAATTACCTAATGTATTTGCAAAATTTATTACAAATTTGAATAATTATAAACCACGTGAATATATATTAGAAAATTTATCGTTCGATAAATGTGAAGAGAAATTAATTAACTTGATAAATAAAATATAATAAAATATAATAAAATATAATTAAATATATATTTAAATTTTGATATAAATAATTATATTAATAATATAAAATGCTAATACCTTTACACATTTTAGTCAGAAAATATAATATTAATTTTAAAGGGATATTACACGTAGGAGCACACGAATGTGAAGAATTATCTGATTATGAAAAATATTTACCTCGTAATAAAATTTTATGGGTCGATGCTTTACCAGGAAAAGTACAATTTTGTAAAGATAAATATCCAGGAGTTTTAATTGAAAATGCTGTTGTATCCGATAAAATTGAAACCATACGTTTTAACGTATCTAATAACGGTCAATCATCATCGATGTTAAATTTTGGATTACACTCACAATATCATCCACACGTTCATTATGTAACTTGTTTTGAAGCAGAAACAAAATTATTAAAAGATATCTTACCTAAGTATAATATAGATTATAATTTTTTAAATTTTGATATACAAGGTGCTGAATTAAAAGCATTGAAAGGAATGGAAGAATACTTATCTAAGGTAGATTATTTATATACAGAAGTAAATAGTGATTATGTTTATGAAAATTGTGGATTAATAAACGAATTAGATGACTATTTAAAACAATTTGGGTTAGTACGTGTAGAAACAAGTTGGACTGATTATAAATGGGGTGATGCTTTTTATATACGCGCATAAATAATAAATAATAATAAATAATATAAATTAAATAATAATATAAATATCATATTATATTATTATATATGTCCATAACATATTGTAGTTGTTTTTATATTTTAAAATCTAAATTTGGCACTAGTATTTACATTGAATGGATGAATAATTTTATTTCTATTGTAAATAATTTTTATTTAGTTATTTATACTGACGAAAATAGCAGCAAATTTATTGATATTAAAAATAATCCCAATATTAAAATTATAATTAAGCCTATAGAACAATTCTATAATTATAAATATAAAGATTATTGGATTAAAAATCACGATAAAAATACTCTTATTAATGATAAATCTGGCTGGGAACTAAATATGTTATGGTCTGAAAAAATATGGTTTGTAAAAGATTGTGTAGAGAGAAAATATTTTGATACTGAAATGTACGGCTGGTGTGATATTGGTTATTTTAGAAATAGAGGACAAGATACTCATACCCATAATCTTCCAAATTGGTCTAACTTAGACAAAATTATTAATTTAAACCTAGATAAAATATCGTACGCATTAATTAATAATGATGATAAATATATGAACTATTTATTTAAAATTATAAACAACAAAAATACATTGGGATTACCTGTAGAAGAAATTCCGGCTTATCAAAATTCTATAGCAGGAGGGTTTTTTATATTACATAAAGATAAAATTGACTGGTGGTCTAAAATATATGATGATAAATTAGAGTTATATTTTACACATAATTATTTAGTAAAGGATGACCAAATTATTTTAGTAGATTGTATTCTTTCTAATATTAATTGTTTTACATTGTTTAGAGAGAATAATATGTATTTCGATAATTGGTTTATGTTTCAAAGAATATTAAATTAATATAGTAAAATATTTAAAAAAAAATTATTATAATATTTTAAATGATAAGTATTTTAATGCCTATTTATAATGGTATAGAATTTATAGAGGATTCGGTAAATTCTATATTAAATCAAACTTATAATAACTGGGAATTAATTATTGGTGTAAATGGACATCCACAAAACTCGGATGTTTATGAGGTTGCAAAGAAATATGAAAATGTATATGGTTCAACAAAAATACGTGTATTTGATTTATATATGTTAAAAGGTAAATCGAATACACTAAATTTTATGTTACGTTATTGTAATAATAATTATATTGCATTATTAGATGTTGATGATATATGGTACCCAAATAAATTAGAAATTCAAACTAAATATTTAAATGATTTTGATATTGTCGGGAGTAATTGTGTTTGGTTTGGAGAGAAAAATGATGTAATTCCATCAATTCCAATAGGTGATATCAGTGAGTTTAATTTTAAACAAGTAAATCCTATCATTAATTCTAGTTCTATAATCAGAAAAGGGTTATGTTACTGGAATAATAATGACTTAGAAGATTATGATTTATGGTTACGTTTAAGAAATTTAGGTAGGAAATTTTACAACTGTGAAGAAATATTAGTGAAACATCGCATTCATCAAACATCCGCATTTAACGCTAATGGTAATCATTTAAAAGTAGCAGAATTATTAGCAAAATATTAGATAGATATCTTGTTCCAGCTTGACGGACATAAATCTCTGGTGTCTATATTTGCAGTATTGCTGAACCATACGGATGGATAACATACTATTTTATCCGCGTGAAAATTAAAATATGCTGACCACCAACTAAAAGAACTATTAGCTATTATATTGTGATGACAACAACTCATTAATAGCATTTGTTCCCAATCTTCTAATATACTTTTACCTCTTATAAAAGTATGTCTAGGAAATTTATCTATTAGTTTATTTATTGTTTCTAATACATCGTCTACATCATTATCCTCACAAAAATATAATATAGTAAAATCATTTTTAGGGTATTTACTTGTAATATATTGTACTGCTCTTTCATAATAACGTGCGGGAGTTAATGGATGAAAATGTTGCAAATTTTTATAATCACCAATGCGAAAATGCATACTTATGCAATTACTTAAATAGTCATTAGTTAATTCGAGCCTACCTAACAACTCATCTTTCATTTTACCTAATCCAAATAATCTACAGATTGTACTATAATTTTCTTCAAAATATTTATAACTTTGAAAATATCCGTGAATCATAACATCATTATTTGTAGTGAAATCATTAAAAGGAATATTATTATAAGGAAAACCATTTTCACGTATAACATTAATGTTAGATGGCAATTCTTTAATTAAAAATGGTTTCAAATTAGAAAAAAAAGTATCCCAAAAGGTATAACGAATAGTAGTGGAACCGCCACCTAATTGTTTAACATCTAAAAATTTAAACTGCTTTCTACCCTTAATTGCAAAAGATATTGTGGCAAAAATTTGGAAAATTTGATTTCCTAGTCCTCCCATTAAATTACAAGTAATCATAATAATAAATTATTTGTAATTTTTAAGTTATTGTCAAGTCAAATACTTAGTATAGAATTATCAAGGTTTTGTATTATATTATTTTGGTCTTCTTCATTATTATTTCCACATTCACCATTTAATACGAGTTTCTTTTTTTGATACCAATTATCCTTATATTCTTTCACTTTTTCCTTATTTTCAGCAATATATACTTTATTTTGCTCCATAATTTCTTCTTTATGACTATCATAATATTTTTTTCTTTGTTCTT
>Ga0214919_10010867_pt1 | contig 11439 bp, 11 predicted proteins | sample LL1503_MetaG_FD_177994 | JGI IMG/M metagenome (GOLD analysis project Ga0214919, IMG submission 177994) | Freshwater microbial communities from Lake Lanier, Atlanta, Georgia, United States - LL-1503 | ecosystem: Environmental > Aquatic > Freshwater > Lake | place: USA: Georgia | collected...
CATAGAATATCCTATATTTAGAAAACCTGGATACGATTGGGGCCTATCTTTTAACAATAGTAGAGCATATACAATGCAAATTTGGGATAGAATGAAAGGTCATTTATACCAATGGATTAAAAGATATGAAAATCAATGGAGTTGGGTAACAATGTCATTAGATGCAGAAAATAAAAAAATACATTTTTATCTAAATGGTAGAGAAAGTGATGCAAGATTAGGAACGGGTACACAATCTCCACTTAGTTACAATGAACCATTGAAACGATATGGTATGGAACCATTTACAATTGGGTATTCAAAATCACCCAATGAGGTATTTTTTAAAGGAGGAATTGCTAGCATACAAATGTGGAATAGATGTTTAACATCCGATGAGGTAAAAAATTTACACAAAGAAATACCTGAAGATAATTTGGTATTAGATATATTTACTATGAATTTAGAATTTGGTGAAATGGAAAATATTAAATTAAAAAAAGAAAAAATAGAAATTCCAAACACAATATTACCTTATAGAAGAGATGGTAAATTTTTATGTTTACCACATAAAACGGAAGGATTGATAACGGAAGGTGGAATAGACAAATGGGCCAAAGGTGAAACAACCGCAAAAAATGAAAGAAGATATATTCTTCAAATGCAACAAGGAAATATAGATTATAAAAAAGATGGTATTAATAATATGAAATATGAATTTATTTCAATTGATACTATTTATAATAGACATAAGATGATAAATGTAAAAACAATAAGTTATGAGCGATAATAAAAAATTTGAAAATCAAATATATTTAAATGTTAAAGATGAGTTAAATGAAATTGGCCCAGGAATGTGTTTGGCCAAATGGACTCAAGTAACATTACAATTGCAAACTGGACATAATCATAGTTGTCACCATCCAAAAACTCATAAAATATCAGAAACAGAGATTGCACGAAACCCATCCGCACTTCACAATACGAGATATAAAAAACTTCGTAGAAAAGAAATGTTACAAGGCACTAGACCTGAAGAATGTGATTATTGTTGGAATGTAGAAGATAACTCAGATAGATTTAGTGATAGAATATTTAAATCTGGGGAAAGTTGGTCATACCCATTCAAAGAAGAAATTTTTAATTCAAATTGGAGAGATGATTATAATCCAAAATATGTAGAAGTTGCATTCTCAAATGCATGTAATTTTAAATGTACATATTGTGGCCCGGCATATAGTTCAACATGGATGGAAGAAATTAATAAACATGGTGCATATCCAACTTTAGATAATTTTAATGCAATTGATGGAATGAAATTTGAAGATAAACTACCAATTCCACATAGAGAACATAATCCATATGTAGAAGCATTTTGGAAATGGTGGCCGGATTTGTATAGAGACCTTCATACTTTTAGAATTACAGGCGGAGAACCTCTGATGAGTAAAGATACATGGGCCGTATTGGATTTTATTATAGACCATCCAAATCCAAACAAAGAATTAAAGTTAGCAATTAATTCAAATTTAGGTGTACCTGATAATTTAATTGATAAATTTATTGAAAAAATAAAAAGAATTGAAGATGAAGGTAGAACTAAAGAAATTATAATATTTACATCAACGGATACTTGGGGTGAGCAAGCTGAATATATTAGAACAGGTTTAGAATTTAATAGATTTTGGAATAATATAAATAAAATACTTACAGCATGTCCTAGAGTTATTGTTACATTTATGGTAACATATAATGCACTATCTGTATTTAATTACGATAAATTAATACACAATGTATATAAATTAAAAACCGATTACGCATCAACCGATAGATATTGGAATTCTGCAGTGTTTTTGGATTCATCATATTTAAGATACCCACAACACCAAACTGTACAAATTTTACCATATGATTTTTCAAACAATATTTTAAATCAAACCAAATTAATAACATATTATGCATCACCTTCATTTGACCACAAACACATTGGATATGGTGATGTTGAAGTTCAAAAAGTAAAAAGAATATACGATTGGATGGTTTCCCCACAAGACCCAACACAACAAATGAAAAATAGATACAATTTCCATAAATATTTTAGTGAACATGACAAAAGAAGAGGAACTAATTTTGTTAAAACATTCCCTGAATTGGAAGAATTTTATAACTTTTGTTCAAAAATAAAATTATGAGTTTAAGAATTAATAAAGATAATATATTTTTTATATTACCAGAAGATAGATATTCTGTTTCGAATAGGATTGATAAACATATGGCAGAAGATTTTACTTTACATGTTAGAGCTAAAATAAATACCGATGAGTTAAAAAATAATTCAGAAACTTATATATTTGCAAGAAATGGAATGCACTCAGGTATTAGTGCATATAAAGATAATGAATCATATATACATATCATATTTAGCTGGTGGATTATTGATAAAGATGGGGAAAATGTATATAAAAGTGTTCCAAATAAAATAGAAATGGATATGCTTGATAATTTCAATGACTTTACTATGATTTGTGATGATAAGAAAAAAGAAATTCATTGTTATATTAATAATAAACATGTTGGTGTAATATCATATAAAAAACAAGAAAGACACATCTATGAAAATGGATTTTATTGGTTTGGGTGTGGTTCTATGATGTGTACCGATGAGTATAAACAAATAGGAGACTTTACTTTTGATTTAGCATTTTTATTAAATAAAAAAATAAAAATTCAAGAAGTAGATGATATTGCAAAAAATTATAATAAATCATATACTACTAAAACTTTTTATGGATTTAGAAAAATTAAAGATGATTTTTATTTAAAAGATAATTTAGCATTCTTTTGCGATTTTAAACATCAAACAAGATATAAAATTTGGGATATGACATTTAGTGGAAACTACCCACAAATTTATATAGAAGATAATATTTATTTTTAAATTAGTTATGAAAGTTTTAATTACAGGAGGTGCAGGCTATTTGGGTTCAGTATTAGTTGGAAAACTATTAGAACAAAGTTATGAGGTTATTGTTTTGGATAAATTATTGTTTAACCAAACTTCCTTATTACAATACACATCAAAGTCAAAATTTAAATTTATACATGGTGATGTTCGTAACGAAGTATTGTTAGAAAAACTTTGCAATGAAGTAGATATTATTATACCTCTTGCGGCAATTGTAGGATTTCCTGCATGTGCACAAGACCCGAAATTAGCAAAAGAAATTAATTTTCAACAAATAGTAAATATTGTTAAATTTACAAACGGAAAAGGTAAAAAGATTTTATATCCAAATACAAATAGTGGATATGGATTGGGTACTGGTCAAATGGAATGCACCGAAGAGTCACCACTTACACCAATATCGATTTATGGACAAACTAAATGTGAAGCTGAAAACTTTTTAAGAAATTGTACGGATGCAATTGTATTTAGATTGGCAACTGTGTTTGGAGTTTCACCAAGAATGAGAACCGATTTATTAGTAAACGATTTTGTTTATAAAGCAATAACTGACAAATATATTGTTGTATTTGAAAAAACATTTAAAAGAAACTTTATCCATATACAGGATGTAGCATTTACCTTTTGTTTTATGATACAACATTATGAAAAATATAAAGGGGAAGTTTTTAATGTAGGATTAAGTAATGCAAATCTTTCAAAACAAGAGTTATTAGAAAAAATACAATCTCATGTAAATGACTTTGCTGTGGTCTATGATGACTATTATGAGGACCCTGATAAGAGGAACTACATTGTATCAAATGATAAGTTGGAAGCAACAGGATGGGGCCCACAATGGAATTTAGATAGAGGTATTAGAGAACTTATAATGGCATATCAAATGATAGTACCAAAAATGGGTTTTGAATTTAGAAACGGATTTCCTTTAGGATACGCAAATCAAACATAATATGAGTAATAAGTGGGATGAATTTAAAATAACTCCATCAAAGAAATTTGGAATGGAAGTTCCAACATTTACACCTTCAATTTATAGAGAATATAGAGGAGAGATATTTACAACCTTTCATTCAGAGGAACATCCTGTAATGAATCATATTCACTATGAAAAAGATGAAATAAGTATTCATGGCAGATTCTCAAAATCATATAAAGGTGTATTAAGAGGATTGCATTACGATAATAAGACTTGGAAATTAGTTCAAGCAGCAGTTGGTGATATTTACCTAATTGTTTTGGATATGCGAAAAAATAGTCCTACCTTTGGGGAGTGGGAATCATTTATGATAACCGAAAAAGAAAGAAATCAAGTATTAGTTCCACCGGGATTTGCAAATGGGCATTATGCATTAACAGATTGTATGTTTCATTATAATTTATTTTATAATGGTAAATATGTAGATGCAAATGAGCAAGGAGTAGTTAAATGGAATGACCCTGAGTATCAAATGGAATGGCCAACTGATAAACCAACATTACAAAAAAGAGACAAATGATAAAAAATTTAGAACAATATCCAATAGTAAGAGATATTCAACAAACAACAGAATCATTAATTGATTTTGAAAATTTAATAGTAAAACATTGGGAAGAAGGAAAAATTCGAGGCCCAATTCACTTATCAAATGGTAATGAAGAACCATTGATTAAAATATTTAAAAGAATTAAAACATCAGACTGGGTATTCAGCACTTGGCGTTCTCATTATCATGCACTATTAAAAGAAGTTTGTCCAGTTTGGATTGAAGAAGAAATTCTTAAAGGAAAATCAATTACATTGTGTAATGTTAATGAAAAATTTTATTCATCTGCAATTGTAGGTGGTACTTTATCAATTGCATTGGGAGTTGCAATGGGAATTAAAGAAAAAGGTAGTGATGAGAAAGTATTTGTATTTATTGGTGATATGTCATTTGAAAGTGGTATATTTTATGAAGTTCATAAATACGCAAGAAATTTTGATTTACCAATTGTATTTGTTGTAGAAGATAATGCAGTTTCAACTTATACACCAACGGAAGCAACTTGGAATATAAAAAGAGAAGTACCATCGGATGTTATTCATTACACTTATAAATCAAAATACCCGCATTACGGAAGTGGTAAGTGGGTAGTATTTTAGTATGTTATATAATTTAGAAAGAGATAATTTTGATAAGTTTATATCCGATTGGGATATGGATACTGAATATGTTTTATTTGGTGCAAGTAAGGAATGCGTTCAATTTATTAGAAGTATTGACTTATTGATGGGTGAAAATAAATTAAAAATAAAATATATTGTAGACCATAACATAGAAGATACAACCATAGATAACATAAATGAAATCAGTTCTTTTTTCAGACAATCAAAAGATATTAAAATTGATAGAAGTGATTTAAAACTAATTCACATTGATAAATTTGATATTAATTCAAATGAAAAAGTTATTATAACAACGGATGTTTATAAAAAATATTATAAAGAATATTTAGAAAAACATAATATAAAATATACTTGGTATAAAAATATAGCATCTATCTGGCCTTTCAAATATGAAAATAAAGTTCATATATTTCAAACTGATGTGTTAGTGACCGAAAGATGTACATTGGCATGTTCACATTGTAATATGTTTATGCCACATTTTACATCTCCAAATCATAGAACTTTAGATATATTAAAATCGGATATTGATTTATTTTTTAGTAAAGTTGATTATGTAAGTGTATTTCATTTAGTAGGTGGTGAACCATTTTTAAATCCAAATATAGAAGATGTTATTAGGCATGTTGTTTCAAATTATACATCAAAAATAGATAAATTGATAATAACAACAAATGGTACAATTCTTCCAAAACAAAGTACATTAGATTTATTAAAAAGTAGTGATATAATTTTAAGTATTAGTGATTATACGGATAAATTAGAAAACATAAAAACAAAAGTTTTAAAAGTAATAGAAACTTTTAAATCTCAAAATATAAATCACTATGTAAGAACTGAAATTGAATGGTATGATTTTGGTGATTTAAGAATTAAAAAGAATTTACCAACGGATGAATTGATTAAACATTTTGATAGTTGTACGGCACCATTTAGAGGATTGAATGATGGTAAGTTTTATTATTGTCATCTTAATACCAGTGCAGTTAGAACAAACATATTCCCATTAAACAATAATGATTATGTTAGTTTAGATAATGTATCTGCAGAAGATTTAATTAAATTTGATTTGGGATATACAGATTTAGGTTATATTACATTTTGTGATAATTGCAATGGATGTAATACAGGAATTAAAGTACCGGTTAGTTATGAAAAACAAGGTATAAGAGATTTACCAAAAGAATATAAAAGAGAATCTTTGATATGAAAATAATAATTGATATAGATAACACATTGTCAATAGCAAATGAAAGATTTAAATTAGCTGAAAAAGAAAACGGAAAAACCGATTGGGATTTTGTACATGCACCTGAAAATCTTATAAAAGATAAACCAAATTTACCAATGGTTGAATTGGCAAAAAACTATAAACAAAATGGATTTGAAATTATTATACTAACAGGCAGACCCGAATCTACAAGAAATATTACTAAAGAGTGGTTGGAGAAATATAACATACCATATGATAAATTATATATGAGAAGTTGGGAAGATAATTTTTTAAAAGCACCCGATTTCAAAAAGAAAATATATGAAAGTGAAATTAAAGATAATGTATTTTGTGCATATGATGATGACCAAAGAATAATAGATGTTTGGGTTGAATTGGGAATAACTTCTTTTAAAGTTTTTGTAATATAATGACGGAAATAGATAAACATACTAAATTGTTATTGGATAAAAAAGATTGGCAAAACCCGGATTCATTTGAAGAATTGGGTTATATTTTTTTAGGGCCAATGGTTTTTAATTTTTTTATTTGGTTAAAATCCGAATTGGGTGAATGTGATAAAATTTTATTCAATTCAAGAGAGGGATATTTTTTTAAAGAAATTTATGAAATATTTCAAAATAAATATAATTTACCAGAATCGGTATATTTTAAAACTTCTAGAAAAATATCATCTATAAGTTCATTTTATAATACGGCTGATATTTTTAGAACTTTTGATTTACATAGGTACAAAGGAACAATATCCAATCTATTAAAAGATAGATTTGGAATTATTTTAAATATTGAAAATGATGTAGAAATAGATACCAATATTGAATTACCAAATTTAGATTTATATTTAAAAGAAATATTATATAATGCAAAACAGGTTAGACAAGATTATGAAAAATATATCTTAGAAATAATCGGTAATGCTAAAAATATAGTAATGGTAGATAGTGGATTTCAAGGAACAACTCAATACAATATTCAAAGAGCATATGGTTTAAAATGTAAAGGAAGATATTTTATTTATAAAGGAAACCCAATGTTAGATGATGTGAAAGGTTTATATGATTTTACCCAATCCAATCTAAGAAAAAATTTAATATTTTTTGAATCTATTTTTATAGATAAAGTTGGAAGTTATATTAACATAAAAAATGGAGAATTTATAAATGAAAAATATGATAAATCTTTACAATATTTTGATGAAAAAACTCAAATAATAGATGGTGTAAAACAATTTATAAATGATATGTTAAGTTTTAATATTAAAGCAACCGAAGTGTCATATATCTATTCTGATTTTATTTTTGATTTAATGTGTAAGGAAGATTATATTAAAAACAAAAAATTGTTTGATATTTTTTTCCACGATAATTATTATGTAAGAGATAATATAAAAAAAATAATTAGACAATAAATTGTTATGGAAATAATGCATGGTTCAAAATTTAAATTAATTTATACTGATTGGTATATTCATTATGGTGAAAGACGACCATTTGGAAATGGTATACATCCCGTAATTAGAGAATTTATACAACATGTTTATAAAAATAATTTAAAAATAGACCCATATAGAATATTACAATATGGAGATGGAGAAAAAGGTATAAAATTTGACCATTCCGAATTAATAAATTATTTTAATAGAAATTTTCCAAAAAATGTAATTTCATCCAACCAAATATTGGATGATGATTTTATATACATTTATCCATTAGAAATAAAAGATACATTAGGAGCATTAAATAATCACAATGGATTTCAATTAAACGATATAGAATATAAGTGGTACTTGAGAGATATAATTCCATCAGAAATAATAGAACATTTAAAAACAGGCAAAGTTAAAATATTAGTCAGTTTAATGCATGACCCGTTATATGATGGTTATAACATAAGAGAGTTTGAATTGCAAATGAATAAATTAGGAATAGATGGTTCTAATATTATATTTTTGGGTGGAAGTAAATTTATAGAATATTATGAAAAATATACAGATAGTAAAATAAAAATATATAATGGTCATTTATTTATAAAAGGATATGCGGATATGATGAAGGATTTCCCATGTGAAGGAGATTTGGGTTATATGTGTGATTTAGTAAGACCTAAAGATTTGGATAAAACAAAAGTAAGACCATATAAATTTTTATGTAATAATAAAACAATGACTAAGGTTCAAAGAGCCTGTGCAGCATATTTTGCAGAAAAATATAACTTATTTAATGAAGGAAAATTTTCATTTATACAAGAAATATCAAAAGAAGAATTATTATCAAATATAAACAAAGGAATTAAAAATTCAGATACAAAATATATTGATAATTTATTATCTAAACTACCAATTGAACTTGATACCGAACATTTGAATAAAAATCAAAAAACAAATTTTGGTGCAAAAAATAATATGAAAGAATGGTATTCAGAAACATATATTAATTTAGTTACTGAAACATTCTTCGGCCCAAATGTATTTCTTTCTGAAAAAATATTTAAACCAATTTCAAACTTACAACCATTTATAGTATTGGGTGATTATAGAATGGTGGCGGAATTAAAAAAATTAGGATTTAAAACATTTGAACCATTTATAGATGAAAGTTATGATGAAGAAATTGACTCATATAAAAGAATGGAAAAAATTGAAATAGAAATCATAAAATTAAAAAATAAAACAATAGAAGAAATACATGATTGGTATTATTCAATCATTGATATTTTATTATATAATCAAAATCACTTATATACATTTGAAAAATATGAATGTTTTGAAACAATATTTGAACAAATAAAATTAGATTACGAAAACACAAAAATAATATAAATGGAATTTACAGGAAAAAAGGTTATTATAACCGGAGCAAATGGTTTGGTAGGTTTACCAGCAGTTAAAAAAAGTTTAGATGAAGGTGCTGAAAGAGTATACGCAGTAGACCTTAAAATTAGTGATAATCTTAAATGGTTACAATCTCAATATGGTAGTGATAAATTGGTATTAGTTAAAACCGATTTAACATATCTTTCTCATTGTGAAGATTTATTTGCAGGAGAAAAAATTGATATTGTTTTACATATTGCAGGTGTAAAAGGTTCACCGGCTCGTTCATCAACTCAACCCGCAGATTATCTATTTCCAATGTTGATGTTTAATACAAATATGATTAAAGCGTCATTTGATGCAAAAGTTGATTGGTTTGTATATCTTTCATCGGTTGGTGTTTATAAACCTGCAGAAGTAATGAATGAAGAAGATACCTGGAATCAGGAAGAAACTTGGGCATCTACTCCATCTCGTTTAGATTGGCACCCAGGTTGGACAAAAAGAATGGGAGAACTTACATTGGATTCATTGAGAGTTCAATATGGATGGAAAAATTGGACAGTAATTAGACCTTCAAACATTTATGGTGTAAATGATAATTTTGCACAAGATGCAACCGTTATTAGTTCCAACATTTGGAAATTATTTAATGTAGAGGGAGAAGAAATGATTTGTTGGGGTAATGGTTCTTCTCGTAGAGATTTTGTATTTGGTGATGATGTTGCACAAGCTACAATTGATGTAGTTAAAAAAGAAGTTAGTGATATTATTAACTTTGGTTGTGCAGAAGCGGTGACTATTAAAGAAACAATCGAAACCATCGTTGAATGTTATAAAGAATTAACAGGTAAAACAAAGGTTATTACGTGGGATGAAACTAAAACAAATGGTGACCCAATTAGATGTTTGGGTGCTAAAAAACAAAAACAATATGGTATTCTTCCACAAACTACATTAAAAGAAGGTATTATGAAATCAATTAAAGAGTATAAAAATAGATTGTAATGACATTGTTTACAATAGGATGTTCATTTACAGAAGGACAAGGTTTAAAAAATCAAAGTATCGAATGTTATTCAAATGAATTATCTAATATTTTAAAATTACCACATTATAATTTTGGTGCAGTTGGTATGTCTAATGATTATATATTTAGAAAAATTTTTGAACTATTGAATTCAAAAACAATAACGAAAGATGATATAATTATTATTCAATGGACACATTTTCTAAGAAAAGAATTACCAATCGTAAATAAAAATAGAAAATGGTTTTATACAATACCCAATTCATTTCATGCATATCAGGATAAAGTTATAATTGATAGAAAACATGATAGTATTGTTCAAAATGAATATATGTTGGAGGATACTGATAGTGAAAGAAAACTTTTAGAATCTAAAAATAAAAAAATTTTAGAAGAATATACTTTAAAATTTATAGATAAAACTTATCAATTAAATACTACAACTAACTATATAAATTCATTGTATACATATTTGGAACATTTTGGTTATAAACATTTACATTTTTTTGGATGGGATAAATGCATTATTAAATCGGTATTTGATAATAAACCAAATTTTATAAAAGAATCATTTGGTGGATATACCAATACATCGGGTAATAACCATCCGGATAAAGAAGCACATTTAGAATGGGCAAAATTATTAAATGAAAAATTAAAAGAAAATAATTATAAAAAAAATTTAATCTAAAAAAATGAAACACATAGTAGTATCGGGATGTTCATTTACCAATAATTTTAGAATTAATATTGGAGATGAAAGACGTTGGGAAAGTGACCCAATTGAAGATTGGACTTGGGCAAATTGGTTACAACATTATAAAAAAGATACACATACTCTTCACAATTATGGGACAATAACTCATGATAATAAAAGTATTGTTCGTTCTATTATTTATAAAGTTGGTGATTTATTAAAAGAAGGTGTGTCACCTGATGACATTACAGTAGTTGCACAATTTACTACATTAATTAGAAATTCATTTTTTGTTACTCCTGAAAAATATCAATCAGCAAATCCGGAAATAAGATATAGAAAAAATGGTGAAAGTTGGGCCCACACTACCGATTATTTAATTAATAATAAGGATAAAAAATCTCCATATGAACATGGGTATTTTCATTTAACGGGTGGATTTAATCCAACTAATAATCCAATTAATATAGACTCAGTTACTTTTGAATGGTTGGATAAAGTAATGACATATAATGAAAGATATTTTGAATGGTTTGAATATATTAATATGTTATTAAATTTCCTGCATGTAAA
>Ga0214919_10010868_pt1 | contig 11438 bp, 10 predicted proteins | sample LL1503_MetaG_FD_177994 | JGI IMG/M metagenome (GOLD analysis project Ga0214919, IMG submission 177994) | Freshwater microbial communities from Lake Lanier, Atlanta, Georgia, United States - LL-1503 | ecosystem: Environmental > Aquatic > Freshwater > Lake | place: USA: Georgia | collected...
CGCGCTCTTCTCCCCCCCCCCCCCCGCCGTTTGCAAGCGACCGGAGGCCAAAAAATGACGAATCGACACTGGCGCGCACCAAACGGGAATGGCGCGCACGAATCGACACATGGCGGGGACGAATCGGGCCCCCCGGCTGGGGCGACGGGACAGGATCACGGGCGAGTCGGTCCTCTCAATTCACCCCTCAGTGTGGGAGTCCACCCCTAGAAAATACTACTTTACGAACCGGGGTGAACGGCCACTTGGTCGCCGCTGCGGATATGCCACCAACGATCCCCATTCCCGAAACTGAAAATCGGAAAAAAGTTCGGAGTGGTATCTACAACTACATCTAAGCCGCCTTGGGGGGGCCTGCCGCCCCGATGGCCATGCTCTCCACCGGGTTGGCTCTCGTCAATCATGGTGCTGGCCAGCTACCGCCTGCTTGCTTCCACCATGGCGGTGATTCTGGCCCGGACGGCGGGCGGCAACATTGACCAACCGTCCAAACGACTGATCTGCCCAATCTGATTGGAGGCACTCTGGCGGGACCCGGAGTGTGCTGGGAGCTATGGCGATGTCACGGGTTGAGAAATCAATCGTCCGCATCGTCCGCCGTCCTACCCTCCCGAAGCCTTGACCATCGCCAGGATGCCTGCCCGGACAGCGGGTGGAAGTTGGTCCCATGCGGCCACCAATCTGGCAAGGTCTGGAGGAAGTGCGCTGCAATCTGCGATGCAAGTTCCTAAGCCCGTAGTTTCCTCCGAGAAAAACTGTGGTGCTTCGAATCCTGTGCTGCCCACTTGCTCAGTTTCAAGAACTGGCGTGATTCCCGATGAACCCGCGGTAACCCAAGTGGTGGCCGCGGGTTCTGGCGTTTGGTGCAAATGTGCGCGGAAGTTTGAACGTCAGTGCTTACCCCAGCCCGTTGAGGGCCTCCATCGATCTGGCGGCGATCCAACGCCTGATGCAGCCGCCAAAGCTGGGAGGACGAATCCCCTGACGACCGCGATCACGTCGGTGAGTGACCGCGGCACCGTCTCGAGCTTCGTGCGGCCAAGGTAGCCGATCCACTGTCTTTGCTTCCCGGCGTCGTCCGCGAACTCCTCCGACAGCCCCGTGGGTATGCCATCCGGGAGCGGCGTGCCCCGACGCTGAAACGTTGCCCGAATCGCCTCGGTGAGACTCTGGCCATCGATTTCAAAACCGCGGCTGATGGCAATCAGATCGCAGTAGTCCTTCATGCGGCTGTTGATGATGCCCAATGTGCACATCGCCTCCACTTTCTCGGCGACAGCCGTTTCCGGCGGGTATGCGCGGATCACAGGCGGATCGTGCCCCAGCAGCGTTGGGAACGGTAACGCTGTCGCTGGGGGCGTGACCGCGTCACCGAAGCCGATGTCCATTCGGACCGTGATCGGAACGTGCGCCAGGTAGGCCGTGACAGTGACCCGCACTCCGTCATAGTCATGCTCCTCGCGGATCTCCTGGGCGTCGATGCTGGCGGCATCGAACTGGAGACCGTCTTTTGCGTCGATCGAGACGATGGCTGTCACGGCCTCGGCGACCGCGGCAGGTGACGGGTCGCCATGACCGAGGAAATCCACATCCTTCGTCGGACGCTGGAGTTCGCCAGTCCAAACCCGGAAGAGCATGGCGCCTTTCAGGACGAAGCTATCTGCGTGAGGGGAACGCGACAGGCGGTCGATAAGTCGCTCGATGGCATACTGCACCAGGATCGCGTTGAAATCGGCTTTCCGCCGTCGAGCAAGGGCGAGCAGGCCGCGATGGACAGCAGCGGGGTTGTCAACGGGCGACGGGTCGCCGGTCATACGAGGGATTCCAAATAGGGCCGCATGATGGTGGCCACCCGGTTCGTCTTTGCTGCCGCGACGATGTCGTTCATGCGAATCTTCTTGCGACGCCAGGCATCGCGAAGCGCCTCGATGGCCACGTCGGTGCCGACGGTGTTTCGGTACTTGAAGCAGTCGACGATGGTCTTGGCAACGGTGGTGACGCGCACATCGACGCCATCAACGACGAACATCTCGACGCCGTCGGAAAGCGCCGAACCAGACGCTCGAACGACCCGGATCGGCGGATAGTCGATCAACGGCTTTCGGGCCTTGCGGTCGATCATGATCCAGACATCGAACGGGTTTTGGGTGGTCAGGCCGTGCAGTCGCAGCGCGGTGAGCAGGCACAGCGTGGCCCTGGGCACGCGGGTGACCACCTCCACGACGCTGTCATTTCCGCTCATTCGGGGCTTGACGGCCTCGTAGACGCCCCGCGACCTCTGGACGAGCAGTCCTCTGTCCACCAGCCGTTTCAGATGCATGCGGTGGATGCCGAGCCGATCGAGTTCGACGCCGCGCACGAGTCGCTTGCTACGAACCAATTCGAGAATGCGTTCAGCCTGAGTGGGGCGGCTCATGAGTGTGACGATTTGTCGGCTCTTGCGGATAAAGGCCGACATTTTATCACACGAGGTCGGGCTCGGAAATGGGGACGGGAGCAGTAGTGTTCGGCACGAAATTTGCGCCAGAGAAACCAGCGAATCCAGGGAGGGCGGGCGCAGTTGCGCCCTGAGCTCGAAGTTGCCATAGTGTGAGCCATGGCCGCAGCTCGCCGCAAGATACGCCCTGGAGACATCCACGGCTTGAAGTATTTCAAGGCGTTGCAGGGTTTGATCGAACGGCTGCACTTCGTTGGGACGCAGCGTGACAAGGCAGGCAATCGCAACCTGCGCTAGGATCATTCTTGGGATCAGTATTGTTCGCTGATCCTTCTCTGGTTCTTCAGTCCCATCGTCGACAGCCTGCGTGGACTCAAGCATCCCGGCACCCTCGACAAGGTGCGAAAGAACTTCGGCGTCGGGCGTGCCTCGCTCGGCTCTCATGGCCTCCCAAGGCCAAGGGAGCGTCGTTGTGCGGCTATCGACTGCACACACAGTTCGAGGTGTTGCGTGGTGCGCCATCCCGGATCGACGTGACCCCTGCTAAGCCCAAAGGCGAGGACGATGAGCGAGCGGTCCTCGCTCGCACGGTCGAACCAGACCGCATGTACATAATGGATCGAGACGTTCTTCCGGATGTTCAAGCAGTTGCTGGGTTGTCGCCATCTCTTGTCCACAAAGCCATATGGCGTGGAGATCCAGGTGTATTGCGGCATGATCGCCTGCCTGTTGATCATGCTGTACACGGGCCGCAAGCCCACCAAGCGGACCTTCGAGATGGTCTGCTTCTACCTTTCGGGCTGGGCGAGCGCGGACGAAATGGAGCGGCATATCGAGGCACTCTCCAAGCCGGCGTGATCCCCCTGCGCGCCAAGTGGTGGCTGGACGATTCGTCCACGAGCCTCGCGTAGCAGAATCCGCCGGCGACGAGCATGCCGCAGCCGGCGGGCTGGCTTCAGCACGCCATCACCGGCACGCTCTCCACGGACAAGTTAAAAACTTGCCGCCACGGGGGAACAGCACGTATCGTGCCGAACACTACTGCTCCCCTCCCCGATTATCCGACATCCACAGGACCACCGACAATCCATTGCGGGCAGGCGGCTATCGCTGCGGGCGACAAGATCGAGAGCCTGCGGCAATGGGCTTCGGGTAGATGTGTGTCGGCGGATCGAGCGGGTGTGTGTTTACGGTCGGAAGGGGGCAGCAGGGGCGGGTGCGGAGAGTCGTTCGGGAGCCGGGGGTGAATTGAGCGGCGTGTTTTGCGGGCGTTAAAAGACAACGGGCCGGGCACCTTGCGATGCCCAGCCCAGTTGTGAATCATCAATCGCTCAGGCAGCCAGAGTGCTCGCCTGCCGCAGCCGACGACGCTCAAGCAGCCCCAGTGACCTGCCCCACTTCAACAGCACCACTTCCAGACAGTCGGCTCTCAGCCTATTTCGCCGCCGCCTTCTTGGTAGCGGCTCGCTTCGTCGCCTTCTTAGCGACCGAACCGGTCGCAGCCGCGACCCTCGCAGCTCCCTTAGCGATGACGTTCATGACGGCCGACTGGCGAGCAGCCCGGCGGGCCGCCATGTTCTTGCCGATTTTCTTGGCCGTGTTGGCGATCTTACCCAAGACGGTCTTGGCGGGCGTCTTCTTCGCCGCGCTCTTGGTTGCGGCGGGCTTCTTTACAGTTTTCTTCTTGGCCACGTTTTATCCTTCAATAGAGAATGGGATACGGAACTGCCGACAAGCTAGTCGATTTACGAATTCGCGGCTACGCGATCTGAGCCAACGATAGGTGAGACACCTGCCTTTCCCCTACTTCAATGACCTGCCCCCCTTAAACGGCACCACATCCAGAGAGAGAATCTGGGGGTGGAGCAACCCAAGGGAGGCAACCAATGCCACGCGGAAAGACGGAACGGGCTGATCAGATCACACCTGAGCTTCGAGACGTCGAGTTGGAGGTGGGGAGAGGCCAGACCGTCGCGGAGGCCGTCAAAAAATGTCGGCGTCACGGAGCAGTCCTAGACGCCCCGCGATGTCAGTCGCTCGTCTCGCCGTCTTCGCCGACGGGTTGCGCGTCGCCTTCGGGGTCGGCCTCCCGCTGCGGTGTCGGCTCCCGGCCGCGACGGTCGCCGTAGAGCGGCCCTGCGATGCTGATCGGACGAATGTCGAGATGGATGCCGAGAACCGTGTAGTCCTCGCCGCCGAAACTCTCCGTGTACCAGCCCTTGCTGTCGGGCCCGCGATAGAACCGGAACTCGAAGCCGTCGGACGGCTGTTCCCGGGCGTCCAGACCGTTGAAGGCTAATCCAATCGCCTCGTCTTCTTCGTTGTCGATCAACCGTCCGAGGAGATCCGCCACGGTCGCGTTGCCCAGGATGTCGGTATAGAACATGCGGTGGCCGTAGTAGGGGTCGAAGTCCGCGGCGTTGGGGTCGAGGGAGATCTCGTCCGATTTCTCCGCTGCGGGCGTGACTGCGAGCGTCTCGAGATCGATGGAATCACCGCGGTCGAGGTAACTAAGCTTCACGTTCTGCACGTTGAAGCCCTCCACGTCAGGATCTGAGCCGGCGGCCGACGCATCGAGGATGAGCACGCCCTTGTAGCCGATGACGGTCGCATCGCGGCCGTGGCGGACGACCAAGGCCGTGTTTTCATCGACGCCGAGGCCGTACGGAATCCCCTGCGAACGCATGGCCACGATGGCGCGGGCGAAGCGGCCGCGGACCAGACAGTGCTGCTCCACGAACCAGGATGGGCCGAGAAAGCCCAGGCCGCTGTCAAGCTCCTCGCCGTAGTGGACGCCGTGCCTGAGAATCTGCAGCGGCGACGGGGCGTCGCGATACATTACCTGCCCCATGATGGCCGCCCCCGCGCTCGTTCCCGCGATCACGCCGCCGTTGTGGTAGAGGTCGCGGATCGCCGCGAGCATGGGGGTGTCGCGGCCCTCTTCATCGAGCATCGCATCGGCGATCCTACCCTGGGAGCCGCCGACGAAATAAACGCCCGATGCGTTGCGGACGATCTGCACGAGGTCGGGATCCGCGACCGCCTCATGGACGCTGCGATCGGCCTCGCCCCAGGCCACTGGCACCACCAGCGGCTCAGCCCCTGCCCGGGCAAACGCCTTCATGACCTGAGCGCACGACTTGGCCGGATCCTTGCCGCCTGCCGTGGGAAAGATGGCGATCTTCGCCCCGTCTCCGCCGGCGAGCTCCACGATCGTGTCCCAGAGTTCCCGATCTCGAAACCGCTCCGATCCACCGATGATGACGAGCGACCCGCGCGGCACGGCGGCCGGGGCCGCCTCGGTGGAGTCGCTCTGGTCGTCCGCCGTGGTCGTACGACCGGCCACGGTCAGAACCAAGATCGCCACTGCGATCGCACACGTTTTCACGCCACGCACGTTCCGTCTCCATCTTGTGTGGGCCGCGACGGACTGGCCGCGTCCCGCCGCCGTCACCGCCGCCTATTCCAGCATACCAATCGAGCTTACCAGTATTTCAGAGGCACTGCGGCAGCGTGGCGGCGGCTTCGCTGAGGGTTGCGTCTTGGGATGTCGGGTCGCTGGTTGGCTCACTGTTTGACACGGGCTGCGACCTCAGTCGCTTTTCTCGCCGGTGGCGAGCCAATGCGCGCATGCGTCACCGAGTTCGGTGCGGCTTCGCTTCTCGTACTCGGCGACCTCCTCGGGCGTCAGCGCATCAGTCCACCGCCCGTTCACGCCCTTGTTGATGAACACCTCTGCGCCAGCGTCCCAGAACGCTCCGCCAAGGGGCACGCTTTTCGTGGCATTCTTCTTCATCCAGTCAAACGAGCAGTGCTGCACGATGTCCTCCCACCGTGATTCGTTGATCGGGATGTCGAGAAACGTCGCAATGGCACGGATCTCGCCGGCCATGTCGCGCTTCAAATTGGTGAAGTGAACGAGCTTCACGTTGGGCAGGTCGCGAACCTCCCACCAACTGCGGACGTTGTCCCAGAATGGCCAGAACGGATAGCCGTCGCCGTCCATCCACTCTCGCCAATACTGCCGGATGTCGCCGGGCGGCCGATCGATGGGCGGACCGACACGGCCAGGGGTGTCGTTGAGCGCGTCGTACCATGTCTGGTTCGCGTTGGAATGGTGGTTGTACATGCTCCAGACCACGTCGCGGCCGTCGCGGCCGATAGAGAGATACTTGGCCTGCGGGGAGAACTGGAGCGCATCGACCGGCAGGTGTGTCTTCATGAAACGCCGGTGTGTCTGCGCCTCAAGGAGCGGCAGTTTCACATCCTTGGGCGGCACCCTCAGGTCGACCCACGGCGACATCTCGGCGACGGCGATCTCCGGATCGCCGTCAAAGAGCAGTTGGGCGACGATCTGCTGCACCCATGTCGTGCCCGATTTTGCGTAGGTGGCGATGACGATATCATCGTCGCGAAATGCCAGATCGTTCCAAATGGTGGAATCGAAATGGTGGTTGTGGAGTTCTCGGGTCTTCTTCGGCCATTGAATCGCGTTGGTCATGACAGCCCTCCCTGGGTGCTGGCAGTGTGACTCTTTTCGGGCTCATTCACTAGTGCGCATGGCCCAGTCGCCGCCTCGGGAACAGGCTCCCCCCTCGGGCCAGTCGGAGCGTGGGGAGCGAGGCTCAGCAAACCGCCTGTCGCGAGCAACGCGTGCCGGTCCGGCAGACTCTGCGGGGCTCAAAGGTGCGGGATCTATCGATCATCCCGCCTGCGGGAGTCGCAGTGCCGCGATGCGGCGTTTCGCGACGATCGCCTTCCACGGCCGAACGACTTGGGCCGACTGGGGGAATGTCTCATGCGTATGTCTCTGCGCGGTCTCGTCGCGATGCTTCTGGCCGCCTGCTGCACCGCGGCGTTTGCCGATGCCGTGCCGGATAACCTGGGGGAGCCGATCGATCTGTCCAGCTTCACAGACCTGGCACCCGTGCCGGATGAGTCAGGGCCGGCTCTGGATGCGGACGTTATGCCAATCGTTCCGGTGGACTACGACGGCGACGCACCGGGGATTCGTGGCTACGTCACCGGCATCGTCGGTGGGTCGTTGGCAACGATCAACGCGGGTGGCACCACCCCCTTCGGGGGCAAAGCTCAGCTTCAGACCGTTGGTTCCGTCAACGACACCATCTTCAACGGTGGTGGTGCGATCGGCATGGCTCTGGCACGACCGTCAGGCCTGGTCCGCATGGAGGTCGAAGGACGTGCCCGGGGACCAATGCACGGTCAGACTACTTTTCTCGAAGAAACAAATGGACCGATTCCGACGAGTGTCTTTCCGCTCGATGTGACCGTCACCAATGGTTGGTCGGCGATGACAAACATCTGGCGCGACTACTTCATCACCGAGCGCTTCGGCGTGTATGGCGGCGGCGGGTTTGGCCTCGGAGGCTATCAGTATTCCACGCGAGGACCCTTCGGTGAGGCTCAGTTGAGTGGTTCGAGTGTCGTGAACACGTTTGCATGGCAGGTCGGAACGGGCGTCACCTACCAGCTCAGTGACCGGATCACGTTCGACACTGGATATCGATTCTTCGCGATGACCCCCGGGGCGACGCCGCTTAACGTGACGAGCGGCGACGGCGTGCTTCTACCCTTCGGCTCCTACACGTCTGCTTTCAGCGCCAGCGAACTGCTCCTCTCGATTCGCATCTACGAGCCGTTCCGTAACTGGCGGTAGGCCGACCGATGCCCGGGGTGGTGACGGACACGTCTGACGCTCGCCTATTCTTCGCGATGACCCGCGCCCGCCCAGGTGGCGACCGCGGGTTCTGGTGTTTCGTGCGGTGCGTCGCCGAGACCTGCCGGTCCGGCTGACTTTGCGGGCCGCGCCCGTGCGGGATCTGTCGATCATTCCTTCCGTGAAGGTCGTAGTTACCGTGCACGGTCTTCGACGACGATCGACTTCCATTGTTGGAACGATTCATAGCCCATCGGGGGATGTCTTATGCGTATTTCTCTGCGCGCTCTCGTGGCGATGCTCGCGGCCGCCTGCTGCACCGTGGCGTTTGCCGATGCCGTGCCCGATGATCGGGGGGAGTCGATCGACCTGTCGAGCTTTTCGAGGCTCGACTCCGTGCTGGATGGCCCGCAGCAGAATCCGGATGGGGATGCGATGCCGATCGTTCCGGTCGACTACGACGGCGACGCGCCGGGGATTCGCGGCTACGTCACCGGCATCGTCGGTGGGTCGTTGGCAACGATCAACGCAGGCGGCAGCTCCTCCTTCGGGGGAACAGCTCTTCAGAACGTCGGTTCCGTCAACGACACCATTTTCAACGGCGGTGGTGCGATCGGCATGGCTCTGGCACGACCGTCAGGCCTGCTCCGCATGGAGGTCGAAGGACGTGCCCGGGGGCCGATGTACGGTCAGACTGCTTTTGAGGTAACAGAGGGACCAGACTCGGGTGTCATTCCGCTCGATGTGACCGTCACCAATGGTTGGTCGGCGATGACAAACGTCTGGCGAGACTATTTCTTCACCGACCGCTTCGGCGTGTATGGCGGCGGCGGGTTCGGCGTCGGAGGCTATCAGTATTCCATGCAAGGAGCTGGCGGGAATATTCCCTTGGGGGGTTCGAGTGTCGTGAACACATTTGCATGGCAGATCGGAACGGGTGTCACGTATCAGCTCAGTGACCGGATCACGTTCGACACCGGATACAGATTCTTCGCGATGAATCCCGGGGCGACAACGGTGGCCCTCACGGACGGCGGAGTCATCGCTCAGCCCATTGGCTCCTACACGTCTGCCTTCAGCGCCAGCGAACTGCTCCTCTCGATTCGGATCTACGAGCCGTTTCGCAACTGGCGGTAGGCCAAGAGATGCCCGGGGCAGTGCCGGACACGTCTCACGATCGCCGTACCACAGCCAGAACCGATTCCGAATTGGCAAACTGGTTCGTCGGGAGACTAGAACCGCATCAGCCTGCCTGTCCGGACCCCACCGTTACGAAGGGCGCACGGCATTGTCTTCCGATTCCTGACCCACATTCTTGAACGACGAGGCGCAGCATGATTCCTGTCATCGAGCATTCCAGCCTGCTGAGCATCCTCTATTGGCTGCTGATGATTCCGATCGCCATCCTCGTGCTTGTCCGTGTGACTGCGTTCTGGACGGATGACGGCCCGGGCACGCTCTTCGGCGCTCTGCGGACGATCGTCGTGATGGCGCTGGCCGTCTTTCTCACCTTCGACATCTCCGGGTATGCGTTTGCCCGCATGATGCAAGATCCGCAGTTGGGCATCGCCTTTCCGCCGGGCTACCACTACTGGAACTGGATCCGGGAGCCGCAGAGCCTGAAGTGGCACGTGCTCGGCTATGTGCCGTTGATCCGCTACCTGCCCGTGATGTTCGCGCTGTGCGCCGGGGCGATCGTGCAGGTGCTGCTCTGGAAGATCCCGTTTCGCACCGGCATGATCGTCTTCGTCAACCAGTTGCTCGTCGACATCTTCGCGATGGCGATGCTCTCACTGGTCTTCAGCTTCTTCGTCGGCGTCCAAGTCGGTGTTCAGGAGGGAGCCAACGCCAAGGCCCATCCCCGACACGCGGCCGGCGCGCATGCCGGCGGTCGCACGTTGGCGACGGTTCCCGACGGCCTGCAGGGCATGCAACACCGCATCGAACAGTTGGGCGCGGAGGAAGGCCCGTTGGTCCGGCGGCTGTGGCGGCGGTGGGAGTCGGTCAACCAATTGTTGAAGCCGGTCTATGACCTCTTGCAGCCGGTCACACGGCACCTGCCGCTGCCCGCGCGGGACTTCCTCAACGGCGGCGGTTGGCTCATCGTCATCCCTGGTGTGATCGCATTGCTACGGTCGTGGCCCAGCCTCCGGCGGCGAAAAAGTCCGGGTGTCTTGTGAGCGATGGCCGCGAAAGAACCCATTTATAAGAGGCTCTCCCACCTTCTGGCCTGGGCCTTTGCTTTGTGAAACAGACTCCTGCCTACCTTTGGCGCCCACTTGGGCTTCCAGGTTTGTGAGTTCTTTTTCGCAAAGGGGTTCCTTATGAATCGCAGATTGTTTGCTGTAGCGGTGGCTGTTGCCGCCCTGTTCTTTTCGGTCGACTCAGCGTTTGCCGGCAGTCCTTCCACGCAGATCGTGCGGATCAAGAATGTCGGTACCGGTCAGGTTGGGGTGTTCGCGGCCAATGGGTCTCCGACTCCAAGCCAGGTCACGGCGGGCTACAAGCTCATCTCGCCCAACGGCGTGGCACAGTTTGTGATCCGTCAGGGGGCTGCCGTCGGGATTGCGCTCAATCCGACCCCCACTATTCTGCCCTTTACCTTCCCGAAGAGCCGCTACGTCTATCTCGTGGCGACCGCCGGCGGTGCCAGTCCGACAATCAACTTCGCCGCTCCCGGCACCAGGTTCTAAGCCGGGGCACGGTTTGAGGGGCGTTTCCAGCGGGTTTTGGGGCTGCACGGTCGCGGCCCAGCCCCCGCTCGCGGTCACTATGGCAAGGGGTCGCCGCCCTGCCCTGCTCTTCCGTCCCCCGCATTTTCGGCGATCTGCCCCGCGGTGTTGTCGACGGGTGGGCAACATGGTAGCCTCTTCGGCCAGTACGACTGACCTCGTCCGCACTCCAGTCCGTTCGGGAGCTTGGGTTTGTGCATCCGGCGATGGTCGCTCCAGTCGAATTTGAGTAGGTTTGAGCTCCCGATTCTTTGAGGTTCTTTTTATGTCCCGGAAGATTTACGTGGGGAACCTGCCCTGGGCTACCACGTCAGCCGATCTTGAGGCGATGTTTTCTCCCCACGGTGCCGTGCGGGCTGCTGAAGTGATCTCCGATCGTGAGACCGGACGTTCGCGTGGTTTTGGTTTTGTCGAGATGGAGACCGACGAGGGCCTGCAGGCCGCGATCTCGGCCCTGAACGGCCACGAGATCAACGGTCGTCCCCTGACGGTCAACGAAGCCCGTGAGCGGACTCCCCGCGCTGGTGGCGGCGGTGGCGGCGGCGGTGGCGGCGGTCGCGGTGGCTACGGTGGTGGCGGCGGCGGTGGCGGC
>Ga0214919_10010869_pt1 | contig 11438 bp, 12 predicted proteins | sample LL1503_MetaG_FD_177994 | JGI IMG/M metagenome (GOLD analysis project Ga0214919, IMG submission 177994) | Freshwater microbial communities from Lake Lanier, Atlanta, Georgia, United States - LL-1503 | ecosystem: Environmental > Aquatic > Freshwater > Lake | place: USA: Georgia | collected...
GAGAGTTCAATGCCGGTGGCACGGGCAAGGGTGCGCGATCCGACGGGTTGCCCGTCGGCTATATAGCGTTCAACCAGTGCTTTCAGGAGCACTTTGGCGCGATCGTCTAGCATGTTCATGGTTGCGACAAATTTTAATGATGTAATTTAGCCATGAAATCCACATTTCGTCAGATTGCTTTGATTGGTAAATACCACCTGCCTGTAGGTAGTGGCGCTAAGCCATCTTCCAAGCAAGCCTTGCAGAGCATCGCACAGTTTTTGCTCGATCAGGGCTTAGATGTCATTTTGGAGCACGATACCGCCTCCAACACGGGTATCACCGGATATGCGGTGATGGATGTGGAAGGCATAGGCAAGACTTGCGATCTAGCGCTGGTTGTTGGCGGAGACGGCACCATGCTGGGTTATGGCCGACTCTTAGCCAAATACGATGTGCCGCTGATTGGTATTAACCAAGGCCGCTTGGGTTTCATTACTGATATTCCCATTCAAGGGTTCGAAGCGACCCTCAAACCCATGTTGCGCGGCGAGTTTGAGGAAGACAAACGCTCGCTTATGCACGCCAAAGTTTGGCGTGACGGCCATTGTGTGTTTGATGCACTTGCCATGAATGACGTAGTAGTCAATCGAGGAGCTACTTCTGGCATGGTGGAAATGCGGGTAGAGGTCGATGGCCGATTTGTGGCCAACCAGCGTGCAGATGGTTTGATCATTGCCACATCGACTGGCAGCACTGCGTATTCATTGTCAGCAGGCGGCCCTCTTTTGCACCCTTCTTTGAATGCATGGGTGATGGTCCCCATTGCACCGCACACCCTGTCAAATCGTCCTATTGTCTTGGCCGATACAGATGAGATTGCAATTGACTTGATCTCTGGCCGAGATGCCAGCGCTAACTTTGATATGCAGTCTTTGGCCGAACTTTTGTTGGGCGACCGCATTACTGTGACGCGCTCAAAGTTTTCTGTTCGGTTTTTGCACCCCAAAGGCTGGAGTTATTTCGACACCTTGCGTGAAAAACTGCACTGGAACGAGGGTGTGGCATGAGCTTGCGCCATATTGTTTTACGCGATTTTGTGATTGTTCGCGCGCTCGATTTGGATTTATCGGCAGGCTTTACAGCGCTAACGGGTGAGACAGGCGCTGGTAAATCGATTTTGATTGACGCTGTTCAACTGGTACTGGGTTCACGCGCTGAATCTGGCGTAATACGTGAAGGCGCTAACAGAACAGAAATTAGCGCTGAATTTGATGTAACCCCTGATGTACTTGCTTGGCTACAAGAAGAAGGCTTTGACGACATCGCCGCGCAAGATGGTGTTTTGCTCAAACGCACCATTGACCTTCAAGGCAAGAGCCGCGCATGGATCAACGGCAGCCCTGCTACTGCGGCGCAACTGCGTGCTTTGGGCGACTTGCTGCTTGACATTCATGGCCAGCATGCTTGGCAAAGCCTCACCCGACCTGATGCGGTGCGCGGACTGCTAGACGCCTATGCAGGCATCGATTTAAAAAATTTACAAAGTGCGTGGACTTCTTGGCGCTTAGCCACGCAAACCCTTCACGACGCACAACATGACCAAGCCAGCTTACAAGATGAACGCGAGCGGTTGATGTGGCAAGTGGGTGAAGTAGACAAGCTCAACCCCGCCGCAGACGAATGGGATGAACTCAACAACCAACATACCCGTTTGTCACACGCGCAAGCACTGATGGACGCTGCACAAAGTGCCATTCACGCGCTGGAAGATGACGACACAGGCGCGCTCACCCAACTCGCCAAAGCACAAACTGCACTGCAAGATCAAGCCCATGTGGAGGCTGAGTTCGCCAATTGGGTAGACGTATTGGCGTCTAGCGTGGCGCAAGCCAGTGATGTCGCGCATTCATTGCAAGCCTACCTGAGCCATACCGAATTAGACCCAGAAGGCCTACAAGCATTAGATGAACGCATGGGTTTGTGGATGTCTTTGTCAAGACGCTTCAAACGCTCACCACAAGAGCTACCTGTTGTTTACGCAGAATGGAAGCAACGACTACAGCAACTAGAAGCCTCAAGCGATCTGGAAGCGCTTGAGCGCGCACAAGCCCAAGCATTCGCGCACTACACCACAGAAGCACAAAAAGTTTCTAAGGCGCGCACCAAAGCTGCACCGCAGTTAGCGACGTCGATTACACAGGCCATGCAAGGCTTGGGTATGCAAGGGGGTCGTTTTGAAGTGGCTTTAGAAACCAATGACCAGCCCAGTGCTAGTGGATTAGAGAGTGTTGTGTTTTTAGTGGCAGGTCACGCAGGCAGTACGCCAATACCTGTAGGCAAAGTAGCCTCAGGTGGCGAACTATCTCGCATTGCATTGGCTATTGCCGTCACGACCAGCCAATTGGGTAGTGCCCAAACATTGATTTTTGATGAAGTTGATTCTGGCGTCGGCGGCGCAGTGGCTGAAACTGTGGGCCGTTTGATGCAACAACTTGGCATTGACAGACAAGTTTTGGCAGTGACCCACTTACCGCAAGTCGCTGCGTGTGCCGACCACCATGGCGTTGTGTCTAAACACAGCGATGCACAAGGTGTTGCAAGCCGTGTGACCTTGGTGGAAGGCGAAGAGCGTGTGAGTGAGATTGCGCGTATGTTGGGTGGCGAAAAAATTTCAAACACTACACGTGCCCATGCTCTCGAAATGCTGCAAGCACAAAATAAAACATCCAACCCCCAAGAGGGTGGGCACTCAGGCTCAAATGCAACAACAACAGCAAAAGTAAAGACTAAAGCATGACACTCGAGTTGGTCCTCATAACTGGCATGTCAGGCTCTGGGAAATCAGTGGCTCTGCACGCGCTTGAAGATGCTGGCTACTACTGTGTAGATAACCTACCCCCCGAGTTGCTATTGCCATTTGTAGAGTTAGAGCAACACAAACAAGCCGACAAAGTGGCCATCGCCATGGATGTGCGTAGCGCACAATCATTGCCCTTGGTGCCTGCGCAGTTGGCAGAGTTGCGCAGTAAAAATGTCAATATCCGATTGTTATTTCTAGACGCAACTACCGACACCTTGGTGCGACGGTTCTCAGAAACGCGCAGACGCCATCCGCTTTCGCGCCTGCAAGACAACGGTCAGTCCACTGACTTAGACCGTGATGTGATCGATGCTATTGAAATGGAGCGGCGCTTGTTAGGCGACTTGCGGGAAGAATCACACATCATTGATACGAGCTTGCTCAGAAGCGCCAAATTACAAGGCTATATCAAGTCGCTAATTTCTGCGCCTGCTACACAACTGACGTTGATGTTCGAATCATTCGCTTTCAAACGCGGTATTCCTATGCACGCAGACTATGTGTTTGATGTACGTATGCTGCCCAATCCCCATTACGAAGCGGGCTTAAAAAACTTAACTGGCCAAGATGCCAGTGTCGCCAATTGGTTATCGGGCTATCCATCTGTCAATGCTATGGCGCAGCAAATTGCAACCTTCTTAAACGCTTGGCTACCAGACCTCAGCAACGACCACCGCAGCTATGTCACCGTAGCCATTGGTTGCACGGGTGGCCAACATCGCTCGGTGTATTTGGTCGAACTACTTACCAAACAATTCGCTTCTGATTGGGTGACCTTAAAGCGCCATCGCGAGCTAGATACGCATTAAGCTACTAGTTTGCGGATTGGGGCTGGCAAGCCTATTCCAGCGATTGTTTGCTGATCAAACCAATGGCCTTGGCCTAGAGATTTATGGTTATTCAGATGCAATGCGACTGGATGCAAATACAAGTCTTTGTGTGTGAGCACATGTTTGACCACTGGCATGTCTTGTAAATCCAACTTACTCTTGGGTTTGACAAAAGCTTGCAGCGCCTCGTAACTCTCAAATACAGGTAAGCAATACAAGCCTGCCCAAATACCTGACTGCGGTCTTTGCACCATCCACACTTCGCCATTTTTTGTTTTGGCGTATAGCAACCACAGTTGCTCGCTGGTGCGTTTTAGTTTTTTGGTTTTGACAGGATAGTTTTCTGGTTTACCTTCTTTGGCTGCCTTGCAGTTTTCTTTCACAGGACATTGCAAACACTGTGGATTTTTAGGAGTGCACAACGTTGCGCCTAAATCCATCATCCCTTGCGTGTAGTGCGGCATCGCTTGCGTAACATGCTGGGTTGGCAATAATGTTTGGGCTTTCTCCCACAACAATTTTTCGTTCTTAGCGACAGCCAAATCTTGTCCAAAGCCCAGATAACGGGTAAGTACGCGCTTAACATTGGCATCCAAAATAGCAATGGGCTCACCAAAACACAGTGATGCAACGGCAGCTGCAGTCGATCTGCCAATGCCTGGCAATGTTTTCAAGGTCAATGCATCGCGCGGAAATTTACCGCGATGTAATGCCATAACGTCTTGTGCGGCACGGTGCAAATTGCGGGACGGCTGTAATAACCCAAGCCACTCCACAAGCCCATCACTTCCTCTTGCGAAGCTTTGGCTAAATCGTTGACAGTGGGAAAACGCTTCATAAAGCGCGCGAAATAATCGCACACCGTTACAACCTGCGTTTGTTGCAACATGATTTCTGACAACCACACCGCATAAGGATCTTTTGTGTTTTGCCACGGCAAGTCGTGGCGGCCGTGTATTTTTTGCCAAGCCACTACTGCATTGCCAAACTGCCAAGATGTTTTGCGCATAGTCAGGGCTTTTGACACACAGAGCAGTAGTAAGTAGCGCGTTGACCTTGCACTATGCGCTTGATCAATTGACCGCACTGCCTACAAGGCTCACCAGCGCGGTCGTACACATTCGCCTCTAATTGAAAGTAACCACTTTGCCCATTTGCATTGGAAAAGTCACGCAAAGTGCTACCCCCTTTGGCGACTGCGCGCGCCAGCACATCGATGATCGCTACTCTTAACTTTTCTGCGCGTGCGCGACTGATACGTTGTGCGCGCACAGTTGGACGAATGCCAGCCAAAAACAAAGCTTCCGATGCATAAATATTGCCGACACCCACCACAATATCGCCCGCTAATAAAACTTGTTTGATTACTGCGTTACGCTTTTTCAAATTTTTATGGAAAGTATCTAAATCAAATTGACCAGCTAGCGGTTCTACACCAAGATGTCCCAAGAGCTTTTGTGCCACCGCGCTGGTTTCAGACTCTACATACACCACTGCACCAAAACGCCTAGGGTCGTTTAATCTTAGAAGTCCATGGGTGGTGAGCAAGTCAAAATGGTCATGGGTTTGGGGGTAGCTAATGGCAAAGGTATTGTTAGCTGTTGGCGTAAAACTCAAACTGCCAGACATTCCAAGATGCCACAGTACCAAACCCTCATTCAAATCCATCAGCAGATATTTGCCCCGCCTCCTCACGCCTAGGACTTTTTTACCAACCAGTGATGCGGGCGCCACTCCCAGTGGCCAGCGCAAGGATTTACCTATTCGAACGTCCGAGATATGGGCGTTTGTAATGCGATCTGCAAAACTTAAACGCGTCACTTCGACTTCGGGTAATTCAGGCATGTCAACAACAATTTAAAAGTAAAGCCATTATGATGCCAGCATGAAGTTTTTATTGGCTCCGGCCGTTCTTTCGCTAGCCCTCACAGGCGCTCCATCTATTGCGCAAAACACATCTAAGAAGCCAGAAGCTCCTGTAGTGAACTCTGGTATGAATGGTGAAATTTTGTATGAGATTTTGGTCGGCGAACTCAATGTTCAACAAGGGCAACCCTTGGTTGGATTCTCATTGCTTTTGGATGCGGCTCGTAAAACCAATGATGCACAGTTGTTTGCGCGCGCTGTAGAAATTGCGCTGAAAGAACGCTCTGGTGATGGTGCGTTGATGGCTGCACGCAGTTGGACGCAAGTTTTGCCTCAAGACCGTTTGGCTAACCTCAATTTGCTTCAAATTCTGATTGCGCTGAACAAAACCAACGAAACCTTAGAGCCTCTCAAAAAAGAAATTGCATTCAGCCCTGTCAGCGAACGCAATGCAACTATTCGTGTGGTTCCACGGTACTATGCCCGCGTTATCGATACCAAAGTAGCGGCAGAAGTGGTGCAAAAAGCCTTGGATAGTTACACCGCTAATGCCGAGACATCTTCCGCCGCATGGTCTGCCATAGGCCGAATGCTAATGTTGAATGCCAATTTAAGCGGGGCTTTGCAAGCTTCGCAAAAAAGCTTGACGCCAAACACCAAAACCGATGTCAGCGCTCCTTTCTTGGCCTTAGAGCTGCTAGGGCGTGGCGTTAAAGAGGCAGAAGCGCTGGTACTGCAAGCACTCCCCAAACAAGACAAACCCGAATACCCCATGGCGTATGTGCGCGTTTTGATTGAATCAAAACGTTTTGAGCAAGCTGCTGAGCAGGCTCAAAGTGTCACGCAACGATTTCCAACACACGCCGAAGCGTGGTTGCTTTTGGGTTCATTGCAATTCGAACAAGGATTCGACAAACAAGCCGATGCCTCTTTGCAAACTTACATCGGTATGGCCAACAAGGCTCCTAATGAAAACACCCAACGCGGCGTCATACAAGCGCAATCTCGCCGCGCATCTATCTTAGCCAAGCAGGGCAAGTTAAAGGAAGCGCGGCTGCTCATTTCGCAATTACCGGCCAGCAAGGAAGAAGAGGTTCGCAGTCGCCTCATGGCTGAGTTACAACTCTTACGTGAATATCGCCAATGGCAAGCCGCCTTTGATTTATTGGCACAACAAGCAGGCAATGACCTCGACTTGCTTTACGAGCAAGCCATGATGGCTGAAAAGCTCAACCAAATTGAAGAGATGGAGAAGATTTTGCGCACGGTCATCAGCAAAGATCCGACTTACTTCAATGCCTATAACGCCTTAGGTTTTTCTCTAGCTGATCGAAATGTGCGACTCAAAGAGGCTAAAGAATTGATTGTGAAGGCGCTTACTCTGGCGCCTGGAGACCCTTTTATTACTGACAGTCTGGGCTGGGTGGAATTTCGTCTCGGCAATACAAGCCAAGCCTTGGAGCTTTTAGAAAAGGCTTTTAAAGACCGCGCAGATGCTGAAATTGCAGCCCATCTTGGCGAGGTACTGTGGCAACTCAAACGCGAAAGCGATGCGATTGCGGTATGGCGGCGAGGATTAGAGATTGCTCCCACCAATGAAACGTTGCAACAAACTCTGCAGCGCTTCAAACCTGGCATTTAGCTATGCGTGTATGGGCCAGCATATGGCTAGTGGTGTTGATTGGTGGGTGTGCAACGCCCGCATCCAATCGAATAGCAGCACAAGCAAGCTCTGAAAAACAATGGCAAGGACGAATTAGCGTGACCGTTCAAAGTGATCCCCCGCGCAATATGAGTGCTGGTTTTTCTTTGGATGGGAACGCGCGCCAAGGTGAGTTAAATTTGTTCTCGCCATTGGGTACCACGCTAGCCACATTGCAATGGAATCCCAACTTCACACAATGGTTGCAAGGCAGTCAATATCGCCGCTTTGAATCTATGGCCCATTTGACGGAAGAAGTAACCGGTGCCGCAATACCAATAGATGCCATGTTTGATTGGCTCCAAGGCAAGAGCACACATTCAATAGGTTGGCAAGCAGATCTTTCAGCCATACACCAAGGCACCTTGGTAGCAAAACGCTCATCGCCTGAACCTTTGGTTATTGTTCGCATCAAACTCGAAGCCCCTTAGTCCTATGCTGCAATCGCTCCACAACGTTCTAGCGCCCGCCAAGCTCAACCTGTTCTTGCACATCACTGGCCGTCGCGCAGATGGGTATCACCTTCTGCAATCTGTTTTTATGTTGGTAGATTGGTGCGACACCTTGCATTTTGATGTGAAGTTGGATGGCAGTATCCGGCGCTTTGACTTGAACACACCACTTCCAACTGACGACCTCATCGTGCGCGCAGCACGCGCTTTGCAAACGGCCAGTGGCGCCTTACTGGGCGCTGAAATTCGTATTGATAAACAAATCCCTGCACAAGCTGGTATGGGCGGTGGATCCTCAGATGCAGCAAGCACTTTGCTGGCTTTGAATAAATTGTGGGGATTGAACTGGCCCATCTCTAAATTACTGCCGATCGGTTTGGCTTTGGGCGCCGATGTGCCTTTCTTTTTGTATGGCTACAACGCTTGGGTTGAAGGCATTGGAGAAAAAATAAGCCCTGTTTTAGTGCCTCCTAGCCGCTTTGTAGTCGTCAAGCCCCATGCAGGCATTGAAACTGCTCGGATTTTTGGCTCTCCTGCCCTAGAGCGCGCTACCAAAACTGCTACAATTTCAGACTTTGCTGTACAGCCATACGACTTTGGTCGTAATGACTTACAACCAGTGGCTCAAGCGTTGTGTCCCGAGGTAGAAATGGTCCTTCAGTGGCTCCAATCCTTCGGTTTGAAACCTCGTATGACCGGCTCTGGCAGCGCAGTTTTTGCGCAATTACCTGAGCACATCGTGGTGGACAACCCACCACACAACTGGAAAGTGCAAACCTGTCGCAATATGGTGTCCCATCCATTGCGCGAATGGATGGACAGCAACGGCTAACGGTTAGTGGCTTTAGGGCGACTGACCTGTGTAGGGGAATCGCCAAGTTGGTTAAGGCACCGGATTTTGATTCCGGCATGCGAAGGTTCGAATCCTTCTTCCCCTGCCAAATCTCTCATCTGCGCATGACGGCTTACAAGCGTCATTGGTTTTGAAGCGAAGGTCATCCGTCAATATGTCGACTCCCACACCTGACTTCATGGTTTTTACCGGTAACGCCAACCCCGTGTTAGCGTCTGAAATTGCTTGGCATTTAGGTATTGAGCTTGGCGCAGCCCAAGTGGGTCGTTTTTCAGATGGCGAAGTAACGGTAGAGATCAACCAAAACGTGCGTGCGCGTGATGTGTTTGTGGTGCAGCCAACCTGCGCGCCGACCAACGAAAGTTTGATGGAATTACTCATCATGGTCGACGCCTTAAAGCGTGCATCGGCAGAACGCATCAGTGCGGTCATCCCCTATTTTGGGTATGCCCGCCAAGACCGTCGCCCTCGCTCGAGCCGTGTGCCCATTTCAGCCAAGATGGTGGCTGACTTGTTGCAAACGGTCGGCGTAGCGCGTGTTTTGACGATGGATTTGCATGCAGACCAGATTCAAGGTTTTTTTGATATTCCGGTAGACAACATTTATGCATCGCCTGTTTTGCTGGGTGACTTAAATTTGAAAAACTACAACGATTTGATCGTCGTGTCCCCAGACGTGGGTGGTGTGGTCCGTGCCCGAGCATTGGCCAAACAGCTCAATTGCGATTTGGCGATCATCGACAAACGTCGCCCTAGGGCTAATGTGTCAGAAGTGATGCATGTGATTGGCGATATCGATGGGCGCAACTGCGTCATCATGGACGACATGATCGATACCGCTGGCACCTTGGTGAAAGCGGCTGAAGTTTTGAAAGAGCGTGGTGCCAAAAAAGTCTATGCGTATTGCACGCATCCGATTTTTTCAGGCCCCGCGATTGAGCGTATTGCCAAAGGCGATGCGCTTGACGAAGTGGTAGTGACCAACACCATTCCGTTAACCGACGCGGCGCAAGCCTGTCAAAAAATTCGCCAACTCACGGTGGCACCGTTGATCGCAGAGACGATTCAACGTATTGCCAAAGGTGAGTCGGTCATGAGTTTGTTTTCTGACCAAGACCAGCTGTTCTAAACACGGTTTATTCAGACAACATGCAAGCGGGGTTGGTAACCAACCTTTTTTTTAATCGGAGTCACACTGGTCGCGGTGGACTCTTACAGGAGTTAGTTATGAAATTTGTCGCTTTTGAGCGCGCTAAGCAGGGAACGGGTGCGAGCCGCCGTCTGCGTATCACCGGTCGTACGCCCGGTATCGTCTATGGCGGAAAAGGTGAACCCCACCTCATCGAACTTGACCACAACGCACTGTGGCATGCTTTGAAGAAAGAAGCGTTCCACGCCTCTATCTTAGACATGGAACTCAATGGAGCCAGTTCACAGGTGCTGTTGCGCGACGTGCAATACCACCCTTTCAAGCAACAAGTGCTACACATCGACTTCCAACGCGTCGATGCCAACACTAAGATGCACAAGAAAGTACCTCTGCATTACAGCGGTGAAGAAAATTCACCTGCTGCAAAAATTGATATGTGTTTGATCAACCACGTGATGACCGAACTCGAAGTCTCTTGCTTGCCTAAAGACTTGCCAGAGTTCATCGCCATCGATTTGAGCAAATTGACCAAAGGACATTCTTTGCATGTCAACGATATCACCTTGCCTCCTGGTGTGGTCGCTGTCACCCATGGCAAATCCAACCCTGTGTTGGTCGCTGTGGTGGCTACTAAAGCTGAAGATCCAACACCTCAGCAAGCAGCTGCCGCTGCTACAGCCGCTCCTGCAGCTGCACCTGCTGCCAAGAAATAAATTTTCTTGTAAGCACTTAAGGCCCACTTCGGTGGGCCTTTTTGTTTGCAGCTTCTACGTCAACCTCACCGATAATTTGCCACATGATCAAGTTGTTTGTTGGCCTGGGCAATCCTGGCCCTGAATACGAAAACACGCGCCACAACGCGGGGTTTTGGTGGATAGACGCGGTTGCCCAAGATCTCAAAGCACCATTTCATGCGGAGCGCAGCTACCATGGCTTGGTTGCGAAAACCAGTTTTCAAGGCCATCAAGTGTGGTTACTCAAACCGCAAACCTTTATGAATGTGTCTGGCAAGTCGGTTCGTGCATTGGCGCAATTTTTTAAAGTAACGTCTGAAGAAATATTGGTTGTCCACGATGAGTTAGACATTGCACCTGGCGAGGCCAAGATCAAGCTTGGTGGCGGCCATGCGGGCCACAACGGCTTGCGCGATATCCACGCCCAACTTGGTACTGACCAGTATTGGCGTTTGCGTATAGGCATTGGTCACCCCGGTGTGAAAGAAGAAGTGGCTAACTGGGTTCTCAAAAAACCTGCACCTGATCAACGTAACGCCATAGAAGACTGCATTTCACGTGCACGCTCTGCAGTACCATTTTTGTTATCTGGCGATATGGTGAAGGCGACACAGTTGGTGCATACAGCCAAACTACCAAGGCCCAAGCCCCCACGCCCAGAAGCTGTGTAATTAAGAAGTTGCTTGGTTTTGCAAGCGGCGAAACTTTTCCCACAAAGTTTCTTGCGATTCCACATGTTGCGGATGAATAGGAATACAGGCTACAGGGCACACTTGCACACACTGCGGCTCGTCAAAGTGGCCTACGCACTCGGTGCATTTATCGGGGTTAATCTGATAGATTTCTGGCCCTAAAAAGATAGCTTCATTCGGGCACTCTGGCTCGCACACATCGCAGTTAATGCATTCGTCGGTGATCATCAATGCCATATGCGTGCGCCTTATGCCTTGAGTTGCGTCTGGTGGTAGACGGGCTGAGGGGGTAGATCTGCCAAATGCGCGGTGTCTGC
>Ga0214919_10010872_pt1 | contig 11436 bp, 6 predicted proteins | sample LL1503_MetaG_FD_177994 | JGI IMG/M metagenome (GOLD analysis project Ga0214919, IMG submission 177994) | Freshwater microbial communities from Lake Lanier, Atlanta, Georgia, United States - LL-1503 | ecosystem: Environmental > Aquatic > Freshwater > Lake | place: USA: Georgia | collected 2015-03-15
AGCGCGCGCATCATGGCGCAGTTTGCAAGCATGGGTGGGCAAGCTCAAGTGCGCATGAAGGACGGCCAGCCCTTGGTCACAGACAACGGTCAGCACATCCTTGATGTGAAGGGCCTGCAAATCACAGACCCAGTGTCTTTTGAAGCACAAGTCAGCCAATGGCCTGGTGTGGTCACAGTGGGCGTTTTTGCTTACCAAAAAGCCCATGTCTGTTTGCTGGGCACTTCAGCGGGTGTGAAGACGCTGAAGTTTTAAGTCATCCTTTGGCTGCCATGCCTTGATGCCTGAGCAAGGCATTGATGGAGGGTTCGCGACCTCTAAAGGCAATGAACGACTCCAAAGCAGGGCGGCTACCACCGGCCTCCAAAATGGCTACTCTGTAGCGCCGGCCCGTTTCCAGGCTGGGAGAGCCGTCTGCTTGCGCAGTTTCTTCAAATGCAGCGTATGCATCGGCAGACAAAACTTCAGCCCACTTGTAGCTGTAATAACCCGCGGCATAGCCGCCTGCAAAGATGTGGCTGAAGGTGTGTGCCCAGCGGTTGAAAGCAGGTGCTTGCATGACGGCAACTTCGGCTCGAACTTTGTTCAAAACAGGCATTAATTTTTCTGTGGGCTTGTGTTCACTGTGCAGCAACATGTCGAGCAAAGCGAGTTCAATTTGACGCAGCGTTTGCAAGCCGCTTTGGAAGTTTTTAGCGGCCACCATTTTGTCAAACAACTCACGCGGCAAGGGGACGCCTGTTGTAACGTGAGAGGTCATGTGCTTAAGCACAGACCACTCCCAACAAAAATTTTCCATGAATTGGCTGGGCAACTCAACGGCATCCCACTCTACGCCACTGATGCCTGACACATCGCGCTCATTCACTTGTGTGAGCATGTGGTGCAAGCCATGACCAAATTCATGAAACAGCGTAATGACATCATCATGGGTGAGCAAGGCTGGGTTGCCATCGACACCTTCTGCAAAGTTGCAAACCAAATGGGCCACTGGCGTTTGCAATTGAGCGTTGTCTGGCCTTAACCAGCGTGCGCGTACGTCGTCCATCCAAGCGCCACCGCGTTTGCCCGCACGTGCGGGTTGGTCAAGGTAGAACTGGCCCACCAATTGGCCATTTCTTTCGATGCGGTAGAAACCGACAGCCGGATGCCACACAGGGGCTTTGTCTGTGTGGATGCTGACCTCAAACAAGGTTTCAATGATCTTGAACAGGCCTTGCAGAACTTTAGGCGCCGTGAAATATTGCTTCACTTCTTGTTCGCTGAAGCTGTATCGGGCTTCCTTCAGTTTTTCACCAATGTAGGGCCAATCCCAAGCTTGTGGATCTTGCAGATTCAAATGCTCGCTTGCGAATTGCCGCATGTCTGCCAAGTCTTTCTCTGCAAAGGGGCGTGCCCTTTGAGACAAATCTCGGAGAAAAGAAATGACTTTGGCAGGCGAGTCGGCCATTTTGGTGGCCACCGAAACTTCAGCATAATTTGGATAACCCAGCAAGAGCGCTTCTTCTTGGCGAAGTTGCAAAATTTCTTGGATCAGTTCGCTGTTGTCTAGGCTTGCAAATTCGGCATCGGATTGATCGGAAGCCCGCGTCACGTAGGCCCTGTAAAGTTTTTGCCTTAAATCGCTGCTGCTGGCAAACTGCATCACAGGCAAGTAGCACGGCATTTTCAAACTGAGTTTGTAGCCTTCTTTGCCGTCTTTCTCGGCAGCTGCACGCGCGGTTTGTATGACGTCCTGTGGAACACCTGCCAGATCTGCTTCTGAGACGAAAAGTGAAAACTGATCTGTTGCATCCAAAGCGTTTTCACTGAATTTTTGGCTTAGCTCAGCCATCCGTTCTTGAATGGCGGCATAGCGAGTTTTGGCTTCACCTTGAAGATCGGCGCCGCTCAGTACAAAGTTGCGAAGTGCATTTTTCAAAGCTTGCTTTTGGGGGCCATCCAATTGCTCTGAATTGATGGCTTTGTATTTGGCATAAAGCCTTTCGTCTGCGCCCAGTCGGGTCCAAAATTCTGTGACCTTTGGGAGCGCATCGTTGTAGGCTGCTCGCAACTCTGGAGAGTCTGCTACATGGTTCAAATGACTGACAGCGCCCCATGACATGCTTAATTGTTCCGTGCAAACATCCAGAACTTTGGCAATCGCATGCCAGTCCGATGGAAAGTCCGATGCCGTTACAAGCTCTAGCGCTTTTGAAGCGGAAATCAGCAACTCATCCATGGCCTGATCAACGTGCTCAGGTTTGATCTGATCGAACAAAGGCAGACCACCTGTTTGAAGCAAGGGATTGGACAATGAAGTGTTCATAAATGATGGACTGATAAAATTTAAAAATAGAAAAGTCGATGGCTTAAATGCGTTCTGCGGCTTCTAGTGTGTTGACCAGCAGCATGGTGATGGTCATGGGGCCCACACCGCCAGGAACGGGCGTGATGTAGCCAGCCACTTGTTCAACACCTGCAAAATCTACATCGCCGCAAAGCTTGCCTTCTTCATTGCGGTTCATGCCTACATCCAGTACCACAGCGCCAGGCTTGACCATGTCAGCCGTGAGGATGTTTCGCTTGCCAACGGCCGCCACAATGACATCGGCTTGTAGCGTGATGGTCTTCAAATTTTGGGTGGCGCTGTGACAGATGGTGACAGTGGCATTCTTTTGTAAAAGCATCAAGGCCATGGGTTTGCCTACGATGTTGCTGCGTCCTATGACCACGGCATGCTTGCCTTGAAGGTTGTACCCAATGCTCTCGAGCATCTTCATACAACCATAGGGGGTGCATGGCCAAAAACCAGGCATGCCCGTCATCAGTGCGCCTGCGCTTGCCATGTGAAAGCCATCGACATCTTTGGCGGGCGATATGGCTTCAATCACTTTTTGGGCATCAATGTGTTCTGGCAAGGGCAGTTGTACCAAGATGCCATGAATGCTTGCGTCGTGATTGAGTGCATCGATGCGCTCTAGCAACGCTGCTTCTGTGAGGGAGCTTGGATATTTTTCCAAGATGGAGTGCAGGCCGCTGTCATGGCAGGCCTTTACCTTGTTGCGCACATAGACTTGGCTGGCAGGGTTTTCGCCGACCACAATAACGGCCAAGCCAGGCGTGATGCCTCTGGCTTTCAGCGCAGAGGTTCGCAGTGTGACATCTGCTCGCAATTTTTGGGAGAGGGCATTGCCGTCTATTCTTTGGGCTGTCATGGGCTGTTAGGTTTCAAAGTCAGTGAAATGATATTGACAAGTCAAAACGCCCGCGAGTTTGAGTTTCACGGGCGTTCGGTCGGGCCTGCTAAAGGCTGATTTGTCTTCAGCCCTTGGGGGCGTTTTGTCCCAAAGCAATTTTGAGTAAATCTGCAACCGTATTGGCGTTGAGTTTTTCCATGATGTTGGCACGGTGGGCTTCAACGGTTTTGATGCTGATGCCCAGATCGTCAGCAATTTGTTTGTTCAAACGACCGGCCACAATGCGCTCAAGCACTTGCGCTTCACGGCCTGTGAGTTTGGACAGCAGGGCATCTCGGTTGGCAGCATTTTGGTGATCGGAAAAAGACTCGCGGGCGCTGTCGAGCATGCGCTCGACCAAGCTGACCAAATCGTCTTCTTTGAAGGGCTTCTGGATAAAGTCCATGGCGCCTTTTTTCATGGTGTCAACGGCCATCGGCACATCGCCATGGCCAGTGATGAAGACAATGGGAAGCGGTGAGCGGCGCTCAACCAATTTGTCTTGAAGGTCCAAGCCCGTCATCCCCCCCATGCGGATATCGACGATCAAACAAGCCACTTCACGCGGGTCGTAACGGCTTAGAAATGACTCGGCTGAGTCAAAACACCTGACGCGGTAATCTTTGCCCTCTAAGAGCCACTGAAGAGAGTCGCGAACGGCTTCATCGTCATCGACAACGTAAACAGTTCCTTTTTTGGGTATCAAACTCATGGTGGTTCCCAGTTTTACTTGCAAATTCAATGTGTTCAGTTGTCCGAGACGGGTATCCAGAAGGAGAAACAACAACCAACAACCTCGTCGGCATTGTAGAGGTTCTCAGCCGTGATTCTGCCTTGGTGCGATTCAACAATAGTCCGGCACAGGTTGAGGCCAATGCCCATACCCTCAACTTTGGTGGAAAAGAAGGCCTCGTACAGACGTTCCATGACCTGTGGCGGCAAGCCTTTCCCAGTATCACTGACCGAAAAATGCACTGTATGTTGGGTGTCCAAGACCTTGGGAATGACCCTCAGTTCCACATGTCGTCGGCCAATTGGGCGTTCCGCATTGTCAATTGACTCTGCTGCATTTTTCATCAAATTGATTAAAACTTGCTCAATCAAGATGGGATCCACGTTCAGTTGTGGCAATCGCGCGGCCACGTAATGCGACAAACGCACATTGCGTCGTCGCAGTTCAATTTCTGCCAATTCGACGGCTTCATTGACCATGTTGACGACCGAAGAAGGCGTGCGATTGGGCTCACTGCGTTTCACAAAGGAGCGAATTCGGTGAATGATTTGACCCGCGCGCTGGGCTTGGTGAGAGGTTTTTTCCAAGGCCCAAATCAGGTCTGCTTCTTCAATTTGTTTGCCTTTGATGCGGGACAGCAAGCCATTGCAATAGTTGGTAATGGCAGTGAGCGGTTGGTTCAGCTCGTGGGCCACGCTAGATGCCATTTCTCCCATGGTAATCAGGCGGCTGGCGTTTTGGGCGCGCTCTGCTTGTTGAGATGACAATTCTTCTGCTTGCCTGCGTGCGGTGATGTCTGTGGCAATGACCAATTGGGCAAGCCGGCCATCAGCCCAATTGATATAGCGTGTGCGAATTTCAAGCCATTTGGCCAGATTCACCAAATAAATTTCAGCGCGTTCAGCAGGTGCCACAGTGAGACTTTCAGTGGGCAAGCCTGCCAAAGCATCGACATCGTCCATTTCGGTTTCTGAGGTGCGGATGTCCAACATGCCTGCTTTTTCAACCAAATTCAAATGGCCCAGGGTGTCCGTGCCAAACCATTGGCGATACAACTTGTTGGCAAATAGCAATTCGGCGCTGCCCAGCGGCGCAACTGAAACAGACGCGTCCAAGGCTTCTAGCACGATGGTGAAACGTTCATAGGATGCCGCCAATTGCTCCCTGACGCGATTGGGCTCTGTGATGTCCGTCATGGAGGTCATCCAGCCGGTTTGTTTGCCATTGGCATCGATCAGGGGCGAGACGTAAAGTCGGGCATCGAAAATGCTTCCGTTTTTCCTTTTGACCCTGACCTGGAAGCCACCAGAAGTTTGTTTGCCGCTGAGTTCTTCTTCTAGGCGTGCCATTAAGGATTCTTTGTCTTCTTCTGGCCAGTAAGGGTAGGGCGCAACAGCGCCAATCAATTCTCTCTCTTGCCAGCCCGTCATTTGGCAGAAAGCCAAATTGACATAACTGATTCGACCCTCCAAGTCCAGAGCACGCATGCCAGTGAGAATAGAGTTTTCCATTGCGCGGCGGAAATTGGTTTCGGCAATTAATTCTTTTTGAGTTTGTTGTCGCTTGCGCGTGTGTCGCCAATTGGCAATCAGCATCCATGCTGTGAGCAAGCTAAGTGCGCCGATGACCCAAAACAAACCATTGCCAACAAGGTCTTGCGAAGTTCGCCATGCCTGTGCTCTCAGAATGAGGCCATTTCCGACAGGCGATACGGGTACTTCGAATTCATTGTTTTGCGCCGAAATGCCTGGCATGAAGCTCCATAAACTACTGCGTTTAGGAATGGACTGACCGGCAACCAAGTTGCCATCGCCATCGAGCAAAGAAACCGCATATTTGGCGGATATTTCACTTGGGACGCCATATCGCAACAAGCTCTCAACCGCGTACTCAGCCATGATCACACCATTGAAACGGCCTTGTGCATTGGTCAGGGGTGTATGCAGTTGGAGCACAACATTTTTGGCGTAATTTTCTTGCCCTGTTGAATTGTTAGCCATCGAAAGGCTACCGTCGTCTTCTTGGGAATAAATCGGCTGCATCAGGTCCCTGGCGAGGGTGTAGCTGTTTTCCGATTCGCCCCACTTCAGAACTTCGCCAACACGCCATTTTTGACTGAGAAGCACGCTGGGTGCGTTTTGGCTGGCTAAAACTTTTCGCCGATCATCGATCCATGCGATTGTTTTAAGTTCTGGATTTTTCAAGACCAATGATTCAGTGCGCCTTGAGAACTCTTTGAGATCAACATCTTTGTTAGAGACGTCTCGAGCCAAGCGCATGATTTGTTCTTGTCGCTCCAATAAACGGAGCCTTAACCTTTGTTGGCTGTATTCGACGTCGCGCTTGACCGCCTCTTGTTCACGGTCAACCTCTTCAATTTTCAAATACCAGAATGAAAAAACAATGGCACTGAAAAACAACAACACCGAAGCCACTGGCGCAAGCGTTGCAAACCTGTCTTGCTTCAGAGGGTTTTGACGCTTCCACCACCGCCGCCACCAAGATACTGGCTTGATGGTTTTGATGGCTTTCGTGACGTTTTGAGACTTCATGCCCTTAAGTTTAGGGTAAACACCCTGCTTTTAATTTTGCATTATGAAATCATTAATCGCCATTTGAAATAATATGGATAATGTGAGAGAATTTCAAAAATAGACAAACCATGGCCTTCATTGGAGACAAACATGTCAGCTGTTCAGCCTAATCACATCCTCTCAGACTTGGATGCCATCGAAACCCGCGAATGGATGGACGCACTGTCCGCTGTGATTGAAAAAGAGGGCGGTGAACGCGCTCACTTTTTGTTGGAGCAACTTTTAGAACACGCGCGCCAAAGCAGCATTGACTTGCCTTTTTCCGCCAACACGGGCTATGTGAACACCATCGAGCCGGATCAAGAAGTCCATTGCCCTGGCAACATTGAAATAGAAGAACGGCTTCGCTCTTACATGCGCTGGAACGCCATGGCCATGGTGGTCAAGGCCAACCGTCACAACCCTGAAGACGGTGGCGATTTGGGCGGTCACATTGGCTCCTTTGCCTCATTGGCCCACATGTTTGGCGCCGGCTTCAATCATTTCTGGCATGCCGAAAGTGAAAATCATGGCGGTGACTGTTTGTACATCCAAGGGCATGTCTCACCCGGTGTTTATGCGCGTGCCTACTTAGAAGGCCGCTTGACGGAAGAGCAGTTGCTCAACTTCCGTCAAGAAGTGGATGGCAAGGGTTTGTCCAGCTATCCGCACCCCAAGTTAATGCCTGAGTTTTGGCAGTTCCCTACAGTGTCCATGGGTCTTGGCCCCTTGATGGCCATTTACCAAGCGCGTTTCTTAAAGTACTTGCACGCGCGTGGCATTGCCAACACCGAAAACCGCAAAGTCTGGGTGTTCTGTGGTGATGGCGAAATGGACGAGGTGGAGTCTTTGGGCGCCATTGGATTGGCCGCACGAGAGAATCTTGATAACTTGATCTTCGTCGTGAACTGTAACCTGCAACGTTTGGATGGACCCGTTCGTGGCAACGGCAAGATTGTTCAAGAACTCGAAAGTGAATTCCGTGGTTCCGGCTGGAACGTGATCAAGCTCATTTGGGGCAGCGAATGGGACAAGCTCTTGGCACGAGACAAAGATGGTGCCCTTCGCAAAATCATGATGGACACATTGGACGGCGACTTCCAAGCTTTCAAAGCCAACGACGGTGCCTACGTGCGCAAGCATTTCTTTGGTCGCGACCCACGCACCCTCGAGATGGTGTCGCACATGAGCGACGACGAAATTTGGTCCTTGAAGCGGGGCGGTCATGACCCGCAAAAAGTGTATGCGGCGTATCACCAAGCCGTGAACACCAAAGGCCAACCTACCGTGTTGCTGATCAAAACGGTCAAAGGTTTTGGCATGGGCAAAGTGGGCGAGGGCAAGAACAACGTTCACCAAACCAAGAAACTCTCAGACGAAGACATTCGCTACATGCGCGACCGCTTCAATATTCCTGTACCCGACAGTGAGTTAGCCAAAGTGCCTTTTTACAAGCCTGCAGATGACACGCCAGAAATGCAGTACCTGCATGAGCGCAGAAAAGCATTGGGCGGTTACTTGCCGCACCGCCGCACCAAAGCGGATGAAAGTTTCACAGTACCTGCATTGGATGTGTTTAAGTCAGTGATGGAGCCGACTGTGGAAGGCCGTGAAATTTCAACCACCCAGGCCTATGTGCGTTTCCTCACGCAGCTCTTGCGGGACCAAGCTTTGGGCCCCCGTGTGGTCCCCATTTTGGTGGACGAAGCGCGTACCTTTGGTATGGAAGGTTTGTTCCGCCAAGTTGGTATTTACAACCCAGCGGGTCAGCAATACACACCGGTGGATAAAGACCAAGTGATGTATTACAAAGAAGACAAAGCAGGCCAGATTTTGCAAGAGGGCATTAACGAAGCGGGCGGTATGTCCAGTTGGATCGCAGCAGCCACCAGCTATTCGACCAGCAACCGCATCATGGTGCCTTTTTATGTTTACTACTCCATGTTTGGCTTTCAGCGCATTGGAGATTTGGCGTGGGCTGCTGGCGACATGCAAGCACGTGGCTTCTTGTTAGGCGGTACATCTGGCCGAACCACTTTGAACGGCGAAGGCTTGCAACACGAAGACGGCCACAGCCATATTTTGGCGGGCACCATTCCAAACTGCATCAGCTACGACCCCACCTTCGCACACGAAGTGGGGGTGATCTTGCATCACGGCTTGAAGCGCATGGTGGAAAAACAAGACAATGTTTACTACTACATCACCTTGCTGAATGAAAACTACCCGATGCCAGGTTTAACTGCCGGCACGGAAGAGCAAATCATCAAGGGCATGTATTTGTGCAAGGCCGGTGGCAAGAATAAAACACGAGTGCAGCTCATGGGCTCCGGCACCATTTTGCGAGAGTCATTGGCAGCGCAAGAGTTGCTCGCCAAAGACTGGGGCATTGCAGCCGATGTTTGGAGCTGCCCAAGTTTCAACGAACTGACACGCGACGGCCAAGACGTTGAACGCTTCAACATGTTGCATCCTTTGGATGTACCGCGTGTACCGTTTGTGGCGCAGCAATTGGCCAAATACGATGGCCCTGTGATTGCATCCACCGACTACATGAAGAACTATGCAGAGCAAATTCGCTCTTTTATTCCAAAAGGCCGCACGTTCAAAGTACTGGGCACCGATGGCTTTGGCAGAAGCGATTTCCGAAGCAAATTGCGTGAGCACTTTGAAATCAACCGGCATTACATTGTGGTGGCTGCACTCAAGGCATTGAGCGAAGAGGGTGCGGTGCCCGTGGCCAAAGTCGCTGAGGCTTTGAAGCAATATGGCATCAAGACCGACAAGGTCAACCCTTTGTACGCTTGATCAAAAGAATTGGAGACACACATGGCATTGGTAGAAGTCAAAGTTCCAGACATCGGTGATTTCGATGAAGTCACAGTCATTGAGTTGATGGTCAAGGTGGGTGACACCATCAAGGCCGAGCAATCATTGATCACAGTTGAATCGGACAAAGCGTCGATGGAAATCCCCTCTTCAACGGCGGGCGTGGTGAAAGAGCTGCGGGTGAAGCTGGGTGACAAAGTGAAACAAGGTTCGGTGGTGTTGGTGTTGGAAGCCAGCGGGGCTGCCTCAGCACCTGCACCTGCACCTGCTGAGGCGCCAGCTGCTGCGGCAGTGACAGCGCCAGCAGTTGCTTCTGCACCCACACAAGCCCCAGCGCCAGTTGTTGCTTCAGTTGTTGCATCTTCAGCAATTTCTGCTGCCCCCGCGCACAACCCCGGCGCCCCAAGCCTTGGCTTGCCGCATGCATCACCTTCCGTGCGCAAATTTGCCCGCGAACTGGGTGTGCCGCTGGAAGAAGTCAAAGGCAATGGCCCCAAAGGTCGAATTTCACAAGACGACGTTCAAGCCTTTACCAAAGCCGTGATGGCGGGTTCTACGCAAACCAAAGCGCAAGCGGCCAAAACGCCTGCTGGCGGTGACGGTGCTGCGTTGGGCTTGATCCCTTGGCCCAAAGTTGACTTCGCCAAATTTGGGCCCATTGAGCGCAAAGAAATGGGCCGCATCAAGAAAATCAGCGGCGCCAATTTGCTGCGCAATGCGATCATGATTCCCGCGGTGACCAACCACGACGATGCTGACATCACTGACTTAGAAGCCTTCCGCGTGTCCACCAACAAAGAGAATGAAAAATCTGGTGTCAAAGTGACCATGTTGGCTTTCTTGATCAAAGCTTGCGTGGCCGCTTTGAAAAAATACCCAGAGTTCAACAGCTCCTTGGATGGCGATGCCATCGTCTACAAAAACTATTGGCACATTGGCTTTGCCGCAGACACGCCCAACGGCTTGATGGTGCCCGTGATTCGCGACGCCGACAAAAAAGGCATTTTGCAAATCAGCCAGGAAATGGGTGAGTTGGCCAAGAAGGCACGTGATGGCAAATTGGGCCCTGCAGAAATGACAGGTGCCACTTTCACCATCTCTAGCTTGGGCGGCATTGGCGGAAAGTATTTCACGCCCATCATCAACGCCCCTGAAGTGGCTATCTTGGGTGTTTGCAAGAGCACGCATGAACCTGTGTGGGATGGCAAACAGTTTGTACCGCGCCTCATGTTGCCTTTGTCATTGACTTGGGACCACCGTGTCATTGACGGTGCTGCTGCTGCACGCTTTAACGCGTACTTGGGACAAATCCTTGGCGACTTTCGCCGTGTGTTGCTTTGAGAGGCTGAACCATGGCATTGATTGACATTAAAGTTCCAGACATTGGCGACTTCGACGAAGTGGCGGTGATTGAGTTGTTGGTGAAAGCTGGCGACGTGGTGAAGGCAGAGCAAAGTTTAATCACCGTCGAGTCTGACAAAGCCTCTATGGAGATTCCATGCTCTCAAGCTGGCGTGGTCAAAGAGCTCAAAGTCAAATTGGGTGACAAGGTCAAGCAGGGTTCTGTGGTGTTGGTGTTGGAAGGTGAAGCCACTGCTTCAGTCGCTGCGCCTGCTGCGACTGAAGCATCTGCACCCCAAGCGACAGCACCCGTTGCAGCGACTTCTTCAGTTCCTCCTGCGCCAAGCCTTGCGGTCCACATTCCAAACGCAGCTTCTTACAGTGGCACTGTCGACATCGAATGTGACTTGCTGGTCTTAGGCGCTGGACCCGGCGGTTACTCAGCCGCTTTCCGCGCAGCAGACTTGGGCCTCAAGGTCGTGATTGTTGAGCGTTATGCCAGCTTGGGGGGTGTTTGCTTGAACGTCGGTTGCATTCCTTCCAAAGCCTTGTTGCACGTTGCTGCCGTCATGGACGAAGTGAGTCACATGGCCGCTTTGGGTGTGGACTTTGGAGCACCCAAAGTCGACATCGCCAAACTGCGCACCCACAAAGAAAAAGTCATTGGCAAGCTCACAGGCGGTTTGGCCGCCATGGCCAAGATGCGCAAAGTCACCACCGTTCGCGGTGTGGGTGAGTTCCT
>Ga0214919_10010873_pt1 | contig 11436 bp, 10 predicted proteins | sample LL1503_MetaG_FD_177994 | JGI IMG/M metagenome (GOLD analysis project Ga0214919, IMG submission 177994) | Freshwater microbial communities from Lake Lanier, Atlanta, Georgia, United States - LL-1503 | ecosystem: Environmental > Aquatic > Freshwater > Lake | place: USA: Georgia | collected...
AATCGGTGTTGTTCGGCAAGCAAGTCATCGATGGCTTAATGTTTCCCCTGTTGGCATTGTTGCTGACCTATTTTGTAACGATGCTGCTCTCTAAACAGCAACCCGTCATTTTGTTGAAATTGGCTGTGCCGGTGTTGTTGTCGCTCGCGTTGATACGTTTGTGTGCTCGCGTATTGATGGCGGTGTTTCCGCGTTCGCCAGCCGCTGTGCTCACAGAGCGGCTGGTGTCATGGCTCGCTTGGGGTGTAGCGGTGTTGTGGATCACCGATTTGCTGCCTTTGGTGGTCATGGAAATGGAGCAAATCCATTTGAACTTCGGTCGTGTCAAACTCGATTTGCGCACGTTGTTTGAAGGCATGTTGTCATCCGGTTTGGTGTTGGTGCTCAGCTTGTGGTTGTCTGCAGCCATCGAACACCGCGTGCTCAGTCAAACCGTCAGCGATTTGTCGATGCGAAAAGTGGCTGCCAATGTCTTGCGTGCGGTGTTTCTGTTATTGGGTTTGCTGTTGGCGTTGTCTGCCGTCGGGGTGGATTTGACCGCTTTGTCGGTGTTGGGTGGCGCCTTGGGTGTCGGCTTGGGCTTGGGCCTGCAAAAACTGGCGGCCAATTACGTCAGCGGGTTCGTGGTGTTGGTTGAGCGATCCGTGCGCATCGGTGACCACATTCGGGTCGATGGGGTGGAAGGCCAAGTCAGCGACATCAAAACGCGTTACACCTTGATTCGCGATGCGAATGGCCGCGAATCCATCATCCCGAACGAACTGCTGATCACGCAACGGGTGGACAATTTTTCTTTGTCTGACTCTGCGATTTCTTTGCAAACCCATGTGACGGTGGCACTTGAAAACAACGTGCAAGAGGTTCAAGCTTTGCTGTGGGACGCATTGAACACGGTGCCTGATGTCAATGCAGACCCGCCAGCGCAAGTGCATTTCAGTCGGTTCAGTGCCGACGGCTTGGAATTCACTTTGCAGTTTTGGGTGGCCGACCGGTTGCATTCACGCATGGCGGTGCTGTCCAAGGTGCACGCAGCCGCTTGGGCGGCGCTTGAATCTGCCCGTGTGGCCTTGCCACCGCCCAAGCCATTTCAATGGGCTAACCAGGGGGCTGAGTAACCATTCTGTCTGGCCATTCAGTGCCAGGGGATAAAAAAGCACGACCGTTCAGAAATATGAATGGATTCGTCTAGAATGACGTGCACGTCAACTTCCAGCGCTTGGAAGTCATGACTTCTACCTATTTATTTCCTTGGAGCAAACCCATGAAGGCACTGGTCGCTGTCAAGCGCGTGGTGGATTACAACGTCAAGGTGCGGGTCAAATCTGACCAAACCGGCGTGGACATCGCCAACGTCAAAATGAGCATGAACCCGTTCGATGAAATCGCCGTTGAAGAAGCCGTGCGTTTGAAAGAAAAGGGTGTGTTGACCGAGGTAGTGGTGGTGTCTTGTGGTGTGACCCAATGCCAAGAAACTTTGCGCACTGCCATGGCCATCGGCGCAGACCGCGGCATTTTGGTCGAAACCGCTGAAGAGTTACAACCATTGGCAGTGGCCAAATTGCTCAAGGCGTTGGCGGACAAAGAACAACCCGGCTTGGTCATTTTGGGTAAGCAAGCCATTGACGATGATTGCAACCAAACCGGTCAAATGTTGGCAGCCTTGGCCGATTGGCCCCAAGCCACGTTTGCCTCCAAGGTGGAAGTGGCTGACGGCCACGCCCTCGTCACCCGCGAAGTGGACGGCGGTTTGGAAACCTTGAAATTGACCTTGCCCGCGGTCATCACCACCGATTTGCGTTTGAACGAACCCCGTTACGTCACCTTGCCCAACATCATGAAGGCCAAGAAAAAGCAAATCGATGTGTTCAAACCTGAAGATTTGGGCGTGGATGTCACGCCGCGCATCAAAACATTGAAAGTCAGCGAGCCGCCCAAGCGCAGCGCCGGTATCAAGGTCGCTGACGTGGCCACGTTGGTGGACAAACTCAAAAACGAAGCAAAGGTGATTTGACATGGCCTCCTTAGTGATTGCAGAACACGACAACCAAAATCTCAAACCAGCCACCCTCAACACCGTCACTGCCGCGCTGGCGTGTGGCGGTGATGTGCATGTGTTGGTCGCGGGCAAGGATGCTTCAGCAGCAGCCCAAGCGGCTTCGCAAATTGCTGGCGTGAGCAAGGTGTTGCATGCCGAGTCAGAGGTGTTTGCCCACGGTTTGGCCGAGCACATGGCCGCGCAGGTATTGGCGTTGGCTTCGTCTTATTCGCACATGGTGTTTGCAGCCACCGCCAGCGGCAAGAACATAGCCCCGCGTGTGGCGGCGAAATTGGATGTGGCGCAGGTCAGTGACATCACCCGTGTTGACAGCCCTGACACCTTTGAGCGGCCCATTTATGCAGGCAATGCCATGGCGACCGTGCAAGCCACCGATGCCATCAAAGTGATCACTGTTCGCACAACCGGTTTTGACGCGGCGGCCATGGGCGGCAGTGCCCCGATCGAGGTCATACCCGCTGTCACAGCCGACGCAAAAAGCCAATTCACCGGCAGCGAAATCGCCAAGAACGACCGTCCTGAATTGACCGCTGCCAAGGTGATCGTGTCTGGCGGACGCGCCTTGGGCAGCGCAGAAAAATTCAATGAAGTCATCACGCCATTGGCCGACAAATTGGGTGCCGCACTGGGGGCGAGTCGCGCTGCCGTTGACGCCGGCTACGCGCCGAACGATTGGCAAGTTGGGCAAACTGGAAAGATCGTTGCGCCTCAGTTGTATGTGGCTTGCGGCATCAGTGGCGCAATTCAGCATTTGGCGGGCATGAAAGACAGCAAGGTGATTGTGGCGATCAACAAAGACCCAGAAGCACCTATTTTCAGCGTCGCTGATTACGGATTGGAAGCCGATCTGTTTGTGGCTGTGCCTGAACTGGTGGCTGCCCTGGGATGATGCGTGGCAAAGGCACCCTCGGGTGCCTTTTTTATCTGCTTTCGATGTTTGGAGAGAGACCGTGAGTTACGTTGCACCTGTGAAAGACATGCTGTTCAACATGCAGCATTTGGCTCAAATTGAACAGATTGCCAGCATGCCTGGTTTTGAAGACGCCGGTTTGGAAACTGCGCAAGCCGTGCTCGAAGAGTGTGCGCGTTTCAACCAAGACGTGGTGGCTCCTTTGAATTGGGAAAGCGACAAACACCCCTCGCATTGGAAAGAGGGACACGTGATGACCTCGCCAGGGTTCAAACAGGCTTACAAACAATATGCCGAGGGTGGTTGGCAAGGTTTGCAGCACCCCGCAGATTTTGGCGGCCAAGGTTTGCCCAAAACCATTGGCGCGGCGTGTGGCGAAATGCTCAATGCCGCCAGTTTGAGTTTTGCGTTGTGCCCGTTGTTGACCGATGGTGCGATTGAAGCTTTGTTGACCGCAGGCAGTGACTCGCTCAAAGCCACGTATTTGGACAAATTGGTCAGCGGTGAATGGACCGGCACCATGAACTTGACCGAGCCGCAAGCGGGCTCTGATTTGTCGATGGTGCGCTCGCGTGCCGAGCCCCAAGCCGATGGCACATACAAAGTGTTCGGCACCAAGATTTACATCACCTACGGTGAGCACGACATGGCTGACAACATCGTGCATTTGGTGCTGGCGCGTGTGACCGGTGCACCCGAGGGCATCAAAGGCATCAGTTTGTTCGTGGTGCCCAAATTTTTGGTCAACACGGATGGCTCGCTTGGCGCACGCAACGATGTGCATTGCGTCAGCATCGAACACAAACTGGGCATCAAAGCCAGCCCCACGGCTGTCTTGCAATATGGCGACCACGGCGGCGCCACCGGGTTTTTGGTGGGTCAAGAAAACCGTGGGTTGGAGTACATGTTCATCATGATGAACGCGGCGCGCTATGCCGTGGGCGTGCAAGGCATTGCCATCGCAGACAGGGCGTACCAAAAGGCGGTTCAATACGCACGTGACCGCGTGCAATCGCGTCCGGTTGACGGCTCTGTCAAAGCAGCTGCGCCAATCATCCACCACCCCGATGTGCGCCGCATGTTGATGACGATGCGCGCTTACACCGAAGGTTGCCGTGCCATGGCCAGCGTGGCCGCTGCGGCTTACGACGCGGCGCACCACCATCCTGATGCCGATGCCCGCCAACAAAATTTGGCGGTGTATGAATTTTTGGTGCCATTGGTCAAGGGCTACAGCACCGAGATGAGCCTGGAAGTCACCAGCTTGGGCGTTCAGGTTCACGGTGGCATGGGTTTCATCGAAGAAACCGGTGCGGCGCAATACTACCGAGACGCCAAAATCTTGACCATTTACGAAGGCACCACTGCCATTCAAGCCAACGATTTGGTGGGACGCAAGACCGTTCGTGATGGTGGACAAACGCCCAAAGCCTTGGCGGCACAAATGCAATCCACCCAAGCTGATTTACTGAAGTTGGGCTCAGCCGATGCACAAGCCATTGCACACCGACTGTCTGCCGCGCGTGAAGCGCTGTTGGATGTCGTGAATTTCATGGTGGATTCAGCCTCAAGCAACCCGAACGCAGCCTATGCAGGCAGCGTGCCTTACTTGATGTTGGCAGGTAACGTGGTCTCGGGTTGGCAATTGGCGCGCAGCTTTTTGGCAGCCCACCAAGCCATGGCAGACGGCGACACTGACACGGCTTTTTTGCAAGCCAAGATGGTGACCGCGCGTTTTTATGCCGATCACATCCTGAGCAAAGCACCTGCTGCGCGAGACGCCATCGTGCAAGGTGCGCAAAGCGTGACCGCCATGGCGCTGGACGCGTTTTGATGGCATCAGCCTTTTCTTCCCCGATCATTCTTTTCACACTGCACAAAGTCCGCCATGTCTAAATTGCCACCCGCACTCGCCGCTGTTCCTTTTCCTGTCATCGGTTCGCCACTGTTCATCATCAGCAACCCCAAATTGGTCATTGCCCAGTGCATTGCAGGCGTGGTGGGGTCCATGCCGGCGCTCAATGCACGTCCTGCCTCGCAGCTTGACGAATGGTTGTCTGAAATCACAGAAGGGCTGGCTGCCTACAACAAGGCGCACCCAGATCAACCGGCCGCCCCTTTTGCCATCAACCAAATCGTTCACAAAAGCAACGACAGGCTCGAGCACGACATGGCCATGTGTGTCAAATACAAAGTGCCGATCATCATCACATCCTTGGGTGCACGTGAAGAAATCAACCAAGCCGCACACAGCTATGGCGGCGTGGTGTTGCACGACATCATCAACAACAAATTCGCACACAAAGCCATCGAAAAAGGCGCGGATGGATTGGTGGCCGTGGCAGCAGGTGCGGGCGGCCATGCTGGTGTGAAAAGCCCATTTGCATTGGTGCAGGAAATTCGTCAATGGTTCGACGGCCCGCTTGCTTTGAGTGGTTCCATCGCCAGTGGCCAAGCCATTTTGGCGGCGCTCGCCATGGGTGCAGATTTCGCCTACATTGGCTCTGCATTCATTGCCACTGAAGAGGCCCGTGCGGCAGATGAATACAAACAATGCATCGTTGACAGCAATTCAGACGACATCATCTACAGCAACCTGTTCACTGGCGTGCATGGCAACTACTTGGCGCCATCCGTGCGCAATGCGGGCATGGACCCTGACAACTTGCCGCAAAGCGACCCCAGCAAAATGGATTTTGGGGGCGACAAATCCAAAGCATGGAAAGACATTTGGGGTTGCGGACAAGGCATTGGCGCGATCACCAAAGTGCAATCTACTGCCGACTTGGTGGCCCAATTCAAACGCGAATTTGCGCAGGCCAAAGCCAAGCTGGTGCATTGAAAAAGGCCTCGCAAGAGGCCTTTTTGTGGAAGTCAAACCGCTTCAACCGAAGTGGCAAATGTAGTGGTAGCTTTCAACCACTTTGATTTCAAACGATGAATTCGCTGGCACATGAAATTTGTCGCCAGGCCCGCTATGCTTCCACTCTGTGGTGCCCGCCAGTTTGTATTCACACGCACCCGCCACGCACTCCATGATTTCGGCGGCCGCTGTGTTGAAAGTCAGGTGAGATGGCATGACCACGCCCACTGATTTTTTTTCGCCATTGGGTAACACCACGGGATGACTGACGCACTTGCCATCAAAAAAAACATTGGCTTTGGTGGTGATGCTGACGCTGGGGATGTGTTCGGTGACCATGGTTCAGGCCTTTTTCTTGGCAGAGGTTGAGCGAGAGGCGGCTTTGGCAGCGCGTTCATTTTTCAAATTGCCAGCGATGCGCATGCGCAAAGCATTGAGTTTGATGAACCCGCCGGCATCTGCCTGGTTGTATGCGCCACCATCGTCATCAAAGGTGGCGATGCGTGTGTCAAACAGGCTGTCGGTTTTGCTTTCGCGGCCTACGCACATGATGGTGCCTTTGTAAAGCTTGAGGCGAACTTTGCCATTGGCAGTGGCTTGTGAAGCATCGATCAAGCCTTGCAGCAACTCGCGTTCCGGGCTGAACCAATAGCCGGTGTAGACCAAACGGGCGTAACGCGGCATCAAGTCGTCTTTGAGGGCGAGCACTTCACGGTCCAAGGTGATGGATTCAATGGCGCGGTGGCCTGCCAACAAAATGGTGCCGCCAGGGGTCTCATAGCATCCGCGGCTTTTCATGCCCACATAACGGTTTTCTACTTTGTCCAGACGGCCAATGCCATGCTTGCCGCCAATGACGTTCAACTGGGTCAGTACATTGGCAGGTGACATGCGAACACCGTCAATCGCCACCACGTCGCCGTGCTTGTAGGTCAGTTCGATGATTTGCGGTTTATTGGGGGCTTTTTCGGGGCTGACGGTCAGACGCCACATGCTGTCTTCGGGGGCGAAATTGGGGTCTTCCAAAATGCCGCCCTCATAGCTGATGTGCAACAAATTGGCATCCATGGAGTAAGGTGCGCCGCCTTTGCGTTTTTTGAAATCCACAGGAATGCCGTGCTTGTCTGCATAGGCCAGCAATTTTTCGCGTGAGAGCAAGTCCCACTCGCGCCATGGTGCAATCACCTTGACATTCGGCATCAATGCATAAGCGCCCAATTCGAACCGCACTTGGTCATTGCCTTTGCCGGTGGCGCCGTGGCTGATGGCGTCGGCTTTGGTTTTGCGGGCGATCTCGACCAAACGCTTGGCGATCAAGGGACGGGCAATGGATGTGCCGAGTAAATATTCGCCTTCATACAAAGCGTTGGCGCGGAACATCGGGAACACAAAATCGCGCACAAATTCTTCACGCAAATCTTCAATGAAGATGTTGGAGGGCTTGATGCCCATTTTGATGGCTTTGGCACGCGCCGGTTCAATCTCTTCACCTTGACCGATGTCAGCCGTGAAGGTGACGACTTCGCAATGGTATTCGTCTTGTAGCCATTTGAGAATGATGGAGGTGTCGAGTCCCCCTGAATAAGCCAGCACCACACGTTGTGGCGCTTTGCTGGCGGCTGTCTTGTTTGTGTTTTTACGCATGAAAATAGCACCGTTAAGAGCAAAGGCGCGATTCTAGGTCATGCCTCACACACAAAAAAGCCGCTTGGATGAAGCGGCTTGGTCGATTGAATCGGTGTCACCAATTTTGCGGCGCAGAACCCGGGGGTGGCACTGCAGTGGCGGCAGGCAATGGCGGTGGTGGGGGGTAGTTGTAAGGCTGGCTGCCAGCGGAAGCCACAGGCGTGATTTGCAATCGCACGGTAGGGCCTGGGTCTTGCGGCATTTGCACCATGTATTGCTTGCCTGCGTATTCATAGGTCACGTTGTAGGCGACTGTGCGGCTTTCGTAAAAATGTTGGGTGCTGCATGTTTGAACATTTTTGGTCTCGGGGGGCGGTGCGCCCTCGATTTTGTCGCCCAAAATGGCGCCACCAAAGATGCCGATGGCGGTGCCCAATCCGTCTCGCCCGATGGCATGACCGACGGTGCCGCCAGCGATGGCCCCCATGAGTGCACCTGCACCGGACTTGTGTGGTTGGGTGGTGACTTGCTGTTGCGTACAAACCTGTCGAGGTACCGCCACCTGTTGGATGACCGGTACCGATGAAATCACGCGGCCGACTTCTTGCGCATGCAAAGGTGGTTGAAAGACAAGGGCAAACAGACCAAAAACACTGAGCAGTTTTTTCATAGAGGGGCTCCTGATGCACGCAACATGCTCACACTCTAACGAAACAACAAGGCAGGTGGTTGACAGGGTTTTATGCTCTTTGGGTGACAATCTTCCTATGAATTTACAAGATTGGTTAAACCACTGTGAGCGCTTGCACCCTCAAACCATCGAGATGGGGCTTGAGCGGGTGTCATTGGTGGCCAAGACCATGGGTTTGACATTTGACTGTCCGGTGGTCACGGTTGCTGGCACCAACGGCAAAGGCTCGACCTGCGCGATGTTGGAGTCTGTTTACAGGCAAGCAGGCTACAAAACCGGGCTTTATACCTCGCCGCATTTGGTGTATTTCCAAGAGCGCTGTTGCATCAATGGACAACCTGTTGCACAGGAGAACTTGGTTTGGCATTTCGAGCGAGTCGAAGTGGCAAGAGGACATGTGTCGCTCAGCTATTTCGAGTTCACCAGTTTGGCGTTGTTCAGTTGTTTGGCCGACGCCGGTTTGGATGTGGTGATTTTGGAAGTCGGCTTGGGCGGCCGCTTGGACGCAGTGAATGTCATTGATGCCGATTGCGCGGTCATCACCAGCGTCGATTTAGACCACATGGCGTTGCTCGGGCCCGATCGGGAAAGCATTGGGTTTGAAAAAGCCGGCATCATGCGCGCGGGCAAACCCGTCGTGATCAGTGACCCTTCGCCGCCTGCTTCTTTGATGAAGCACGCCAGTCATTTGCAAGCAGACGTTTGGCAAGTCATGCAGGACGTGCAATTTTCAGGTGACAACCAACAGTGGACTTGGCGTGGCCGTGGCCGCACTTACAGTGGGTTGGCGTACCCGGCACTGCGTGGCGCCAACCAATTGCTGAACGCGGCAGGCGTGATTGCAGTGATGGAGGCGATGCGCGCACAGTTGCCTGTTACCGCACAAGCCATTCGTGCTGGGCTGTCCATGGTTGCTTGGCCTGGGCGCTTTCAAATCTTGCCTGGACAACCCGCGATCGTGCTGGATGTGGCGCACAACCCCCATGCTGCCGCAGCCTTGGCCCACAATTTGGATGCCATGGGTTTTTACCCCCGTACGCATGCGGTGGTGGGCGCCATGGCCGACAAAGATTTGGCGGGTTTGCTGCGTCGAATGATGCCGCTGGTCGACTGTTGGTATTTTTGCGATTTGCCCAGCCCCAGGGCCGCCAGCGCACATGACTTGAAAACCGTTTGGCAATCGATGAAACCAGCGGCGAGCTCGACGGCGATCACATGTTCAGGGCCCTCTGAAGCGACACGTCTGGCCCTGTTGGCGGCTGACCCCGCTGATAGAATTCTCATTTTTGGTTCGTTTTTCACTGTAGGCGGGGTTTTGCAGCACGGAATCGAAGGCCGTCTACCCGCCGCTTCACTTACCTGAACCTTGCCCATGGCCTTTTTCAAGTCCCGCGCCCCTTCCCCGTCTCAAGCCGAATCCGCCAAGGATGACGCGCAAAGCATGGACAGCTTGCGAAAACAAGCGCGTCACAGGCTGATTGGAGCGACGGTGCTGGTGGTGATCGCGGTGCTCGGTTTTCCGCTGGTGTTTGACACCAAGCCGCGCGATCTCGCGTCAGACATCCGTATCGACATGCCCGACAGGGACGCGGTGCGTCCGTCTCAGCCACCCACGGTGGCCATCCCCGACAAATTGGACAACGCGAAAGTACCGCTGTCAGAAGCGGTCAGTGCCAACGAACAAGTGGTGGTGGATGACAACAAAAAAACCGTCGCCCCTGCAGTGAATCCACCGTCTGAATCATCTTCTTCTGACACCAAATCCAGCGAAACCAAACCCAAAGCTGAAGCTGCCAAAACAGCGCCAGCACCTGCTGACACCGCCTCTGCGAAACCCGCCGCCAAAGAAGCCTCGGCTGAGCGTTTCATTGTTCAGTTTGGCGCTTTTTCCGATGAAGCCAAAGTGAAAGAAGTGCGCAGCAAGTTAGAAAAGTCTGGTGTCAAAACCTATGTGCATGTGGCGCAAACCCCAGAGGGCAAACGCACGCGTGTTCGCGCTGGCCCGTTTGCTTCCCGCGAAGAAGCACAAAAAATCATCACCAAAACCAAATCGCTGTCCTTGAATGCGGTTGTGTTGACGCTGTAAGGCATGAACATTGTCGATGGTGTGCTGTGGGGGCTGATGTTGTTGTCTGCCGCATTGGGTTTTTGGCGCGGTGTGGTCAAAGAATTTTTTTCGTTGGTGAGTTGGGTGCTGAGCTTTGTGCTTTGCAGCAAGTACGCTGCAGACTTGTCACAGGCGTTGCCATGGCCAGCCACTGAGCCCACCATCAGGGTGGCGCTGGCTTGGGTGTTGATTTTTTTGCTGGTCATGCTGGTGATGGCATTGATTGGCAGTGTGTTGAAGCGGCTGTTGTCGCTGGCGGGTTTGGGTTTGGCTGATCGTTTGCTCGGTGTGGTGTTTGGTGTGGCGCGCGCATCCATCATGTGGATGGCGATGGCCGTGGTGGTGGGGCTCACACCCTTGCGCTATTCAGATGCTTGGGTGAACTCTCATGTGGCCCAATCGGTTCATCAATTGCTTGTGTATTTAAAGCCGGTGTTGCCGGCGCCATTGGAAAGGTTGGTGACTTGATGTGCGGCATAGTGGGGGTTGTCAGTCCTTCGCATGTGAACCAATTGATCTATGACGCTTTGCTGTTGTTGCAGCACCGGGGTCAGGATGCTGCCGGCATCGTCACCCAATTGGATCGCAAGTTCTTCATGCAAAAAGCCAAGGGCATGGTGCGAGATGTGTTTCGCACCCGCAACATGCGCGCATTGCCCGGCAACATTGGCTTGGGGCAAGTGCGTTACCCGACAGCAGGCAATGCCTACAGCGAGGAAGAGGCGCAACCGTTTTATGTGAATGCGCCTTTTGGTTTGGTGATGGTGCACAACGGCAATTTGACCAATGCCCATGCACTCAAAGCCGAATTGTTTTCAACCGATCACCGTCACATTAACACCGAGAGCGACTCGGAAGTGCTGCTGAATGTGCTCGCGCACGAACTCGAAAAAACCACCCGTGGCAACACACTGGCAGTGGCCGATGTCTTCTCTGCGGTCAGTGGGGTTCACCGTCGCATCAGAGGTTCTTATGCCGTGATTGCCATGATTGCAGGTCATGGGGTGCTGGCGTTTCGTGATCCATTTGGCATTCGGCCTTTGTGCTTGGGCCAAGGCAGCGACGGCACCTGGATGGTTGGCAGCGAATCGGTTGCCCTTGAAGGCACTGGCCATGCGTTTGTTCGCGATGTCGCGCCTGGAGAAGCGGTGTTCATCGACATGCAAGGACAAATGCACGCCTA
>Ga0214919_10010874_pt1 | contig 11436 bp, 9 predicted proteins | sample LL1503_MetaG_FD_177994 | JGI IMG/M metagenome (GOLD analysis project Ga0214919, IMG submission 177994) | Freshwater microbial communities from Lake Lanier, Atlanta, Georgia, United States - LL-1503 | ecosystem: Environmental > Aquatic > Freshwater > Lake | place: USA: Georgia | collected 2015-03-15
CCGGAATAAAAAGGGCTCCTACAAGCGCGTGATGCGCTCCCTGCAGGCCTCCAAGGACGCCGGGCTCGAGTTATTGATATCCACGTGCATCATCAAGGATCGGGTCTTTTCTCAGGAGTTTGAGGACCTGTGCAACTACTGCAAATCCGAGGACATTCCCTTGTACGTCACTTTGGCCAAGCCCGTAGGCACGGCCAGGGAACAGGATACTTGGGTGTGTACCAAGAAGGACGTGGACCATCTGAAGTTGCTTGAGGAAAAGTACAACATCTTTACGCACATGACCCCGTCTTACGGACAGCCCGGTCGGTGCATCACGGTTAAGGGGATCAATACAGTCAACCATGACGGGGAGATCGTGCCGTGCCCTTATATGGATCTATCGATTGGAAATGTGACCAAACAGCCGCTTGCTGATATTTTAGATAGAGGTATGAGGAACAGCTGGTTGGGGCCATACCGTGACGAGTGCATCATTGGAGAACACAAAGATTTCATCCATTTCCATAACAAAGCAGTTAACGATTACCTCGACGTTAGCCCGCTGCTCCCCGTCCCCTACGAATACGGTTTTGGCCGTACACCTTCAATTTAAGAGTAAGCCGGAGCCTTGAGTGCAATTTTTTGATGATCATGGTCGGCGATTGCCGGAAAACGACTCGCGCGTATTCGGCTCCAAGCCGAGTTTTTACTATGCATTGAATCAGCCGACTATCGACTATCACTTGCTACTCAGTCGAAGCAAACAATTCAACTCAGTTCCTTTGGATGTGCGTGTATCGGATCTACAGAGTAAATCTGAAGCACTTCTTCAGGTAATCAAGAAGAGCCAAGCATATTCCAAACTTCTTAACGGTGTAAAGGTACCTTTTGTTACCTGCCGTAAAGCACGTGGGACCGATCTAGGCGAGGAGTTGAACGGCAGATTATTGCCGGCCTTGAAGGAGTCATTTAATGCGCAGTTTCCTGAGGCGCACTTCAAAGCGGTTCTTCAAAGTAACTCTGAGTTACCTGGTAACCTGATGCTGGCTGCAGGTTCACGTTACGAAAAGTTAATTTCCGCTGCCGAGGCTGGAGTTATTGTGGGCTGGTATTTTCCGCAGGCTCTTCAGGAATTCGACACACAGTCTCAACGAAGCCAAATGACTCCACTTCCAGATTTGACAGAGGCTCACGTCTGCCTAAGTGGAGGTATTGACATTTGTGCGGCAGTGGGGGGTTTCCCTGACTTATTAGTTAGCAGTGAGTTCTACGCGCCCATTCTATGTATGTCGGCATATGCTCATCGTGATCCCCGGTTAGTGCTGTTGCTTAAGGCATATGGACCCCACCTGGAGTTCTGGTGCATGACTCAGATGCTGACCCGAGACACCACGCAAGTTTCGGAACAGTGGGCGGGCGGTATAACTATATTTTCTAATCTCCAGTAAGGGATCGGTGCTGTATTGCGGAGTCAAGACCAATACGTTCGAAGATGGGTTATGGCCATCGTCCTGGTTGACACTCCGGTAAGGTATGACCTAACCCTCAGCGACGCCAATTCAATGTGCTGCACGCTAACGAGGTATGGGTTACTGGAGTTGGAGTTGCCCCTTTAGCCCGGACAGAATATTGTTCTGTCAAAGGAGTTACAGATGAGACAAAGACGAGGGGCGTACGCGCCCGAATTTCGCCAGCAGATGGTGGAGTTGGTCCGAGTTGGACGCAAGCCCGGCGAGTTAGCCAAGGAGTTTAGCTGCCACGAAACAAGCATCAGCGCCTAGCTTCGCCAAGCCCAGGCCGATGAACGTGGCGGTGGCAGGCCCGATGCGCCATTGACTACGGCCGAGCGCCAAGAGTTCGCTCAGCTGCGCCGCCAGTTGCGCCAAGTCACCCTGGAGCGCGACATATTGGCAAAGGCTACGGCCTGGTTTGCCAACAAGGACAGCGCATAGACAAGACATCTATGCGCTGATCTAGGCGAACCAGGCCAACCTTCCCATCCAATCTATGTGCCAGCACTTGGCAGTGTCCACCAGTAGGTATTGCGAGTGGTGCACCCGTGCACCCAGCCAACGCAGCATCCAAGACCGCATCATGACCGAGCAAATTCGACAGAATCACACCATGAGTGATCGCACCTACGGGCGCGACCGCGTACAGGCCGAGCTCAGTGACATGGGGCCTTGTGTCAATCACAAGCGCATTGCACCCCTGATGAAACTGGCAAGTCTGCGGGGTGTGAGCAGGCGCAGGGGCTATGTGGTGACCACGCAAAGGGATCGCCAGGCCCAGGCAGCGCCCGATTTGGTCAAGCGTCAATTCAAAGCCACAGGCATCAATCAGTTGTGGGTGGGCTGGGCCTTTGGGGAGCGTATGACCAGTGACTTGGTGATTTCTGCGCTGAACATGGCGCTGTATAGGCGCAGACCGGGGTCGGTCATTCACCGTTCAGACCAGGGCAGCCGATACACCAGCCTGGCGTTTGGCAAACGATGCAAGGAGATGGGTGTGCGGCCATCCATGGGAACGGTGGGCGACGCTTACGACAACGCCATGACGGAGAGTTTGTTCGCCACCCTGGAATGTGAGTTGATTAACAGGCGTTCCTAGCAAACCAAAGCGGGGGCACGCCTAGCAATCTTTGCCTGGATCGAGGCTAGGTACAACCCGTTGCGCCGCCACAGCGGCCTTGAACAGCATTCGCCCAACATATTTGAAAGGAGCTTGCAGGAACAGAAATCACACACCGATATCATTGAAGCCGATGACCCGGTTCGAGAGGGTCAGAGAGTCCGGTGAATTGGGGCAACTCCACATTCCCAATGACCGATCTGCTGACGACTTTCAGTGTGCGTCGGGCGCTCGCTCAGCGGCCCGCGGTTGGGGATCTGTCCACTGCGGTCCTGGCCAATGGCCTAGCGCTTCCTTTTTTGCTTCTGGCAAGCAGGTTCTTCTACAAGGTACCGTAATGCGCCTTGTCTGCGTAGACATTCAAGCACAAGGATTCATCGCTCACTGGCAGCTTGCCGGCGATCTGCTCAGGGCTCCATTGCAGCTGAAACAGCGCACTGGCTTGCTCTTTCACCCAGGGCGCAAACGGGTTGACGTTGCGGCTCGACCCAAAGCGTTTGCAGTCAAGTTCACAGGCATATTTAGCTCGGTAGCCTCGACACCTGGCATTACGACGCAGCTCGCTACGACTCGTGGAACTGTCGCGTCCAAGCAGCAGGGGCAATCGGCGTAATGCTATGCCGCACTTGTAGTAAGGTGGCGAATCTGATATCTTTCAACTAGGTTCAGGTATTCGTTAGTCATTGGTCAACTTAGACCTGCAGGTCCGGAAGCCTTGAATGCTAAACATCACCGGCTCATTATTACAATTGGTCAACGTTGCACTTCTTACTTGAATCGGCCATACTCACTTCCCTGGCATTGTACGTCGCAAGACCAAACCCGATACGAACAGAGCTTAAATCACAGGCGAAGAAAAGTGGATTATTTAACTGATCGAGCAAGGTTTCAGAATCTGAGAAAACCGACAGGTATACGCGTAGACGAGCTTATTAAGCTCCACAACTATCAAAACGTAATATTGTGGGGAGCGGGAGCCGTTGGCCGTTCGGTTATGAAAACAATAAAAAATCAAGAAATAAAGCGTTTCTACTGCGACGAAAGTGGAAACGAAAATTGCGCCAAGGACGGCTATTTTGTGGTAGATAAGATAAAGATGATAAGTCTTGCAAAAAAAGAAAAGTCATTAATCATATTATGCTTTTCAGATGAAATTAATACGCAACGAGAATTTTTATCTGGTCAGCAGCTTGTAAGTGGTAAAGATTTTATCTCATACTTTAGCTTAAAAAGAGAGGAAGCCGTAATAGAGGTGTGCGGAGCCGATGGAAAAAGTATGTCCTTAGGGGCGTTCAAAAAAAATATGGGGCATTTGCTCATTGAGTACCCGGATTTATATCAAGTTGATCTCTCTGGACTTGGTAATCCTTTAGGTAACAGAAGCATTATTAATATAATCAAGCACTGCGAAGACCGCCTATCTACAGTAATTTCAGTACCAATACTGGGTGATTTTAAAAAAATAAAACAACTGCTAACTGAAACGAAAGCGACACTAGTTTGTTTAGTAATTTCAGGGGCCCAGATCAACTTTGCCAAGGAATATTCAAATCTTATTGTCAGATTGGAAAATTTCTTTAAATTTAAAAAGCAGCATTCTGAGGTGATATTTCCCGTGGTAAGAATTAGATTCGACGCGTATGCAGACAATGTTGCCTATTTTGATCAGTTGTCGAATCTATGCGCCAAGCATGGAGTGATAATAAAAAAAGCAATAGGGTATCCTGAAAACTACGATTCTCTGAGAGAATTGATTACTAATCGAGATGGCTATTTCAAAATAAAAATGAAATTGTTATGGGACGTAACAAGAATCCAAGAAATTGCATCGAACGATGATATAAGAAATTGTCATTGCGAACGTATCTTCCCAATTATCAACGCACATAATGACGTAACCGTATGTCATTTATATCGAAAGTATACGATTAGCGGGAAATTTTTAGAAATGAAAAGATCGGAACTCGAGAGCAAAAGAGATGCTAGTACACATTGCAGAGAATGCCAGAAACTATCGATGCACAGAATTGATGTTGAGTACCTCATCCGCCGCAATCAATATACAATCAATTGAAAGGCTAAAAATATGTTAAACGGCAAACATTATAACCCAACAAAAATATATATTGGAAGAGAATGGTTAGATCAAATAGTTTCTGAAAATTATATCCGATCTGATAGGCTATTAATAGTCACAGGTGGGCTTGGCACGGAAAATAGTGGCGCTTTAGCAGAGGTGTTGTGTGTGCTTGAGAGAATTAACATAGAATATTCCATTCTAGATGGAGTTCAGACTAACCCGAAGGCAGATTTGGTTTATAAAGGAATCGAATTTTGCCGAGAGCACAAGAGCACTAAATTGTTGGCAATAGGAGGAGGAAGTGTAGTTGACACGGCAAAAGCGATTGCGATTGGGACCGAGTACGACGGAGATTTCTTCGACTTCTTTGTTGGAAAATCAAAAGTTAATCATAGCTTAGAGGTCGGAGTTATACTGACTATTAGCGGTGCTGGCAGTGAGTCAAGCGATGGCGCAGTAATTTCGAAAGGAAAGCTGAAGTACCCTTGTGGTTCCCCTTTAATGTATCCAAAATTCGCTCTCCTTGAGCCATCATTTACATTAACAGTACCAGCTGATATATTTTTCGCCGGTCTAGTCGACTCAATCTCACATATACTAGAAAGATTCTTTTCAAAAACAAATAATACAACGGTAAGCGATGGGTTGTGTATTTCACTCATGCGTACTTTGATAGAAATTTCTTTACAATTAAAGGTCAATTTCCTGGACCTTGAGGTGCGAAAAGAGTTCATGTGGGCGAGTAAGCTAGCACATGATGGAGTTATTGGTTTTGGCCGCAAACACGATTGGGCCACTCACACCATTGCGCATGAGGTTGCATCACTTTTCGGCACTAATCATGGGCAGACCTTAGCTGTTCTTTTTCCTGCGTGGATGAAGTGGACTATCGAAAAGGGAGATAACGAACGGTTAAAACAAATTTCTCTTTTTGTCTTTAATGGTGATCCAAAACTGACAAGTTTTGAAAGTGCCGAAAGTGCAGTTTCTTCGTATGAAAGATTTTTAAGGGAAATGGGGATGCCTTTGACGTTGCGCCAATTAACAAACAGAAGCGATTTAAATCTACATTTTGACGATATCGCTATTGCCTGCTCCCAGACGACTGCGAGCGGAACAATTGGAAACTACAACAGATTAAGTAGCCAAGATGTAATACGTATCCTTGAACTTGCCGAAGGAGTATAGTATGAAAGAAATTAAAATTAATGTTGTTAACTTTACTGATATCGGAAACCAGCTCGGATATGGAAAATTCAACCCAAACCCAGACAAGTGTGATGCGTCAAAGTACTCAATATTTTCCCTCGAAGATGCAGTACGGATTTTTGGAGGTAAAAGAATATATATTTGGGGTGCAGGGCAAAAAGGAAGAGGATTTCTGCTGGCACTTCGTAGAAATGGATTTGATGCTCACGCCTTTATAGATCAAAGTACCGATATGCAGAATAAAGGCTATTTGGGCATCAACGTAATTCCTCCTCAAGTTTTCTTCAACGAAAATGACGGTGCATCAGATATTTTTGTCTTAACCGCGAGCGTCGATAGCAAGAATCTGATAATGTCAGAAGAGCTAGAGCGACACAAATTTGTGCGTGGAATTAATTATGAGAGCATTCAAGCCATTTCACCCTTTTATCCGACCATTGAAGTCGCTGGAATTTGCAATTTACGTTGCTCAAGCTGCATTAGATCCGACAGAGACATAATAGAAGACGGTAAGTTTATGTCATTTAATAATTACAAAAAGGTCATTGAGAAACTCGTTTCGGAAATACCGTTTCTTTATCTTGTTGATTTATATGTATTCGGCGAACCGATATTAAATAATGAAATTGATAAAATAATCAAACTAAATAATGAGCTCGGGCTCGCAAGTGGATTATCCACGAACTTGTATAATGTTAAGAATCTTGAAAAAGTATTAAGACAACATCCCGCGCAAATAAGAGTCTCACTTAGCGGCGCCAGCAGCGAAACTTATGATATTACGCATACGGGTGGAAAGTGGAAGCGAGTAGAAAAAAATCTCGAGTCTTTAGGTGAACTGGTCAATCGATTAGGGTCGCATACGATTGTTGAAGTGTACTTCCACATTTATAAACATAACTTACATGAAATTAAAATAGTAAAAAATCTATGCCAAAGATATGGGTTTCGATTTCACCCGAGCCTCGCTGTCCTTTTTAGTGATTTTGCGATGCAATTTTCTCAAAACGGAGTCATTTCTAAATCTGCAGAAGTAGCTAGTGGTTTGACTTTAAGAAGTTTGGAGGATTTATTGACTGAGTGTCAGAACGAGGAAGAAAAAAATTGCATTTTAACTAGAATCGTTCCGGTTATTAATTGGGATTTATCGGTGATGGCGTGTTGTAATTATACATATTCCTCGATCGTTGATAATTATTTGGAGGCATCGATAGTTGACATCATAGATAAAAGGACTCATTCAAATGTATGTGCCAAATGTCAATCTCATGCACTACACAGATGGAATAATCAAATTGCTTACTCTGATTTGGTAAACGATTTGGTTTTTGAAAATGCATGACTTAATTCAATCGATATTATCGAGCAAACCAATTCCATGCTCTAATCTTAATCTAGTCCGCGGAAACGGAGTCGTTGTTTTCGGGGCCGGGAGCGGATTCCAAACGTTAAATGCATTTGTGCTTTTGAAATTCGGCATCAAACCCTTATTTGTTATCGATAGGAAATTTGAATCAATAATTACCGAGGAAGGTACTACATATTTAAATTTCGACAGCTATCGAAACAGCTATGGCGGCACATCTGAAAACTATATTCTAATAATAAGTTTTGGAAGCGATAAATTAATCCAGATCGCCCAAAGCACAGCAAGTGATATTAAGTTTAAAAAAATAATAACCGCGTTTGAGATATTTGAATATCATTTATCGTATGCGGCAGTAGAGTTTGTCTCAACCAGAGCAAAAATATTAAGTGAAAATTCAGAAAATATATTAAAGGCCTACTACTCACTTAGCGATGCCAAAAGTCGGGCAATATTTAGAAGTCTCATTTCTTTCTACTTCCGGGGCGAGAAGCTTGACATTCCAACTGATCCTATTGCCACTCAATATTTCCCAGCAGACTTAAGGATTCAGTCATTTCAACATTTCATTAATTGTGGGTCCTTTGATGGCGACACAATTCGACAGTTACAAAATACAATTGGAAAGGTAGTGAGCTTGATATGCATTGAGCCAGACACAGATAACTTTAGTAAGTTGGTATCTTATGTACAGCGAAACCGAGAACAGATCGCAGACAGCATCATATTGTTACCATGTGGCTTATGGTCATCTGAGTGTGTCCTCACGTTTGGAGGCGGGTCCGCGGTGAATTCCTCGATTTCGGAACATGGTGACACTGTTTTAAAGATGATATCGTTGGATAACGTTCTTCTGTCCCATCACGCGACATACTTAAATATGGATATAGAAGGTAGCGAGCTCGCGGCCTTAGAAGGTGCTAAGAAGTTCATTTGTCAGAATGAAATCGAAATGGCAATTGCTATTTATCACCGACCGCAAGATCTGTGGACAATTTTGAACAAAGTTTTAGATATTAAGCCCGGCTTTACATTTTTCATTCGGAACTATACCGGAAGGCCAGCTGAGACGGTTCTTTATTGCTTGACCCCAGGACATGAAGTCCGTGCAGATTAACATTGTTTGATTAGTATATTGCCCACCCGCAGTTAGTCCTTCATTATATACAGCTTTTTTACCTTTGATTAAGTGCGGGCAACTTGCGCATCATCTGTATTATGGTACATGCTAATTAATTAAATCGTTGACATTGATCCTATCAAGTCTAAGTGTACATTTATATAAATATATCTTTATTAGTAAATATTTAGCCAATTTATATGCTTTTTATATGAATCTCGCTATCGTTATTCCTACTTTTAATCGTCTTAGTGAGCTTCAGAGACTAATTTCTTCAATACAGAATCAGGTTATTCCTAGGGGTCTAACTCTAACAATTTGTCTGTCAGGGGCTTATTGTAGCGCGCGCATTAAATCATATCTTCGTAACCTGGAAGGAAACCATCAGAGAGTTAATATTATAGTGAATATACAAGCATTGGGACCGCCAAACTGGTGCTTAGCTGCAGGGTTGGTTCCTTCGGATTTTGATTATGCCTGGATGGTTGGCGATGATGATGAATTGATTGGATCACGATCGATATCGCAGGTATTCTCACTTTTGAATCGCCACCCAAATATTGATGCTTTGTTTGTGCCAATGGCTTCACGCGCAAAGGAGAAGTATCTGATTGAGGATACTTTTTTTCATATCTGCAACCGAATTGGTTTTCATGAGGCGGCCGGCTGGATTAGCTCGAGTATAGTCAAAGTAACAATATTTAAGCAAGTATATACTCAGTATTGTGAGATTTTCACTGCAAAAATCAAATATTTTCGTCAGACTCCTAGCCTATCTCGGAGTCTGTATGAGCAGAAGATTGGGCAATTTACGCACACCACCTGCATGTTGGACATCCTATTTAAGTCGACAGTAATATTTGCCTCAATCAAGATTGTCAAGGAACAGAATTCTCAGCGAGGCTTACTTGACACGCTCAACAGAGATAAGATTAAGCGACTTAATAAAAAGTATCACAGTGCAAGGTTTATCTTTGATCTTCAAAAAATTTCTCAAACGCTTAAGAAGCATAAATGCGAACCAGATCCTGTTTTCTTTAAATATGTTTCTCGAGATTATTTTCAACTGTGTTATGACATTTTACTAGATGGAATTACCACAAATGAATATTCGCAAAACGAACTCATGCAGCTTCTCAGTATCTTGGATACTTCTCTAATTTCCAGTAGTATTTCCTACATAAAGTCGAATAAAGTTATGCTTCTATATATTGAAAATCTATACCATAGATTAAATTTACCCGAGGAGAGAATTATCGATAGCGGAATCCAAGATTTGTGGGAACTGGTAAAGTTACGCGAATATCCGGGCCTCTAAAGGACAGTATGAAAGCTTTTGATATGAGGCGGCGCGGTCGGTAAAACCACCATTGCTGGAAGTTTCATTTTGTAACTATTTAGTCTTTGCGGTTTTATTTAAATATCACTATCTGCCGTGGCTAGACCGTTTAAGCAATCAGGTATTATGTTTCACTACATCCAGCAAGAAGGACATCTCAAAAATGTTGATGCCCAAGCGTTCAACAGCGGGACTGATAGTGGTTGGATTTAAATATAGCGGATTCAAGTACAAAGCGCAACTTTGACTAATTGTAATAATGAGCCGGAGATGTTTAGCACGCAAGGCGTTGGCACTTGCAATTCAGAATTTGGCACTACTTGACCAGTGCGATACTTTTTAGGCCTCGGTAAATTTTCCGAGTTGTCGACTTTAATTCGTTTATTCTTGCGTTTAGTTTGGTGGGCGGAATTTAGATCCGCCGCCTTAACAGTAACCCGATTCCCTTGGTAGTAAATGAGTGATGTAGAAACCCCAAGTCTGTATCCCGAGCGCAATACGTCAGTTTTATGGCAATTAAGGGTGGCCTGAAATATGCTTAGACCGGTGAAGTCCATTGATGTCTAACATGGACGCTGGTTTGTGATAGGCTTAGGCGTTTCTTTAAACTGCCAGGTCCTTGTAAAAATCGTTAACCTCCCGAGGAGATGAAATGTCTAGAAAAAACTTTTTATTTGTCATTCCCAGAGACGGCCAAAAAGCTTCCGGCGGTATTAATATATTCCCTGTCGGTATTGCTTATGTCTCGGCGTATTTGAAAAACAAGGGCTTCAACGTATTTACCTGTAATCTTGAATATGTGAACGGAGACAGTGTTGAAGTTGCATTGACAAAATCAATTATTGAAAATAATATTGATTATGTAGGCACTGGAGGTTTAAGTAGGGAGTACTTAAAAATAAAAGAGGTCATTGACACATCAAAGAAAATTAAGCCTAGCATTGTAACGATGGTTGGGGGCGGTTTAATGAGTGCGGATCCTGTGCCTGCAATGGAACTTTTAAATTGTGACTTTGGAGTTTACGGGCAGGGTGAGACAACCATGTATGAGTTTGCACTGGCCTTTGAATCTGATAATAACTACATTCCGATTAATGGTTTACTGTATTGGCATGACGGTAAAGTCGTCAAAAACGAAGAGCGAGATGATGTATCTGAGTTAGATGATTTGCCTTTTCCGGATTACGATGGATTTAACTTTCGTGAGTATATGGAGGAGACAAATCATAACGCTATTTTTGTCATTGCAAGCAGATCTTGTCCTTTTAAATGCACTTTCTGTTACCACCCGTCTGGGGGGAGATATAGAAAAAGAAGTCTAGATAATATCTTTGCTGAAATAGATAGTCTTCTGGAAAAATATAATCCTAAGCACTTGATTATCAGCGATGAGCTTTTTGCGCCAAAAAAGGATCGCGTTTTAGAGTTTTGCCGACGAATTGAGCCTTATAAACTAAAATGGACCGCTCAGATGCGCGTGACTGACGTCGACGAGGAAATCATTGCAGCTATGAAAGGTTCCGGCTGTGTAAATATTAGCTATGGAATTGAATCAGCTGATGACTCCATTTTGAAAAGTATGGTGAAGAAAATTAAGATTAGTGATGTCGAAAAGGCGCTATCGCTAACTGTCAAATACGGTATTGAGATCCAAGGCGGACTAATTTTTGGCGACCCGAGTGAAACCATGAGGAGTGCTAGAAACTCAT
>Ga0214919_10010875_pt1 | contig 11435 bp, 7 predicted proteins | sample LL1503_MetaG_FD_177994 | JGI IMG/M metagenome (GOLD analysis project Ga0214919, IMG submission 177994) | Freshwater microbial communities from Lake Lanier, Atlanta, Georgia, United States - LL-1503 | ecosystem: Environmental > Aquatic > Freshwater > Lake | place: USA: Georgia | collected 2015-03-15
AATCGGGATTTTATTCCAGTGAAGGTGGATCGGGAGGAGCGGCCGGATGTGGACCGAGTGTATATGACAGCGGTGCAGGCGATGAGTGGGCAGGGGGGTTGGCCACTTTCGATTTGGGTAACGCCGGAGGGGAAGCCGTTTTATGGGGGAACCTATTTTCCTCCAGCTAGTGCACATGGGAGACCGGGATTTCTGGATGCATTACGGCAGATTTCATCAGCTTGGAAGGAGAGGAGTGGGGAGGTGTTGGGTTGGGCGGAGGAGTTGGCGGGTCGGGTGCGGGCTTTGGGGCAGGGAACAGGCGGGAGTGGCGTCGCTGATGGGGAGAAAATTCTAAAGGCTGGGACGGATGAGATGGCGATGGAGTATGACCGAAAGCACGGGGGCTTTGGTGGAGCGCCGAAGTTTCCAAGGCCGAGCCAACCCCTCTTCCTTTTGAGGCGATCTTTTGCGGAGAAGGATCGGAAGCTTCTGGAAATGATGAGGCACACGGGTCGTGCGATGAGGGCGGGGGGAATTTATGATCAGATCGGAGGGGGCTTTCATCGGTACGCGGTGGATGGGGAGTGGGCGGTGCCTCATTTCGAAAAGATGTTGTACGACAATGCTCAGCTGATGGGGTGGTATGCGGAGTTGGGGGTGGCGTTGGGAGAAAAGTGGACGGCGGAGGTGGTATCGGGGATCGACAAGTATTTGTGGAGAGATTTACGGGTGGAGGGAGGTGGGTTGGGGTCGGCAGAGGATGCGGATAGCGAGGGGGCGGAGGGGAAGTTTTATGTTTGGACTAGGAAGGAGGTGCTGGAAATGGCGGAGGGAGAAGAGGTGAGGTTGGCGGAGGATATCTGGGGGTTGACGGAGGCTGGAAATTTCATCGATCCGCATCATCCAGTGCAGGGGTGGAATGTTTTGGCTCAGAAAAGGTTGCCGAGTGAGGAAGAGTGGAGAGTTTTGGAGGGGTTACGTGTGAAGCTGGAGGGTAGACGAGAGGGGAGAGTGCGACCTGGGAAAGATGACAAGGTGTTAGCCTCATGGAATGCCTTAGCGATTTCCGGATATGCGAGGGCGGCGAAATGGGGCGGAGGATCGCATTATGTGAAAAGAGCGGAGGAAATATGGTTTTTCGTGGAAAAGAATCTTTTACGGGAAGATGGGACACCCATTCATCGTTGGCGTAACGGGAAAAAAGATGATGCCCATCTGTTGGAGGATTATGCGGGAGTATTGCAGGCGTTGATCGATCTGCATCAGGTGACATTGAAAGTAGAATACCTCAAGCAAGCCGTAGAGTTGGCGGGGAAGATGTTGGATAAGTTTGAGGACAAGGGTGGGGGCGGGTTGTGGGCGAGTGCAGATGAGACCCTGATGGCTAGAATGAAGGATGATTATGATGGGGCGGAGCCAAGTGGGAACGCGGTGGCGGCGTTAGCGTTGGCGGAGTTGGGACGATTGACGGATCAGGCAAAGTGGGGCGAAGCGGCGAAGCGGATATTGGACTGGTTGGCGGAAAGGATGAGGAGGTTGCCGCAAGCTGTGCCTCATGGATTGTTGGCCTTGCAGCGGGTGAGTGAGTTGCCAGCGAGATTGGTTTTAGCAGGGGAGGGCAAAGAAAAGTTTCTTGAGGTAGTGGGGAGAGTTTATCGACCGGATTTATTGATTACGGGTGCGGATGATGCTCACCCGAGTGAATTTGTTCAGGGCTTAGCGAGAAAAACGAAAGAGGGGACGGCCTATCTGTGTGAAGGGGAAAAGTGTCAGTTGCCGGTGAAAACAGCGCAGGAGCTGAAAAGTCTGCTTAGTGACCTCTGACCCCACATTTAAAAATCGCCCCTATAAAACATTGATTAGCAGTGACTTGCAAGACCTATGACCCCATAGAAGTGATTGATGCAGAATGGGTTACGAGGTGATTTTTGATGGATGAAATGGGTAAGTGAGGAGGGAGATGCGGTTTTAACGGGCGGTTCGGAAGCCGATGAATGGGTAGCTATTGGGGGTGGGAGCGGTTCGGGTGGATCTTACGTTGGAGACAGGATATTGGTCGCGAAAGTTTCCACCAATGAACGTAGGGGTCGCGGGGTTGGGAGAGGCGATCCACTCACTGAGATTTCCGCCTAGGTCGTAGTGTTGAAAAGGACCGATATCCGCCGGGTTAGACTCTGCAGGAAGCATATGGTCATAAGATTCGATTAGGGTGTTTTTGGGAAGTTGAAGTGCGAGGTTAATTCCTGTGACCTCTGAGTTCGTGCCCCAAGGGTAGGTTCGGTTGTCGTTGCCTGATGCGGCGCGCAACCATTCAACTCGAGTTGGGAGTCGGCGTTTTTTCCATTTGGCAAAGGCATACGCGCTTGGGTAGTCGACGGAAAAGACAGGAGTATCCCTCGTGATGCGAACTTGGCCGTTGAACTTATCTCCTTTGCGAGCACGGTTGAGAATATCCTTCCAGCCTCGTGGCTCCAGATCCTGCAGGGAGCTCTTGCTTGCCGCAGCCGTAGGGGGGAGAAAAGTTTTCCAGTTCTTTTCTGACGCGATCTCATTCAGAAACTGTTCGTACTGTCCGATCGTGACTTCATGCCGATCGAGATAAAAGGCGGATACGCTGTTGGTGGAGTCGGGCAAAATAAGGCGGCCTGCAGGAACCTCAATTTCCGCGTCGCCTAACTTTCCTGGTTGATCAAGGAACAGACGATCAAAAATGACCCAGGCTGCGATCGCGAGAAAGACGAGTGCTCCGATGGATCCGATTCCAATTGCCCAACGGCGAAGGACGCGCGCACGCAGGATCTTCTGAGCCGCTTCAATTTCCTCATCTCGGACATGGACTTCTTGAACTTCCGCAAGTTGACGTTCGAAGTGGCGCGTCTGGCGGAGTAGATCAAATGCCGACGTGCCCGGATTCCGAAGAAGTTCGAGCAGAGATGTGGCGGAAGGTGAGGAAGGTAGAAGCGGTTCAAGGATGGAAGCGAGTTGAATTGAATTTTGATGGTGAGATGCCTCCTGAGTACCCGGAGTTGCGGCGGGGTTACGAAGGCGGGGAGTTCCGTTGGGCGAAAGTGTATAGTCGTAGGATCCAAGGAGTCGGGCGGGAATAGAGGAGCTTTCCATCTCTGAGAGAACTGAGGCGAGGCTGGTGGCTAGCCGGGCTGCGGGAAGAATCTGGAGTGATCCACCCTCATTTTGAAGATGAAGTAGGGTGGGGTGAATGACGGGTTCTAGGGCAACGAAGATACGCTGTTCGGAGGGAACGGATTCGTAGAGTGAGTAAACTCCGGCATGGTTTAATCGAGCATAGGCACGAATCGCTTTGGCAAAGTGGGGTGATCCAACGGGTGGAATCAGGATCTGGACTTGGCGTTCCAGCTGATGGTGTTTGGCCCAGTAAAGACGTCCGAGAGGGTGAGGGCCGGCGCGGGAGGTGAGAGTGTAAGAGCCGAAAGTTCGCCCAGAGAAGTTCTCCATCAACTCTGCCATCGCAAGGGGCAGATGATCGTCGGCTTTCAACCAAGGAATGGGAAAGGCTGGGGGAAGGGTTTGGGTGAGGTCGTAGCGACTGACAATTCCGATGGGGAGTTCGGGGTAGGTTTCGGCAAGGAGAAGAAGAGTTCCTGACTGGTCGCTATCAGCCCAAAAGATATCGGAAAGTAAAAGAGACGAGCGAGAGGCGCTGGCAAGAGTCGCCACAAGAGATGGAAAATCGGTAATGAGCTGGAGTTGAGCTGTTGGAAAAAAGTCTTGAAGAAGAGATGTGAGGTGAGAGGCGGCATCGGAATCCTCTTGAGCCAAAAGAATCGTAGGCACAGGGGAGATTCTGCTCGGGAAGAAGTCAGGACGGAAGTGAGGATTTTATCCCTGCAAAGTTTCCGTAGGCAGGGCATGCGGCTTCGCCCTATTTCTTAGAACGAGGGAGAAGATTTGAGCTGATCGAAAGACGATGAACCGAGTAGGCCGCACCGAAACCGTTATCGATATTGACGACAGTGATTCCTGGGGCACAGGAGTTGAGCATTCCGAGCAGGGCGGTAATGCCTTTGAGGTGAGCTCCGTATCCGACAGAGGTGGGAACGGCGATCAGCGGAGTACCTATGAGGCCACCTAGGACACTGGGCAGGGCCGCCTCCATACCTGCTACGACGATGAGGGCATGGTGTTTTCTGAGGTCGTCGAGGTGTTGAATCGTGCGATGAAGGCCTGCGACACCGATGTCATAAAAGCGGGTGGGCCGATGTCCTAAGAATTGGAGAGTGACAAAAGCCTCCTCGGCAACGGGATGGTCGGAGGTTCCTGCAGCGCAGATGGCGACTTGCAGAGATGGGTGGGTGGCGGAGCGGGGTCGATTCGATTGCAGGATGAATGCTTGGGCGGCTGGGTAGTACTTTGCCTTAGGGAAAAGACGACGAAGGTGTTGGGCTTTCTTGGGGTCAACGCGAGTCGCCAAAGCGGGTTGGGATGCGGAGCGAAGTTTGCGGATGATCGCAGCGATTTGGGAAGAGGTTTTACCTGCCCCGTAGATAATTTCTGGTGCACCAAGACGTTTCTGACGGGAAAGATCGAGGTGGGCGAAAGCGCGAGGCAGGACGGGAGAGAGGGGGCGACGTCGCGCCATAGTGTTTAGGCGAGTGCCGAGTGAAGGCGGGGAAGTAGATCTGCGATGGAGATGCGCTCTTGCTTCATTGAGTCACGGTGCCGAAGAGTGACGGTGTCCTTTTGGCCAGCGAGTGGGCCATCTTTTGCACCTTCAAGAGTTTCGAAATCAATAGTGATTCCGAATGGGGTGCCGACCTCGTCTTGGCGACGGTAGCGACGTCCGATTGCCCCAGACTCATCATAAAACACTGAAAAATGTTGGCGGAGCTGCTGGGTGACGGCACGAGCTTTTTCGACTAGCTCGGGCTTATTTTTGAGGAGAGGGAAAATGCCAGCCTTGACTGGAGCCATACGGGGATGGAAGCGAAGAACCACACGGGTCTCTTTCGCGCCTTTCTCGTCGGTGACTTCCTCCTCATCGTACGCTTCGCACAGGAGGGCGAGGGTTGTTCGATCGACACCGGCGCTGGGTTCTACCACATGGGGGATAAATTTCTCCCTTGTCTCTTCATCAAAATATTCAAGGGGTTTTCCGCTGGCCTCTTGGTGTTGTTTGAGATCGTAGTCCGTGCGGTAGGCGATTCCCTCCAACTCTTCGGTTCCAAAAGGGAACGCGTAGAGGAGGTCGTATGTTCCTTGGGAGTAGAAGGCGCGATCCTTTTCTGGAACATCGAGGATCGTGATTTTATTGCGCGGGATACCGATCGATTGGTACCAAGCAAGTCGATCAGCAAGCCACTGGTCGAGCCACTTTTTTCCCTCTTCTGGGCGAACGAAGAACTCAACTTCCATCTGTTCGAATTCGCGGGAGCGAAAGGTGAAGTTGCGGGGATTAATTTCGTTTCGGAAGGCTTTTCCAATTTGGGCGATTCCGAAGGGAAGCTTTTTGCGGGAAACCTCGAGTATATTTTTAAATTGAACAAACATAGCTTGGGCGGTTTCAGGGCGAAGGTAGGTGAGGTTACGTTCGTCTTCGACTGGGCCAACATAGGTTTTGAACATGAGGTTGAATTGGCGGGGTTCAGTGAGATCTCCACCGCAGGCGTTGACCATTTTGCTGGGTTTTTGGGGGCAGGGCGTGGTGGTGACTTGGTCGGCACGGAAGCGGCCTTTACAGGTTTTGCAGTCGACCATGGGATCGGTGAAGGTGGCTTCGTGGCCGCTGGCTTTCCATACGGAGCGGCTCATGAGGATGGCTCCATCCATTCCTACGATATCGTCCCGGTGTTGGGTCATCGATTTCCACCAGTTCTCCTTGAGGTTGCGCTTTAGTGCAACGCCCAGGGGGCCGTAGTCCCAAGCCCCATTCAACCCGCCGTAAATTTCGGAGGATGGAAAGATAAACCCCCTGCGTTTGCAGAGAGCGACAATTTTTTCCATGCGGTTATCAGACATAGGTTAATTTTTGGATTCTAGAGAAGGAAATCCTAGCGATGATCGGAAAAGATGAACACCCCAATTTTGCGTGAGATACGGGAGCGAATTCGGCCTCCTACATCGGGGTCGGCCTTGCGATGGCTGCAGCGGGCGTTGGGAATGATCGGTGTCTTGTTTGTTGCCAGCGCAATATGGGGAAGAGTGGTGGGGGTTCCGCAAGGGGTAAAAAATCTTTTGGTTGAGGAGTTTGTTTTACGCGGACTCGAAATTGATGCAGGAAAATTGACGATCGATCCTTTAGGAGGATTGGTGGCACGAGATGTGGTGGTGTTCCGAGATGGAGGGCGAAAAGTGGAGCAGTTACGGATCGGGCGGGTGGAGTTGAACTTAAATTGGTGGGGCTGGAGGGATCGAGAGCCGATTATTTCGGGGGCTGAGCTGAGGGATGCTGATGTGGCATGGCCTTTGGAAGAAGGGGTACAGATCAATGCTCGGAGAGTTGAGGCGGTGGTTGAGTTCCGGCCTGGGGAGATCTTATTGAAGAGGGGGCAGGGGCAGGTGCTGGGTTTCGATTTGAACATTCAGGGTCGCGTGGGGTTGGAGGCGGGAAGGGAGATGGCGGCCCCGAACGTGCTTTGGGCCAAGATTTGGCGAGATGCTGAGAGGGGATTAAAAGAGTTAGGTGGGCCTGCACCCAAGATTCAGGCGGAGTTTGATCTTGAGGTGGGGAGACCGGAGAGTGCGAAGGCTGAGGTTTTGATTACGGGATCAGGGAATGTTTGGCGGGGGGTGGCGCTTCCTAGGATGGAGGCACGGATTACGGTTGGAAATGGAATGACCAAGCTAGAGAAGTTGAGAATTCAGTTAGAGAAAGGGGAGTTGGGTGCGAGTGGTTGGGCCAATTTCAAAACAGGCTTAGGGGGTTTGAATTACCATTCGGATGCAGATTTAAAGCAGTTTGAGAAGGTTGCGGGTGCGTATACAGCGGGTTTGCGGAATTGGCATAGTGTGCAGCCGCCTCAATTATCGGGGGATATCGAGTTTGGATGGAAAGAGAATCGAAAGTTTCTTTGGACGAGCCGGTTGGAGGTAGGGGAGTTCCGTTTGGGGAAAACGGTGTATCGAGGTTTGAAGCTACCTTGGGTAACGGATGGGGAAAAGTGGATGGTTCAGGGTTTCCAGATTCTAGGAGAAAATGGAAGTTTGGATGTTCAATTAAAGTTTGATGGAAAGGCTGAGCTTTTAGGCAGTATCCGAAGTGACTTGGATTTAGAGGGTTTTCAAGTGTGGTTTGGTGCTGGAGCTGTTCCGTTTTGGGAAAGTTTGCAGTTACGAAGCCCGCCTCGAATCACGGCTCAAGTGACGGGTGCGGGTCTCAATCTGGATTTGATCCGTGCCGAGGGGCGTGTGGAGGTGCAGAACTTATCCTATAAAGGGGTGGAGATGGAGGAGCTGGCGGGAAATGTGATTTTAGCGGCAAGGCAGTTGACGGTGAAGGATTTGAAAGTGAAATCATCGGGTGGGGAGGGAAGTGGGGATTTTATTTATGGGTTTCGACCTGAGAAGGTGAAGTTTCTTGGAACGAGGTCGACACTGCCAATTCGAGAATTCTCCACCATTTTCGGAGCTAAATTTCATCGAACAATGGAGCCGTATGATTTCCAAGGTCGGCCGACGGTGGTCCTGCAGGGAGAGGTGGATTTAGAGGGTGAAGGACGTTCGGACATGAGTGCGAAGGTTCTGGCTCCTGAGGGAATGAAATATAAGGTGGCGGGTAAAGTTCTGGATTTTACGGGCATGGACATGGTGGTGGAGGTTAAGGGAAGGAAGGTTTTTGTGAGAACGGAGAAGGGAAAACCGGCGAGTGTTTTAGGAGGAAGGGTAGAGGTGCAGGTCGAAGTGGATGGAGCTGAGAAGAGGCAGACAACAGAAATTCGAAAGATTCAAGGGGTCAGTTTTGCGCGATTGGTAAAAACTTATTTCGATTTTGAGGGGTATGAGGGGAAGTTTAGCGGAAATATTTCCCTGCACGGGCCAACAGAAAACTGGCGTGAATGGACGGGCTCAGGTCGGCTGTTAGTCGATGAAGGTGTTTTACCCGGCATGGGAGCGTTTGCTTCCGCCATGAATGCTCCAGCGGAGTGGGTGGGTTTAACGGATCAGAATGCGGATATGGATTTTGATTTAGCGAAGGGAAAGTTGGAGGTGAAAAAATTAAATATCGAATCGACCTTGGTGGTGACAACGGGGCAGGGGGTGTACGACATGAAAGAGGATCGCTTGGAGGACTTTGTGATGCGGCAAAATCTGCGGGGTCCGGCAGGAGTGCCTTTTTTTATCGTGAGTCAGATGTTTCAGTATGAGGGGAGCGGTTCCTTAAAGAATCCGGTGTGGAAGCTGAAGGGCACAGACGAGAAGTGAGGAAAGATGGGGTTTTGAATCGTTGGGGATTGCACACTTCGGTCGCAGGGGGTTGGGGGGAGATGTTACGAAGGGCTGATTTGATGGGGGAGACGGCTGCACAGGTTTTTGTAAAAAGTAATCGTCGATGGGAGATGCCACAGTTAGAGGAGGGAGAAGCGGAGGCTTTTCAACTAGGGCAACGGAAGCAGGATTTATGGGTTTGTTCGCATGCGGGTTATCTAATCAATGTGGCTGGTAGTGAAGAGACGCGAAACCGGTCGATCCAAGCTTTAGCCGAGGAGATTGGGCGAGCGGAGGTGTTGGGGTTGAGGGCGGTGGTAGTGCACTGTGGAAGTCGGGGGGAGAGAGAGGCTGGGGAGGCAAGACGGATGGCGATCGCGGGATTTCGGGAGGCCCTGGAGAGATCGAAGACAAAGAAGGTTCTTTTGGCTTTAGAAAATTCGGCGGGGCAGGGATCGTCCCTCGCACGTGATTTTGGGGAGTGGGGGGAGTTGGTGGGCGGGCTTCCGAAGGGGCGGAGGGCGGCTTGTTTGGACACGGCGCATTCGTTTGCTGCTGGGTATGATTTGCGGTCGATTGAGGGTCGAGACCGGTTGCGGAATGATGTTTTGCGTGAGATTGGGGCTGAGTATTTAACTGTGATTCATGCGAATGATTCAAAAACCGATTGTGGTTCTGGGGTAGACCGGCATGAGCATCTGGGGCACGGAAAAATTGGGGCAACTGGTCTGAAGGCCTTTCTTCGAGATAAGAGTTGGGTGGGGATTCCCCGAATTGGGGAGTTACCTCCTGGGGAGAAGGAGGATCGGGAAAATCTGGCATTCTTACGGGGTTGTTGTTCGACGACATAAGTTTGTTCAAATCGGGCGAAAGATGGTAGAAATTCGAATATGAAGGCTGCTGATTTACGGGGAATTTTGACCTACATTCCCAGTTTTCGGGATAAGCTCTTTGTCCTCAGTGTGGATAGTGCGGTTCTGGAGGATGAAAGAGCTGCGAGTTTATTTTTGGATATCTCGGTTTTGCGGAGCTTGAACATTCGGGTGGTGTTAGTGCACGGGGCGAGTGCGAGAATTAAAAAGATAGCTGGGGAGATGAAGGTGAAGGTTTCCAACTTAGATGGGCTAGGGGTAACGGATGAGGCAACTTTGCGGGTAGCGGAGAGAGCCGCGAATTCTTATAGCCATGATATTTTACAAAACTTGGCGGATGCTGATTTACGGGGTGCAGTGACAAATGCGGTGATTGCGCATCCCGCTGGAATTCTGGGTGGGGTGGATCAGCAGTGGACGGGTCGGGTGGAGCGGGTGGATACAAGATTTCTGGAGACGCTGCTGGAGAATGGGATTATTCCGGTGATTCCTCCGATGGGGGTAGATGGGGACGGGCGGACGTATCGGGTGAATTCTGACGGGGTCGCTTTGGAGGTGGCGGAGGCATTGAAAGCGGAGAAGCTGATTTTTCTAACGGGAAGTGGATCACTGCCGATGAATGGGAAGAAGCCGGCTCAGTTGTCGGTCGAGGAGGCGACGGACTGGCTGAAGAAAAAGAGGGGGGAGTTGAGTGGGGAGATTGCCTCGAAGTTAGAGCATGGGTTGAGGGCGTGTAAGGAGGGGGTAAGCCGGGCGCACATTTTGGATGGGTTGGCGGACGATGCTTTGTTGGAGGAGTTATTTTCGAGTGAGGGTGTGGGGACGATGGTGTATGCGGACGAGTACACGGAGATTCGGAAAGCGCTGAAGAAGGATGTGCGGTCGATTATGAGATTGATCGGGAGTTCGGTAGCGGCTGAGGAGCTGGTGAAGCGGACGCGGACCGAAGTTGCGGCGGCGATTGGGGATTACAGTATTTTTGAGATCGATGGAAACATGGTGGGCTGTGTGGCGGTCCATCCTTTGGAGGGTAAAGTGGCGGAGATGGGATGTTTATTTGTAGCGTCGGGGCACGAGAACAGTGGGATTGGCCGAAAGTTGATGTTGTATGCGGAGAGTCGAGCCAAGGAGATGGGGATGAAGAGGCTTTTAGCGCTTTCGACTCAGGCGTTTAACTATTTGCAAAGTAAGGGTGGATTTACAGAGGGGACAGTGGATGTCTTGCCTCCGGAGCGGAAGGCCTCGTATGAGGTGAGTGGACGAAATTCTAAAATATTGCAGAAGGATTTGTAGGTAATTTCAACCTGGGGGCCAACTCATGGGGCGTCCCCCCAGCAGATGAAGATGGAGGTGGGGCACGGTTTCTCCTCCATCGGCGCCATTATTCATGACGAGGCGGTAGCCGGTTTTGTCTAGGCCGGTTTGGCGGGCGACGCGTTGGGCGGCGGCGAAGAGGTGAGTGAATATGATATGATCTTCTGCGGGAACGGCTCCATGGCGGGAGTGATGTTTTTTTGGGATGAGAAGGATGTGGGTCGGGGCTTGGGGTGCGAGATCTCGGAATGCGAGAATGTGATCGTCTTCGTAGAGGATGTCGGCCTGAGCTTCGCGGTCGACGATCTTTTCGAAGATCGTTTTGGCCATATTTGTTACCAGATGGTGAGTTCGAGGAGTGAAGGACTGAGAGTACGTGCGCGGGCGCGGATAAAGTGGACGATTTCGTCGCTTAAGCGTTGGCAGGAGTTACGCCAAGAGGAGGATCCGGTGAGTGAGAGGACACAGGAGCGAAGGCCTTCCAAGCGCAGGGCGGAGGCAAGAGAGGAGACTTTTTCATCCACGAGAGATGCGAGCTGTTGAAAGAAGAGAATTTCAAAAGGGGCCTGTTGGGCCAGGGTGGCTAGGTTGATCGAGGGGGCGGAAGATATGAGTTCAAAGTGTCGGGCGATCGCGGGGCAACCGATTCCTGTCAGAGAGCGACGGAGGATGAGTTCGAGAGTTTCGCGTTCGATTTTAGGTCGGCGGAAGTCATGGCTGAGGTAGTGGAGGACGGCACGCGCGACCTCAGTGGCGAGAGGCCATGCGTCGTGGCCAGCGAGGGCAGCAGCCTTCTCGATGGACAGGACGAGCCAGTTTTCGCTTAGGCGCGCTGGAGAGCCCCCTGGAATAGCAACCAGCGGGAGA
>Ga0214919_10010876_pt1 | contig 11435 bp, 7 predicted proteins | sample LL1503_MetaG_FD_177994 | JGI IMG/M metagenome (GOLD analysis project Ga0214919, IMG submission 177994) | Freshwater microbial communities from Lake Lanier, Atlanta, Georgia, United States - LL-1503 | ecosystem: Environmental > Aquatic > Freshwater > Lake | place: USA: Georgia | collected 2015-03-15
AGTATTAGTAGCCATATTATTTCACCCCGTATAATGCAACTTGAGTATATTGTCCAAAATTAACTGCACTAAAAGGTGCTATAGTAATTGAAGTTACCGCTGATGTGCTTTGCCAAGAACCTGAAGCAAAGTATAAATTATTTTCAGTAGTATTGCTATTGTCTTCCATACCAGTTAATGAACGCAAAGTTTTATATTTTGTTGTAGATGAGTAATCTAATACTGTTCCAAGAAAAGCACCAAAAGTATTGCTTGAGGCATTTGCGCTTGTTATTTGCGCCCATCCACGAATAAAAGTTTGGCTGGATGATGCATTTACATCAGTGGCTCTTGTTGTTGATGTTGGAGAATAAACGCCTATGTTGTGGCGTGAATAAATAGAACTAGAATCCCCATTAAATTGCATAATCAAATCTTGATAACCTAAACCCGTGCTTGTATGACGACCTATGCCACGAATTTCTAAATGCTTATACCCACTTGGAATGCCAGCAAAAGTAATAGATGATGCAGGTGCAGATAGCGTTACTGATGCCAATGCATCATAAGCACTTTCTGGTGTAAATGCACTTGGAGATACTGCACTACTTGCAGTACTTGCTGCAGATGTTCCATTGGCATTTGTTGCAGTAACTGCAAATGTATAAGATGTACCATTTGTCAAACCAGATACAGATATTGGCGATGTTCCAGTTCCTGTTAGTCCGCCAGGATTAGATGTTGCTGTAAATGTTGTAATTGCAGATCCACCTGTTGCATTTGTTGTATAGGCAACTGTTGCAGTTGCATTTCCTGCTGTAACTGCGCCAATGGTAGGTGCTTGTGGCACTGATGTGGCAGTAACACCTGATGAGGCAGAAGATGCAGCAGATGTACCATATGGACTTGTTGCATATGCTGTATAAGTATATTGAGTAGATGAGGATAATCCTGTAACTATAATAGGACTAGACGAGCCTGTAAATGTTGTTGGTGATGTTGCAGGAGTTGGTGTAACTACTAAGCTTGTTGGGGCTCCGCCGTTTGTTCCTATTGAGAATGCTACTGATGCTCTACCGTTGTTAAATTCCCGCCCTGAAGGTGTATCAGTTGCTATAACAGAAGTTGGTACTGTTGGAGCGGCAGCAATAGGAAACCATCCATTTGCTGTATATGACTCAAAGTAATTTAATTCAGAATTAAAATATAAATCTCCAGCTGTGGGAGATACTGGTCTGCTTGCTGTATTTCCTCTTTGGTATGCAACATTTTGTGCTAACCAAGTAGTGTTTGTACCATCTGATGATAATATTTTTCCAGAGTTTCCCGCCTGTGCAGGGAGCATTGCATTTAAAGCATTAGTTAAACTTGATTGTCCTGTTCCGCCCTGTGTTTCTGAAAGGGGTTGCGGCAGATCAAGACCAGTCTTAACCTTAAAATTCTTATCTGCCACAACTACCTCACAAGTTTATTTTATTTATTCAGCTGGGGGAACGAATTCAACCCATGAGGTTGTCTCTTCATTCCATGTGAATATTTTGCCTTCTTCAACAGGCATTGCTACTGGAGCATCCCAAAGACATGTTGCGTCATTTAGTACCCATGAAGCAAAAGGCTTTGGTGGAATGAATGCATCACGAACTGCGTCGTATGAATATCCAATTCCTGCGTAATTCTTTCTTACAGGGGTTCCCCCGTTTGAATGTACGCCACCTGAAGTGTTGTATGAAGTCTGTATCCATGTTCCGCCAAGATCCAAGGTGTTAGCCAGAAAATTCTGTCCATCAGCTGCATCGGCGTCGTTTACTACTAGAACACGAGTAACAATATTGTTCTCGTCGATTTCTGCGAAATGTGCCATTTTTTTCTCCTTTGTTAGTTGTCTTGCTTATTTACATTTTACCATTTATTAGATGATAAGTCTATTGTTTTATATTAGGTATCTAATGATAACTATTCCTGAACCACCATTACCACCTTGACCCAAGCCACTACTAGCAACAACTCCACCACCGCCACCTCCGCCTCTGTTATTTGTTCCGTTAGTTCCTGCTGCCATCCCTCCACCTGCTCCACCGCCAAAACTTGCAGTTCCACCAACACCACCTGATCTACTTGCACCGCCGCCGCCGCCCGCATAATCTACAGATGAGCCAGTAATAGAAATACTCCTACCAACACCACCAGTTCCACCATTGGGGTTACCAGTTCCGCCTGCTCCACCAGCGCCACCGCCACCGCCTCCTGGCAAACTGCCTGTATTATTAGAACCGCCACCAGCAAATCCTTGATTGGTTGTACCTGCAATGGCAATATTATTTACAGATCCATTTAAGTTAGCACTTCCGCCACCACTTCCGCCAACATTACCACTAGATATTGATGTGTCGCCTGATTTTCTTGCACCTCCACCACCACCACCAACTGTTGAAATACTTCCAAATACAGAGGCTCCACCGTTACTTCCGTGAGAATCTATTGTTTCAGCCGCACCATAAGCACCAGCACCACCAGCACCAACTGTAACTGTGTAAGCCTGAGCAGTTAAAGATAAAGCAGTTTCTACTGTTCCTGGAGTTCCGCCACTTGCAGTTACAGTTGAACGCAAACCTCCTGCTCCACCACCACCACCATCGGCATAATTTCCAAGGGAACCACCACCGCCAGCACCGCCAGCAACTACCAAGTAGTCAGCAGTTAAAGATTGAGTAGGAGTAAATGTTCCTGAACCAGTGAATGTATGAATCCAATAAGTACCATCAGTAGTTATTGTTCCACCTCTTGCTTTAGCAACATAAGATGGAGTTGTATTAAAAACTCCTGAAGATGTAAATGTATGATAATAATAAGTTCCGTCGGTTGTTATTGTGTTACCACCAGAAGCTTTTTGAGTTGCTGATGCATAACGAGCAATTACAATACCTGAACCGCCGTTACCACCATCCCATGTATTTCCACCACCGCCACCGCCTGTATTTGCAGTTCCATTATTACCAGCTGCAGATGCAGTAGAACCCCCAGCAGCACCACCGCCTAAACCGCCGTTACCAACAGTATGTCCAGTTGGGCCATCTACTCCACCGCCACCGCCACCTGCATAATAAACAGTTCCTGAAACATTTTGACCAGTAGTAGTTGCTAATCCCCAAGCAGAATAAGTGGAAGTTCCTACGCCACCATTTCCACCAACACCAGATGTTGCATTTCCTCCAACAGCACCAGCTCCGCCACCGCCACCACCAGCAGAGTTTGCACCACTACCATAACCAGTTCCACCATTATTACCTTGCCCAGATGTACCAGTTCCACCAGCGTTAGAAGTTGAAGCATCATCTCCGCCACCGCCACCGCCTGAACCGCCATTTTGACCAAAACGAAGTGACCCAGAAATATCTGTTCTGTTACCACCAGCTCCACCGCCAGTTGCACTAAGTGAAACACCAGTACCAGAAACAGAGGAAGCATCACCATTTGCTCCAATATTTGTAGGATAAGCTAATCTACTTGATGCTCCACCAGAACCTACAGTAATTGTATATGAACTATTTAATGTAAGAGTGTTTGCAGAAGAATAAACAACACCACCAGCTCCACCTGCACCAGCATCATTTCTTCCACCTGAACCGCCACCAGCAACAACAAGGTAATCAACAATTAAGTTAGCTGGATTAATAACTTGTGTAAATGTTCTATTTACTGCGTTACCACCAGAATCTGTTGCAGATATTACAATTGTTGTATTTCCTGAAGAACCTGTTGGAGTTCCAGTAATTGCACCTGTTGATGTATTTAAAGATAATCCTGTTTGTAATGCTCCAGATACAATTGCATATGTAATTGTTGATGAACCATCTGCATCAGTTGCAGAAATTGTTTGTGAAAATGCTGTTGTTAATGTAGCTGCATTTAATGTAGTTGATGTAACCCAAACTGGCACAGCTCCTGATGTAATCGCATTAAGCGATGATGCAGACAATGTTGTGGTTGGATTTGTGACAATTACGTCATATGGAGCATCTCCTGGGGCAAATGAATCAGGACGGCCTGCAATAATAGATGTTGCAGATCCTCTAACTGTTGTCTTAGGAGTTACTAATGTTGAATCATCTGATTTTCTAAATTTAACCTCTACGTTTGAAGCAAAGTTTGTACCTGTAATAGTTGTTGTGTTATTAATATTTGGTAGCCCGCTTGGAGTTATATCTGTAATTATTGGAGGAGCCCAATAAGCATCTGTCTTTGTAGCAAGAGTAGTAGCATTTGTTAATGTTGGGTATAGAGAAAATACAATAGCGTCTGATGAATTAGCATTGGCTGTAGTTACATATTTAAATGCTGCTGATGCTGTTATTGCTTTAGCACCGCCTGTTACATATCCAGCACTTGTTCCATCCTCCGCTCCTAAATAAATTTCAAGATCTGGGTCTCCCCCTAGTGATTCAATTGTATAAATTCCAGCGGGAAAGGCAGTAGAGAAAGTAGCAGTCTTAGATCCTCCAGTTGAAGTAACAACTGTAAAAGATTGTGAACCTGCCATTCTTCTTGCTTTACTTGACATATTTTCCTCCTAAAATATTATTTTTCATAATCTACCAATTTACTGTTCCTGTTCCTGCTGTAAATCTATAAACTCTATATCCAGAGCGAGTTGGTTGATCGTATGTAAGTGTACCTGGAATGGTTAATGCATTATATGTATTTAAATAAGCAACTATAACAACTCCTGAACCACCATTGCCTCCAAACTTTCCACCGCCGCCGCCTCCGCCAAGGTTAGCTGTACCAGCTGTACCAGCAACAGATGTGTTCCATCTTCCTCCTGCTCCACCACCGCCTGCTCCACCTGCTCCACCTGAATAAGAATTTCCATTTTCAACTCCACCACCGCCGCCGCCTGCATATGTGATAGAAGATCCAGTAATTGAATTACTAGAACCAGCTCCACCAGTTGGACCATTAGCATTTACTACTCCATCTGGACCAGCGGCGGATGCACCTCCTCCTGCGCCTCCAGTTGCTGATGAAGAGTTAAAACCTTGTCCACCAGCATTTCCTTCTGCTGGTGTATATCCACCAGAGTTTCCACTTACTCTACCAGAAGATGCGTGCCCTCCTCCTCCAGCAGAACCACCAGTTAATCCATTAGTATTTGTTCCTCCACCGCCGCCGCCACTTGAAGAAATTGATGAAAATTGTGAATTTGATCCATTAGTTCCACTTGTACTACCATCTGGTCCACCTGCTCCACCTGCACCGACTGATATTAAATGAGACAATGATGATATTGCTAATGTACTTGTTCTATACCCTCCTGCTCCACCGCCTCCGCCATATCCAACTCCACCTCCGCCCCCGCCTGCAACAACAAGATATTCTACTGTGGATGGTGCATTTGGCATAGTAATTGAATTACTTGTAACTGATGATACAGATAATCCACTTGAATTATTTGCTTTTACGGTAAATGTATAAGCAGTTAATGTTGTCAATCCCGTAACAGTAATTGTACCTGAGCCTGCTTGAGATAATGTTGCCGTAATGCCACCTGGTGATGATGTTGCAGTATATGATGTAATTGTAGATGTTCCAGTATATGCTGGTGCAGTAAATGCAATACTAGCAGTTGTGCCATTAATTGCCGCAGCAATTATATTTGTTGGCTCATCTGGTTTATCTTGAGTCATTGTAAATGTTCTATCAACATAGTTTCCACCTGAATCTGTTGCACGAATTGATGCTACATATGATCCACCATTTGTAGTAGGAACTCCAGAAAATGTTCCTGCATTAAATGTTATTCCTGTTGGTAAAGTGCTTGAATTTAATGAATATGTTATTGAAGATGATCCATCAGCATCAGTTGCAACAACTGATTGAGAATATGATGCTGTTTTTTGAAACGCAGTAAGTGTGGTGGCTGTAGTCCAAGATGGGATGACTCCTGCCGTAATGGTATTTAAACTAATATGAGCATTTGTACCGACTGGTAAATTTACTCCTGGGTTTGTTATTGTTATAGTATATGGAGATCCAGATGGTGGAAAGTTATCTGGTCTTGTTACAATTAATTGAGAAGCGCTTGATCTAACAATAGATTTTGCTAATGTTGAAGAATATCCTGTGCCCGTAAATGCTACTAATACATTTGTAGCAAAATTACCTCCTGTTATAGTAATACTATCATTTTGATTAGGCATTGATGATGGAGTAATATCTGTTATAAATGGCCCCGCTGTAACTTCTGATGTAGTATTATATGTTGTAAATGTAGTTTTATAAGCAAATCCGAGTACGTCTCCAGATGTACCTCCTATTACTACAATTTTATTAAATCCTTTAGTTGTAGTAAGTGCTTTTGTAGATGTATACCCTGCTAAAGTCCCATCTGAATTATATGCATAAATATCAATTGTTGTATCCAATACAGACGATGTAATTGAATATGCTCCAGAAGAATATTCTTTTGTAAACGTAGTTGATGTATATGTTCCACCAATATTTAGATTAAAATCATTTGCTCCTGATGCTGGGGATAAGTTGCTGACTGCCATTATAATGTCACCTCGGAGCCATATGCATTAAATGAAATGCTAGAAGTTGAACCATATACTATGATTTGATCTCCTGCTGCAAGAGTAGCTCCAATAGTGACAAAAGTTGTGTCATTTCCAGCTACTTTGGAATCATACGCAATGTATTGTTTTGATAAAATTGTTATTGTTGAGGCATCTGCAGATTTTTGGGTAGCAATTCTGAATAGTAATTCTCCGCCTGTTTGATTGCATACCGCAATTGTTGATATTACTGCAGATTTTCCCGATGGGACTGTATACAATACTGTATTAGCTGCACCTGGTGCAGTCTGTCCTAATATCTTAAATGCTTCTGATGCCATCTTATGCTCCCATCAACATAAAGGACGATGCCTTTAAAGGTTGGTCTATTGTTATTGTTGTTTGATCATTTGCATAGTCATCTGTAAGTGTAGCACCAACTATATTTAAATTAGTACGAGAAGTTTTTGTTGTCCCGTTTTCTTTTAATATTTGATAGTATGTAGCATATGATGTAAGGCTTGTTAAAACCATTACCTCAACATGATCACTTGCTGAAGCTGCTTCAGTTAATAATACTGTAGTTGAATTTGGCGTTGTATAGTCTAAAGTTTTTACTAAATGAATTCCGTTTAAAAACACTTGCTCATATCCAACCATACTTGCATTTGATAGAGTAAATGATGTTTGTCCTGATGTTGCTATAAATGATTCTCTTGAATATGAATTAACGGGAGGCAAAGTAATAGTAGTAGTGTCTGTTTCAGAGCTATCTGTAATTACCGCATTTACAAAATTTACATTTCGGCGGGGAGTTACAGAAACTCCTGAATTTTGAATTAACTGATTATATAGCTTAGCCCAGGATACATTAGTACCATCTGACTGGATTGTATAATTTACTGTACCACCGTTTTGAATTGGTAGCAATGCATTGAGAGCATTATTTGCTGTAGATTGTCCAGTTCCTCCGCTTGATATTGGAAGGATAGAAACAGAGGAAATAACACCAGATGAATCTGTTGTTACAATTCCAGAAGATAAGGAAGGAACTTGTAAGCCATTTTTAACCTTAAAGTCTTTATTTGACATTACTGCTTACCCCCTTAAAGCGCTATCTTGCTAAATTTTACTGTTACATTTGTGCTTAAAGCATCTGTTACTGTTACTTGTAATAAAGCATTTGAAGCTGATGTTGTAGCTGATACTACTACACCTGTCATTGTCCCGCCAGTTTCTGTAATTGCAAATTCTGTCATATCAACATTTGTTCCATCATCTTGAAGTATTACTTTAGATGTTCTAATCTTTGAACCCTGTTGTAATGAAACCATATATTCAATTGATGTAAATGCTGACAACGCTGTAGTATCTACAGTAGTTGCAGTATTTGCTGAAACCGTTGCTGTTCCAGTTGTAATTGGTACTACTAAGGTTCCCCAAGATGCAGATGTTCCATTTGTAGTTAAATACTTTCCTGAATTTCCTGTTTGAGAAGGAAGTGTAATTGGTGCAGCCGCCCAAGATGGAACTCCTGAAGCAAGAGTTAAGATATATCCATCAGTTCCTGCTGCAAGCTTAGATAGAGTATTTGTGGCGGAAGAGTAAAGAAGATCACCAGTTGTATATGATGTTAATCCCGTTCCTCCCTTTGTTGTAGCAATTGCAGTTCCAGACCATATTCCTGTTGCAATTGTTCCAAGTGTCGTAATGCTTGAACTTCCTGCCCATGTTGATAATGCTGTATTTTCAACATTGCCTAAACCAACCATTGTCTTTGTGATTCCTGATACTGTGCCAGTAAAAGTAGGTGAGGCAATTGGTGCATATGTAGAGGCCGCTGTTGCTGATGCAAGCTTAGCGTCTAGAGCTGCTTGTGTTGCTGTAGAGATGGGCTTAAGGGCATCGGTTGTATTATCAACGTTACCTAGACCAACCATGGTCTTTGTAATACCTGATACAGTACCTGTAAATGTTGGGCTTGCTATTGGTGCTTTTGTAGCAATAGAATTTGTTACTGTTGTAGAGAATGAAGCATCATTTCCAAGTGCCGCTGCTAGTTCATTAAGAGTATCTAGTGCTGCTGGTGCTGAAGCAACTAACGCTGCTGTTGCATTTGTTGCCGCCCGATCTGCGTATGCAGTAGTAGCAATTTTTGTGCTATTATCTGCTGCTAATGCAGTTGGAGCAGTTGGAGATCCAGTTAATGCTGGTGAAGCAAGTGGTGCTTTTGAATTAATCTGTGTTTGAATTGCAGATGTTGCTCCTACAATATAATTTATTTCTGTTGAAGTTGCTGTAAGTGCAACATTCTCATTAATTTTTGGAGCAGTAAGAGTTTTATTTGTAAAAGTTTGAGTATTTCCAGCTGTTGTAATTATATTACTAGATGCTAGTGTTCCAATATATGCATCACTACCTGCTGCTGGCGTTATTCTAATATTTGAAGTTCCATTAATTACAAAGTCACCAGATCCTCCCAGAGTTGCCGTTCCAGTAAATGTAGGATTAGCACTTGTAGCTTTAAGATCAAGTGCTGCTTGGGTTAATGTTGAGATTGGTTTTGAAGTGTCAGAAGTATTATCAACATTGCCCAAACCAACCATACTCTTGGTAATACCTGATACTGTACCAGTAAATGTTGGGGAAGCAATAGGTGCTTTAGTTCCAACTAATGTTGCAAGAGTTGCAGCAGTTGCTTCGTCAGCAGTAAGGGCTGCAGCTAATTCTCCAAGTGTATCTAAAGCAGCTGAGGCTCCATTTACAAGGGCAGTTACTTCTCCTCTAACAAATGCAGTGGTTGCAACTTGTGTTGTATTAGTTGCGGCTGCTGCAGTTGGAGCAGTTGGTGTTCCAGTCAATGTTGGAGATGTTAATGATTTATTTGTAAGAGTTTGTGTATTGCCAGCTGTTGTAATAATATTATCTGCTACTGCTGTACCAACATAAGCATTGCTGCCGCTTGCAGGAGTAATTCTAATATTTGTAGTTCCATTAAGTACAAAATCTCCAGATCCTCCTAGGGTTGCCGTTCCAGTAAAGGTTGGACTTTCTATTGTTGCATAAGTTGATGCTGCTGTTGCGGAAGCAAGTTTAAGATCAAGAGCTGTTTGAGTTGCTGTAGATATAGGCTTAGATGAATCTGATGTATTATCAACATTGCCCAAACCAACCATAGTCTTGGTAATACCTGATACTGTACCAGTAAATGTTGGGGAGGCTAGCGGTGCCTTAAGATCAAGCGCTGTTTGAGTTGCAGTTGATACTGGTTTGCCAGCATCGGTTGTATTATCAACATTGCCTAGACCAACCATTGATTTTGTTATACCAGACACGGTACCAGTAAAGGTTGGTGAGGCAATTGGTGCTTTAGTTCCTACTAAAGTAGCAAGGGATGAAGCTGTTGATTCATCTGCAATAATTAAATCTGAAAGTTCCTTAAGTGTGTCGTATGCTGCTCCAGCTCCATTAATTAAATTATTTACTGAAGTTTTAACAAATTCTGTAGTAGCAATTTGTGTAGTATTAGTACTTGATACAGCTGTTGGTGCTGTTGGTACTCCAGTTAACGCTGGGGAAGCAAGGGGAGCTTTTGAATTAAGTTGAGTTTGAATTGAAGATGTTACTCCATCAAGATATCCAATTTCTGTATCATCTACATTTGCTACACGAGCTTGAATTACTGATGTATTTACTGATATAGCACCTGTTGGATCATTATATGATAATCCTGTGCCTAAATTATTTCCAATTGCATCTTGTGCATTTTCATCATTATATGTTTGTGCTCCTGTTAATGAAATTGCATTGCCAGCATCATTATATGATACTGAAATATTTGTGTGTGTTCCTGCAGCTAACGCTGCGGCTACTGCATCTACTGCTTGCTCATCTACATAACCTGGGGCTGCTGCAAGGCTTAATGAATTTGCTGCATCGTTATATGTGACTGTAATGTTTGTATGTGTACCCGCTGCTAGTGAATTTGCTACAGCATCTTGTGCCCGCTCATCTGAAAAATATTTATTTGTTGAACCTTCTGCAAGTGCATCTGTAGTTGTAGGGATATCTGTTACAAATGCTACTGTTCCATCAGCGTTTTTAAATGTGATTGTTCTATCTGCTGTTGGATCTATTACTGTAAGGGTTGTTTCAAATGAATTATCTGTTGCGCCTTCTACTATGATAGAAGATCCTGGGATTAGGGCATTTTTGTTATTATCTAAACCTACAACTCCAAGTGATGCTCCAATATCATTGACCATTACATAGTCTCCGATTGTTAAGTTACCATCTGGAACTAAGTTCATATACGCTGTTATTTGTGTCCATGTGCTTGTTCCATTACCAAGCTTCATCTGTAAGGTATCTGTTTCAATACCAATTTCACCTTGACGTAAGACTGGATTACTTGATACCCAATTTGCTGCAGTATCTCTTCTAAGTTGAATTCTAATTGCCATTTTTTATGCCATCCCTCCGTCAATTATATCATTATTTGGTGCTGAAGAGTAGTTTGAACTGGCGCTTCCGCCATCCATTGAAACTAAATAATTACCAAATTCTACGTAATTACCATACTCTACATATTTTACAGATCCATCTCCTGCATAATGCTGGTGATCAAGTAATTCTTTTGGTCCCGCAACATCATACCAAATTGCTCCGTTATAAACTTTTACTGTATTCTCGGAAGAATCAAAATATGTTCTTCCTTGTGCTGGTGAGGCTGGTGGTACATCAAGAACTTCAAATGAATTTGACGTTCCAGAACCTCCGCCTGATCCTGTTAGCAAAGACCAAGTTGAGCCATTAAAAATTTTTAGAGCGCCTGAAGTAGTATTATAGTATATCTCTCCAGCATACGTACCACTTGGGTCTGTAGCTAAAGCTGGCGGGGCA
>Ga0214919_10010877_pt1 | contig 11435 bp, 6 predicted proteins | sample LL1503_MetaG_FD_177994 | JGI IMG/M metagenome (GOLD analysis project Ga0214919, IMG submission 177994) | Freshwater microbial communities from Lake Lanier, Atlanta, Georgia, United States - LL-1503 | ecosystem: Environmental > Aquatic > Freshwater > Lake | place: USA: Georgia | collected 2015-03-15
ATTCATATTTATAATTTTTTTCATAATAAGTTAATATTCTACCTCCTATATAATTTCTTTCATCTAATAATAAAATATTATAATTTTCTTTTAATAATCTTAATGAACTATTTAAACCACTTATACCACCTCCTATAATTATGATATCATAAATATTCATTATTAAAATTAAGAAATTATAATATTTTTAATTTAATTAAAAAAAAAATTAATTATAACTAAAATTATAATCAAATAATAATTATTACTAAATAAATTATAATTTATTTATATGGAAAATAAATATTTAAAATATAAATATAAATAATTGTAAAGAAAATAGTCAATATAGTTGTGGAAAAAAAATTATTCAATATGATAAAATAACTAATGAAATTATTAAATATATTTCCATCAATAAAAGATGCTGCAAGAAAATTAAATTTAGATTGTGCTAAAATATCAAGATATGTAAATAATATATCAAAATCGTGTAGTGGAGTATATATTCAAATTTGAATAATTATTTATTATATTTATAAATATAATTATTTATAAATATAATCATTTTTTGTGGATCAATTAACTAAATAAAATAAGTATCATTTAATTATTCTAAATATTCTTTAATAGTTTCAAATCTTTGTATACTTTATAATATTATCATTTTACCATTATATTCTAAAACTTAAATACATTCATTTAAATATTCTTTCCAATTAAAACCATTTAATGATTGAAAATATATATATAATTTTATTTATTCATCTTTGTCTAGTAAAATACTTATATCATATTCTATTAAATCATTATTTGTTTTTATAAAAAATTATAATTATTTTTATTAATATTATAATTATACTTTTATTTCTGTAATTATAAATATTATTTTTTAAAAATAGCAATATAATAATTACCACCCTTTTGTGTATTTGATTTCCATTTTATTTTCAAATTAGTTTTTTCATTAAATTCACCACAATCATTTATTAAATCTTTTAACATATTTATATCAGCTTTATATACTTCTTTATATTTTCGATATTGATATTGTTTAGCATAAGATTTTACACATCTTTCAATTTCATGAATATTATCTGTTTCATAAACATATAATGGTATTATATCATCTTTTTTATCACCATTATATTGTTTTAATCTTTGTTTTAAATTTTTAGTTTTACCTACTTTATAATGACCAACACCATCTGATGTTTGAATAATATAAATAATTCCTTTTGATGGATTTATTTTAGGTTTTTGATTATTTTCTAATGTTTTAATTTTATCTTCTAATCCTTTAATAATGTATTCTTTATATTGATCTATAACTTGCTCAAGTTCATAATAATATTCCCTAACCTCAATTGCTTTCTTTGTTTTACTTTGCATTGCCATAAGTTTAAAACATTTTGGTGTTAATAAAATAGTTTCACTTGGATTGCCTTTCTGTCCAATTATTTTATTTATTTTTATTTTATAATCTATATTTTCTTTATATGAATTTACTAAAGTATCTTTAATAGTATCTTTCCTAATTGCAAACCATTTAGTAATAGCATCAATATTTATTGAAAAATTATATTTATCTTTTGAATCGTATAAACTAAAAAAATCATCAATAAATTCATTATTTATTTTTGTATAAGTTTTTAAAAAATCAATTAAATTCATATCTATATATATTAAGATAGATATTAATTCCAGGTTAACCTGGAGTAATACTATATATTTATTTTTTTTTATCAAATATGTTTATTATCAACTGTTGTATATACTGTTTATAATTATTGTTTAATTGCATGTATAATAATCCATCTATTTGTTTCTATATAATCATCAATTATTATTTTCATTTTTAATTCTTCTAAATATATTTTAATTATTTCATATCTTTCTATACTTTCAGAAATTATCATTTCACCATTATATTCTAATATTCTAGCACCTTCATTTATATATTCTCGCTAATTAAACCAGATGATGTATATATAAAAAAAAATCAAAAAAATCAAGTAAACAATTAAAAAATTATAAAGAATAAAATAATATTATTTATAAAAAATCGGCATTTTAAATCTCCTAAGGTGTAAAATATAATATTTTTTAGATCCAAAAAAATTATTTTCTAAAGTTTTTATTGCATCATATGCATTTAATATTTCAAATTCAGATCTATAGCAAAAATATTTTATTAATTAATTTACATAATTTTTACTAAAATATTTTAAACACATTTCTTTGAAAGTATATTGTTTAGATATAATAATAAAATTTTTTATTTTTTTTATTTTTTTTATAATTTTTTTCATTAATAAATTTATAATTTTATAATCTATTTTTTTATATTTATCAATATAATCACATTTATCATTTATTTTTATTTTAGTAAGATTAAAATCTTTAATTAATTCTAATAAATTTTTATGATTATTATTAAATCTACCTGCTCCTAATTCATATTTATAATTTTTTTCATAATAAGTTAATATTCTACCTCCTATATAATTTCTTTCATCTAATAATAAAATATTATAATTTTCTTTTAATAATCTTAATGAACAATTTAAACCACTTATACCACCTCCTATAATTATGATATCATAAATATTCATTATTAAAATTTAGAAATTATAATATTTTTAATATAATATATAATTTATTTATATGAAAATATTTAAAATATTATGTAAATCCACAAAAAATATATAAATATATAGAATTATTAAATAATAAACAAAAAATTGAACCAGAATTTAAAATATATTGATAATCATTATAATTATGTATTTAAGATATATAATAAATTTTATATATTAATTATAATATTTGATATGTTATAGTATTTTTTATTAAAAATTAAATAAATATTCAAAGATGTAAAAATTAAATTAATTAAAATATATAAACTATTTATATAATGTTTTTTAATAATATTTTAAACCGTATAAATATAAAAGTAAATCATTGTGATATTATTACAGGTAGTGATCATAATCCTGTTATAAATATAACTGATGATATTAAGTGTATGACATATAATACTCAACATTGTTATCTAAAATATAAAGAATGTTCTAAACAAAAAGATGTAAATATACAATTTTGTGAACTTAAGGATAAAATTATAATTGATCATATAAAAAGTTATAAACTTTTTGATTTTATATTTTTACAAGAAGTATCTCAACAATTATTAGATAAACTAATTAGTGAATTTAGAGAAATATATAATATTGAATTTACTATAAGAGCATTATCACATAAAATACACTCATCTGATATTGAAATGAATGCATCTATAATATCAAATAATTATAATAATTCTAATAAATGTTATCAAAGAGATTATTCTATGTATATTGTAATTTTATATAAAAATACATATAATAAATTCAAAAAAATAGATATTGAATCTAATTACTCTAATATAAAATATTCTACAAAAACACTAAACTGTAATATAGAAGAAACTATATTTCCTCAAGGAACTACAACTAGAGAAAAAATAAATAGACATTTGTTATTAGATATATATGATACTAATAATAATCATTATATATTAATAAATTTGCATTATAGGAAAGAATCAAGAAATAATGATGATTATTTTGATGATGTAGGAACATTAAACGATAATGTTATAATTGAGTTAATAAAACATTTAAATACTAATTATAAAGATAAAAAATTACCAACTATTATAATAGCTGGTGATTATAATAAAACTACTTTAAATGAATATTATACCTATAAAAGATATTCCTTAGATAAAGATGCATTATATACAATAAATAATTTATTAAGTTTTAATAAATATAATTTATTCTTAAACAAATATTATAAAAAATATAATAATAATTTAGTATCAAATACATTAAATTATACAGTAGATCGTATATATTATTTTAAACCTAGTTTAGAACCAATATCTAATTATATATTTTTTAATGAATATGATAAAATATTTATAGATAATTTATTAGAAAAAATAATTAATTTAAAAAATGATATTACTAAAATAAAAGAAAATATATTAATAATATTAAAATATTATTTAGCAGAATATAATAATTATAATATTACTTTATCCGAAAACTTAATTTATACTTTAAATAAAATAATTAATTTATTATATAAGTTTTTTATAAATTTTGATAAATTTATAAATTTTGATATTGATCTATATATTCAACATTTATTTTACATTATTTATAATATTTTATATAAGTTTAATAATAAATTATTAGAATTATTAAATATAACTAATTTATTTATTATAGATCTAATTAAAAGTGATATAACAATAATTAATTCTGTTATAAATAAAATACTTGATTTAAATCTTACTAGTTATACTATATTTGATATAATTATAAATATTGAGTCAATATTATATAAAAATAATATAAAAAAAATAATAATGGAATATTATAAAGTTACTGAAGTATCATCTGAAGATACTTCTGAAGATACTTCTGATGATACTTCTGAAGATACTTCTGAAGATACTTCTGAAGATAAACATATAGAAGAATCTGATGAACTTGATGAATTAAATATACATACACATAAACAAAAACGTATAAGAAGAAAAAAAATTAAACCTGTACCAAAAGCAAAATCTAAATCAAAATCAAAATCAAAAAAATCTATAGAAATATCATATCCAGAATTATTACAAGATTTTGATAATGAATATCTTGATGAGATAAAAGAATTAACAGAAAAATTTAATACTACCAAATATAATATTATTGATTTATTTAATATTATATTTTCATTAGAAGAAAAAAAAGAAAATTTTAAAAATATATTTAAAAATAATGATAAAATATTAACAGTTATAGAAAACTATTTTAAATCTTTTTTAAATAATGGATATTTCAGATATAATTATCATTTATTATATTTTATATTTAATAATGATAAATTTATTGAATTATTTAATCAAAAACAATATTTAATAACTGATACATTAGATTTAGAAAAAATTAATAATAATATATCTGATATATTATTGAAGCAATTACCATCAGGTATAATTCCAGCTAGAAAAGAATATATTGAAATTCTTATTAAATCACTTTATCATACAATTCATACTTTATTATTTAGTGATTTTTTTTTAAATAAAACTATATTAGATTATATATTGGCTGATTTGGATGATTTAAAAAATAAAAAAAAAAATCCTAGTTTAATTTTTAGAAATAGTGATATAAAAGAAGATATTGAACCATCTAATACATTACCTAAATTATATATAACAAATTCATTTATTTATAAAATAATAGATAATTTACTAATAACTTTAAATAAAAAATTTACTATTATATTTAATTTATGGATAAAACAAAATAATAGTACTATTTTAGAAGCTTATACTTTTTATAAAAATGAATTTTTGATTATTTATGAATCTATAACAGATAAAACATTAGGAATATATAATTTTTTTTTATACGCATCTTCATTAATGAATGACATTTATAATTGTAATGATAATTTTTATAATAGATTTGATAAAAGTAATGTATCTAATGATCCAATAAGTATAATAAATTTAATTTTAACTATAAAATTATTATTTTTAATAAATAATAATTTATTAAAATTATATTTTATAATAGAAAATTTTGATAAAGATAAAGAATTTGATAATATAAATAAATATAATTATTTATCTACATTAATTGTAATTAAAGATATTTATACAACAGCAGATTTAGCTGATTCAATGTGTAATTATTTATTTATAAAAAAATATAATAACAACTTTATATTATTATATAATGATATAATAAATTTACAAAATGAAATTATTTTTGATGAAAATGAAATTACTTATTATATAAATTATAGTTTAATTTTTCCAATAGTTAATTTTTATAAAAACCTCTTTGATGAATTCTATACATTCTTAAAAACAAATATTATTAATAATCTAGATTTAAAAAATAAATATTTAAAATATAAATACAAATATTTAAATTTAAAAAATATACACTAATAAATACTTCATTTAATAAAATTATAAAAATAAATACAAATAATTTATTTTTATAATTAAAATATAATTTATCTTAATTATGACCTTAGTATTTAATAATATACCTATATTATTTAATAAAAAAAAAGATAATTGTGATATATTTATAGATAGTGATCATTATCCAGTAATTAATAATAATGATAATATTAAATCTATCACATTTAATACTCAACACTGTTATTTAAAATATAAAAATTGTACTACTAGAGAAAAATTATCTAATCAATTTTGTGATATCAAAGATGATATTATAATAACTAAGATTAAAGAATATACTAAATTAGAAAATTCTTATGATTTTATATTTTTACAAGAAGTATCTCACCAATTATTACAAAAATTACTAATTGAATTTAATGATATATATAATATTGAATTTACTGCAAGAGCTATATCAAATAATAAATATAAAGATAATATTAAAATGAATGCATCTATTATATCTAATAATTATGAATCAATAAATGAATGTTATGAAAGAGATTATACTATATATACAGTAACTTTATTTAAGAAAGATTATACTTTTTTAAATAAAATAAATATTGAATCTGATTATTCTAATAAACCATATTCTATAAAATCTAATCAATGTAATATAACTGAAACTATGTTTCCTGATGGATCACCTAATGAAAAAATTTATAGAAATTTATTATTAGATGTATATAATAAAGAAACTAATTATATATTAATAAATTTACATTATAGAATTCAATTTAGAAATAATGATTTTAATAATATAGGAACTTTAAATGATAATATTATAATAGAATTAATTAAATATTTAAATACAAATTATAAAAATAGTAAACTTCCTATTATTATTATAGCAGGTGATTATAATGAAGCAACTATAGATGAATATAATTCTTATATAAGATATTCCAATGATAAGGATGCCCTATATACAAGTAAAAATTTAATAAGTTATAATAGATATAATTTATTTTTAAATAAATATTATCAAGAATATAATGATAATTTAATACAAAAAAATTTAAGATATACATTAGATCGTATTTATTATTTCAAACCAAAAATAGTAAGTTTATTAGAGAAACATTTTTTTAATAGTAAAGATCAAGATTTTGTAAATGAATTATTATTAAAAATTAAAAATATAAAAAACTATGATAATATAAAAAAAGATATAATAGAAATATTTAAATTTTATTTAAATAAATATAATAATTATAATATTACTTTGTCAAATTATTTAATATATAATCTAAATAAAATAATTAATCTTTGTTATAAATTTTATATAAATTTAAATAAATTTATAGATTTAAATATATTCATTAAATATTTAAATTTTATTATTAATAATATTTTAATTAAATTTAATAAAAAGATATGTGATTTATTAAATATAAAAGATTTTATAAATATAGATAATATAAATATACAAGATATAGATTTTGAAATAGTTAATATCATACTTGATTCAAATCTGTTACCTACCAGTACTATTTTTGATATAATTATTGAAATTGAACCAAATTTAAATAAAAGATTCTTGAATAAAGTTATTCAAGAATCCAAAGAATTAGAAGAATCAGAAGAATTAGAAGAATCAGAAGAATCAGAAGAATCAGAAGAATCAGAAGAATCAGAAGAATTAGAAGAATTAGAAGAATTAGAAGAATTAGAACAATTAGATAAAAGAGGAGAAAAAATACGCTTAAAAAAACGAAAACCAAAAAAAAAAATAAAAAAAAAACCTAAAAAAGGTTTTATAGATTTAGATGATGAATATATTGCTGAAATTAGAGAATTAACTAATGATTTAAATACAAATATAGAAAATTTTAAAATTGTTGATTTATTTGATATTATATTTTCATTTGATAAAAAAAAAGAAATTTTTTATAAAATATTTGAAAATAATGATAAAATAATTACATATTTAAATAAATGGTTTACAGACTATCATAATTTTGATGATGGATTTATTTATAGATATTATAATTTAATTAATTATACAATTTATAATCCTCTAATTATAAATTTATTCAATGAAAAAAAATATTCAATAAATCAAATATTTAATATAGAATTTAATATAGATAATAGAATAAATAATTTATTTAACAAATTATTTAATAATCTAAGTAAAACTAAGAAAAAGTCAATAAATAAAGATTATATTTTATCATATTTTAAAGAATATTATAAAGCTACTTTTGAATTTTTATTTTTATATAAAGATGTAAAAATACATTTATTAAATTTAATATTAGGTAATCTAAAATTAAATGATGAATTTGATATTATATTTAGAAATAAAGAAATATTACCATATGATGTAATATTACCTAATTTAACTAAATTATCATCATTATATATTATAAAATCATTTATTTATAATATAATATTAAAAATAATGAATGATTTAAATAATAATATTATGAATCATTATAATAAAATTATGAAAATTAATAAATTTAGAGATCCAAGTGATCTTTATAAATTACATATAAATGAATTTAAAGAATTTTGTAAAAATATAGCAAATCAAGATTTAGGTATATATATTTTTTTTAATACTTTATGCGATTTACTAACTGAAATGATTGAATGCAATATATCATTTAATCAATTTAATAATTTATTATTTAGTGATGAATTTATTAATATAACAGAATTATCTATTTTACAAGAAGTTGTACAAAAATTAATAATAATAAATAAATATTTATTAAAATTATATTTTATAGAAGTACCTATAATAAATATAGATTTAGATAATATAAATAATTATAGATTTTTATCTATAATAGTACTTATAAATAATGTATATACAAATCCTGATAATGCAGATGCTGATAGTAATTATATATTTTTAATAATATATAATTCAGATTTTAAATTATTATATTTAGCTATAGAAAATTTAACAAAATTAATTAAATTTGAAGAAAATGCATTAGATTATTATATAGATAATTGTAAAATTTTTGAAATGGTTGATTATTATAAAGTACATATTGAAAATATGTATAAATTTTTAAATAAAAATATTATTAGTAAAATCAATGTAGAGAATAAATATTTAAAATATAAATATAAATATTTTAAATTAAAATATAATTTATCTTAATTATGACCTTAATTTTTAATAATATACCTATATTATTTAATAAAAAAAAAGATAATTGTGATATATTTGTAGATAGTGATCATTATCCAATAATTAATAATAATGATAATATTAAATCTATCACATTTAATACTCAACATTGTTATTTAAAATATAAAAATTGTAAAATAAGAGAACAATTAGATGATCAATTTTGTAATGTAAAAGATAATATTATAATATATCAAATCAAAGAATATACTACATTAGAAAATTCTTATGATTTTATATTTTTACAAGAAGTATCTCACCAATTATTACAAAAATTACTAATTGAATTTAATGATATATATTATATTGAATCTACTACAAGAGCTATATCAAATAATAAATATAAAGATAATATTAAAATGAATGCATCTATTATATCTAATGAATATGAACCAATAAATGAATGTTATGAAAGAGATTATACTATATATACAGTAACTTTATTTAAGAAAGATTATATTTTTATAAATAAAATAAATATTGAATCTGATTATTCTAATAAACCATATTCTGTAAAATCAAATCAATGTAATATAACTGAAACGATATTTCCTGATGGATCACTAAATGAAAAAATTTATAGAAATTTATTATTAGATGTATATAATAAAGAAACTCATTATATATTAATAAATTTACATTATAGAATTCAATTTAGAAATAATGATTTTAATAATGTAGGAACTTTAAATGATAATATTATAATAGAATTAATAAAATATTTAAATATAAATTATAAAAATAATAAACTTCCTATTATTATTATAGCTGGTGATTATAATAAAGCAACTATAGATGAATATAATTCTTATGTAAGATATTCCAATGATAATGATGCATTATATACAAGTAAAAATTTAATAAGTTATAATAGATATAATTTATTTTTAAATAAATATTATCAAGAATATGATGATAATTTAATACAAAAAAATTTAAGATATACATTAGATCGTATTTATTATTTTAAACCAAAAATGGTAAGTTTATTAGAGAAAAGTTTTTTTAATAGTAAAGATCAAGATTTTGTAAATGAATTATTATTAAAAATTAGAAATATAAAAAATAATGATAATATAAAAAAAGATATAATAGAAATATTTAAATTTTATTTAAATGAATATAATAATTATAATATTACATTGTCAAATTATTTAATATATAATCTAAATAAAATAATTAATCTTTGTTATAAATTTTACATAAATTTAAATAAATTTACAGATTTAAATTTATTCATTAAATATTTAAATTTTATTATTAATAATATTTTAATTAAATTTAATAAAAAGATATATGATTTATTAAATATAATAGATTTTATTAATATAGATAATATAGATATACAAGATATAGATTTTGAAATAATTAATATCATACTTGAATCAAATTTAATATCTTCTTGTACTATTTTTGATATAATTATTGAAATTGAACCAAATTTAAATAAAAGATTATTGAATCATGTTATTCAAGAATTGGAAGAATCTTATAAATCTGAAGATGAATCAGAATCAGAAGAATCAGAATCAGAAGAATCAGAAGAATCAGAAGAATCAGATGATGATGAAATTGATAAAAGCGGTAAGCTTATACGTTTAAAAAAACGAAAACCAAAAAGAAAACCAAAAAAAATAAATACAAAAATAAAACCAATACAAAAATATAAATATTTATTACAAGATTTAGATGATGAAAATATAGTAGAAATAAAGGAATTAACTAATTTTTTTAATACAAATTTAAAAGATTTTAAAATAATTGATTTATTTAATATTATATTTTCTATAGAAAAAAAAAAAGAAATTTTCATTAAAATTTTTAAAAATTGTAGTGAAATATTAATAGATTTAAATGAACAGTTTGAATCTTTTAGATATAGTGTATATAATAAATATGATTTAATTAATTTTACATTTTATAATGAACAATTTATAAAATTATTCAATGATAAAGAATATTCAGTAAATAATAAATATATATTAGAAACAATAATGTCTAATATATTTGAAAAATTTATTAATACTGAATTAAAAAAACAGTTAAATGATATGATAATAGTAAAATTAAGTACAGGTACAGGTACAAAAATATCTTTTATAAAAAAACAGACCGATATAGAAATAGTAAAATTTAAAGGTTTTTTTACTACACATTATAGAGTAATTTATATATTATTAATTTATAATAATTTAATAATGGATAACATACTAGATTTTTTATTAGATGATTTAAATAAGATAAATGAAAATAATATTTATATTA
>Ga0214919_10010878_pt1 | contig 11433 bp, 10 predicted proteins | sample LL1503_MetaG_FD_177994 | JGI IMG/M metagenome (GOLD analysis project Ga0214919, IMG submission 177994) | Freshwater microbial communities from Lake Lanier, Atlanta, Georgia, United States - LL-1503 | ecosystem: Environmental > Aquatic > Freshwater > Lake | place: USA: Georgia | collected...
GGAATAACAGATTCGCCACCTTCAAGTGAGAACCGCTTCTGTCCGACGAATTTTGTGTGAAGGAAAGTCTCAAAAGCTTCTGCAGAATTGAGCTTGCGCAAAATTCGAAGCTGTTCTTCGCGCGGGAAGAATGGCGATCCAACTTCAACTTGGCTTTGAATCCACTTTCGCTCTTCTGGCGATTCAATGTACATATATTCAATTCCAATGGAGCGGCAATAAGAGTCACGTAAAATTCCAAGAATGTTTCGAAGCTTTGCATAGGGTCGGCCACCAAAACCACCTGTTGCTATCTCTCTATCGAGATCCCACAAGGTAAGTCCATGCGTAACGACATCGAGATCAGGATGGCTCCGTTGCTTGTACTCCAATGGATCGGTATCTGCCATGAGATGTCCATTGGTGCGGTAAGCCTGAATTAGCGCTTGTACTCGCGCCGCCTTATTTAATTGATCTTTACCTTCGGGAATATCGGCATGCCAGTGGATGGGTACATAAGGAATTCGAAGTGCTGCAAAAATCTCGCCGTAAAAATCACCATCACCGAGCAATATTTCATGGATACGACGGAGGAAATCTCCGGATTGTGCACCTTGAATAATTCGGTGGTCGTACGTTGATGTCAAAGTGATTACTTTAGATATCGCAAGTTCTGCGATAGTTTCTTCGCTAGCGCCTTGGAATTCAGCTGGATAATCCATCGCTCCAACTCCAAGGATGAGACCTTGTCCTTGGACTAAGCGAGGAACAGAGTGAACGGTTCCAAGCGTTCCAGGGTTTGTAAGCGAGACAGTAGTTCCCGCAAAATCTTCTACAGTCAATGAGCCTTTACGTGCTTTCTTCACTAGCGCTTCGTACTCACTCCAAAACTGTCCGAAGTCGAGGCCCTCGCAACCTTTAATGGATGGAACGAGTAATTGACGTGAGCCATCTTCTTTTGCTAAGTCGATTGCAATTCCAAGATTGATGTGTTCGGGATGACCAATCGCAGGTTTTCCATCTTGCTCAGTGAAGAATGCGTTCATCTCGGGAAATTCACGGAGCGCTTTGATCATCGCATAGCCGATGAGATGAGTGAAGGAAACTTTCCCGCCTCGTGCGCGCTTTAAGTGGTTATTGATGACTGTTCGATTATCGATCATCAATTTTGCGGGAATTGCACGCACACTTGTTGCGGTGGGAACTGTGAGAGATGCCTCCATACTTTGGACAACACGGTTAGCGACGCCGCGAAGTGGTTCAACTCGAGCCGCTCCAGGCGTCGCAACTTGTGGCGTTGGTTTCGCGACTACTTGTGCCGGCGTTGGAATTGGTTGTGTTGCCGGACGTACGGAAGGTTGGGGCACAAAAGTTTCGGCAATTGGTGGAGCTGGCGTCACAACAGGTGGCTGTTGACGCTTAGGAATCGGCGGAACTCCAGGAGCACTTGTGACTGCGCCGTTTGATGGTGTTGTTAATGGCGTTGGCGCTGCGGCGCCAGGTTTGTATCCAGAGAAAAACTCTCGCCAATTCTCTTCGACAGAATTTGGATCGGCGAGGTAACGCTCATACATCTCATCGACTAGCCATTCATTGGAGCCAAAAGAGCCGCCAAACTTGTTATCGGGAGTCATACCTGCCACAGAAAGTAAGCCTATCTGCGTGCGGCGAGGTCGCTCCACTTCACATAAGCGTTATCGGACACAGTTGCCGTGATTTTCATGATGCGTGAAGTTGCGGGCTAGGGCAGGCTCTCGTTATGGGTATTGCCTTTGTCAGCGGAGCAAGTCGCGGCCTCGGTCGAGAGGTTGCCCGCGGACTCATCGCCGCTGGGCATCAAGTAATAGGTATTAGCAAAGATGAGCAACGCGCGGCCCGCGCAAGCGCAGAGTTGGGAATCCCTTTTTTCACCGTAGATTTTCAGGATATCGAAGCAACTCGTCGCGCTGCGTATTCGCTGATCGCGACATATGGAACTCCACAGATTCTGGTCCTTGCTCATGGAGTCATGAGCGACAAGATGGCCAAGACTCTGCGCACGAACGACCACGAGTGGTCGCGAGTTATGAATATAAATCTCAATTCTGTTTTCACGCTGGTAAATGTCATCGGCGCACCAATGGCGGAAGCGCGCAATGGTCGAATCATTATTTTCTCGGCCTGCTTGGGTCGAATGTCAGGTCCTGGCAATGCAGGTGGTCTTGCGCCATATCGAATTTCAAAAGCTGGAGTGAATGCGATGGTGCGAAATTTGGCTCACGAAACTGGTCATGGTTCACGCGGATTCCTGATTGACGCAACGTGTCCTAATCACAGTCGCACAGATATGGGTGGCCCAGATGCGCCACGAAGTGCTGAGGAAGGCGCAGCAACTGCGATCTGGTTGGCAACGCGCGAATTTAATTCGGGCGATAAAACCGGATTACTCTGGGAAGATTACGAAGAAGTTCCGTGGTGAGAATCTCCATCATCGGATTTTGGAATTGCCGCTAGCGCTGCACAGAATGTTATGAGAGCAAATCCTCCAATAGTCACTCCAAGTAAAACTCTTTTGCCATCAATCATGTAGTAAGCAACGCCCATCGCTATCAAATTCGCGAGCACGGTGGGTCCTCGTCCATAGTTTCGATGCTGGAGGAAACCGCGTCCGGCAAAGAAAAGTCCGACGCCTCCGAAAAGCAGAAAGACAATTTCTGCAATTACCGCATCTAATTCTTCAACCGAGGAAGTCATAGTCCTTATCAACAAATAAGTACCCAAGGAGAAGAGAAAGAGCGCTTCGGTGCGAACTAGCCAAGCTGCGATGAGATGGACCCGCACAGGGACAAATTTCATGTGATTAGGGTATGAGAAAACTCTATTTATCTCTTGCTAATCAGAGCAGCATCAGAGTATGGCTTTCTACGATGAAGGAAATTACGACCCACTTACGGGGCTAATGGCTCCCGTGCATTTCTATGAAAGTTCGGAGCGATTACTTTCGTGGGCTGAGCGAAGCCATCATCCAGTCTCCATTATCGCGATGCGACTTACAGCAATCAACGAGGATGATCTAGTTCGATGTGCTCGACTGATTAGTTCAGAGTTACGTGGAGGTGACTTGCTCGCTCGAATCGGCACATACAACTTCGCTTTACTTTTATTAGGAGATTCACTTGGAGCAGAGCAACTCATTTTTCGACTACGCAATACGATAAAGGGGTCGATAGATTATGAACACACTCAAATTGAAGTGGGTGAAGCTGTCGCAGATGGACTTGCGAGATTGAATATTTAACTAAGAGGAATAAAAATAGAATTTCGGTAGTATCGGAGTTCTTCGATTGAATCTTTGATATCTCCTAAGGCTCGATGATTTCCAGTCTTCTTCGGAGCATTGAAATAAACTTTGGGATACCACCGCCGAGCTAATTCTTTTATCGAAGAAACATCAACGGTTCGATAGTGGAGATAATCATTAAGCGAAAGCATGTCTCGAGCAATAAAATTGCGGTCCATCCCAACGGAGTTACCGGCTAATGGTGATTTACCCGGGGATGTGAATTCCTTCAGATATTCGATAACAAGGTTCTCCGCTTCGGATACGGAGACTCCTTTTGGAATTGCTTCGAGTAAACCAGATTCTTGGTGCATCGTGCGTACTTCCTCGCGCATCTGATCTAACTTCTCTTGTGACGTAGCAATAACGACATCGACGCCATCCCCGAGAACATTGAGTTCGGCATCTGTGACAAGAACTGCGATTTCGACGAGAGCGTCTTTTTCGAGGGAGAGCCCCGTCATTTCGCAATCAATCCAGATGAGCGGGGGATTCTCGTTAGCCATATGGGAGAGCCTAATGTGAGCGGGATATTTCACCGCTCGTTCACCTTCTGTTTACTCGAACTCAACCCCGTTCGGCGGCGCTCCTAGCAGTATCACCCCGTGTCTATAACCGAGAGTCGCCCTCAGGCTGCGATTCCCTCGCCGCGCCAAATTACAACAGAGCCTCGCTTCTCTGACAAAGTTTTTCGCGGCATTGTAACGGCTGGTGGACTTTCCTCACTCGTTATCTTGGGACTCATTGCAATTTTTCTTGGTTATCAAGGATTTGAAATTTTAGTGCGTGAAGGGCTTACTTTCTTAACAACTTCAGAATGGTCTGTGGAAGTTGATTCATTTGGAGAAATAACAAATACTTCTTTTGGACTAGCTGCCATGTTGATCGGCACAATGTTGTGTGCCTTCATTGCGGTATTAATAGCAGTTCCAATTTCCGTTGCGAGTGCGATCTTTCTAACTTTTTATGCTCCAAGTAGTTTAAAGAAATTCTTGGTGAGCGTCATCGACTTGATGGCAGCTTTCCCCTCGATCCTCTTTGGGTTCTGGGGGTTGTTCGTGTTGATGCCAAGTGCAGAATATTGGGCGAAACTCATAAACAAGTATCTCGGCTTCATTCCGATTTTTGAAGTGGAACCAAGAATCTTCACTCGTTCACCATTTATTGCTGGCGTTGTCCTGGCAATCATGATTATTCCAATCGTGACTTCTATTTCGAGAGAAGTATTCTCTCAAACACCACTTGATCGTATTCAAGCCGCATACGCATTGGGCGCGACGCGTTGGAATGTCATTCGAACCGTCGCACTTCCTTACGCACGTGGTGGAATTGTTGGTGGATCAATGTTGGGCCTTGGACGGGCGATGGGCGAAACCGTTGCCGTGTATACCGTTCTCAATATTGTCTATCAAATTAATTGGCAGGTGCTCTTTGGAGCCGGCGGTAATGTCGCATCCCTAATATTGTTGAAATTTGGCGAGGCTCAACCATACGAAATCAAGGCTTTAATGGCTGCCGGTTTGGTTCTTTTTTTGCTAACCCTTCTCGTTAATTTTATTGCAGATCAGATTATTGTCCGAACAGGAAGTAAAGGACGATGAGTTCTACGGTTGAATTAGCGAAGCCCAGTAAACCTTGGAAGCCCTCAATCAGGGAGAGATCTCTCGACATTGCATTGTTGGCTGGTGCAATCGTCACTTCGTACGCAGTTGTTGGTGCAACGGAATTGAAAGGAAAGTTGGCTTACTTCTTCGTTTTCTTCGCAGCTCTAGCGATTTTCAATCTCATTAAAGGTACCGTCACTCGAGATTTTATGATTGGCAAAGATCAATTTTTCAGTGCAATCATGTTGCTAGGCATGACTATGGTTCTCATCCCAACGGCGAGTATCTTGTTTACCGTTATTGATCGAGGTAGAAAAGGGTTACATTCAGGGCTGCTTACTAACGACATGTCATTAGCAACCCCGTCTGATCCCATCGTTAATGGTGGATTGGCTCATGCAATCGTGGGAACTACCCTATTGGTATCCGTTGCTCTCGTATTTAGTTTGCCAATTGGAATTCTCACAGCGCTATATCTCACAGAAATCAAAGGGCGTTTTACGCGACCAATAAGGTTTCTCGTGCAGGCCATGAGCGGAGTACCGTCAATTGTTGCTGGACTATTCATTCTTTCGGCGATTGTTTACACCGTAACGAAGTCTTATTCCGGTGTTATGGGTTCGCTCGCGCTCACAATCCTTATGATTCCCACTATCGCACGTACAGCAGAAGAAGTTTTGAATTTGATACCCAACGATTTGCGTGAGGCAGGGGTCGCACTTGGTGGAACTCAATGGCGAACCGTAGCTATGGTTGTTGTACCTGCTGCTCGAAGTGGACTTATTACTGCGTTGATTTTGGGAGTGGCTCGAATTGTCGGAGAAACTGCCCCAATTCTTTTACTGACCGGAGGTGGCGATGCACTCAATTTCAATCCGGGAAGCGGCGCTATGGGTTCACTTCCTTTCTACATTTGGAAGTCATTTTTGCTTGGAACAGAGGAATCAATCACGCGTGGATGGGCGGGGCTTCTCGTACTTCTTGTACTAGTACTCACCCTTTTCATTCTTGCTCGAGTTTTGGGATCACGGAGGATGAAATGAGTTCTCAGGAGAGTAACAAGGAGAAAGACATGTCAACATCATCACTTGCTGGTATCGCATCTAGCCACTCGACTAAACGAGCTGGTACCAATCGACTCGGTATCGGACTTGAAGCACGTGGTGTACATGCTTGGTTTGGAAAACATCACGCTCTCTCGAATGTCACTCTTGATTTTGCAGCTGGCACTGTTACTGCCTTGATCGGACCGTCTGGTTGCGGTAAATCCACCTTCATACGAACTCTGAACCGTATGCATGAATTTATTCCAACCGCAGCGATGGCAGGAGAGGTTCTATTAGATGGTAAAGATATATATGAACCCGGAACAGATGTAACAAAGATTCGCCTCAAGATCGGGATGGTTTTCCAAAAACCGAATCCATTTCCCTCCATGACAATCGGAGAAAATGTGCTCTCGGGACTTCGCCTTGCGCAACTAAAGAACTCTCATAAAGAAGAACTCATGGAGGAGTGCCTAGTTCGCGCAGGACTATGGAATGAAGTTAAAGATCGTCTCGATGCCCATGGAGGTTCCCTCTCAGGCGGTCAGCAACAACGTCTGTGTATTGCGCGAGCTCTCGCTGTGAATCCACAAGTTCTACTCATGGATGAACCTTGCTCAGCACTAGATCCCGGATCCACGCTACGTATTGAAGAGACCATAAAAGAACTCTCAGAATCTATGACGATCATCATCGTCACTCACAATATGCAACAAGCTGCTCGCGTTTCAGACTTCACTGCGTTCTTCTTGGCCGATGGTGGTCCGGGCGAGATGATTGAGACTGGCCCTACCAGCCAAATCTTCTCTCAGCCTCGCGATCAACGCACAGAGAATTACGTTACCGGCCGTTTTGGTTAATCCATAGTTCACTTACGCGTCGACCATCCTTAACTGTGAGTAGGTCTTAGGTTTCCCACGTTTCATAGTCTTGCGCTGTCCAACAGGGCATTTAATTTAGATGTAGAAGGGGATCATGAAGATTTCAACTCGTTCGAAGTTTGCCGCAGTCCTCGCTGCCGCAGGTTTAGTTTTTTCATCAACTCCAGCTCACGCTGTTGACCTCACAGGTTCCGGTGCAACTTTCGTTGCTCCACTTCTTGAGGCATGCAAAGCTGGTTTCGCAAAGAGCAGCAGCCATTCGTACACATACGGTGGCGGTGGATCAGGAACTGGTCAGAAGAATTCAGATGCAGGCGTTGGAGACTTTTGGTTCTCTGATTCGGCTTACCGCGCAGGTACGCGATCATCAATTATTCATGCTCCAGTCGTGGCTGCACCGATTGCAGTAATGCATAACCTTCAAACTTCCCGCCAGTTATATTTAAGCCCAGCAACAGTTGCTGGCATCTTCGGTGGAACCATCAAGACTTGGAACGATCCTGCAATTGTTGCCGACAACAACCGTTCTGTTACTGAGGTTGTCTACAAGAAAGATGGAAACGGTAACGCGCTACTTGGCAAGGATGGAAAGCCAGTAATTCTCCGTACATCCAAGCGAACCATTACTATGCAATTACCAAACAAACCAATCACTGTAATCTATCGTTCAGATTCTTCAGGTACATCTAATAACTTCACCACATATCTCAATGGAGTAGCAAAAGATATTTGGACAAAGGCTGGAAACAATGTGTTCAGCACCGCGTTCCCTGGCGATATCAATGCTAAGGACAACATTGGTCGTATCGTGAGCGCAAGTGGATCAGCAGGTGTGGCTGCTCTGGCCGCAAAGACAAAGTACTCGATTACATATGCGGAAAAAAGCTTTGCGGATGCCAATAAGTTAAAGATTGCTGCAATTGGAAATGCTGCAGGAAACTTCACACTTCCAACATCGCCGGCAGTATCGGCTTTCCTTGGTGATGCAACAGTCGATGCGACAAAGGGATTCTTTACATTTAACTACCAGACAAAAGAGCCAGGAGCTTACACTCTAGGAATCGTCTCTTACATGTTAGTGGATACAAATTACGCTGACAAGACAAAGGCAGCTGCTGTAAAGCAACTTGCTAATTACTTGGCTAGCGAAGATTGCACAGGTGGAAGCAACGCTTCACTCGGCTATGTAGTTATTGATGGAAAACTCAAAGCAGTAGCTGAAGGACAAATTAAGAAAATCGGCTAAGTCTTCACCTAGTAGAAGAATTTCCCGGGCGCTCGAGGGAGCCCGGGAAATTTCTTTTTTATTATCTTTATCTAAAAATGCGCGCCCGGCAGGAATCGAACCTGCGACAACCCGCTTAGAAGGCGAGTGCTCTATCCAACTGAGCTACGAGCGCTGATGTGGCACAAGTCTACCGAGTGCCGTGGTTTGGCGGCTTAGACGATAAGGTTTCGCCTCGTGGCAGAGTTCATTTACACAATGAAGAAGGCGCGAAAAGCGCATGGTGACAAAGTAATTCTCGATGATGTCACGCTTATGTTTCTGCCGGGTGCAAAGATCGGTGTTGTAGGACCAAATGGCGCTGGAAAATCAACGGTTCTTCAGATCATGGCTGGCTTACAACAACCGTCGAACGGTGAAGCGTATTTGACTCCAGGATATTCAGTAGGCATCTTGCTTCAAGAGCCGCCGTTGAATGAAGAGAAAAACGTCCTAGAAAATGTTCAAGAAGGCGTTGCTGAAACTATGGCGCTCTTAGCACGTTTCAATCAAGTCTCAGAAGAGATGGCCAATCCTGATGCCGATTACGACAAGTTGTTAGCAGAAATGGGATCTCTTCAGGAGAAATTAGATCACCTCAATGCTTGGGATTTAGATTCTCAATTAGAACAAGCCATGGATGCACTTCGTTGCCCTCCCGCAGACGCTGATGTCAAAGTTCTTTCTGGTGGTGAGCGTCGCCGCGTTGCTCTATGCAAGTTGCTACTGCAAAAACCAGACTTGTTACTTCTAGATGAGCCCACGAACCATCTTGATGCTGAGTCTGTTTTGTGGCTCGAACAGTTCTTGTCGAAGTATGAAGGTACCGTCGTCGCAATCACTCACGATCGTTATTTCTTGGACAACGTTGCAGAATGGATTTTGGAACTCGATCGAGGTCGCGCCTATCCGTATGAAGGTAACTACTCGACTTATCTTGAGACCAAGGCTGCTCGTCTAAAAGTTGAAGGACAAAAAGATGCCAAGCGAGCAAAACGTCTAGCTGAGGAATTGGATTGGGTTCGCCAGAATGCAAAAGGACGCCAAGCTAAATCAAAAGCTCGTCTGGCTCGGTATGAAGAAATGGCTGCCGAAGCAGAGAAGGCACGAAAACTTGACTTTGAAGAAATCCAAATCCCTATGGGCCCCCGTCTTGGAAATATCGTTGTAGAAGTTGAAAATCTAACCAAAGGTTTTGGCGAACGTTTATTGATAGACAATCTTTCTTTCTCATTACCCAGAAACGGAATCGTTGGCGTAATTGGACCAAATGGCGCAGGTAAGACGACGCTCTTCAAGATGATTTTGGGCTTAGAAACTCCAGATTCTGGATCCATCAAAGTTGGCGAGACGGTAAAGATTTCATATGTAGATCAGTCACGTGGCGGCATCGATCCCAAGAAATCTTTATGGGAAGTTGTCTCTGATGGATTAGATTTTATGAAAGTAGGCGCAGTGGAAATGCCAAGTCGGGCTTACGTATCTGCATTCGGATTTAAGGGACCGGACCAACAGAAAGCCGCTGGAGTTCTTTCAGGCGGAGAACGAAATCGTTTGAATCTGGCATTGACGCTAAAAATGGGTGGAAACTTACTTTTGCTTGATGAACCAACAAATGATCTTGATGTTGAAACGTTAGGGTCGCTAGAAAATGCACTCTTAGATTTTCCTGGTTGCGCAGTTGTTATTTCACACGATCGCTGGTTCTTAGACCGCGTCGCGACGCACATTTTGGCGTATGAAGGCGACTCCCAATGGTTCTGGTTTGAAGGAAACTTCGAATCGTATGAAAAGAACAAGATTGATCGTTTAGGTCCAGAAGCTGCTCGACCTCATCGCGTCACTTATAGAAAGCTCACTCGATGAGATATCACCACAAAGCATTTGTACGTTGGGATGATTTAGATGCAATGGGTCATGTCAATAATGCAAAATATTTGACTTTCGCTCAAGAAGCTCGATTTGAGTGGTCTTTTGTTCAGGGGGCTGAAGGTAATAATCGACCTGGATTCTTGCAGATGGTAGTTGCCAAAGCAGAAGTAGATTTCCTAGCTCCCATATTTGATGGTGGCATATTTGTCGATGTGGATTTATGGGTGGAGTCAATTGGAAATTCATCCTTTTCCATGATTTATGAGATTAAAGATGATAAAAAAACATATGCACGTGTTAAGACAGTTCAAGTTGCGGTCGATGAATCGGTTGCAAAATCTCGCCCCCTCAATGATGAAGAAAGGGCGTTTTTGCAGAAGTATCTGGAGGAGAAGAAGTGAGCTCGAAATTAGCCCCTCGTGGCGTACGTCCTTGGTGGCGCGACGCAGTTACCTATCAGATCTATATTCGATCTTTCGCAGATTCCAACGGTGATGGAATTGGTGATGTCGAGGGGATTCGCTCAAAACTTCCGTATCTACAAAAACTCGGTGTTGATGCAATTTGGATTACGCCGTGGTACCCATCACCACAAAATGATCATGGATACGACGTATCTGATTACCTGAATATCGAACCTGATTATGGAACATTGAAAGATGCTGAACGTCTCATCAGTGATGCGCATGACCATGGAATCAAAGTGATTATTGATATCGTCCCAAATCACACCTCAGATCAACATGCCTGGTTCCAGGCTGCGCTCAAGGCAAAACCAGGATCACCGGAGAGAAATCGTTACATTTTCCGTGACGGTAAGGGCAAAAATGGTGATGTACCTCCGAATAACTGGCAAGCAGTATTTGGCGGACCAGCATGGCATCGAGTTACGGAGTCAGATGGAACTCTGGGACAGTGGTATCTCCATCTCTTTGCTGTCGAACAACCTGATGTGAATTGGGAGAATCCAGAAGTTCAACAACATTTTGAAGATGTTCTGCGTTTCTGGCTCGATAAGGGTGTTGATGGATTCCGCATCGACGTGGCACATGGAATGTTTAAAGAAAAGGGTTTACCTGATATTCGCGAAAGTTGGATATCCAAGATTCTTGGAAAGAATAATCTCACTCGGATGTTGAGTCCTGAACATAAACCTTTCTGGGATCAAGAAGGCGTTCACGATATTTATCGTCGCTGGCGCAAAATTCTTGACTCATATGATGGTGATCGAATGGCAGTTGCCGAAGCATGGGTTAGCCCTTCATCTCGCAACGCGCGCTATGTACGAGCCGATGAACTTCAAAACTCCTTCAACTTTGAGATGCTCACAACTCTCTGGAAACCCGATGAAATCAGGAAGAAAATCGATAATTCGATCTCCGCGCTCGCTGAAGTGGGAGCGCCGACCTCGTGGGTCTTCAATAACCATGATGTTGTGAGATCGGTAGATCGTCTTGATCTAGGGCTC
>Ga0214919_10010879_pt1 | contig 11433 bp, 10 predicted proteins | sample LL1503_MetaG_FD_177994 | JGI IMG/M metagenome (GOLD analysis project Ga0214919, IMG submission 177994) | Freshwater microbial communities from Lake Lanier, Atlanta, Georgia, United States - LL-1503 | ecosystem: Environmental > Aquatic > Freshwater > Lake | place: USA: Georgia | collected...
TGAAGATCGTATCGTTGTAAAAACTAACGATGCTGAACAAAAAACCGCTTCCGGTTTGGTAATTCCAGATACTGCACAAGAGAAGCCACAAGAAGGCACCGTTGTTGCAGTAGGACCAGGTCGTTTTGATGACGGCGTGCGCGTACCAATGGATATCAAAGTCGGCGATGTTGTTCTATACAGCAAATACGGCGGAACTGAAATCAAACATAGCGGCGAGGAATATTTAGTTCTCTCAGCTCGCGACATTCTCGCAGTAATTGAGAAGTAGAAATGGGTAAGAGTTTACATTTCGACGAAGAAGCTCGTCGAGGGATGGAACGCGGTGTCAACATTCTTGCTGACACTGTCAAAGTAACGCTCGGACCTAAGGGTCGTAACGTAGTAATTGGTCGCTCTTTTGGTGCGCCAATGATTACCAATGACGGCGTAACTATTGCAAAAGAAATTGAACTTTCTGATCCAGCTGAAAACATGGGAGCGCAACTTGTTAAACAAGTTGCCGAAAAAACCAATGATGTCGCTGGTGATGGCACCACAACTGCAACCGTATTGGCACAAGCAATGGTTAAGGAAGGTCTTCGTAACCTTGCTGCCGGCGCTCAGCCAATGGGAATCAAAATGGGAATCGAAAAGGCAGTAGCCGCAATTGTTGAAAAATTGCACGCTAATGCAACCAAGATCTCAGATAAAGATCAGATTGCAAACGTTGCCACAATTTCAGCCCAAGATCGCGCAATCGGTGAGTTAATTGCTGAAGCGATGGATAAAGTTGGTAAAGACGGCGTAATCACCGTTGAAGAATCACCAACTACTGGTCTTGAATTGGAATTCACCGAAGGTATGCAATTTGATAAAGGTTATATTTCGCAATATTTCGTAACCGATACCGATCGCATGGAAACTGTTTTGGAAGATGCATTTGTACTTATCTCAGGCGGCAAAATCTCAGCGCTAGCTGAACTTCTGCCAATCTTGGAAAAAGTAGCCCAAACCAGCAAGCCAATGTTGATCATTGCCGAAGATGTTGAAGGCGAAGCGCTTTCGACTCTTGTAGTAAATCGGATGCGCGGCGTATTTACCTCTGCTGCTGTTAAGGCCCCAGGTTTTGGCGATCGCCGTAAAGCGATGTTGCAAGATATGGCAATTCTTACTGGTGCAACTGTAATTACTCCCGAAATCGGTTTGAAGTTAGATCAAGCAGATCTCACAATGCTAGGTAAAGCTCGTCGCATCGTTATTACAAAAGACACCACAACAATCGTTGATGGTGGCGGCGATAAGGCGGCTGTAGCTGGTCGAGTTAGCGAAATCCGCAAGGAGATTGAAACCACTGATTCCGATTGGGATCGCGAAAAACTACAAGAGCGCGTTGCAAAACTTGCTGGCGGAGTTTGCGTAATTAAAGTTGGCGCACATACTGAAGTCGAATTGAAAGAGAAGAAGCATCGGTTAGAAGATGCGATCTCGGCAACTCGCGCAGCAGTTGAAGAAGGAATTGTGGTTGGCGGTGGCGCTGCACTCGTGCACGCATCTTCCGCTCTCGACAAGGATCTCGGTCTCGATGGCGACCAAGCAGTTGGCGTTCGATTAGTTCGCAAAGCTTGCGAAGAACCACTTCGCTGGATCGCTGAAAATGCTGGCCATGAAGGCTATGTTGTTGTATCAAAAGTTCGCGCGATGAAACCAAACGAAGGATTCAATGCCGCAACTGATGTTTATGGCGACTTAGTCAAAGATGGCGTAATCGACCCAGTTAAGGTAACTCGTTCTGCGCTCGCAAACGCAGCATCGATTGCCGCAATGTTCATTACAACTGAAGCGCTTGTCTTTGAAACTCCAGAAGATAAGAAAGCTGAAGCAGCTGGAGCTGGCCATGGTCATAGCCACGGTCCAGGTGGACATTCTCATTAATTGAAATAATTAAGGCGTTAAAAAACCCGAGTGGATCACCCACTCGGGTTTTTTATTTCAAACTTTTATGATGCTGTGAAGATTTTTCGATCTTGAGTACGTTCGATAATTGCAATTCTTTCATCTTCAGTTAAACCGCCCCAGATTCCATAAGGCTCTTGAACCGCAAGTGCATGAGCGCGGCAGGCAGCCACTACCGGGCAAGTTGCACAGACCGCTTTCGCCGCATTCTCGCGCGCTTTGCGACGGGGGCCGCGTTCGCCATCTGGATGGAAGAACATCTCGGAAGGTAGATCTCGACAAGCGCCTTGATATTGCCATTCCCATGAATCGGCAATTGGCTTAGGCAACCTAGAGAGTTCGGACATGAGTGAGAATATACAACCGCGTCATAGGTTGTTCAAGTCTTTGACCCACTTTTGACGCGTTTCAAGTGGTGAGTTTGCTCTCAAAGCGAGAGTATTGGCAGATGGCGACCGATAAAGCGGAGTACTACACGGTAGCCGCCGTGGCTCGTCAGATCGGGGTTGCGCCTGCAACTTTGCGGACTTGGGATCGTCGTTATGGGCTAGGCCCGAGTCGCCACAGTAACGGTAGCCACCGCCGTTATGCCGAGTTAGATCTTGCTCGGCTGATTTTGATGCGCAAACTAATTACTGCTGGGGTCGCGCCAGCTGAAGCTGCAGTAAAAGCGCTAGCGCTAAAAGTGAATCAGCACTCTGCGAAATTAGTTAAACGCAATTATGCAAAAGAGAACGCTAACCCTGTAGCGCTAATTGAAACCCTAGTCCGAGCTGCAACCGCGCTCGATTGTGCGCTGGTAAAAGAAATACTTTCTCAGCAAATTAAAAAACATGGCGTCACCACAACTTGGCGCGAATTGATTACCCCGGTATTAGTTCAAATTGGAAAAAATTGGGAAAATGGCAAAGACGATATTGAAGTCGAGCATATGCTCAGCGAAGTCTTGCAAGATATCTTGCGCGATAGCAAGGTTAAAATTTCAAAGCCGGTAAATACCCGACCAGTACTTTTAGCTTGCGCTGGCGAGGAGTTGCATACATTGCCATTACATGCGTTAGCTGCCGCGTTAGCCGAACGAAGTATTGAAGTTAATTTTCTTGGTGCACGAACTCCAATTTCGGCGTTATCTGCAGTAGTTAAACGTTCAGCTCCACCTGCTATCTTCTTATGGGCAACAATGGCGAGCAATGGTGACCATGAGCTAATTTCTAAGTTACCTAAAATTCGCCCCACACCAAGGATTCTGCTAGGCGGCCCGGGATGGAAAGTGGAAAATTGCAAAGCTGCCATATTTGTAACCGATTTAGATCAAGCTTGCACCGAAATCACGCGGGCAATCGGAGCTTAAAACCACCGATAGACTCACCCAATGAGCGAGGTAAATGAGAAAGTCGCCATGTTGGGACTCACTTACGACGATGTATTGCTGCTCCCAGACGCTTCCGAAGTTGTGCCTTCTGAAGTCGATACTAAAACCCAATTAACCAAATCAATTTGGCTGGCTGTCCCATTAGTTTCGTCAGCGATGGATACTGTTACTGAATCTGCAATGGCGCTCGCCATGGCTAAAGCTGGTGGCATTGGAATTATCCATCGCAACCTTTCCGTTGCCGAGCAAGTAACGCATGTGAAGTTAGTAAAAGGCGCATCGTTAATAGTTGGCGCAGCGGTAGGTGTGGGCGATGATGGATTTGCTAGAGCTGAAGCGTTAATTGAGGCTGGGGTAGATGTTGTTGTAGTTGACACCGCACACGGTCATCATCGTGCAGTACTTGATGCAATTTCTAGAATTAAAAATAAGTATGCAACCCAAGAAGTTATTGGTGGGAATGTTGCCACTCGTGCCGGTGCGCAAGCTTTAATAAATGCCGGTGCAGATGCGGTTAAAGTTGGCGTTGGCCCTGGATCTATTTGCACTACTCGGGTTGTCGCTGGTGTAGGCGTGCCACAAGTAACTGCAATTATGGAAGCCGCTAAAGCTTGTAAGAAAGCCGACATTCCACTAATTGCTGATGGTGGATTGCAATATTCTGGTGACATTGCAAAAGCAATTGTCTCTGGCGCTGATTCAGTAATGCTTGGCTCGCTACTTGCAGGTTGCGATGAATCTCCCGGTGAGTTAGTGGAAATCGACGGCCGCAAGTACAAGGCTTATCGAGGTATGGGTTCACTTGGCGCAATGCAATCACGTGGTGATAAGAAGTCATATTCAAAAGATCGATATATGCAAGACGATGTACTCTCCGAAGATAAATTAGTTCCAGAAGGAATTGAAGGAAAAGTTGCCTACCGCGGATCAGTTTCGGAAGTTGTCCACCAATTAGTTGGCGGGCTTCGTTCTGGAATGGGATATGCCGGCGCGCCAGATATCGAATCGCTCCAGAAAAACGGACGCTTAATTCAAATAACAGCGGCCGGACTGCAAGAGAGCCACCCGCATGATGTTTTAGATGTTGCTGATGCGCCAAACTATTATAAGAACGCTAAGAAATAACAGGGGAGTTAACTATGGCCGACATTGAAATTGCCCCAGGAAAGCGCGCTAGGACTGCATATTCTTTTGATGACATCTCAATTGTGCCATCGCGTCGAACTCGCGAACCTGATGAGGTTTCAATTTCATGGCAAATTGATGCATATAAATTAGCGCTTCCGATGTTGGCAGCTCCCATGGATTCTGTAGTTTCACCAGAGACTGCAATTGCAATTGGAAAATTGGGCGGGGTTGGCGTTCTTAACTTAGAAGGACTTTGGACTCGTTATGAAAATCCAATTATTCCGTTAGGTGAAATTTCTTCACTTCCAAACGATCAAGCAACTCGAAGAATGCAAGAAATTTACCAAGCGCCAATTCGGCCAGAGTTGATCAAAGCCCGGATTGCTGAAATTCGCGCAGCAGGTGTAACTGTGGCAGCTGCACTTTCACCAGCTCGAACTGCAGAATTTCATAAAGCAGTTGTGGATGCTGGGGTTGATATTTTCGTAATTCGCGGCACCACAGTTAGCGCAGAACATGTCTCTGAAAAAACCGAACCGTTAAATTTAAAGAAATTTATTTACGAACTTGATGTTCCAGTAATTGTTGGTGGTTGCGCAACCGCATCCGGTGCCATGCATTTAATGCGCGCTGGTGCAGCTGGTGTATTAGTTGGTTTTGGTGGTGGCGCTGCGCACACTACGCGCCAAGTACTTGGAATTTCAGTACCAATGGCTTCTGCTGTTGCGGAAGTTGCTAGCGCTCGTCGCGAATATTTAGATGAATCTGGCGGTCGATATGTACATGTTATTGCTGATGGATCGGTAGGAAAAAGCGGCGACATTGCAAAAGCAATTGCATGTGGTGCGGATGCGGTAATGATGGGATCACCTCTTGCAAAAGCGGAAGAAGCTCCAGGGCGTGGTTGGCATTGGGGATCTGAAGCAACGCATAATGAATTACCTAGAGGAACTCGAGTACATGTTGGTACTGAAGGAAAGCTTGCAGAAATTCTGCTTGGGCCATCGCATAGCGCAGACGGCTCTATGAATTTATTCGGAGCGCTCCGTCGCGGTATGGCCACATGTGGCTACTCCGATATCAAGGAATTTCAGCGGGTAGAAGTCGTTTTAAATCGTGGCTGAACGCGAACTTGTTTTAGTTATTGATTTTGGTGCGCAATATGCGCAGTTAATTGCGCGCAGAGTTCGACAAGCAAATGTTTATAGCGAAATTATTCCTTCCCATACTGCGGTTGCAGAAATAATTTCTCGAAAACCCAAAGCGATAATTCTCTCTGGTGGCCCTTCTTCTGTTTATGAAGTGGGTGCGCCAAAGTTAGATAAAACTTTATTCGAAAGCGGCATCCCGATTTTCGGAATCTGTTATGGATTTCAAGCAATGGCACAAGCGCTTGGTGGCGTTGTAGAAAAAACTGGTAATTCAGAATTTGGCCGTACCAATTTTAATGCAAAAAATAATTCTAAAATTCTCGCTGGCTTACCTGATTCATTTAGCGTTTGGATGAGTCACGGCGATAGCGTTGTGGCAGCTCCAAATGGATTTAGTGGAATCGGCGCAACTGCAAAAACTCCAATTGCAGCTTTTGAAAACTCAACTGGGTTGTTATCAGGCGTGCAATTCCATCCGGAAGTTCTTCATTCTGAAAATGGTCAAGCAATATTGCAAAACTGGTTGATTAATATTGTTGGTTGCAAACCAACTTGGACTTCAGAAAACATTGCTGAAGGTGAAGTTGCAAAAGTGAGAGCAATGGTTGGAGATAAGCACGCAATTTGTGGTTTATCTGGCGGTGTAGATTCCGCCGTCGCGGCTGCGATAGTTCAAAAAGCAATCGGTTCACAATTAACTTGCGTATTTGTTGATCACGGCCTTCTTCGTAAAGGTGAAGCAGAACAGGTTGAAAAAGATTTTGTTGCAGCAACCGGTGTAAAACTTAAAGTTGTAGATGCAAAAGCGCAATTTATGGCAGCGCTAAAAGGTGTAACAGACCCAGAAACTAAACGAAAAATTATTGGCCGGGAATTCATTAGAGTTTTTGAAGGTGCAGCTCGCGAAATATCGGTATCAGAAAGCGTGGATTTCTTAGTGCAAGGTACGTTATATCCAGATGTTGTGGAATCAGGTGGCGGAACTGGAACTGCGAATATCAAATCGCATCACAATGTTGGTGGTCTCCCCGATGATTTGGAGTTCACGCTAATCGAGCCACTTCGAGCCTTATTTAAAGATGAAGTTCGCGAAGTTGGCGCAGAGTTAGGTGTGCCAGAAGCGATTGTTTGGCGCCAACCTTTTCCTGGTCCTGGTTTAGGAATTCGTATCATCGGTGAAGTTACTGAGAATTCACTAGGAATATTGCGCGACGCGGATTTCATTGCGCGAGAGGAATTACACTTGGCCGGTCTAGATCGAGAGATTTGGCAATGTCCAGTTGTATTACTTGCAGATGTAAGAAGTGTAGGCGTGGCCGGAGATGGCAGAACTTATGGTCATCCAATTGTACTTCGACCAGTTTCAAGTGAAGATGCAATGACAGCAGATTGGTCAAGACTTCCTTACGAAGTTTTAGCCAAGATTTCAAACAGAATTACAAATGAAGTTAAAGAAGTAAACCGAGTGGTGCTAGATATAACTAGCAAACCGCCAGGAACGATTGAGTGGGAGTGAAGATGAAACGAGTAGTTACAGCAACTGTGATTACTGCATTTCTTTTAGCACCGCTGCCAGCTTTGGCTGGTTCTAAAACTGAAAAAGTTTCTGATAGTCAGATTAAATGTGCCAACACGCGCGCAGTTGCGCACGCCGCTCCTAAGGTGGTGCCGCCGAAATCGCTATTGAAGAAAGCCATAAAGACCATAACATTCGTAACTAATTGCGGAAATATTGTGGTGGAGCCGCTAAATAATTTAGCGCCATTAACAGTAACTGCAATAACTGCCTTAGCTAAGGGTGGTTTTTATAATCGCACGCTCTGCCATCGCATGATGAATGACGGTGCATACTTTTTACAATGCGGCGACCCAACGGCTTCAGGTTTTGGTGGGCCAGCTTGGCAACCCTACGCAGATGAAAACTTGCCAGTTGATGGCCCAGCAAATTACCCAGCCGGAACCGTTGCGATGGCTAATTCCGGACCAAATACAAATGGCAGCCAATTCTTTCTGGTGTACCAAGATACCCAATTTGATCCTAATTACACGATCTGGGGAAAAATTACTTCTGGATTAAATATTGTTAAAGCTATTGGAATGGGCGGTGTTAAAGGCGGCGGTTCCGTTGGAACTCCCGCAATTAAAATTGCAATTGAAAGCGTAATTATTAATTAATTAGTATTAACAATCTTAAATACTTCAGCTATTCGTCCTTCAGGTAAACCATTTGCCTGGGCATTCCGCTCGCCCCAAGAACGAACCATTGTTTCTAACTCGGCATTATGTGCAGTTTGGCTAACATGCGCTTTTAAAGCTGCAATCTTCTTTGGGAATGATTCAGTAACATCAATAAAGTAATCGGGATTTGGTGAAGCCATCACCCAAACTTCTTTTACGCGCCAAGGTTCAAAACCTTCGGCTTTTAACTCTGGAAATGCAAATGGGTTGCGGGCATCGGGATAGACCGCTTGGATGGCAGCTTCTCCTGCAGCTAAATGATCAGGGTGTGATGCGCCAATTCTTTCCCAATTTCGTTCTGGCGATTGAATAACCATGCGGTCTGGCTTTGCAATTCGAATTGCTTTCACAATGTCGCGCCGTAATTGAATTGTTGGCTCCAACCAACCATCTCGGTAATTCAAAAAAGTTATATCGGTAACGCCTAAAGCTGCACCAGCATTTCGTTGCTCTTGTTGTCTAACGCGCGGCATCTCTTCTAGCGGAACATCAGATTCTTCGCCACCTTGATCGCCATTAGTGCAGATGCAATATGAAACTTCTATGCCAGCTTCGACCCATTTTGCAATGGTGCCACCAGCACCAAAATCACAATCGTCCGGATGAGCAGTGACTACCAGGATTTTCTTGATTTCATTATCTGGCAGCGGAGTTGCAATAGTCATTTGCGAATCCTCTCAGAGGAATGGAGCAGAGTCATATCAGCGCTCGCCGCTAGACTCCCGTTCGTGCCAAGTTCTGAGCAATTACTTGAAGGGCTAAATCCGCCGCAGCAAGCAGCTGTGAAACATCAAGGTGGCCCGCTCTTGGTAATTGCTGGTGCCGGATCAGGCAAAACTCGGGTTTTAACTAGACGGATTGCTTATTTGATGGCAGCTCGCGGCGTAGCACCTTTTGAAATTCTCGCCATTACTTTTACAAATAAAGCAGCCGGCGAAATGAAAGAACGAGTCGCAGAGCTAATTGGAGATCGCGCTCGCGCAATGTGGGTCTCCACCTTTCACTCAGCGTGCGTGCGAATTCTGCGCCAAGAAGCAACACGAATTGGATTTGCCAACACATTTACCATTTATGACCAGTCCGATAGTTTGCGGTTAATTACATTAGTTTTGCGCGATATGAATTTGGACCCAAAGCGATATGCGCCACGCGCCGTCCAAGCAGTTATTTCTAACGCAAAAAATGAATTGATGGGACCAACGGATTTTGCAAGCGGCAGTAACAATGCATTTGAACAAGTTGTCGCTGAAGTTTATGCGGTTTACCAAAGACGTCTTGTAGATGCTAACTCTATGGATTTCGATGATCTAATTGCACGCACCGTTGATGTACTCCGCAGATTCCCAGATGCCAAGCTGCGTTACCGCAATCGGTTTAAGCATGTTCTAATTGATGAATATCAAGATACCAACCATGCCCAATATGCGCTTATCCGTGAATTGGTAGGTAATGAATTAGAAGGAATGCCACCTGCAGAACTCTGCGTTGTCGGCGATGCTGATCAATCTATCTACGGTTTTCGCGGTGCGACCATCCGAAATATTCTGCAATTTGAAGCGGACTACCCAAACGCTTCTACTATTTTGCTGGAACAGAATTATCGGTCAACCCAGAACATTCTCTCTGCGGCAAATGCGGTTATCGCAAAGAACGAAGCTAGAAAAGAAAAGAACCTCTGGTCTGAAGCCGGAACTGGCGCGTACTTGACTGGTTACATTGCAGAAGATGAACATGATGAAGCTGGTTTTGTTAGGGATGAAATATTCCGATTGCAACGTGAAGGAATTTCAAATCCTGGTGATACTGCAATTTTTTACCGAACTAACGCACAATCTCGAGTATTTGAAGAGGTCTTTATGCGGGCCACGATTCCATACAAAGTTGTTGGCGGAGTTCGATTCTACGAACGCAAAGAGGTAAAGGATTTACTCGGTTATTTGAAAGTTTTACAAAATCCAAGTGACGAAGTCTCACTTCGAAGGATCATTAATACCCCAAAACGTGGCATCGGTGATCGGGCACTTGATGGCGCTGATGAAATCATGAAGCGCGAAAGTATTTCGTTTTGGAGCGCCTTAATCCGTATAGAAGAAGCAGATTTGCCAGCACGCGCAGCTGCCGCAATTAAATCATTTGTTTCACTTATTACCGCACTCCAAGTATTAGTAGAAGTAAATACCAAGCCATCAGTTATAGCCGCTGCGGTATTGGAACAATCTGGAATGTTAGATGAACTAAAAAATAGTGGTGATCCACAAGATGAAGTAAGAGTTGAAAACTTAGAAGAACTGGTTGCAGTAGCAGAAGAATATGAAGAGAGCGAAGTTGAAGATGGTGAGATAATTTCACTTGCTGGATTCTTAGAAGATGTTGCATTAGTTGCGGATTCGGATCAAATTCCTGATGGCGCAGAGCACGGTGGAGTAGTGACTTTGATGACTCTTCATACTGCAAAAGGCTTAGAGTTCCCAACCGTATTTCTTACGGGAATGGAAGAAGGAATTTTTCCGCACTCTCGATCCTTGGGAGATAAGAAAGAATTGGAAGAAGAGCGACGGCTTGCTTATGTTGGTTTAACTAGAGCACGTAAACATTTATATTTATCACGAGCTGAATATCGATCAGCTTGGGGCGCTCCAAATTTCAATCCCGCTTCCCGCTTTCTTGATGAAATCCCAGAAGCAATAATTAAATGGAATCAAACTCCAGAAAAAACTTTTACATCTTCTCGAACAAAGAAGTTTTTATCTGCACCACCACCAAGGCCAACCGGTAAGAAGTCGGTAGTGATGGATTTAAATCCAGGCGATCGAGTAACTCATGACACTTTTGGTTTAGGGACTGTGATAACCATCTCAGGCGAGGGCGATAAAGCCGAAGCCACGATTGATTTTGGTGGCTATGGTGAGAAACGGTTATTGCTCCGATATGCGCCAGTAGGTAAGTTATGAGCGTGTCAGATGCCGCAAAGAATTCGCCAATCAGAGTTGTGGTCGCAAAACCAGGATTAGATGGTCATGATCGCGGCGCGAAAGTAGTGGCAAGAGCGTTACGTGATGCTGGCTGCGAAGTAATTTATACCGGATTACATCAAACACCTGAGCAAATTGTTAGCACTGCAGTTCAAGAAGATGCAGATGCAATCGGACTTTCAATTCTCTCTGGCGCACATATGTCACTATTTGCCAGAATAATTGATTTATTAAAGAGTGAAAAAGCTGATGACATAGTTTTATTCGGTGGCGGAATTATTCCGGATGCCGATATAAAATCTTTAAAAGAGATGGGCGTTTCAGAAATATTTACACCAGGTGCACCAACTGAAGAGATAGTTAAGTGGTTAAAAGGAGCAGTGCGTGGATCTATTTGAGTATCAGGCACGAGATTTATTTGAAGCGCACGGTGTGCCAGTCCTCAAAGGAGCAGTAGCCACAACACCCGAAGCTGCTTTCGAAGCTGCTTCATCTATGGGTGGCCGGGTAGTTGTAAAGGCTCAAGTTAAAGTCGGCGGTCGCGGTAAAGCTGGCGGCGTAAAACTAGCCGAGAGCGCTGAAGCTGCGCGCGAAATAGCAAAAGCAATTTTAGGAATGGATATTAAAGGCGACGTCG
>Ga0214919_10010881_pt1 | contig 11432 bp, 9 predicted proteins | sample LL1503_MetaG_FD_177994 | JGI IMG/M metagenome (GOLD analysis project Ga0214919, IMG submission 177994) | Freshwater microbial communities from Lake Lanier, Atlanta, Georgia, United States - LL-1503 | ecosystem: Environmental > Aquatic > Freshwater > Lake | place: USA: Georgia | collected 2015-03-15
GTGCGGGATCGTTTTCGATGATGAGACGCCTCAGCAAACTCTCCGCATCATCACGCGGAATAGCCTCAGGCGGACGCTCGGCGGGCGGTTCGTACTTTGTCCTCCAAAATGAAAAAGGCTGGATGTTTTCATTGCGTTCCTTCCACGCTGCCTCGGATAAATCCTCACGTCGAAACCCTTCCGCATCGCGAACGAGCAAAGTGTAAAAAAATTCCCCTTCTTGGAATTCTGCTCCGGTTTGCGAGCAACGATGCGATCGCGATTTGATGTCCCAGTCTGCTTGCATTATCCGATTCCTGGTATTTTGAGTTTTGGCATATCGCGGTTGGTCGAACGCAACCAAAGCATGAATAGACCGATAAGAAAAAAGGCGAACATCGGTCCCCAAGCAGCGACAACAGGAGATACCCGATTGCCCTTGCCCAAAGCGATGAAGAGACTACTTACGAAAATCAAGCAAAAGAACAACCCGATCGCGGTAGCCACCCCACCCAGAACTCCGCGTCGCGAGTAAACAATCGCACAAGGGGCCGCGACGAAAATCACTAAAAAACAAACGGTAGGCAAAGCCCAGCGGTAATGCCACTGCGTGTGATAGGGCGCCAAGCGAACGACAGGAAAATCGCTGTTGAATTTCAGATAGTCGTTCAACTCGGTGACGGAAAGAAAATCTGCATTCAACATGGAACTCGCAATACGCCAGGGAGTTTCGGACCAGCCATCGACACATATCAGATCATTCATCTCGGTCTTTTCGATCTCACCCTCGGGATTCATTTCAACATAGCGGGCACCAGCGAGTTTCCATTGAAGAAGGTTCGGATCGAATGTGGCCTCGCGAGCATACCACTGCTTGCGTATGGCCCCATCCGCATCCTGCTGGACGATTTGAACACCGTTCAACCTCGACCTACTAAGGGGCATGCGAGCAACAAACCAAGTTCGCCTATCTTCGCGGTTCCGAAAGAGATGGGCGCGGATAGATTTATCACTCTTATGGCCACGCTTGATATCGCCGACCATCACTTTCTTGATACCACTCGCGTGCGGAGCCCCCTCATAGTTGAAGTAGGCGGTTAATCCGGTGAGAAAAACTCCTGCTATCATTAACGGCAAGAGGATCCGAACAATACTTCGACCTGCCCCAAGCATCGAGATGATCTCATTCGAGCGGGACATCGCCGCGAGAGAATAAAGGATGGCCAGAAGCGTTCCGATAGGGAGGCTCATCACAACGATCTCAGGAATTTGGGATGCGTAATAATCCGACAAAGCCTCAAAAGAAGCATTTCCTTGAATGAAATCCTGCAAATTGTCGCTCAGATCAAAGACAAACCAAATGCCAATAAACCCGATGAAACAATAAATAAACGGGACTAGGAATTTTTTAAGGACGTAGCGGTCGAGGATCGTCATTTCGATGGACTCAGATCATACCTACCCCTCCACGACGCGTCAATCGGCAGGGGCAAAAAACAAACAATCACACACAAGTTCTAGCCCTGCATAAGGGCAAGATCCACAGCGAGACGGAGGGCAGATTTCATGCTGTCTGCGCGTGCGAGGCCCTTGCCAGCTATGTCAAAAGCCGTGCCATGGTCTGGACTAGTACGGATAAATGGCAGCCCAAGCGTGACATTCACACCCTCATGGAACGCCAGCAACTTAAGAGGAATGAGGCCTTGGTCGTGATACATGCAAAGCACGCCGTCGAACTCCCCAGCGACAGCACGATGGAAAATGGTATCAGGCGCAAACGGTCCGAAGAATTCTCCCCGTTCTCTCAAACGCGCAACCGCAGGCGCAATGATCTGTATTTCCTCGCTGCCGAGATCCCCATTTTCACCTGCATGGGGATTCAATCCGGCCACAGCGATACGCGGGCATTTAAACCCACGCAACGAAAGGAAATGACGCAACAACTCACCAACCCGAACGATTTCATCACCCGCCAAACTTCCCGCAACTTGGTTGAGCGGGATGTGAGCGGTCACCAAAGCGACTGTGAGCGCGCCCCCAGTCAGGCACATGGCAAAGTTATCAACCCCTGCCCTCGCTGCAAAAAATTCGGTTTGTCCGGGAAAATCGTATCCGATCTCGTGCAAAGCATGCTTACAGACAGGACCGGTAACAACGGCATTCCACTCACCCAAAAGCAACTTGGCCGCAGCGAACTCAAGTCCGTCAAGGGCCGAGCGCGCAGAGGCTTCGGTAGGATGTCCCGGAATGTGACCAGTCGTTTCGCCGACGACCTCCAAGACACATCCCTTGGGCAATACGAAATCCCTCGTGGCAGCCTCGACAATCTCCGGACCTACCCCAGCGGGATCACCCCGCGTAATGCCGATGCGAATGACATCCATGCTCAAAGGAAGGTTGAGGCTTTATCCCTCCATCAAATTAGCTGTCGCACCCTCACGCCCGCGAAGGCGGAGAAGGATCGGCAGGCCAGGGAACTCCCACTTCTCACGAATCCGTGCACATAGATAATTGACGTAACTCTCCATGAGTAAACTCGGATCATTCACAAAAAGAATAAACAGAGGGGAAGAAATCGGCGACTCGTTCCTCTCGTTGGCTTGCGTCGCATAGAGCAGTTTGAAGCGGCGATTGGATTTTACCGATGGCGACTGGCGCTCCATCGCGGCGCGAAGAACGCGGTTCAATTCACCCGTTCCAGCGCGGCGGGTCGAGTGCTGGCGAACCTTTTCCACCATCGTGAAAAGACGGCGTACATTTTCTCCCGTGAGCGCGGAAAGAACCACGACGGGTGCATAATCCAGAAAAAACAATTCTTGGCGGATGTGCTCGATATGCTCGCGAAGAAGCTCATCTTCATCGCCGCCTTGTTTTTTAATGAGATCCCACTTGTTCAGCGCAATGATAGCGGGCTTTTTGGCCTGTTGAATGAGACCAGCGATCTTCTTATCCTGCATGGTCACTCCCATCGTTGCATCGATCACGAGAATATTGAGATCCACACGACGAATGGTTTTTTCAGAGCGCATCACACTGAAAACCTCGACCGAGGAATTATGCCTCGAACGATGGCGGATACCGGCCGTATCGCAAAGGATGTAGCGGTTGCCATCTCGCTCGGCCTCGACGTCGATCGTATCGCGCGTCGTCCCGGCAATCTCGCTTACCGTGGTGCGATTGTCGTTGAGAATGGAATTCACCAAGGAGGATTTTCCCACATTCGGTCGACCAACGAGAGCCAACTTAGGAAGGCGGATAGGAGCAGACTCGTCCGCGATTTCGGCTTCGGGAAGCAGGGATTCGATCTCCTCGACAAGGTCTCCGATACCGCGACCGTGAGCCGCGCTCACCGCGCAGGTATGTTTAAATCCCAATCGGGAAAATTCAAACGCTCGAGATTCGTGCCCCTCGGTATCCACTTTATTGACGACAAGGATGAGCGGTCTGGCCGTGCCTCGCACCATCGAGGCCACTTCGGCATCCAGAGGTGTGACTCCATCAATCGAGTCCGTAACGAAAAGAATAACGTCGGCGGACTCCATCGCAATGAAAGCCCCTTCTCGTGTGCTCTCTGCAAAATCAGGGTCAGGCTCAGATCCAATGCCGCCCGTATCGACGATCTCAAACGGCGCGGAGCCGAGTTTGCAGACAGAGGCGATACGGTCGCGAGTGACGCCGGCCTGGTCATGCACGATCGAGATCATGCGACCAGCTAGGCGGTTGAAGAGGGCCGATTTTCCGACATTGGGACGACCTATGATGGCGACGTTTCGCATGTGATTTCTTAATGTGTTTTTTCGTGATGCCTGAGCTGACTGACCCCTCGGATCAAATATTCCGCCCCGCTGACAAAAGTGAAGATACCAGCAACGTAGACCGATGCCAGATAATGCGGCAACTGTAGCATGATCCACGCAAGTGCAATCATTTGGAACGCTGTGGCCGCTTTTCCGGTTAAGGAAGGGCGGACTTCCAGGTTTTGATGAATAAAATAAAGGAGCCCGCATCCGAGCACGATCACTGCATCACGCGTGATCACCAATACGGGAAACCATATTGGAAATGAATGCGTCCAATGTGTGAGGCTCAAGGTTATGATAGAAGTCAGAAGCAATCCTTTGTCTGCAATGGGGTCTAAAATAGAACCGAGCCGACTGCGCTGGTTCCACCGTCTAGCCACATAGCCGTCGATTCCATCCGTGCAAGCGGCGAGAATAAATACCCCGATGGCGACAAGACGTTGCCATTCCAACGGAGCCCCTGACTCAACACTTTTGCCGTAATAAATACTGAAAAGGACAAAAATCGGTATAAGCAAGATCCGCGCAATGGTGATCTGATTAGCGGCTGTCATAGCCACAAAAATAACCCGCCCACCGGATTCTGCAAACGCGTAAAATGCGATAAACTGAGATGCCTCAGAGCTTCAAACGCTCGTCAGGCGAAATTTCTCTCGATTCTCCACAAGCTAGATCGCCTAAGCAGAAATCCCCGATCGCGACACGTAAAAGTCTTATCGTGGGATGACCGACGGCCGCCGTCATTTTCCGCACTTGTCGATTGCGTCCCTCGTGAATTTTCAACTCAATCCAGAAATCCGAAACACTTTTTCGGATCCGCACAGGTGGATTCCGAGGCGGCACGACGGGCTGAGGATCGAGAATTCGAGCTTGTGCAGGAAGGGTCAGCTTACCCTCGAGAAGAATCCCAGATTCAAGTTGGACCAGCGCCTCGGGGGATGGCGATCGCTCGACAAGGGCCCAGTAGGTTTTTGTGACATGGCGCCCTGGCGCCAACAAACGCACATTCCATTGAGGCTCGTCGGAGAGCAAAAGCAACCCCTCCGAGTCGGCATCCAATCTTCCAATGGGATAAACCGAAGAAGGAAAACCGAACTGCGACAAGGGCCGATTCGGACTTCCATCGGGGGTGAATTGCGAGAGCACTCCACAAGGTTTGTGAAAGGCGAGAATCAAAGAACTTTCAAGCGGCTGAGATCTTGGGAATCCACTATACCCACCGGCCTGCGCTTTTCATCGAGCACAACAAGATCATCGATGCGATGGTGCTCGAGAACTTGGAGGACCTCAGCTGCAAGTCGATCGCCGGTGATGGTGATAGGATTTCGTGTCATGAAGTCACCCACAGGCAGGGAACCGATCCCGGGATTCCCAGGGAAATGGCGGGCAAAGTCCCCATGCGTGAATATACCAGCCAGCGTCTCGTCAGCATTCACGACCACCGCCGCACCGGTACGATGCTTTGTCATGGCCTGAATCGCCTCCACGACCGGAGCCGCTGGAGAAATCAAGGCCAGTTCATCGATTTTGCGCATGATTTGACTCACTCGCAGCAGCAAAGATCGACCAAGACTGCCACCGGGATGGTATTTTGCGAAGTCCTCTTTACGAAATCCGCGACTTTCCAGAAGCACCATAGCGAGCGCATCGCCAAGGATGAGCATCGAGGTCGTGCTGGAAGTCGGAGCGAGATTCAAAGGGCAGGCCTCTTGCGATACAGCCACATCGAGAACAGCGCTTGCCGATTTGGCGAGGGTGGAATTTTTATCTCCCGTTAGCGCGATGATCGGCAGACCGAGTCGGACTACGGCAGGCAAAACCGAGAGTAATTCCTGTGTCTCACCGCTGTAGCTGAGGGCGAGTATAACATCCCCATCGGCAACAATGCCAAGATCCCCATGCAGGGCATTAAGGGAGTTCAGTACGACAGCAGTGGATCCTGTGCTAGTGAGAGTCGCCGCAATTTTTTCGCCGATCGTCCCGGATTTTCCGACGCCAAGAACCACGACTTTGTTTCGTCGCTCAAGGGCGACACGGATCAGATCGACCGCGATGATGAATTGGGAATCCAAACGCGCGGCCGTAGCCGAGGCTTCGGCCAACTCAATCTCAAAAACCCGTCGCGCACGTTCAAGGTAATCCATGCTACTGATCATGCCTCAATTGCGAATCCCGATGCAAGTTCAGGGACTAAGGTCACAAAAACTTAGAACTTACCTCGAGGACTCACGCCGCTTTTCGAGCCAGGCTTTTGCGACTTCCCACACGATGGGAAGGACCGACACGACGATGATGCCCAAGATCACCAGCTTCATATTTTTTTGAACAATCGGAAGACCCCCAAAGAAAAAGCCACCACCCAAAAAGAGGCCAACCCAGAGAATTGCGCCGGTGATATTGTAGATCACAAATTTGGTGTAATTCATGGCCCCCACACCTGCCACAAAGGGAGCGAAGGTACGGACGATCGGGACGAACCGAGCAAGGATAATAGCGCGTCCACCGTACTTTTCATAAAAAGCATGCGCTTTCATTAGGTGCGACTTATTGAAAAACCGACTGGATTCAAAATGAAACACGCGGGGCCCAATCCATTTTCCAATAGCATAGTTGAGCGTGTCGCCCAGGATTGCCGCAACCAAGAGAAGCACTAGCAGGATTTTCAAATCCATACTGCCCTGTGACGCCAAAGCCCCTACAGCAAAAAGAAGCGAATCCCCAGGCAGAAAGGGCGTAACAACAAGGCCCGTTTCACAGAAAACAATCGCGAATAGCAGGGCATAAATCCAAACCCCATAATTCGTGATAAATTCGGCAAGGTGCTTCTCCGTGTGCAGAAAAAGGTCGATGAAATGACTCATGGTGCCGGGAGTTATGGTCAGCGCAAGCTCTCGAAGCAAGTAAAGAACCCCGGCATGAAAACCTGCAATTGCCGTTTTCCAATTCTCTCACAGGAATGTTACGCTCGACGAAATGAGCGACCGCCTTGATGCCGAAAACACGACTGATGCCCCACAAACTAATGGTGGAATCCGAATCGTCGTTGTCGGTGGTGGTGCTGCAGGATTCTTTGCTGCGATTGCCGCAGCGGAAGCCAACCCAAAGGCCAGCGTAACGCTTCTGGAAAAAAGCGCCCACGTCCTTGCGAAGGTTCGCATCTCGGGCGGAGGTCGCTGCAATGTGACACAAGCTTGTTTTGACGCCCGCGAACTATCGACGCGCTATCCACGGGGGGGACGCGCCCTTATAGGTCCCCTCACCCGATTCGGCCCAGCGGATACCATCGATTGGTTTGAATCCAGAGGCGTCAAACTCAAGACCGAGCCAGATGGACGCATGTTTCCTGTCACCGATTCCTCCCAAACCATCATCGACTGCCTCATGTCCGCTGCAAGGAAAGGCCGTGTTCTAGTTCTGACCGAGACAGGCTTGAAATCAGCCCATCAGCGAGAATCTGGCGGCTTTGACCTCACACTCACAAACGGCAGCACCCTCGAGTGCGATCGTCTTCTTTGGGCCGGCGGGGGATGCAAGACAGAATCCCACCCCGCAGTGCAACTAGGTCACACACTCGCAGCCCCAGTCCCCTCGCTTTTCACCTTCCATGTGAATTCTCCTTGGTTAAGAGAACTCGCCGGGGTCTCACTCGATCCCGTGCAGGTGAGCGTTCCCGAAACTGAACTCAAGCAAACCGGCCCCGTTCTTTGCACCCACGTCGGCCTGAGTGGACCAGCGATCCTGCGACTCTCAGCCTGGGGCGCTAGAAAACTTCACGACAAAGGCTACCGATTCGATCTCCAGATCAACTGGCTTCCAAAAACATCTCCCGAATCGCTTTTGGCGGAAATGCAATCCCGTCGCGAGACAAGTGGCGGTCAAACCCTGTTACGCTCACGATGGAATCCTCTCCCAGCTCGTCTATGGGAGCAACTCATCGGACAAGCTGGTATCAGCGATGACACTCGATGGGCGAAGCTCAGCCGCCCCTCCGCCCTTGCTTTGGTGAAAGCTCTTTCCTGTACGACAGTCAACGTCACCGGAAAAAGCATGAACAAAGAGGAGTTCGTCACCTGTGGCGGGATTCCCCTTCCCGAGGTTGATTTTAAAACCATGGAAAGCCGACTAGTGCCTGGACTCTATTTTGCCGGCGAGGCCCTCGACATCGACGGCATCACCGGCGGTTACAATTTCCAAAATGCCTGGACGACAGGCTGGATCGCTGGACAAGCCATGGCAACGAGGTGAACCAAAATCAACCGCGCGGGGATCGTATAAAGAGTGTCAAGATGGCGCCGATACAAAGGAGTGTGCCTGAAGCAATGAAGGACGATTGGAAGCTGCCTCCACTATTGGCAGTGAGAATCTGCTGAACTTTAGGGAACACGAGCCCCCCGACTCCCCAAGCAGTGAAGAGAACCCCATAATTGACTCCAAAGTTTTTCAGTCCCCATAAATCTTTGGTGAAGGATGGGAAAAGAGCGAGGTTCGCGCCGTAGTTAAAACCGATTAGCGTAGCCAACATCACGATGACGAATGGCAATGTTTCCTTACTCGAAGTCACGGGAATCGCTATAAACATTAAGCCAGCTTGAATCAACAGAACGAGCATCAGAGTCCAACGCCTGCCAATTTTATCCGAGAGGATTCCAGCAATGACGCGCCCTCCGGCGTTGCCGATAGCCATGACAGCAACGGCAATAAAAGCTTGCGAACCCATGCTCTTCTTCGCCATTCCGCTCACACTGGCAATGACCATCAAACCTGCGCCTGCGCCGATGGCATAGATGACCCACAAAAGATAAAACATCGGACGACGGAGGATTTGACTGGCGGTAGCATCATTGACCGCAGTTTGAGCCACACTGGAGGAGGATTTGCTCGCAGCACTAAATCCCAGCGGAGGATTTTTGAGCATTTGAGCGAGTCCACAAACGATCACGGTAAAGGCAGCGCCAAATAGGAGCATCGATTTTTGAAGACCGAAGTGAGCGAGCACATATTGGGAAGTCGGAGCGAGATAGACGGGCGCGAGTCCAAAGCCTGCCACAACAATCCCTGCCACCAACCCGGTCTTCGCTGGCGGAAACCACTTCAGTGCAGGGGGAGTCGCAGAGGAGTAACCAAAACCGATTCCCATTCCTACAAGAACGCCGAATCCGAGCAACCAGACCGAGTAACTATTCGAGGTGGAAATCAGCACCATTCCAGCCCCTACGAGTAACCCGCCAATGGTAGCAGTCACACGCGGACCAAACTTATCCTGACAGCGGCCAGCCAAAATCATCGCAAAGGCAAAAACGAGACAACACAACGCGTAAGGATCGTTGAGTTGGCTACCCTGCCACCCAAACTCTTTACTGATCGATTCCTTAAACATGCTCCAGGTGTAAAGCACGCCGAGCGCCAGATTGATCCCAAGGCCAGACAACGCAACGATCCAGCCGTGATTTTTTGAGAGATTGGGGGAGTCCATGAATGATCTCAGAAAATATAAAACCCCAAAGCCACTGGCAAACTAACAAATTCTCGCGGCGAGTAATTTGAGCACGTCGAAACCCACCCACACTTACGGTTGGCACATTTGATGCTGAACAAAAATTGAACGCAGGATTGGACAACGGAAACCGAGCTTACGTTCAAAAATTGCCGCTAACAAAAAACACCTCCCATGAAAAAAACAAAAACTCTCGCCGTAGTCGCCTCCGCGCTCGTATTGCTCGGAGGAGTCGTTTGGAATGAATCAGGGAATACAGCCTCCCCACAAAAATTGGCGTCCCCTGCCCTGCCTAACGCATCGCATTCTGCGGGACTGACTGATTCCGTTCATTTGCCGGAGGGCGGGTCATCAGGCGCGCAGAGCATTGTTCCACCCTCGAGTACATCGGTCGCTTATTCCGGAACACAGAACACAACTCCCGCTTCACCACGCAGTGAGGACACTTCGTCCAACTCGGATCCAGCATCAACGACAACTCCCACCACAGCCCCATCCTCAACGGCGGCTCATGCGGCAGAAGAAAAGATGAGGTCATCCAAAAGTGCGTTTGAGGTTCTAAATGGGATCTCACTCAGCGATCCCGACGTGCGGGCGCTGGCCGTAGCTAGACTGACCGAGCTTGAAGATGCGCGAATGGCAATGGTTCTTGAGCAGGCCGACAATATGGGAATCCCTGTGCGCATCGAAAGCCCGCATGGCAAGATTTCGATATTGCATTCCTTTGAGGGTGATAGGCCAGTTTATCGAACAACAAACAACAAAAATGCGGCCATTAGCAGTGGAGCAAACCTCATTCAATCGAGCCCCTATGGATTAGATGGCACAGGCATCAAAGTCGGTGTCTGGGATGCGGGCTCCATTCGAGCCACCCACCGAGAACTCACAGGACGCATCGAGTTAAATAATCCTACTGCGCCCAATGATGATCACTCAACCCACGTGGCTGGAACAATTACCGCCTCTGGAGTGAATGCCGACGCCAAGGGAATGGCTCCCAAGGCTACGATTGCTTCCTATGACTGGGACAATGACTATGCAGAAATGACGGCCTCTGGTGCGGCCACTGCTGGGGATACCACAAACGTTCCCATCTCCAACCATTCCTACGGATACGGTGCCACAGCGAGCGATATGGGTCGCTACGAAACTGAGGCGAGTACAACGGACGCTTTGGCTGCCGCTTTGCCCTACTTCCTTCCCTTCTGGGCTGCCGGCAACGAACAAGACACTCTGACGAGCCTCGGGGGCTACCAGTCGATCACTTACAATGGCCTTGCAAAAAACATCATCACTGTCGGTGCCGTGAATGACGCCGTTTCGGGAGGCATCCGCTCCATTACCGCTGCCACAATAGCCTCCTTTTCGAGCATGGGACCTTGTGATGATGGTCGCATCAAACCGGATCTGGTTGCGAACGGGGTGAATCTCTATTCCAGTGTTTCCTCAAGCGATTCCGCCTATGATGGAACTTATAGCGGCACAAGTATGGCTACTCCCTCCGCTGCGGGATCCGCAGCTCTTGTCGATCAACTCTATCAAAAGTCATTCGCTGGGATGCGGCCTCGCGCCAGCTTGCTCAAAGCCCTTCTCATTCATACAGCGGATGACTTGGGTCGCCCTGGCCCTGATTATCAGTTCGGATGGGGACTGGTGAATGTGAAGGTAGCCTGCGATGTCATTCTTTCACATAAATCCACATCCACAGCCCCAAAAATCTTTGAGGCCAGCCTGACGAATACAGTGAAAACCATCACCCAATCTTTCGTTTGGGACGGCAAGAGCCCAATTCGCGCTACTCTTTGCTGGACCGATCCTGCGGGAAAGGCGCAGACAGTAGTTCACAGCCGGACTCCCAATCTCGTCAACAATCTCGACCTCAAAATCACAGGGCCCGACGGAACTATTTATATGCCATTTGTGATGCCCTTTGCCGGAACATGGACCCAGGCCTCGATGTCGGCATCAGCAACCACAGGCAAAAACAATGTCGATAACGTCGAGCAGGTTCTGATCTCTACACCAAACCGTGCCGGAACCTACACAGCCAGCATCTCCGTAGATGGGACTATCTCCGGCAGCCAAGCTTACTCGCTTGTGATCACTGGATCAACCGCAGGCGCAACGCCAACGCCTACCCCAACGCCTACCCCAACGCC